>Ga0182737_1001308_pt1 | contig 25263 bp, 23 predicted proteins | sample eDN5th30CBELigOP_FD_128878 | JGI IMG/M metagenome (GOLD analysis project Ga0182737, IMG submission 128878) | Enriched Organic Plus compost microbial communities from Emeryville, California, USA - eDNA 5th pass 30_C BE-Lig OP (version 2) (version 2) ... | reverse complement strand
ACGAGGACGGGGGAGGCGGGTCGGTTCATGGTCGGGGTCCTGGCGATCCGCGCAGTATGGGCCAGGACGGGGGATAAGAGAAGATTTGGAATCTTCTGATTATCATAAGAAAATATTTGGATAAGGATGTGCCGGAATACTCCGTGCGCCCCGCAGGCCGCACGACGCGCCACACCACGTCACTCCACGCCACGTCACTCCACACCACGCCATACTCATGCGCGGACTCAACCTCGACCATCTGCGCATCTTCCTGGACGTGATCGAGCAGGGCAGCTTTTCCGCCGCGGCCGAGCGCAGCGGCCTGACGCAGCCCGCAGTCAGCCAGCAGGTGCGCCAACTGGAGCGCCGCTACGGCGCGCGGCTGGCCGAGCGCGTGGGCCGGCGCGTCACGCCCACCGCCGCCGGGCAGGAACTGCTCGCGCACATCCGCCGCATCGACGCCGCCGTGGCCGAGGCCGACCGCGCCATGCAGTCGCATTCGGCGGGCGTGGGCGGGCGGGTGCGGCTGGGCACCGGCGGCACGGCCTGCACCTACCTGCTGCCGGCCATGCTGGCCGGCCTGCGCCGGCGCTTTCCCGACCTGGACGTGGTGGTCAGCACCGGCAACACCGCCGACGTGCTGCGCGCCATCGAGGGCAACGCGCTGGACATCGGCCTGGTGACGATGCCCGCGCCGGGCCGCATGTTCGAGGTGACGCCGGTGCTGGAGGACGAGTTCGTGGCCATCTTCCCGGCCGGCGGCCCGCCGCCGCCGGCGCGCGTCGCGCCCGCGGCGCTGGCGCGGCACGCCCTGGTGCTGTTCGAGCCGGGCGCGCGCACGCGCCGGCTGGTGGACGACTGGTTCGAGGCCGCCGGCGTGCCGGCGCGGCCGGTGATGGAGCTGGGCAGCACCGAGGCCATGAAGGAGATCGTCGCCGCCGGCCTGGGCTGCGCCGTGCTGCCGGCCATGGCGGTGGCCGGCTCGGGCGCGCGGCCCGGCCTGGCGGTGCGGCCCCTGCGGCCGCGCCTGCACCGCCAGCTGGCCGTGGTGATGCGGCGCGACAAGCCGCTGGGCCGCGGCCTGCGGCAGGTGGCCGAATTGCTGCTGGCGCTGCGCGGGCGCCGGCCGTAGGCGGGCCGCGGCCGGGCGGCGCAGTGCGGCGTGGCGTGGCACGGCGCGCCGCACTGCATGCCTGTCCATGCGGCCCCGGCCGCGCCCCGCCGCCATTCCGGCGTATGATTCAAAACTTTGCCGCCGCACCCGTACGGCTTGTTTCCCGCAAAACATCCCGAGACCGTCATGCCGCAATACCGTTCCCGCACCTCCACCCACGGCCGCAACATGGCCGGCGCGCGCGCCCTGTGGCGCGCCACCGGCATGCAGGACGGCGACTTCGGCAAGCCCATCGTCGCCGTGGTCAATTCCTTCACCCAGTTCGTGCCGGGCCACGTGCACCTGCGCGACCTGGGCGCCCTGGTCGCGCGCGAGATCGAGGCCGCCGGCGGCGTGGCCAAGGAATTCAACACCATCGCGGTGGACGACGGCATCGCCATGGGCCACGGCGGCATGCTGTATTCGCTGCCCTCGCGCGAGCTGATCGCCGACTCGGTGGAATACATGGTCAACGCGCACTGCGCCGACGCCATGGTCTGCATCTCCAACTGCGACAAGATCACCCCGGGCATGCTGATGGCCGCCATGCGGCTGAACATCCCGGTGGTCTTCGTCTCCGGCGGGCCGATGGAAGCCGGCAAGATCAAGTCGCCCACCGACGGCAAGGTGCTGGCCAAGATCGACCTGATCGACGCCATGATCAAGGCGGCCGACCCCAAGGTCACCGACGCCCAGGCCGAGGAATACGAGCGCAGCGCCTGTCCCACCTGCGGCTCCTGCTCGGGCATGTTCACGGCCAACTCCATGAACTGCCTGACCGAGGCCATCGGCCTGGCGCTGCCGGGCAACGGCACCATCGTCGCCACCCACGCCTGGCGCCGCGGCCTGTTCGAGCAGGCCGGCCGCCTGGTGGTGGAGCTGTGCCGCCGCTACTACGAGCAGGACGACGCCTCCGTCCTGCCGCGCAGCATCGCCACCAAGGCCGCCTTCGAGAACGCCATGTCGCTGGACGTGGCCATGGGCGGCTCGACCAACACGGTGCTGCACCTGCTGGCCGCCGCGCAGGAGGCCGAGGTCGACTTCACCCTGGCCGACATCGACCGCATATCGCGCAAGGTGCCCTGCCTGTGCAAGGCCGCGCCCGCCACCGACAAGTACCACATCGAGGACGTGCACCGCGCCGGCGGCATCCTGGGCATCCTGGGCGAGCTCGACCGCGCCGGCCTGATCGACCGCTCCTGCGGCAACATCCACAGCGGCACGCTGGGCGCGGCCATCGACAAGTGGGACGTCAACGGCGGCGCGGGCGAAGAGGCGCGGAAGTTCTACCGCGCCGCGCCCGGCGGCATCCCCACCACGGTCGCCTTCAGCCAGGAGGCCACCTTCCTGACGCTGGACCTGGACCGCCAGTCCGGCTGCATACGCAGCAAGGAAGGCGCCTACTCCAAGGACGGCGGCCTGGCCGTGCTGTACGGCAACCTGGCCGAGAAGGGCTGCATCGTCAAGACCGCCGGCGTGGACGAGTCGCAGTGGGTCTTCACCGGCCGCGCGCGCGTCTTCGAAAGCCAGGACGACGCCGTCGAAGGCATCCTGGGCGACCAGGTCGTGGCCGGCGACGTGGTGGTGATCCGCTACGAAGGCCCCAAGGGCGGCCCCGGCATGCAGGAAATGCTCTACCCCACGTCCTACCTGAAGTCCAAGGGCCTGGGCAAGGTCTGCGCGCTGTTCACCGACGGACGCTTCTCGGGCGGCTCGTCCGGCCTGGTGATCGGCCACGCCTCGCCGGAAGCGGCCGAGGGCGGCACGGTGGGCCTGGTCGAGGACGGCGACACCATCGAGATCGACATCCCCAACCGCCGCATCCACCTGGCCGTGGCCGACGAGGAACTGGCCCGCCGCCGCGCCGCCATGCAAGCGCGCGGCGGCCGCGCCTGGCAGCCGCAGTCGCGCGACCGCGTGGTGTCCACGGCGCTGCGCGCCTACGCCGCCCTGGCCACCTCGGCCGACCGCGGCGCGGTGCGCGACCTGGGGCAGCTCAAGCGCTGACCCCGGGTCGGGCGCCGCGGCTGCCGCGGCGCCCGAGGCCGCAGCGGTGCGGCAGCGGCGGACGCGACCTGCATGCCGCGTCTTGCCTGCGCCGGGCGCAGCCTGCCGATGCGGCGCGCAGGCCGTGGCTTGCATCCGGGCCTCTGCCCGGTTCTAAAAGAGAATAATTTCCATTATTATCCGGCCTTTCCGTCCCCGGGAACGGCCCGTGACCGACCGCGCGCAACCGACCAGCATCGAAGCCCTGTACGCCGAGCACCATGGCTGGCTGCGCGGCTGGCTGCGCCGGCGCCTGGGCAACGGCCACGACGCGGCCGACCTGGCGCACGACACCTTCATCCGGCTGCTGGCGCGCGACCAGCCGGTCGCCGTGCGCGAGCCGCGCGCGCTGCTGGCCACCATCGCCAAGGGCGTGGTGTCCAACTTCAACCCCCGCCTGGCGATCGAGCGCGCCTACCTGGAAACCCTGGCGCAGCTGCCCGAGCCGCAGGCGCCCGGCCCCGAGACGCGGGCGCTGGTGCTGGAAACCCTGGTCGAGATCGACCGCCGCCTGTCGGCGCTCAAGCCGGACGCGCGCCGCGCCTTCCTGATGTTCCAGGTCGAGGGCATGAAGCAGGCCGAGATCGCCGCCGCGCTGGGCATTTCCCTGGCCACCGTGCAGCGCCACCTGGTGCGCGCGATCCACCAGTGCGTGTTCGGCCCATGACGCGCCGCGTCCCGCATCTGTTGCCGGGCGCGGCCGGCGCGCCCCTGCCCGAAGGCGTCAGCATGCAGGCCGTGCGCTGGCTGGTGGCGCTGGAGTCGCCCGACGTCGACGAGCGCACCCGCCGGCAGTGGCGGCAGTGGCGCGCCTCCCATCCCGACCACGAGCGCGCCTGGCGCTTGCTGGAAGAGGCCGGCCTGAGCCTGCGCAGCCTGCCCGCGGCGGCGCTGCGCGCAGCGCTGGCCGACGAGGCGGGCCGGCTCGGCCGGCGCCGCGCGCTCAAGGCCCTGGGCCTGTCCGGCCTGGTCGGCGCGGGTGCGTGGATGGCGCGCGGCTCCGAGCCCTGGCGCGACTGGACCGCCGACCACCGCACCGCCACCGGCGAGCGCAGCCGGCTGGCGCTGGCCGACGGCAGCCAGGTCCTGCTCAACACCGACAGCGCCATCGACGTGCGCTTCGACGATAGGCAGCGGCGGATCGTCCTGCTGCGCGGCGAGATCCTGGTCACCAGCGCGCCCGATCCCCAGGCGGACGGCGCCGCATCGCGGCCGCTGCTGGTGGACACCGCCGAAGGGCGGCTGCGCGCCCTGGGCACGCGTTTCGCCGTGCGCCAGGAGGAGGGCGAGAGCCTGCTCGGCGTGTTCGACGGCGCGGTGGAGATCCGGCCGGCCGGCGCGCCGGGCGATGCGCGCGTCGTCCAGGCCGGCATGCGCTCGGCCTACACCCGCTTCTGGAGCGACGCGCCCCGGCCGGTCGAACCGGCCGACGGCGCCTGGATCGACGGCCTGATCGTGGCCCACCGCATGCCGCTGGCGCGCTTCGCGGCCGAGCTGTCGCGCTACCGCCCGGGCCACCTGGGCTGCGATCCCGAAGTGGCCTGGCTGCCGGTGTCGGGGGTGTATCCCGTGCACGACACGGACCGCGTGCTGGAGATGCTGGCGCGGCTGCTGCCCGTCAAGGTGCGCCGGCGCACCCGCTACTGGGTCGACCTGGCCGCGGCCGGCGCCTGAGCGGCCGGCAGGCTCCGGCAAGCGCTGGCCAGTTCAGGCGAGCTTCGACAAGGGCCGACGGACGTCGACCGTGCCGGCGCCGTCTTCCGGCGTTACAACTTTTCCGCATTCCATGCGTGGAAAAGTGAGGTCTTTCTTCCTCCTCGCGTGGCAAGTCCATGAGAACCACGACTTGCTCACGCGAAGGGAAAGATTCATGGACAGGGATTCCTTGCGCCGCGCCGGCTCCGGTCGCGGCATGACCGGCGGGCGTCGCCCGCGCCTGCCGGCGGCGCTCGTGCCCCTGGCGCTGCTGGCTGGCGCCTGGACGGCAGCCGCATTGCCGGGCCGGGCGGATGCCCGGGAAGCCGGCCCGGCCGCCGCGCCCGCCGCCGGCTGGCAGCGCTACGACATCGCCCCGGGCGCGCTGCGCGACGCGCTGGCGCAGTTCGGCCGCCAGAGCGGCGTGATGATCGGCTACGACGGCGCCGACGTGGACGGCAGGACGAGCCCCGGCCTGGCCGGCTCGTACGCGCCGGGCGACGCCCTGCGCGCGCTGCTGGCCGGCACCGGCCTGGCCGCAGCGCCCGACGGCAGCGGCGGCTATACGCTGCGCCGGCAGCAGGGCGGCGGCCCGGTCGAGCTGGAAGCCGTGCGGGTCACGGGCCAATCTCCCGCGACGACCGAAGGCACGGGTTCGTACACCTCGGGTGTCGTGACCGTAGGCAAGGGCGAGCAATCGCTGCGCGAGATCCCGCAGTCGGTATCGGTGCTGACGCGCAAGCGCATGGAAGACCAGGGCATCGCGGACGTCCGCTAGGCGCTGACCAACCTGCCCGGCATCACCATGGTGGCCAACGAGCCGGGAGGCCACGCCTATTCGCGCGGCTTCCTGATCGAGAGCTACCAGTTCGACGGCGTGCCACTGGAGCGACAGCTCTACGCGCGCGGGTCGGCCTTCAACGCCGACATGGCGATCTTCGACCGGGTCGAAGTCCTGCGCAGCCCGCAAGGCATGTTCGAGGGAGCCGGCACGCCTTCGGGCGCCGTCAACCTGGTGCGCAAGCGTCCGACGGGCGAGCGCCAGATCGTCCTGACCGGCAAGGCGGGCTCGTGGGACGAGTACGGCGCCCAGCTCGACGCCGGCGGGCCGCTGAACGAGGCGGGCACGCTGCGCGGCCGCTTCGTGGCCGACTACGGCACGGCCGATTCCTTCCGCGACTACATCGAGCAGAAGACCCGCACCGTCTACGGCGCGCTGGACTTCGACCTGGCACGCGACACGACCCTGGGCGTCGGCTTCTCGCGCGAGAAGCCCAAGGGCGTGATCGACTGGGGCGGCCTGCCCGGCTACGCCAACGGCGACATACCGGACTACGCGCGCTCCACCAATCTGAGCGCGCCGTGGAACCATGCCCGGAAGACCCAGGACACCTGGTACGTGGACTTCAGCCACCGCTTCAACGACCGCTGGAAGATCAAGGCCGCGCTGGCGTACGTCGACGAGACCAACGACATCAAGTACCTGCTGCGCTCGGGCACGCTCGGCCCACCCAATACTTTCCGCGGCGACGCCTATTACTTCGACATGACGTCGCGCAATCTCGGCGCCGACGTCTACGTGACCGGCAGCATGCAAGTGCTGGGCCGCGAGCTGGACCTGACGCTGGGCGCGAACGTCTCGCGCCAGAAGAGCACCGACATCTGGGGCTGGAAGTCCAATATCGAAAGCCTGAACGGCAGCTACGACCAGCGCTCCACCGTGGCGGAGCCCTCCAATGCGGAAATCCTGGCCACCAACCGGATGGACGACGGCTACCGCTCCAGGAAGAAGGGCGCATACGCGGTGGGCCGCTATGCGCTGGCCGAACCGTTGTCGCTGGTGCTGGGCGGGCGCCTGTCCTCGTTCGAGCAGGTCTACGTGTCGGACGGCATCTGGGGCTATTCCGAGTCGCGGGCCGAGGCGAGCAGCGAGTTCACGCCGTTTGCGGGGCTGGTCTACGAACTGGGCGGCCAATGGTCTGCCTACGCCAGCTATGCCGACATCTTCAAGCCGCAGACCCAGCGGGATGTCTCGGGCAGTTTCCTGGAGCCCGTCACCGGCCGCAACTACGAGCTGGGCCTGAAGGGCGAATTGCTGGGCGGGCGCCTGAACGCCGCGTTCGCCCTCTTTCAGACGACGCAGAAGAACGTCGCCTACGAAGACGGCGGCGTGCCGCAGGAGGTGGCCGACGCACGCTGCGGCGGCACGTGCTTCCGCCCCTCCGCGGAGGTCCGCAGCCGGGGGTTCGAGGCGGAGGCGAGCGGCGAGGTCGCCCCGGGCCTGCAGCTTTGGGCGTCCTATACCTATACCGCGCCCAAGAACCGCGGCTCGGACGTTCCGTCCGTAGGCTACGACATCTCCGCCAACACGGGCGTGCCCCGGCACGTCGTCCGCGTCTGGGCCGATTACCGCCTGCCCGCCGCCTGGAACAGGCTGTCCGTGGGCGGCGGCTTCAGCAGCCAGAGCCGGTCGTCCAACTTCGCCTACTACGGCCGCGAGCAGGGCGGATACACGGTCTGGAACGCGCGCGTGGCCTACGATTTCAACAAGAACCTGTCGGCCGCGCTGAACGTAGCCAACCTGACGGACAAGAAGTATTTCAGTTCTATCAGCTACGACGACAACTTCTACGGCGCGCCGCGCGCCTTCCTGCTGACGGTGCAGTACAGGCTTTGATCTGCCGGCCGCCGGGCGGGGCGGGCGCCGGCCGACTGGCCGGCAAGGCCTGCACCGCTGCCTGCCCGGCGGATCGTCGTCAGCAGGCCGCCGCCGCCGGCACCGCCGCGCGCCGGTCCAGCCGCCAGCTGTACAGCGCCACCAACAGCCCGCCCGTGGTCACCGCCGCGGCCACCAGGGGCGTGGCGGCCAGGCCGGGGCCGTGGTCTATCGTCACGCCGCCCAGCCAGGCGCCGGCCGCGTTGCCCAGGTTGAAGGCGGCGATGTTGAAGGCCGAGGCCAGGTTGGGCGCGCCGCCGGCCTTCTCCAGCACCCGCATCTGCAGGGGCGGCACGGTGGCGAAGGCGGCCGCGCCCAGCAGCGCCACGGCCACCACCGCGCTCGCCTTGGCGTGGATGGCCAGGTCGAAGCCCACCAGCACCGCGGCCAGCAGCGCCAGGCTGCCCACCAGCGCCGGCATCAGGCGCTTGTCGGCCACCTTGCCGCCGTAGGTGTTGCCCGCCACCAGGCCGACGCCGAACAGCAGCAGGATGGGCGAGACCGCGCCTTCGCCGAAGCCGGCCAGCTCGGTCAGCATGGGCGAGATGTAGGTGAAGGCCGTGAACACGCCGCCGAAGCCCAGCACCGTCATGGCGAAGCCCAGCAGCACCTGCGGGCGGCCCAGCGCGCGCAGCTCGTCCATCAGGTTCCCCTGGTGCGCGCCGCGGCTGGCCGGCACCCAGGCGGCGATGGCCAGCATGGCGGCCACGCCCACGGCCGTCACGGCCCAGAAGGTGGCGCGCCAGCCCATGGCCTGGCCCAGCCAGGTGCCGAAGGGCACGCCCAGCACGTTGGCCAGGGTCAGGCCGGTGAACATCAGGGCGATGGCCGAGGCCTGCCTGTCCGGCCGCACCAGGCTGGTGGCGACCACCGAGCCGACGCCGAAGAAGGCGCCGTGCGCCAGCGAGGTCAGCACGCGCGCGGCCATCAGCCAGCCGTAGCCGGGGGCCAGCGCACAGGCCAGGTTGCCCAGGGTGAAGATGAGCATGAGCGCCAGCAGCAGCGTCTTGCGCGGCAGGCGGGTGGTGAGGATGGCCACCGGCGGCGCGCCCAGCGTGACGCCGAGCGCGTAGCCGGTGACCAGCAGGCCGGCCGACGACAGCGAGACGCCGAGGTCGGCGCCCACCTGGGGCAGCAGCCCCATGATGACGAATTCCGTGGTGCCGATGCCGAAGGCACCCGCGGCCAGCGCCCAAAGCGCGATAGGCATGACAGACTCCGGGGAGGAAGATTGCGATGCCGTGCATTGTGCGCTGCGTGATAGATGCCGTGAACACCTCTAAAGTCATTTGACTATTGACTGGAAAGCAAGGATCGCTCCTCCGTCCCGATGCGCGGCAGGCAGTCCCGCTCCATCTCGCGCCGGAACTGCACGGCCGGGGCCTGGGCGTCGTAGTCCACGTCGGCCCAGCGCACCGGCTGGCCCGCCTCGACCGCCGCCTTGAGTTTGACCTTGTGCGCCAGCCCCAGCGGCAGGTAGCCGCCGGCCACCGAATCGGCCGCCGGCATCAGGCGGCCGTAGACGGTGTGGCCGCCTTCGCCGTCCAGCTCGCGGCCGGGCGCCAGGTCGCTCTTGGCGGTGGCCACCACGTCGCCGCGCCAGGCCTGCGCCGCGCCGGTGGGCTCGCCGCGCAGGCCCACGCTGGCCACGCTGATGCCCAGCTCCAGGCCGATCAGGTGGCAGGGCTTGTACATCGACGAATAATTGCCTTCCGGGTCCGTGACCAGCCCGTACTCCTTGAAGCAGCGTCGCACGTAGTCGCTGTCGGCGGCGAACGTCACGTACACGCCCCAGCGCAGGTCGCGGAACACCGGCCGGCCGTCGCGCTCCAGCGACGAGATCACCTCCACCTGGCCGCGGTGGTGCAGCATGCCGCCCTCGGCGGCCGGGCGCAGCACGCGCGCCAGGTCGTCCACCCCGCAGGGCGGGAAGGCCAGGCCCTGCGGCGCCGGCTCCAGGCCGGTGGCGTTGGCCACCGCGGCCATCTCGATGGCGCTCTTGGTGCCGTCCAGGAAGCTGTTGAACATCTGCGCGTTGAAGTCGCCCGCGGCCACCATCTCCGGCGTGAAGCCGTAGTAGGGCCAGACTGTGTCGGGCGTGGAGGCGTGGTATTCCGGCAGGTACTTGGTGCCCTTGCCGGCGGCGACGACCTCGAAGCCGCAGGCGCGGGCCCAGTCGACCATTTCGCAGATCAGCGCCGGCTGGTCGCCGTAGGCCAGGCTGTAGACGATGCCGGCGCGGCGCGCGCGCTCGGCCAGCAGCGGCCCGGCCAGCGCGTCGGCCTCGACGTTGACCATGACCACGTGCTTGCCTTCGCCGCAGCAGGCCAGCACGTGGCGGATGCCGGCCGAGGGGCTGCCGGTGGCGTCGATGACGATCTCGACCTCCGGCGCGGCGATCATGGCGAGCGCGTCGTCGCAGAAATGCACCGCGCCGCTGCGCGCGGCCCCGGCGAAGGAGGGCGCGTGCAGGCGGGCGTCGTCCCAGCCCGTGCGCAGCAGGGCGGCGCGGGCCCTGTCGGGCGCCAGGTCGGCCACCGCCACCAGCTGCACGCCGGGCGTGCGGCGCACCTGGCTCAGGTACATGGAGCCGAACTTGCCGGCGCCGATCAGGCCCACGCGCAGGGGGCGGCCTTCGGCGGCGCGGGCGGCGAGCATGCGGTGCAGGTTCATCACGCCACCTCGCGCAGCGGTTCGACGGACGTTTGGGCGGCCTGCGGCGGCGTGCCCTGCGCCCAGGGCAGGTCCACGGGATAGTCGCGCAGCAGGCAGTCGTCGGGCAGACAGTCTATGGGCGTGAAGTCGCGGTGGGCGATCCATTCCGGGCGCTTGTGGCGGCGGATGTGGTTAGACACCGCGCACAGGCTCAGGTAGACGGCCACGCGGTTCCACGGGCTGAGGTTGCTGCCCGAGGCGTGCACCAGGCAGGAATGGAACAGCAGCATGGAGCCGGCCGGCCCGGTCGGCGCGACGATGCCGCCGTCGCGCCCGCCCGCCTTCTCCACCAGCGTGCGGATGTTGTCGTTATTGATGGTCCACAGCGGATAGCTGGTGGTCGTGGTGTCGTGGCCGGCTTCCAGCACGCCCAGCCGGTGGCTGCCCGGGATGAACATCAGCGGGCCGTTGTAGGGGCTCACGTCGTCCAGGAAGATGGCCACGTTCATGGCGCGCGGCTCGGGCATCAGGTCGTCGTTGAGCCAGGTGCCGTAGTCCTGGTGCCATTGCCAGACGTCGCCGTCGAAGGCGTTCTTGCCGTTGATCTTGAACTGGTGCATGTAGAGGCGCTCGCCGAACAGCTGCTCGACCGGCTTGATCATGCGCGGGTGGCGCGCGAGCCGTGCGAAGGGGGCGCTGTACAGGTGCGCGGCGAAGTTGGTGCGCACCGCGTCGCCGTCTTTCTCGCGCACGTTCTCGGGGCGGCGCTGGGCGTACAGGCGCGGCACTTCCTCGACCAGCGGGCGGATTTCCTCGCGGCTGAAATGCGCCGGCAGGAACAGGTAGCCGTCGCGGTCGAACTGCTCCAGTTGCTGTGGGGTGAGTTGCATGGTGGTCTCCTGCGTTTCGTTCGCTGCGGGGGTCGGGCTTGCTGCCTGCCCGGCTGCGGGGCGCCGGCTCGGGCCGGTCTGGGTGATGCTGCGTGCGTTGCTTGCTGCATGGAACTGCAAGCGCCGGGCTGCCTGCCTTGTCGCGGACCCGCGACGTTGTCCGGCCTGGATGGGGGCGGCTAGGCCGCGCCCAGCCGTTCGGCCAGCCGCGGCAGCATGACGCGCGCGGCCAGCACGGCGTGCTCGCGCGACAGCGCCGCGGCGCGGCGCGAATCGCCGGCGTTGACGGCGGAGACGATGGCCGCGTGCTCGTCCCACAGCCCGGCGCGCAGCGGCGCTTCGCGCAGCACTGCGGCCATGACGCGCTCCAGGTGGCGCCACTGCGGGGTCATGGTGGCGGCCAGCAGGCGGTTGCCGCTGGCGTCGTAGATGGCGTGGTGCAGCAGGGTGTCGGCGGCGATCAGGTCGGCCAGCCGGCCGCTGCGCAGCGCGGCGCGCCCGCGCGCCAGCAGGCTGTCGGGCAGCGGCCCGGCCGCGCCTGCGGCGACCCGGCGCGCGGCCAGCCGGGCGGCCAGGGCGTCGACTTCGGCGCGCAGCTCGTAGAACTCCTGCACCGTGCTCGCGTCCAGCGGCGCGGCCTGCAGGGTGCCGCGGCCGTCGGCGCGCACGGCCAGGCCGTCGCGCTCCAGCAGGGCCAGGGCTTGCAGCACCGGCTGGCGCGAAATGCCCAGCTGCGCGGCCAGGTCTTCCTGGGCCAGCCGCTGGCCGGGCGCGATCTCGCCGGCGACGATGGCATCGCGCAGCTGCGCGTGGACGCGGCTGGCCAGGTCGGGGGCGGTGCGCACGGGCTTGAGCAAGGCATGGCTCCTGGATTTCTGAATTCAGAATACAGAAATTCAGGGCAGGTCGTCACGCCGCGATGCAGCAAGGCGGCCGGCCGTGCCGGACGCCGGCGCCGTGGGCAGGGTTGCAAGCCGCCGGCGATGGCGCCTCGCGCCGGCCCGACAGGCAGGATTCCATCTGGGCAATATAATATAGTCCCCTAGACTATATGAAGGCCTGCAAGGGCCGCCATGGCATGGCCCACACGATCCGCGAGAAAGACAAGCTGATTGCGCGCGTGCGCCGCATCCGCGGGCAGCTCGAAGGCGTCGAGCGCGCGCTGGAAGGCGGCGCCGCCTGCGCCGAGGTGCTGCGCCAGCTCGCCTCCGCGCGCGGCGCCCTGAACGGCCTGACGGTAGAAGTCATGGAAGGCCATTTGCGCGAGCACGTGCTGGAGGCGCCGACCGGGGATGCCCGCCGGCAGGGCGGCGAGGAACTGGCGCATGCCATCCGTACCTACATGAAATAGCCGTTCCGGCAGGAGCAGGGCAGATGAACGCTTCCGACGCTTTTCCTCCCGAGCATCAACACGATTTCCTCGGCGCCGGCCATCGGCGCAACGAGCGCAGGGTCTGGGCGGTCGTGGCCGTGACGGCCGCGGCCATGGTGGCCGAGATCGCCGCGGGCACGGCCTACGGCTCCATGGCGCTGGTGGCCGACGGCTGGCATATGTCCACGCATGCCGGGGCCATGCTGATCGCGGCGCTGGCGTACATGTATTCCCGCCGCCATGCGGGCGACCGGCGCTTCAGCTTCGGCACGGGCAAGCTGGGCGATCTCGCCGGCTTCGCCAGCGCCGTCGCGCTCGCCCTGGTCGCGCTGCTGATCGGCTGGGAGAGCCTGTGGCGGCTGGCCAGCCCCGTGCCGATCGGTTTCGCCCAGGCGATCGCCGTGGCCGTGGCGGGCCTGGCGGTCAACCTGGCGTGCGCCTGGCTGCTCAGGGACGAGCACGGCGGCGGGCATGATCATCACGCCCATGCTCATGCCTACGGCCACGGCCATGCCCACAGCCAAGGCGACGGCCAGAACGACGGCCAAGATCACGGCCATGGCCACGGCCACGCGGCCCGCGACAACAACCTGCGCGCGGCCTACCTGCACGTCCTGGCCGATGCGCTGACCTCCGTGCTGGCCATCGCGGCCTTGCTGCTCGGGCGCTTCTACGGCTGGCTATGGGCCGATCCCGCGATGGGCGTGGTGGGCGCGCTGGTCATCGCCCGCTGGTCCTGGGGCCTGATGCGCGACGCCGGCCGGGTGCTGCTCGACGCCGCGCCGCAGGCGGAGGGGCTGCGCGGCGCCATCCGGCAGGTCCTGGAGCGGGACGGGGCGCGGATCGCCGACCTGCACGTCTGGCAGGTCGGCCCCGGCCACCATGCGGCCATCGTATCGCTGGCCGCCGCCCAGCCCGCGGCGCCCTCGCACTACAAGGCGCTGCTGGCGCAGGTCGGCGGCCTGGCGCACGTCACCGTGGAGGTCGAGGCCGGGGCATCCTGAGCCCGGCCGCGGGCCGTGGGAGCCGGCCCGCGAGGGGCCGGCATCCGGCTACCAGCGATAGCTCAGCGACGCCGTCACCGTCCGGCGCTGCCCGTAGAACGCGCCGTAGGTATAGGACGCCACGTACTTGCGGTCGGCCAGGTTGTTGGCGTTGAGCGTGAAGGTCCACGGCCCCGTCTCGTAGCTGGCCATGGCGTCCACCACCGTGTAGGACAGCACCTCGTAGCCGGCGGCGAACAGGCCGGTGCTGTCGCCCACGTAGCGCACGCCCGCGCCCAGGCGCGCCTGCGGCAGGCCCAGCGACGTCAGCCGGTAGTCGGCCCACAGCGAGGCCATGTGGCGCGGCACGCCGCCGCGCTGCTGGTCGACCTCGTCCGGGTTGTTGCTGCGCGTGGTGACGGCGTCGGTATAGGCGTAGGCCGCCACCAGCCGCAGGTCGCGGCCGACGGGCAGTTGCGCTTCCAGCTCGACGCCGCGCGAGCGCACCTCGCCCGTCTGCACCTGGTAGAAGGCGGGGTCCACCGGGTCGGGCGTCAGCACGTTGGTCTGGGTCAGCTGGTAGACCGAGGCGGACAGCAGCATGTTGCTGCCGGGCGGCTGGTAGCGCAGGCCCAGTTCGTACTGCTCGCCCTCGGTGGGCTCGAAGCGGCTGCCGTCGCGCGCCGTGCCGCTGGTGGGCTCGAAGGACTGGCTGAAGCTGACGAACGGCGCGAGCCCGTTGTCGGCCAGGTAGACCAGGCCGGCGCGGCCGGTGAAGGCCTCGCTGCGCTCGGTGTCCTGCATGTCCATGAACAGCGCGCGGCTGGTGTCGCGCGCCCAGTCGTAGCGCCCGCCCAGCAGCACGACCCACTTGCCGGCGATCTTGGCCTGGTCCTGCAGGTACACGCCCATGCGGCGCGTGTCGGTGTCCGAGCTGTTCAGCGCGGGCTCGGCCGGCCCCAGCGCGCCGCCGTACTGCGGCGAATAGAGGTCCAGCGGCGCCAGCGTGCGGTTGTAGCGCTCGGTGCGGTGGTTGCGGTCGCTGTAGTCCACGCCGGCCAGCACCGTGTGCGCGAAGGCGCCGTGGCGCAGGTCGGCCTGCACCTGCGTGTCCACCACGAAATTGCTGGACTCGTCCACGCGGTCCTGCGCGCCGCGTAGGATCTCGCGCATGTCCGATCCGGGCACGAAGCCCGCGGCCCAGGCCGAGGGCATGTCGTTGCGCGCCGAAAAGTAGCGCAGGTTCTGGCGCACCTTCAGCGTGTCGTTGAAGGCGTGCTCGAAGCGGTAGCCGATGTCGCGGAAGGTGACGTCAGCCTTGTCGTAGCCGGGTTCGCCGATGAAGCGGCGGGTCGGGATGCGGCCGTTGGGGTTGGGCAGGATGGTGCCTTCGGGCGGCAGGCCGTACACGTAGGCCGTCTCGGAATGCTGGTAGGTGCCCTGCAGGGTCAGCGAGGTGCGCGACGAGGGCCGCCAGGTCAGGGCCGGGGCGATGTAGATGCGGTCGTCCGGCACGTGGTCGACCATGGTGCCGGACTCGCGCGCCAGCGCGGTCAGGCGGTAGGACCACTTGCCCGCCTCGTCCAGCGCGCCGCCGTGGTCGGTGGCGATCTGGCGCCGGTCGTAGCTGCCGCCGTCCACGCGCAGCTCGTGCAGCGGCTCCAGCGTGGGCTGCTTGCTGACGGCGTTGATGATGCCGCCCGGCGCGGCCTCGCCGTACAGCACGGACGCCGCGCCGCGCAGCACCTCGACGCGCTCCAGCCCGTAGGGCTCCTGCACGCCGTCGTAGATGTTGCCCATGTACTTCATGCCGTCGCGGTAGGCGCTGCTGTAGCCGGCAACCTGGAAGCCGCGCAGGATGAAGGCGTCGGTGGTGTGGTCGTCGCCTTCCTGGGGCAGCACGCCGGCGCTGTAGCGCAGCGCCTGGCCGAGCGAGCGCGAGGCGGTGTCCTCGATCTGCTCGCGCGCGACCACGGTGACGGACTGCGGGATTTCCAGCAGCGGCGTGTCGGTCTTGGAGCCGGTGGCGCTGCGCGTGGCCACGTAGCCCTGCACCGGCCCCCAGGCCGATTCCGGGCGGGCGGCGACTTCGATGGGCTGCAGGCTGGTGACGCCCGGCGAAGGGGCGGGCTGCGGGCGCAGGGTATAGGCGCCGCCGGCGGCCGGGGCCAGCTCCAGGCCGCTGCCGGCCAGCAGCCGCTCCAGGCCTTCCCGCGGGCCGTAGCTGCCGCGCAGGCCGGCGGTGCTCTTGCCCTGGGTCAGCGCCGGGTCGAAGGACAGGGCGATGCCGGCGCGCGCCGCGTAGTTGGACAGCGCCGCGCCCAGCGGACCGGCGGGGATGTCGTAGGCCTGGGCGGCCGGCCGGGCGGGAGCCTGGACCGCGGCGGCCGGGCCGGCGTCGGCACCGGCCGCCGCCGCGGGCAGGGCGAAAGCGGCCGCCAGGGCGGCAAGCAGCGCGCCGTTGGCCAGGCGCGGGCGGAAAGGGGAGGGCGTCATGGAGGCTCCGGTCGGGGGGATATACCGGTATGCCAATCGAGATCGCCAAAGTGACAGGGGAATCGGAAAATTTCTATGGACTTTTCCCGGCCGCCGCGTCGTAGCCGATGTCGCGCGAGCGCAGGAACCGGCTCCCCGGCCCGTTCCGGACGTGGGCCGCGATCCGCTCAGGGTCGGCCTGCAGGCGGGCCACCAGCGATCTTGCGAAGAGACGCATGCCTTCGGCCAGGATCTCCAGGGATTCCATGACCGCGCAGGCGGCCAGCAGGTAAGTGGTGTTGAGCTGGAGCCGGGCGCTGGACAGGGAGCCGGCGACGATCGTGTGGTTGGCCTGGACTTTCATGCACATCATTTCCAGCATCGAGGCATGCGTGGGATTGACCTTTCCCGCCATGCTGGACGAGCCGGGCCCCGCCTCGGGCAACAGCAGTTCGCCGAAGCCGCAGAGGGGGCCGGACGCGAGCAGTTCGATATCGCGGCTCAGCTTCATGCCTATTACGGAAGCCTCCACGGCTGCGCCGGAAGTTCGCAGCAGGCCCGTGTCGACCACCTGGCACGAGCAGGGCGCAGGCGCCTGCCTGAATGCATGGCCGGTCGCCGCGCGCAGTTCTTCGGCGAAGCAGGCCGCGAACCCGGGATGGACGCCCGCCCCGGTTCCCACCGCACCGCCGCCCTGGGGCACGGCAAGCACCGCCTCGTACGCGGCGTCCGCCTGCCGGCGGCAGTCGCGCAGCAGCGCCGCGAAACCGCCGAACTCCGCATCGAGCGATGTGAAATGCGCATCCCTCAGGAACGTGCGCCCGACTTTGCGCACGCCGCCATGGCGGGCGGCGAAGGCCTCGATTTCGCCGGCCAGCTCCGCCAGCGCCGGGCCGAAGGATCCGTGCAGCGCCCGGGCGAGCGCAATGTGCAGGACGGTCGGCCAGGTGTCGTTCGACGACTGGTTGCGGTTGACGTGGTCCAGCGGATGGATGGCCGGGCCGTTCGCCGACAGCTCCGCGGCCCTGTGCGCGATGACCTCGTTGACGTTGATATGGGTCTGGTTGCCGTCGCCCGCCTGCCAGGGGCCCAGCGGAAACTCGCCGTCCAGCGCGCCCGCCTCCAGTTCCTGCGCGCTTCGGGCGATCGCCTGGGCGATGGCGCCCGGGACTTCGTCCAGCCGCGCATTCGCCCTGGCGCTGGCAAGTTTCTGCGTGCCGAATGCGCGGATGATGCCGAGCGGGATGCGCCCCATGGAACCGGGATAGTGCTGCAATGCGCCGGCCGTGTACGCCCCCCATCTGGGTTCAGCCATGTTGCCGTCGCCTGCTTGTCGTTTCCCGGCCGGTCATGGCTTCCGGCCGGGCAGGGACAGGCGCTCTTCGCCGTCCAGGACGGCGTTGCCGCCGACCCAGCACGGCGCCTGCGGGCCGTCTTCTTCGGCCGGCAGGCTCACCACGATCCGCGAGGGCGACCCCATTGCTTCTCCCTGGTCGATGCCGACGCGCCTGGCCGCGCCGTCGAGCAGCGCTAGATGGCGCAGGCCCCAGGCCAGCGCGGTGGCGGCAATGCCGGTGGCGGGGTCCTCCACATAGCCCGAGGACTTCGGGAACTGCCGTGCGCTGCACGCCGCAGGGCTGCCCTCCCGCATGGCGAACGGGTAGAGTCCGGTGGATCCTATCCGTTCGCAAAGCGCTTCCACCTCGTCCGCCCGGACTTGCAGGGCATGCAGCGCCTCCGCATGGGGAAGCCGGATCAAGGTCTTGGGCCGGCTGGTCGAGGCATTCAGGATGGGCCCCAGGATTTGCTCGCCGGCCAGGCCCAGGCAGTCGGCGATAGCCTGCCTGTAGCGGTCGTCGACGGCCTGGATCGCGGCCGGGGGTTGGCTGATCTGGATCCATTGGTCGTCCTTCCTGGCCCGCACCGTTCCCCCGAGCGTGTCGATCGCGGCCGGACCGCCGTCCCAGTCTCCCCGGCCATGGAGCAGCCAGAGCGCCGCTAGGGTGGCGTGGCCGCACATTTCCATCTCGTGCCTCGGCACGAAATACCGCATCCGCCAGCGATGCGCTGGGCTTTGCGGCGCGCAGACGAACACCATTTCGCGGCCGCTGGCTTTCGCCAGGGCCTGCATGTCATCGCCGGCCAGCCCGTCGGCATCCAGCCAGACGGGGGCGGGGTTGCCTCCGACGGGCGCCTGGCCGACCGTGAAGACGCGCACTACCGGGACGTCGCGCGACAGGATTCCTTGCTTTTCCAACATACTGCCTACTCCACTTTGGCGCCGACCGAGCGGGCGATGCCGCCCCACAGGTCCATGTCGGCGCGGATCTTGGCTCCGAACTCTTCCGGGCTCGCCACGACGGCCTTGACGCCGCGGCCGCTCATGCCCGCCTGGATTTCGGGGTCGGCAAGTACCTGGCCCAGCGCGGCGTGGAGCCGCTGGACGATAGGCCCGGGCGTTCCGGCCGGGGCCAGCAGCCCGTACCATAACTCCGCCTTGAATCCGCCGACGCCCGCCGATTCGAAAGTCGGCAGTTCGGGAAAGACGGCGGACGGCTCGGTAATGGCCAGGGCCTGCATCCGGCCTGCGCGGACCTGCTGCACCAGCGCCGTGGGATTGTCGAACAGCACCTGGATCTGCCCCGCCATGAGATCGGATTGGGCCGGGCCGGCGCCCCGGTACGGGACATGCGTCATGTCGATGCCGGTGCGCTGCTTGAAAAGCTCCGCGACCAGGTGGCTGGCGCTGCCGTTGCCGATGCTGCCGTAGTTGATCGCGCCCTTGTTCTCCTTGGCGTATGCGATGAACTCGCCCAAGGTCCGGGCGGGAAAACCCGGCGCGGCAACCAGGACGAACGGGGTCGTGCCGACCAGGCCGATGGGCGCGAAGCTGCGCTGCGGATCGTAGCCCAGCTTGGGATACACGGCCTGCGCGGAGGCGATCGTCGTGGTGGTTGCCGCCGTCAGGGTATAGCCGTCGGCGGCCGCGTGCGCGCCCGATGCGGTGCCGATCGTGCCTCCCGCGCCGGCCCGGTTCTCTATGACGATAGGCACGCCCAGCGCGGCTTGCAGCCTTGCGGAAATCGCTCTAAAAACGACATCCGTGCCGCCGCCGGGCGGAAACGGCATGACGATGGTGATGGGCTTGGCCGGGTAGTCGTCGCCGAGCGCCATGCCCGGTGCGATGAGCAGCGTCGCGCACGCGACGATCAGGCCGATTCCGTTTCGATGCAAAAGCTGTCGCAGCATGGTCGTTCCCCTTGATGTGGTGGTGGGCAGGTCCCGATTTTTCTCCAGTTCCCCGGCCTTCGCGCTACCGTTTGCGGCATGCCGGAGCACGATTGCGACAAAGGAATGTCCATGCTGAAAGAGACCGGATCGACCGCCCGGGTTTCATCCTTCCGCGCCCGCCTCAGCCACGGGGCGGCAATGGTGGTGGAGTGCAGGCAGCAGTACACCGTCACGGCGCACACGCACGATTGCGACATGCTGTTCGTCCCGATCTCGGGTCGCTTCGAATTCGTCGATGCGGCGGATCGGCATTTGCACTCCGCGCCCGGCAGCTTCATCTGGTTCGGGGCCGATACCCCCCATTCGACGGCGGCCCGTACGTTGAGGCAGACGCACGTGGCGATCTACGTGGATCCCGATCTGTGGACGACGGCGCTGCGGGCGCAGGGGATTCGTGCGCCGGCGCAAGGGCTCAGGACCGGCAGCATGGCGCTCGATACGCTGTCCCGGCGTGTGCTGGAACTGCCGAACGCGCCCGGGCGCGAACCATCCGCCTATTGCGGCGCGGTCATCATGGAGGCCGCGCGCCTGTGCAGCAACCCGGTCATCGACGATGTGCCGCTGTCGTCGCGCTATGTCGCGGTCTTGCTGTCCGACCACATCGAGCGCGATCTCTGCGCGCCCCTGGCGATCGAGGCGTTCGCCCATCGGCATTTGATGTCGCGCCGGCAGGTGGAGAGGGTTTTCCGTTCGGAGACGGGGATGTCGCCGCTGGCGTTCCAGCAGCTCAAGCGCGCCGAGCGGGCGCGCTACCTGCTGGAGCGCTCCGACGAGTCGGTGCTTGCCATTTCCCAGCAGGTCGGCTGGGAGTCGAGCGCCCACTTGCTCAGGACGATGCAGAAGATCTGGGGGATGTCCCCTTCGCAGATACGCATGCGCCGGGAAGCCCCACGCCCGGCGCGCTGACCGGAGCGGCCCGGCGGGCGCGCACTCCTAGAGCCGGAAGCGCTGCCGGATCGCCTGCTCCAGCGACTCGGCAGCCGGATCGCCCTGCGCGGATGCCGCGCGCAGCAGCACCACTTCGTGCGGCGCGATGCGCGGCAGGGCGTTCAGGATGCGCATGCCGGCCGTCACGCGCGAGCGGTCCAGCAGGCTGACGCCCAGGCCGGCCTCCACGCAGGCTTCCACCGCGTGGCCCGATGGGCTGCTCAGCGCCACCCGCCAGGCGATGCCGGCCTGGCGCAGCGCCGTCAGCATGGCTTCCCGGTACGGGCAATGCGCCGCGTGCAGCGCCAGGGGAAGGGGGGCGGGCGGCCTTTCTTGCCAAGCGGCGCCGCCGACCCAGACCGGCGTGGTGACGGCCAGCGGCCGCGTCCGGCGATGGCCGGCGGCCGGCTGGACGGCCAGGGCGATGTGCAGCCGGCCGCGCCCGACCTGGTCGCGCAGCGCCAGGCTGGGTGCCGTCGCGATCTCCAGCGTCACCCTGGGATGCAGCGCCGCGAAGGGCGGCAGCACGTCCCGGATCACGTGATCGGCGTATTCGTCCGGCACGCCCAGGCGGATGCGCCCGGCCGGCGCCGCGCCTTGCAGCTCGCCCAGCGCCCGGTCGTGGGCGTGCAGCAGCTCCGATGTGGCCGCCAGCAGCCGCTGCCCCAGCGGCGTGAGCGCGACCGAGCGGTTGTCCCGCTCCAGCAGGCGGCCGCCGGCGACGGCTTCCAGGCGCTGTATCTGCACGCTGACGGCGGCCGGGCTCCTGTGGACGTGCTCCGCCGCCGCGCGGAACTGGCCCAGCCGGGCCACGGCGTGGAAGGTGCGCAGCAGGTCGATGTCTAGCGTGGCGGGCATGGTTTCGATTTATTGAATCAATGGACGAGAAGATTTTGATTTATTGAATGATGGGCCGGCGCTAAGGTCAAGGCGGTCCGTATCGCCCTCATCCGAACCGCCAAGCAGCCATGATCCAAGCTTCCCTCGTTTCTTCCGCCGCAAGCCGTTGCGCACCGCAGGCCGGCGGGGGCGGGAGCATCGGCCGGCGCCGCCGCCCAAGCGCCGGCCCAGGCAACGGCCCAGGCACCGGCCAAGGCGTCGGCCGGCCTGCCTCTGCATTGCCCGCCGACCCGACCGGTCGCCCGGGCCTGCCGCTGCCCGCGCTCGAAGCGGCGCTGGTCTTCGCATGGAGCTCCGGCTTCGTCGGCCTGCGCTTCGCCGCCGACCACGCGCCCGTCTTCCTGTCCGTGTTCTGGCGCTGCGTCGTCGTGGCGCTGGCCCTGCTGCCCTGGGCGGCGCGCGAGCTGGCGCGCATGCCGCCGGCCGCGCTGCGGCGCCAGGCCGCCATCGGCCTGCTGGCCATGGCCGGCTACCTGGCCGGGGTGGCGCAGGGCATCGCGCTCGGCGTGCCGGCGGGGCTGGCGGCACTGATGGCCGATCTCCTGCCCATCGGCACGGCGCTGATGGCCGCCGTCCTGGCGCGCCGCCCGCCGGATGCGCGCGTCTGGCTGGGGCTGGCAGCCGGGCTGGCCGGCGTCGTGCTCGTCGCGCGCGGCGCCCTGGCCTGGGGCGATGCGCCGCCATGGGCCTATGGGCTGCCCCTGCTGGGCATGCTGTCGCTGGCGGCGGCGACCGTGTGGCAGAAGCGGGCGCAGGCGGCGCCGGTCGGCCTGGCGGCCGGCCTGTGCCTGCAATGCGCGGTGTCGGCGCCGGTGTTCGCCGGGCTGGTTCTCGCGCAGGGCGGCAGCCTGATGCCGGTCGCGTCGGCGGGATTCGCGATGGCCGTCCTGTGGACGGCGGGGCTGTCCACCCTGGGCGGCTACGGCCTGTACTGGGCCTGCCTGGCGCGCGGAACGCCCACGCGCGTGGCCAGCGTGCTCTACCTGAGCCCGGCGGTCACGCTGGCGTGGGCCTGGGCGATGTTCGGCGAGCCGCTGTCGTGGGCGATGCTGCTGGGCGCGGCGGTGTCCGCCTGCGGCGTCTGGCTGGTGGTGCGCGGGGAACGGGGCTAGTGTCCCGTCCCGCCAGTTCGGCGCGGCATCTTCGGCCGGCCGATGGCGGACGCTGCGGGCACCTGGAAAGGCTTGCCGCTGGCCCGGTCGTGCGGCGGTTCGTTGCGCACGCGCAGGGCCAGCGGATCGATGGCCGCAGACGAGGCGCTGTCAGCGCGCGCGCACGCTGATCCAGTACCGGGTCGCGCTTTCCACGCGCACGGGCAGCGTGTTTTCCAGCAGCGCCAGCGCGCGGCCGGTGTCGTCCAGCGGGAAGGCGCCGGAGACGCGCAGCCGGGCGGCCGGGTCGTCGCAGCCTATGCGGCCGCGCCGGTAGCGCGCCAGCTCGTCCAGGAAGTCCGGCAGGGGCATGTCGTCGGCCACCAGCATGCCCCGCGTCCAGGCGTCCGCGCCGGGCGCGCCGGCGGCGGCGGGCTCGACCTCCTGCGCGGTGAAATGGGCGCTGCGGCCGGCCGGCAGCAGCGCGGCCGGGCCGCCGTCGGCGGGCTGGATGGATACCGCGCCTTCCAGCACCTGCACCCGCACCGAGGCGTCGAGCTGCCGCACCACGAAGCGCGTGCCCAGCGCGGTGATGCGGCCGGCGCGCGTGGCCACCGAGAACGGGCGGGCCGTGCCGGTCGGGTCGTGCGCCGTCTGCACCAGGATCTCGCCGGCGCGCAGCAGCACCTGGCGCGCCGCCGCGTCGAAGGCGATGTCCACCGCGCTGTCCGTGTTGAGCACCACCGTGCTGCCGTCGGCCAGGTGCAGCTCGCGGTGCTCGCCTATGCCCGTGCGGTAGTCGGCCGTCCAGGCGCGCCAGGGCGTGCGCGCGTAGCCCGACCAGCCCAGCGCCGCCGCGCCGCCGCCCATCGCCAGCACGGCCAGCGTGCGGCGCCGGCCGGGCGCGCGCGGCCGGTCCAGGGCCGCCAGCCCCAGCGCCGCGGGTATCCCGCCTAGCCTGCCGGTGATGGATTCGGTGCGCCGCCAGGCGCGCTCGTGCTCGGGGTCGGCCTGCCGCCAGGCCTGCCAGGCCAGCCGGTCGGAGGCGGTGGCGGCGCCGGAGGTCAGCTGCACGTACCAGTCCACCGCGCCGGCCAGCGCGTCGGGCCGCAGCGGGGCGTCGGCCGCGCCGGCCGGGCGGCCCGGTTCCTGCGCGCGGCCCGGGCCGTCCGTACCGTCCATGTCGCTCATGCCGCCGGCCCGCCGTGCCATCGCCGCTCCTTTCGCCCGGCGCCGCCGCCTAGGCCGCCGCCAGGCAATGCCGCAGGGCGCGCGCGATGTACTGCCGCACCGAGCTGACCGACACGCCCAGCCGGGCGGCGATCTCCGCGTGCGGCAGGCCTTCCAGCTGGCACAGCAGGAAGGCGCGCCGCACCCGCGCCGGCAGCGCGGCCAGCAGGGCGTCGATCTCGTCCAGGGTTTCCAGCAGCACCGCGCGCCGCTCGGCCGACGGCCACTGGTCCTGCGGCATGGCCGCCAGGGCTTGCAGGTAGGCGCGCTCCAGGTCCTTGCGGCGCAGGTGGTTGACCATCAGCCCGTGCGCGATCGTGGCCAGGTAGGAGCGCGGCTCGCGTATCGCCGCCGCGTCCGGCCGGTGCAGGACGCGCACGAAGGTGTCCTGCATCAGGTCGGCCGCATCGAAGGAGCAGCCCAGCCGCCGGCGCAGCCAGCCTTGCAGCCACGTATGGTGGTCGCTGTACAGGGCGTGCACCGATTGGCGGTGGCCGGGGTCGGCGGTGGGCATGGGGCCGTGGGCATGCGATGAGGATGAGAATTATTACTAATTTAGCATGCCGGAAACAGGGCGCCCATGGGGGGGGCGAAAAGGCTTGCGCGCGGCCGCCGCGGGCCGCCGCGCGCCGGTCAACGGCCGCCGCCGCTCCTGGCCGCGCAGGTGTTGGCGCCTATCAGCCCGTACAGCGGGCAGAAGCGGAACGCGCCCGTCAGCAGCGGGATGACGCCCAGCCAGCCCCACCACCCGACCACATTCGTGGCGGCCAGCGCCACCAGCACCAGGCCGACGACGATGCGCAGGGCCCGGTCCACGCCCCCGACATTGAATTTCATGGTTTTCTCCCGATGTGGCAGCGTGCGCCGCTGCCGGCGTTCAGGCGGCGGTCCCGCCGCGATTCCAGGGCATCTTCATGAGCAGGCGCGCCAGCCCGCAAAAGCCGGATATGCCGGCGAACACCAGGCCTGCTCCCACGAATCCCGGCACGGCGTAGAACCAGGGCGACACTGCGGCGCCCGCCGCGGTGCCCAGCAGGATCAGCGAACCGGCCACGATCTGCACCTGGCGCTGCAGTTCGAGCGGCCGGGACGGATCGGCCAGCACCGGCAGCCCGGCGCGCTTCCAGGCGTCCAGCCCGCCGTCGAGCAGGTAGGCGTCGCAATCCGCGCAGGCGGCCAGCTCGTGGGCATGCAGGCGGGTGCGGTTGCCCGAGCGGCAGTGGAAGATCACCGCCGCGGCGCCCTGCGTATCCAGCGCCCCGGCCGCCAGCCGGTCCAGCGGCACGTGGCGGGCCTGGGCGATGCGCTCGCGCGCGTGCTCGTCGGCGGGCCGGACGTCGACCAGCAGCGCGCCCTGGCGGATCAGTTCGTGCGCGGCCTGTGCGGAGATGGAATGGATATCCATGGCGATACTCCCTCGGGGGCAGCCCGGGTCAGGGGCAGGGAATGCCCCCACGCTGCGCCTTCGGCTTGCTGCCCCCCGAGGGGGCTTTTTGCCTTGGGGCGGCCCGGCGGCAAAAAATAGCCTTGAGCGTTGCAACCAGCCTGGCCGCGTCGGGGTTGTCGATGCGGTAGTACAGGGCCTGCGCCTCGCGCCGGAAGGTCACCAGGCCTTCCTCGCGCATCTTCGCGAGGTGCTGGGACAGCGCCGACTGGCTCAGCGGCAGGTATTCGTGCAGCGCGCCCACGGTCATCTCGCCGTGCTCGATCAGCAGGCACAGCACCAGCAGGCGATGCCGGTTGCCCACGGCGCGCAGCATGGCCGCGGCCTTGGCAGCACCTTCCTGCATGAATTCCCTGTCCTTCTTGCGCAAGGTCATGTCGCCCATTAGTTAAGTATTTACTAATTTAGCATGT
>Ga0182737_1001307_pt1 | contig 25270 bp, 11 predicted proteins | sample eDN5th30CBELigOP_FD_128878 | JGI IMG/M metagenome (GOLD analysis project Ga0182737, IMG submission 128878) | Enriched Organic Plus compost microbial communities from Emeryville, California, USA - eDNA 5th pass 30_C BE-Lig OP (version 2) (version 2) ... | reverse complement strand
GAGGCCACCCATTGGCCGGGGAAGTACGTTTCAACCTGGCCCCATTGGCAGGCCGCCAGGTTCTGGGCGTCGATCTTGAGCAGCGCCAGGTCGAATTCGGGATGGATGCCGGCCACCGTGGCGTGGTGCTTGGTGCCGTCGCGCAGGCGGCAAACCACGTCGCCAGCAATCTCGCTGGCCTTGGTCAGAATCCAGCCGTCCGCCCCGACCACCGTGCCCAGGGCCACGCGGCGGCCTTCGCACTGCACTTCAACGACCCACTCGCGAGCCTGTTCGACCACGTTGCGAAATGCCGACATCACGCTGGGTGATTCGCGATACACGTCGCCGCGCTGCGCGTAGGCCGGGGTCACGGTGACGGCACCAGCGACCAACACCAGCGAAACAGTCAGGCGGCCAATCCAACCTCGCGTGGACGGGTTTTGGGTCATAGGGGGCTCCATCGGCAAGTGCTTTGTGAGCTGTGGGGAGTGGGGAGCATCTAGGCGCGGCCCGCGCAAACCGGACGGTGAACTCCGCTGGGGCTGCTAGGGCAGCAGCGGACACACGACTTGTCAGGGGAACCGGTTCGGCAAACCGCAGGCGGGTGGGCGTGCGACGCGAATGGACTGGCGTGAGGCGGGGGAATGCGCGCGCGGCTCAGCGGGGATGCTGGCCGCAGCTGCCTGGCAGGCCGCCGTTCATTCGTCGCCGGGTTTCGTTTCCTCGGGGTGCTCAATCAGCTTTACCTTTCGGGAAAGCCGCTCGTTGCCCCGGATGAACTCAATCGTCACTTCATCGCCGGGCTCGTGGTTATTCACGGCACCGACCAGATCCAACAGACTGCCGACCTTGGCATTGCCCAGGCTCACGATGATGTCGCCTTCGCGCAGCCCGGCTTTCGCCGCGGGGAATTCGGGAAACAGTTCAATGATCCGGCAGCCTTGGTCGTGATCTTCGCCGCGAACGCCGATCACCGGGCGAGCCGTGCCGCTCATGTCGCGGCCTTCGGCCAGGCGATCGAACGTGGCGACGTAGGTATCGATCGGCACGTGGAAGTTGGCCGTCAGCGAAGCCGCGATCCGGCTGTGAATCCCAATCACGCGACCGTTCATGTCAAACAGCGGACCACCCGAGTCGCCGCCCACCAGCGTGCAGTCGGTGCGAATGGCGGTGCGGTCGATGCGGACCACCCGGCCCAACCGCACGACGGGCGGCCGGCCCGGCTGGTAACCACCGGGATGCCCTAGGCACAAGCACCAATCGCCGCGTTTGAGTTCGCTGGTGGTGCCCATTTCCACGGGCGGCACGTCGATCTCTTCCAGCAGCTTAATCAGGCCGCTGTCCATCTGCTGGTTGCGGCCGAGCGTTTCGGCGGCGAGCCGCTTGCCGTTGTGCAGGATGACGGTGGCCTTCTGACCAGGCTTGCCCGAAACGTGCCCGGCGGTGAGGACATAACCGCCTTCGATCACCACGCCCGAGCCCATGGCACCGCCGACGCGGACGGCCACGGTGGACGGCGTGAGCCTGGTCACCAGCTCCTTGACGCGGGCCTCCATGGCCTGGAGGTCGTCGAGGCTTTCCGGAGCTTCCTTGGCAAAGACTGCCAGCGAGGCGGCACCCAAGGGTTGCTGAGCCACGGCCGGCATGGTCCAGACCATGGCGAGCGAGCAGACCCACAGGCAGCACCACAGGGGGCGAAGTCGCCGCTTCTTCATCAGGTGTCGTCTCCTCGTTGATTGCCGGTGCGCAACCTTACGTTCTGGATAAGTGCCAGGCAGCCTTCGCCCCCAGAAGCTTTCTGCGGCCATCCATTTTCCATGCGAGGCCTTGCATGAGTCATTTTTGCAACGCTTCGCTGATGGACTAGTTTTACCACCCGAGCGTGGCAGTTGGGGAACCCTCCCACTAGTCTCTAAGGAACGTACTGTAAAGTTGCGACGAACGAGCCGCACTGCGTCAGTAACCACGTCATTTTGCCGAAAGGCGAAGCGGAGTTGCAAGCATTTTCTGAATGCCCCCATCTGCCGATGGGGGGTTCGATGCCCGAGTCAGCGCAAGGCTGTGGCGTCAGGTCGACACTTTGGCAATTGCTACTGCTAACGCTCGTAGCGGCTAAGCACGGTTGTTAGGGCTGGTCCGGCCGAAGCGATCAGCCAACGAATTCTGATCGTGCGCGGGCTGGCTTGCCGATGACTGCTGGGGAAACCCAAACGGGGGCAAGCGACTCCGACCGTCGACGATCGAGAAACCGGGCGGTTCCCGGTGAACTGGCTCACGATTTCGGCGGCGGCGGAGTATGATGGCGGCGTTCTGTCGCAGCCCAACCTCCCACGCCAAGGCCCCCCACCTACGCCCGCAGGGTTTGACGATGAACGTGGCTCCCCGCCGCTCCCGCGCGTTTCATTCCCAGCATCGCGGCCCGCTGTATTGCGACCCACTCCAGGCTGCGGAAAACCAATCGCCTAATCAGGCCGAGCGGGGTACCGTCCTGGTGCTGGACACCGACCCGGACCAGCTGGAGCGTCTTTGCCAGGTGCTGGTTTCGCAGGGCTACTTGTGCCACGCTTGCCCTCTGCCAGGGGATGCGCTGGTGACGGTCGCCCAGACGGCGATCGACGTTTTCATCTGTTCGATGGAACTGGCGGGCGAGAACAGCATTGCCCTGTACGACCGCATGCTGGCGGCAAGCCCACAGTATGTACCGGCCATCTTCCTGTCGTCCGCCCAATCGGCCGACGTCATTCGCCGGCAATACGGCACCCGCGGCGCGTACTTTCTGCGTCGCCCGTGGAATCCCGAAGTGCTGACCTCGCTGATCGAGAACCTGCACGCGTCGCAGCCGCTGGTTCGTTAAGCGAAGTTCGCGTGTAGCGACCAGCCCACCAAGCGCAGCAAAAAAGCCCTGGACCTTTGACGCGTTGCCAAAAGCCCAGGGCTTGAATCACGTCTTAAGCGGAAGCTGTTCCGCGTTGTGGAGGCTGCTTAGAACAGGCCGCCGCCACCGCCCAGACCACCGCCACCGCCGCCCGAGGGATCGATACCACCGCCCTGGCTGCCGCCGAAGCCGCCGCCAAAGGAGTTGCCGGTACCGCCGCTGGACATACCGCCGAAGCCCTGACCGCCCGTACCACCGCGGCCTTGAGCGTTCTGACCGGTCTGCATGTTGAACACGTTCACTTCCGCGATACCGGAGAACATCGGCGTGGCCGTGATCCGGACATAGCGGCGATCGGCCGAGATGACCGCGCTGGCTTGCAGATTGGCACCTTCAGGCAGCGTCTGAATCACCGGCTGGAAACCGACCCCTCCGCCACGCCGGAACCACCGGTTCGCGGCCAGGTCCTGGCGGCGATCGGCCAGGAAGCGACGGAGGACGTTGGGATCCGACATACTGGCGATTTGCTGGGCCAACACGTGACGGCCGATCTCCACGGCTTCCGCCGCGGCGGCAATCTGGTGCTCTTGCAGCGGCTCTTGCCGGCGACCGTCGGCCAGGTCGATGGGGATCAACACGGCTTCGTCGCCGATCGTCAGCGTTTCGGTCTGCATCTTGGCCTGCGGCGTGCCGTAGTTCTGGTACACCTGCACGGTCACCTTACCGGCGGCCGGCTGGCCCCACACCCGCCGCAGTAACATGCGGTAACGGCCGTGGAACCCTTCGGGGCACACGTAGACCTCGGCCGAGGTGCCTTTGATCTTGCTCTCGGCCTGCTGGGTGTTAATGTCCGGCAGCATGATGCCGCCGGAGGTCGTGCGAGGATTCCGCAGCGAGCAGATCGTGCCGGCCGGCTCTTCCACCGACAGGTCGATATCCGCGTCGCCGGTCCAGCTTACGATCACCACCAGGTCGCGACGCAAAGCGTCACGCAGGGCGGCCTCGAACTGCTCGGCTTCCTGCTGACGGTTCTCTTTGCGGAGCTGGTCAATGGTCGAGCTGGCCAGTTGGCCGGCTTGCTGCACGACATACAACTTGTTCTTGGGCCAGGCCTGCTTGGCCACCGCTACGGTCGCCCACTGGATCGCGTCGGGCTCGTTCAACTGGCGAGCCAGGTCGAGCGCCATTTCGTAGGTTTCCGGACGGGTGGGCTCCAGTTGAGCAGCCTGCTGCAGCAACTGCAGAGCCCGGCAGAGGAACCGCTGACGGCCAGCGTCATCGAGGTAGGCCGTCGAGCGGGCAAAGTACTGCGCCAGGTAAATCAGGTCCGTGGGGCTGGTGCTCCAGTCGGCGGCCGACAGCAGCGCCCGTTCGATTTCCTCGGCGGGCTGGTCCTGAGCGATCAGGGCCAGGGCCAGCGCCTCGTACATCCACGGTTCAACGTGCTGTTGCCGCATGGCCGAGCGGATGCACGCCGCGGCGTGATCGAACCGCTTCTTGTCGATCAGTTGACGCACGGTGGCGCGGATGGTGCCCGGCTCGATCTTGGCCGAAGCGATGGTCAGATCCCAGGCTTCGTCCAGGTTGTCACCCTCGGGCGTCGCCAGCGGGGTCGCCGGCTTGGGAGCCTTCTCGAAAACCTCGGCCGGATCGGCCTTTTCAGCAGCCTGTTCGGCGGCCTTCGCAGCAGGCTTTTCGGGGGCAACCTTCTCGACGGCGGGGCCGAGCTTGATGCCGCCAGCAGCTTCGGGGGTCGACGGCACGTCAAAGAAGCCACCACCGCCCATGCCGCCCATACCACCCATGCCGCCCATGCCGCCCATGCCACCCATGCCCATGCCGCCCATCATGCCGCCCATCATGCCGCCCATGCCCATGCCGCCCATCATGCCACCCATGCCGCCCAGGCCGCCGAAGCCACCGGCGCTCGGCGGAGGAATGGGGATCACCAGGTCGGCGACCGGGTAGACCTTCGTGACGACTTGTTGGTCGGCGACGTCCTTGGTCGTGATCATCAGCACTTCGTTCTGGATCACGTACGACAGGTCGTGCTGACCGAGCACCAAGCGCAGAGCATTCTTGAGCGAAATGCCGTGCAGCGTGCGGGTAATGGGGATGTCGCGAGGAATCGCGGCGTCTTCCAACGCCCGCTCATCCAACTCGATCTCGATCTTGTGGTAGTCCTCCAGGAAGAGGATCACGTCCACCAGCGGCGTCTCGATGAAGTCCATCTGGGTGGGCTGATCGAGCGCGGCCAGAATCTTCTTTTCAGCCGGGTTGGTGCTGGACAGGTCCACCGAGGCGTACTCGCGACGACGCTCGGTCATTTCCAGCCACCACTGCTTGTCCGGGTAGACAATCGGCGGCTCGTCCGGCGTGGGAATGTGGGCGTGTTCCACCGAACGCAGCGTGGCCAGCACGCCGCGGATACGGGCTTCACGCAGAGCCATGGCGTCGGTGTATGCCCATTCCATGGTGGCGTTCATGGCCGCGGCGGCGATCGCCGGTTCGTTGGGAGCCACGTCCACCGCCAGGTCGGCAACCACTTCGGCCTCGGCGTAGTGACCTTCGGCCATCAAGGCGTCGAACCGGGCCATCAACTGCGTGAGCTTGACCTCGCGGGCCATCAGCTCGCGCTGGAGCCGTTCGCGATCGCGGCGGATCGCTTCCTGCTCCTCGGCCTGGATCACCATCTGATCGTATTCGCGCTGCCGCACCGAAATCGCTTGCAGCGTGGCTTGCAGCCGGTCGCGCAACTGGGCGCGGGTGGCTTCGTCCAGGTCCGGAGCACGCGAGATATTCTCAAGCTGCAGCTTCAACAGGGAGCCCGCCGCGGCCGGGTCGGTGGCCATCAAGGCGCGGGCTTCGTTGATCGCGTTCAGGGTATCGGAGACGATCTTCTGCACGCGGGCCGAACGCTCGCGGGTGAAGCGTTCCAGCGCGCCGCCGTCGTCGATCACCGCCGGACCACCGGCACCGCGGAGGATCAGCGGATCGGCAGCAGCCGGAGCCGGGGGTACGGCTTCGCCAGCCGCCGGAGCCGGCAAGTCAGCCGGATCCTGGAGCATGGCCAACGCCACGGCTTGCTGGTTGCCCGGGTCCAAAGCCTGCGCGCCTTGAGCCAGGCGGCGGGCATTGTCCGTGCTGTTCATGGCACGAGCCATGTCGGCCAGGTGCGTGAGCTGCTGAGCCTTGGCCTGGGCGGTCGCCCGCAGGGCTTCCAAACCTTCGTCGCCGATGGCCGGCAGCGTGAGGCCGCCGTCCTTCTTGGCGGCTTCCACCACGGTGGCCAGGAAGGCGTTGTCGTCGTTGCTCAGCGTGGGGGTCACGGTCCAGGCCAGCTGTTGCTGGGCGCCGGTGGCCGTGGTGGCCTTCAGTTCCACTTCAGCCGGCTGTTCCAGGTTGCCCACGCCCACCAGCACCGTGTTGCGGTCGCCGCGGAGCGGAGGAACCTGAGCCGGATAGTGCTCGGTCAGTTGGGCCGGCAGCTTTACGTCTTGCGGCCACAGCACGACTTCCGTCGCGGCATTGGCCAGGCCGTGGCCCACGTGATCGGCCGGCAGCTTATCACCGTCGATGGCGATCACACCGCCGGTCTGATTCGCAACGGCCGCCAAAGCCTGTACGTCCACGCGGGGACCAACCGCATACACCGAAACCGGGATACGGTTCTTCACCAGATCGCTAACCAGCGGCTTGATCTGCTGGGGACCCAGCACGCCACTGATGTGCACCCCGTCGCCCATGTACACGGCAGCCCGAGGAGCCTTCGCCGGCTGTGCGCTGTAGGCCTTCACCGCGGCCTGCAGGGCGGCGCTCATATCGGTGGAGCCCAGCGGCACGCGGCTGCGGAGCTTGTCGATGGCCTGCTGCATTTCCTGGCTGTTGGGAGCCACGAACGAGCCGCTCATCGGCACGGCGTTCACGTCCACCGCGATCAGCTGCACGCGGTCCTCGGGGTTGAGGGCCTGCAGGAACGCCTGGAGCGAGGCCAGCGCCTTATCGCGGTACGGGCCCACCTGGCTGGCCGACGTATCGAACAGCACCACGATCTCGTGCGCTTCCGCCCGCGGCAGAGAAGCCTGCGGTTTCAGGCTTAAGGCGTAAAACTGGTTGTACGTTTGCAGCCGAGCTGCCTCAGGGCTCGCTGCAAAGACCGTCGCTACCAATGTGCTAAGCACGACTGGCAGCGCGACCAGAGCCATCGGGCGTCGAGTGAGCATGTTTCAACTCCGGTGAAAGTCCCATGCGGCGGCCAGCCTGTTCCGCTGGGCAGGCCGTAACGACATGATTACCCGCATTCCTGTGGACTGAGTGACTTGCTGTGGGACACGTTGCGAATGCAACGCTGTTGACCTTCCCGCAGCCAACTCCCTGACATGAAGTGCTGACCACAAACGCTAGCAGCCGCGCGACCGCTGTGGCCCAGCCATTCAGGCAAGTTGCCCCAAACCTAGTAGCCACCAACCTCCCTGGCGGGCCAACACCGCTTGGCGGCAGAATTGGCGCAAGCCGTCAACTGGCTCTAGTTTAGTCGCGTATCAGGGCTTCCGCCAAACAAATTCTCACGGGAATTCACGGCGAAAAGCCCGCAAAAACGGCACTTCCGGGGCGGCCGGCAGTCGGCCTCACCGCCCTCGGCACAGACCCACCCAATTTATCCACAACTCCCATTCTATCAGGCGTTTCGGCCATGTGGGAGCCGATGGGACTACCAATTTGATCGGCGCGCGCGTCTGGCCGCCTTGCGGCGCCCCCCACCTGGGAAGGATATACACGAACGCGGCGGGAGGCCGGCTAGTTGGCAAAGGCCTCGCGGAGGTAGCTAGCAGCGGCGTCCCACTGCCGGGCCGCCGCCTCGAAATCGACCTGCATCGCCTTCACCGTGTGAGGCGTTTCCACCCGAACCTGCGTCTCAACACCTTCGCCTAGTGGGATTTGCGCGCTAGCACCCTCGGCCAGCCGTTTTTCGACCGCGGGCGTTAGCAGGTGATCGACCAGCTGGCGAGCAGCCGCCGGGTGAGGGCAGCCGCGGATGATGGCCAGCGTGTTAGGAATGAACAGCGTGCCCGGCTGGTCATCGCCCTGGTCGGGATAGACGATGGCGACCGGCGCCCCTTTCTCGACCTCGATGATGGCATCGTCGGTATCGGTGATGCCAAAAGCGATTTGCCCTTGCGCGACACCCAGGGCCACCTGCTTGTTACCGGCCAGAATCTGGACCTCGTTGTCCAGCAGGCTCTGAAAGTACGCCTTGGCCTGATCCTCGCCCCAGGCGGCAAACAGGCAGGCGGCATGCGTGGCCGTGGTGCCAAACAGCGGCTTGGCCATCCCACAGCGGCCCCGCCACTTGGCGTCGGCCAAGTCGCGAATGGAGCGAGGCCAGTCGGCCTCGTTCGGCACCAGCTCGGTGTTCACGATCAACACCCGAGCTCGGCCGGCAAAACCATGCCAAAGGCCATCGGCCGAGCGGTACATGGCCGGAAACCGCTCCGCCTGGGGCGAAACGTAGGCCTCGAGCAAACCAGCCTGCTGGAGCCGGAGCGTGTTGAGAATCTCGTTGTTCCAGAACACGTCACAGCGAGGACGATCCTTCTCGGCCAGGATGGCGTTGGCCAGGCCGACGGTTTTGGTGGCCTCGGTGTCGTACTTGGGGGCAACCTTCAGGCTGTTCTGCTGGGCAAAATCCTTGAGGATGGGCTCGGAGAACTCCTCATCGAGCGCCGTATACACCACCAAGTCAGGCTCTTCGCCCGTGGTGCAACCGAGGGCCAACAGGCACAGTCCCAGGGCAAGCCAGCGACACATAGCGTCAACCTCGCGGGGCGAAGCATTCAGAAATTGAGCAGGGCGGCCAGCCAGCAACGGCTACGGCTTTGCCCCGTCGCGATACTGTTGATGGCAAGCCTTGCAGCCGGCGTCCAGCAGCTTCATATGTCGCGTGGCTTCTTCCAGATTACCGGTGACCAAGGCGGCTTGGAGCGCTGCGGCAGCTGATTCCGCGGCCGACAATTGCCGGCGAAAGTCCTGGTCGTACTCGTCGCTCAAACCACGGGCCGACTCGCGAAACGCCTCTCGCAATAGCACTGCTTCGTCGTGCGGAACCAAGTCAGGATGCTCCGGCGGCGGGCGAAAATCATGCTCGGCCGCCAGTTCCAACAGGTCGAAGCGGCGGTCAATCTGAGCCATGGCTGCCGTTAACGATTCGAGCTTGGCTTCCGCCACCAACGCCGGCAGCAGCGTGCCTTCCGGCGGCCGGCGATACTGTTCCACGCTGCGCCACAAGCCGGGGTAGTTTCGGCTCGTGCCGGCAACTTCCAGAATCCGCAGTGCCTCCTGTCCGGTGGCATCGCCCATCGCCACGCAGGCAGCCGCCGCGGCGGCAGGACCACGGTGCCGGCCATGATGACAGTGGAAGTAGATGGGGCCTTCGACCTCGTCGGCCACCCGGGCAAGCTGGGCTGCGGCCTCGGCCTCGATGCCGTCGTAGCCCACCGGAATATGAACGTACCGCAGGCCGTATTTGGCCGCGGTTTCCAGGTCGGGCCGGATGCCATCGACACTGACGACGGTCTTAATGCCCAGGGCTTTGAGCGCCGCAAAGGCATCGTCGCCCTGCGGTTCGGCGCCGCTATAAACGCGGTCGCTGATTTGCAGCAGATTGTGCAGGGCAGGGTACTCGGCCTCGCGGGGGCCGCCTTCCGGCAGGATCTTCGCCTTGGTGGGCGTGGGCGTGTCTGACGCGGGCATGTCAGGCGCTGTCGCGTTTTGGGACGCTGCCCCCGCAGCGTCCGGCACGGTTTTCTTTTCACCACATCCGGCGCTTAGCGTCAAAGCCGCCAGCGCCGCGCCGCGTAAATACCGGATCCATCCAGACCAAGATCGCATCGACCGAACGCCCAACTGCGACATGCTGAAACTTCTCCCGGGCGTGCGGACGCCTTCCAGCAGCTTGCCCCACGCAGGTTGCTTCCAGAGTTGGGATTCTGCCCGCAAGTTTCGCCCAAAAGGTGAACGCCCGAACTGCCGCTCAAGCATAATGGAGGCCCGTGGCTGGTGCCACCGTTGGGCTACCGCGGTCCTTAGTGGCGCAAACCTACGGCGCGCAGGGCGGCTGCTTTGCCGGTTGTCCGGTGAACGAATCGGGCGGCTCGCGCAACAAACAGGGGCGGCATTGTTTCCGCCGGCAGCCACCGCGGCGCGCAACCTGCCGTTCCTAACCGCCGGTATCGAAGGTTGGCTTGCCGCGCCGCGTGTGAAATACTGGGGGGCAGGCGGCCAACCGCCCCCTTACGGGGACGCAACCACCGGGCCCGTCACATCCGCCCGGCGGCAGCCAAGGAAGAGCCGTCCCCAACTCGTAAGGCCAAGTTCGCCAGAGGATTCCATGACACCTCTACGTACGAACCAACCTGGCGGAGTCGCCGGCCGGCGTCAGTTTCTTTATTACGTACTGCTCTGCTTGTTGGCGCTAGTCGTAGTGGCCGGGCTGTTGGGCGCAGCCCAGGCGACGGCTCAGGACGGTCCCGTAGCGGCCCCGCCGCCCGATGCCGCATCCCTACCGGCCACGGTGTTGGTCGCACCGCCGGAGCTTTCGCAATGGATCAAGCAACTGGGCGATCGCGATTACGGTGTCCGCGAGGCTGCCACACGTAAGATCCGCGATCTTGGCCTGCCGGCCAAGCCCGCCCTGATCCAGGCTCTACGCAGCAACGATCCCGAAGTGCGGCTGCGAGCTCGCCGCTGCCTGGCCGAAATCCTGGAAGCCGACTACCAGGCACGTCTCAAGGCGTTTGAGCAAGATACCCAAGGGCGCGAGCACCACGAGCTGGCCGGCTGGCAGCGGTTCCGCCAGGTCGTTGGCGAGGACAGCAAAGCCCGCAAGCTATTTGTCGAGATGCACCGTGCCGAGGCGGGCCTGCTGGAATCATCGGCCGCCGGTGGAGACCTGGCCGCCGAAGCCGTGCTGCTGCGGTGTCAGCAGGTGCTGCAAATGGCACGGGTGCCCGATCCCGACGTGCGCCGGCAACCCTCGCTGGGCACGGTGGCCGCGCTGATCTTCGTCGCCTCCGATCCAACGGTGAAGCTGCCCGACCAGACTCAGGTACTGGTTTTCAACTTTGTGAACCAACCCGCCTTCCAGACGGCGCTGCGATCAGGCGATCAGCAGCCCCAAGTGCGAGAACTGCTAGGGGCGTGGATTGAGCACACGCCCAGCAACAGCCTGGCGTATCAAACGCTGCGGCTGGCGATGCAGCACGACATCAAGCAAGGTCTGGTGCCAGCCGTCCGCGTGGCCAAGCAAAAGAATGTGTCGGCCTACATGCGGATGTACGGAGTGCTGGCCGTCGGCAAGCTGGGCGACCGGCGGCACGTCGCCGAACTGGAGCCGCTGCTCAACGACGGTACCGTGTGTTCCAGCCGCACCACGGTGATTAACGGCGAGCGCACGACCTATCGGATCGAGCTATGCGACGTGGTTGTGGCTGTCCTGGCGCACCTGACCGAACAGCCGCTGGAGGACTATCACCTCGACGGCGTGCGTCGTGATTCCGCCACGCTCTTTAACACCGGCACGCTCGGCTTCAAGGAACCAGAGAAGCGCGAGGAAGCCATCAAGAAAATGAAGGCCTGGCTGGCCGAAAATGCCGAGGCTCTGCAAGCCCAGCCAGCCGCAGAAGAGGCCGCGCCGCCGTTCGATCCGCGGGCAGCGAACGAGGCCAAGCAACGAGCGGCGGCCCCAGTCGCTGCGCCCGCGCCCGCCAAGATTGCGGGGCAGGCCCAGGCGGCGCCACGCCTGGCGGCCGCGCCGGTTCAGGCTCCGCCGGTCTTTCCCGTCCTGGTGCAGCGTCGCGACGACGAAACCGAACAAGACAACGAAGATTTCGGCCTGGCCGACCGCGAACTGGCGACGTTCCTGGCCAAGGCCCAGCAACAACTGGAAAACGAGAACTACGGCAACGCACTCATCCTGTTGGACCACGTGCTAGGAGCAGGCGACGAAGGGTTGATCCGGCCCGATCTCGACCTGCCGCTGTACCAGAGCCTGCGTGCCGAGGCCGAACGGATGTTGGCCGAATTGCCGCAGACAGCCCGAGAAGCCTACGAACTCCGCTACGGCGTCGTTGCCCGCCGTGCCTTGGACCAGGCGTTGCAAACTGGTGATCTGGAAACGCTGCAAAACGTGCTGCGGCGATACCGCTTCACACAAGCCGGGGCGGAAGCCGCGTTGATTTGGGCTCGCCACCTCTTGGACCGCGATCGCCCCTTGCAGGCCGCGATCGTGCTGGAGCGTCTGCAAAGTAACTGGGCGGCGCCGCCGCTGGATTCGGCCACCACCTGGCATCATGCCTTGAGCTGGTTGCGGGCAGGCATGGTCCATGAGGCCAAGCTCCGCCTAACCTCGCTCACCGAACGAGAGCGGCGCGACCTGCAACTGGCAGGTCTGCCGGTCGAGATTCCCGACCTGGTGCGGCGGTTTGCCCAGAATCGCACGCTCTCCACCGCCCGCGACGAAGATTGGCTGCTGGTGCGGGGCGACGCCCGCCGCAGCGGCCGCATCATCGCAGCAGGGCTGCCGTGGCTGCGTGCCCGGTGGCAGTACCCCACCACCGACAGCCAAGCCGCGACCGACGCGCTGCAAACCTTGCGGAAGCTGTATCGGGAGCAGCACTTTGCCACCCTGCCAGCCGGTCAACCGCTGGCGGTGGACGGCCGCGTACTGGTTCGCACGGCCAGTGCCTTACTGGCGATCGACGCCAAGACAGGCAACCTGGCATGGCAGGCCGCCTTCGACGATGGCGTGACCACGCTGATGGCCCGCGATCAAGGTTCGCTGGCCGCTGATTCTCCCCAACTGCTGACCGGCCTGGACGAGCGCAGTTGGGGCGATGCCACCTACGGCACCCTGAGCAGCGACGGCCAGCACGTGTTTGGCGTCGAAGACGTAGGCTTTTCGTTCGGCCTCCTGAACCAGCGAATTGTGGTCGGCCCCGATGGTTCGCGGCGGCTCGATCCCGGATGGCCGCGCGACCACAACCGGCTCACAGCCTACGACGTCGCCACCGGCAAATTGGTCTGGGAACTGGGCGGCCCTCAGGGCCAGTGGAGCTTGCCGCTGGCCGGCATGTACTTCTTGGGCCCGCCGCTGCCGCTGGCCGATCAGCTTTACGTCGTGGGCGAACAGCAGGGCAGCATTCACCTGGTGGTGATCGATCGGGCGACGGGCCGGCCATTGGCCAAGGAGCGGCTCAGCTCGGTCGAGGGCGACTCGCAGCAGAACAACAACATTTATGGCGGCACCCTCCCGCGACGCGAACCGCGACGGATGAGCGGCGCTAGCCCCTCCTATTCCGACGGCATCCTGGTCTGCCCGGTGGCAGGCGATAAGTTCGTGGCCATGGACCTGGCGAGCGGCGAAATCCGCTGGACCTTCCATCCAGAACAGCAGGTTGCGAGGAACGCGCGGCTCATGGCCGCTTTCCCGCGCAACACGAACCAGAACGAACACCGCGAGCGGCGTTGGAGCGACGCCTGCGTGAGCCTCGCAGGCGGCCGCGCCTTGCTCACACCGCAAGGGCACGATGCCATCTATTGCCTGGACCTGCAGAGCGGGCGGCTCCTGTGGCAGGCTCCGCGACTCGATTCGCAGTTTCTAGCTGCCACCACCGATACGGCCGTGGTGCTGGTCGGCCGCGGCACGATGCGAGCTCTCTCTCTGACCGATGGCAGCGAAGTCTGGCGGCCGTACCAGCTTCCGCCCGGTGCGTCGCCCAGTGGGCGAGGCTTCACCGCCGCGGGTCTTTACTACTTGCCGCTGGATAGTGGCGAGGTGGTCGTCATCGACCTGGCTACCGGCACGCCGCGACAACGCACGCGGTCGCTCTCCGGCAGTGAGCCAGGTAACCTGATTGCCTGCGCTGGCCGCATCATCTCGCAGAACGTCGACCGGATCGAAGGCTTCGACCAGATCGACGAGGCCCTGACTGCCTCCGAAGCCCGGATGAAACAGCAACCGCAGAATACCGATGCCGCCCGTGAGTACGCCGAACTTCTGCTGTTCTCCGGCGCACACCGCAAAGCGTTCGACGTGCTCCTGGCGGCCTACCAGCGAGCCCCCGAACCGGTGATCCGCGAGCAGCTTTGCACCACGATTGTCGAAGGGCTCGCCACCGACTTTGAACAGTTCTCGCCCATCGCCAAAGAGCATGCCGACCTGTTCGAAACACCCAGCACCAGGTTCGCTCAGCTTCGCGCGCTCGCCGAGCAGCACACCCGCTCCGGCAACACCAGCGAAGCCTTCGATACGCTGCTGGCGATGAGCCGCCTGGAAGGCTTGGACGAAGTGGATGCCGCCGCGGGCGACTTGGCCGTGCGGCGCGATCGCTGGCTGGCAGGCCGGATGTTCGACCTCTACCGCTCCGCCAATCAGGCGCAACGCACCAAGATCGATGCGGCTGTGACCGATCATCTGCGGCAAGCGACCACCGCCGGGCTCGAAGCCTTGCAGCGGCACTTGGACCTGTTCGCATGGCACGGCACTGCTGAACAAACCCGCTGGACGATTCTTGATCAACTGGGGCGCGAACAAACAATCCTGCGCGAGAATCATCTGCTGCAACTAACTCAATCGGCCAATCGCGCCACGGCAGGCAAGGCCACCGCGCTGCTGGCCCAGATGCTTACCGCGGCGCAGCGGCCCGAAGCGGCGGCGGTGCTTTACCGCCGGCTCAACGAACAGTTTGCCAACCAGGTATGCCTCGACGGTAAAACCGGTCTGCAGATCTTTACCGAGGTGCCGGTCAATCTCGAAGTAAGCCGCATCCTGCGCAAAGATGTTGTCTGGCCCACCGGCCGTGTGGACGTTACCCACACCAAGGAACGGATCGACAACTTCCAGCGCAATTACCTGCTGGAGCTCGACGATTCACCTTCGCAGTTGATCGGCAATCTGCGGCTGGAAGCCGAACAGGTTGGCACCAATCACCGCCTGATGGCTCGCGACGGGTTCGGCACGCCGCGGTCGCGTGTGCGACTGCCCGCGGGCAGCAGCCCGCGTCCCTTCTACGGGGCCATGCTGCGTGCCCGGATGGCCGGCCACTTGCTCGTGGTCCATCGCGGCAACCAGTTCTTTGGCATCGATACCTCGACGGCCGACAAGGACGGCGAGAACGACGGCGCCCGCGTGCTGTGGTCCACCGACCTGGAAGTGCGTTTCCCCGGCGTTTCGCCGGCGCGCGGCTTTGCCCAACTGTTGGAACAGCGGCCGGGCCGGTTTCCACGGCTGCGGGCTTACGATGCCGGCAGCGGCGGCATGGCCGAACTGGGAGTGGTAACGCCCAGCGTGGTCTGCTTCCACAGACTGCAAACGCTCCAGGCGATCGATCCGCTGACCGGCAAGCTGCTCTGGAAACGGTTCGACCTGTCTCCCGGCAGCGAAGTGTTTGGCGACGATCAGATCATCCTAGTGGCTGCGCCGCAAAGCCGGGAAGCCATGGTGCTGCGTACGCTCGATGGCCGCGAAATTGGCCGTTGCCAGCTTCCCGACGAGAGCGACCGCATCGTAACCCTCGGCCGCTGCATGCTCATCTGGCAGCAGGCACAACAGGGCAAGCAGTTAACCCTGGTCGACCCGTGGGAAAATCGCGTCCGCTGGCAGCATCGCTTCACGCAGACGGCCCACTTCTGGCTGCCAGGCACCGACGAAGTCGCCGTGCTCGACGACGCGGGACGGTTCGTGGTGGCCTCGCTGGAAGATGGGGCTTTACGCGTCGATCAGACCATCCAGTCCGATCCGAACCTGACTGATATGTTTGTCGTTCGCGGGCCGCGGCAGTACCTGCTGTTTGCCAACTCGCCGCAGCAGGTGCAAGGCCTGGTCAATCCGGTGCCCGGCGGCTATCACAGCCCACTGGTCGGCGGAACCATCTACGGCTTTGACCGCGAGACCGGCAAGCAGCTCTGGCAAACCAGCGTGGCGCACACCTCGTTCGACTACACCCAGCCGCTGGAATCACCGGTGCTGGTGCTGGCCTGCCGCGTTTACGACCAGAACCGTAACGGCCGCATCACGCGGCAGTTCAGCCCGGTTGTGTGTATCGACAAACGCACCGGCCGCAAGGTGGTCGAAGAAGAACTCACCGGCTCCATCAGCCGGATCGATGTGATTCCCGATCCAGGCAACCGCGTGGTCGAAATCCGCACGAACCAGTCGGCAATGAAGCTGACGCTCACCAGCGAGCCTTGGCCCGAGCGCGAGGCCGAGAAACCAGTCCCGGCTCCCGATCCCAAAGACGGTTAGCTGCCGCCGTGCTCGATTTCCGCTGTTAAGCAATGTGCCCGCCGCATGATCAACATGCCTCGCGCGGACCATTGCTCGGTCGCGATTAGACCTTCTTGGCGCTGGTTGTCGTCGAGGCCGAAGACTGCGGCGGAAGATCGATCGCGGCCACGAGGGTTTGGCGAATCACGTCCAGCCGAGCGGAATCGTCGATCTTGCGCCCTTCGCGATCGGTCACGTAGAACACGTCGACCACCTGGTCCAGGTGCGTACCGATCTTGGCCACCGAGACCGAAAGGCTCAGGTCAAACAGAGTCTTGGCAATCGTGTACAGCAGCCCTCGCCGGTCGACGGCGAAGATATCGATGATCGTCGCCCGGTCGCTCGTGGTATTGTCGATGCGAACCCGGGTGGGCAACGGCTGCAGCTCCACGGTGCGTTTGCCGCGGCGGGGCGACCACGTATCGCGGAAGCTGGGGTTTTTGTCCCCCTTTAGACTGTCGCGCATCGCCTGCCAGATGGCTTCCAACCGATGAGGCGGCGGCTCATCGTAATCGGGATCGACGGCCACGAAACGGTCGACGATCAGCCCACGGGCCAGCGTATGAATCTGGGCCGATAAAATGCCGAGTCCTTGGCCGGTGAGTGCCCCGGTGAGTTTGTGGAACACGCCGGGCGTCACCGATTCGTGCGTGGCGACGGTGCATTCGACGGTGCCTTTCTCAGGCACGTATCGTCCTTGCAGCAGCACATCGTCGGGCTCGAGCTGAGCGAGCTGCCGCAACTCGGCGGCAATTTCTTCCGGCTGGCGGCTGGCCAGTTCCACCACCGGCCAGGCGTCCACTTGCTCGGCAAACCACTCGGCGTCGGGTTCATCCTTGAGCAGTTCCAGCACCTTGGCCCGCCGGGTTTGCGCGGCCAGGGTGGAGCGGTCGCCGTCGCCGGCCAGGTGCAACAGGGCCCGGCCGTAGACCTCGGTTAGCACGTCCACCTTCCAGTTGTTGAGCGTGCCGGGGCCAACGGCCGCCAGGTCGGCCGCCGTCAGCACGTACAGCATCCGCAGCATGCGCGGCGAACCCACCTCGATGGCAAATTGCAGAATCAACCGCTCATCGCTGGTGTCGCGGCGGAACGCGAGGTGCGACATCAGCAGATGCTTGTGCACCAGGAACTTGAGCGTGTCGGCTTCTTCCGGGCTGAGCATCAGCCGGTAGGCCGTTTCCGCGGCGATAACCGCACCGCGCTCGCTGTGATCCTCGGGAAAGCCCTTGCCCAGGTCGTGGATCAGCAGCGCCAGGTGCAGAATGTCTTTGTGCTTGATGCGGCTGTAGGCTTCGCCCAGCGGGCCGTCGTCGGTGCGGAACTCGGTGGCGCACTCCACCGCGCGGATACAGTGCGCGTCGACCGTGTACTTGTGGTACTCGTTGAACTGGAGCAGGCCTCGGGCGTGGGTAAACGCCGGAATCAGCTTTTCCAGCACGCCCCATTCGTGCAGTTGCCGCAGCAGCTCGCCCAACTGCATCGGGTGCGAAAGCAGCGAACGGAAGCGAGCGGCCGAGGCGGGCGAAACTTCGTCGGGTATCTGCGACGCCGAACGCCGTACTACTTCGCCCGTGCTGTAGGCGATCCGCTTGTTGTGCAGGTTGGCCAGGTCGGCCAGACGCAGGATCTGCTCCAGGCTGCCTTCGAGCTTGGCATGCCCGCGGCGAACCACGTCGATCTCGGCCGGACCAACGCGGAAATCGCCCTCAAAGCGATGGCTCAGCAGCGGATGCCACAGGGTTTGCCACAACCGGCGTGGTTGGGCGCCTTCCACAAACCGCGAGACAATGCGGCTGACGGCCTCGGTGTGCGTGAAGTGTTCGCGCATGAACCGCTCGACCGCCAGCAAGCCCGGCTCGTCGGGATACTGCCACAGCCTGGCGATCCGCAACTGTTCGGCGCGGTTCAACTGGTCCTGCGCCCGATTGGCGTGGAAGTGCAGTTCGTTGCGGAGGCGGAGCAGCCACTCGGTGGCGTCGCGCAATTGGCGGTAGTCGCGTTTGCTCAGCACGCCCTGCAATTGCAGCAAATGTGGGTCGGGCGTACCGTAGCGCACGAAGCCGATCCAGCGGAGCAACTGCACGTCGCGGAGGCTGCCACGCGACCGCTTGAGATTCGGTTCGAGCAGATGCACCGTGTCGCCGTACTGAGCCCGTTCGCGGCCACGCGCGGCGCACACTTCGTCGATGAGGTCGCCCGCTTTCCGCTGGGCTTGCCGCGCCAATGGCCGCAGAAAGCTCTGGCATAAGCTGATGCTGCCGCCCAAAAAGCGGCACTCGACCAGCGAAGTAAAAATCTCTGGATCGGAGAACGCCAGCGATCGGGCTTGCCGCGGCGTCCGCACCGATTGGCCCAGTTGCAGGCCCACGTCGCACACGTCGCGTTGCAGACGCCGGGCGACGAGCGTTACCTGCTCGGCCGCGACCGGGCGGTAAAGAATCATCAAGTCGATGTCGGAGAAGGGCGCCACATCACGGCGGCCAAAACCGCCCAGCGCCACCAGGCAGATATTCTTGAGCAACTGCGCCGCGGCCCCATCGGGATCTCCCGCGTCGCCTGGCGAGGCATCCTGACCGTTCTGGTCGGCAACCGCGGCCGCAACGGCGTGGTCAAACAGCTCGATCACGATCGCGTCGAGCATGTCGGCCATCGAGCGGCAGGTTTGAACGCCAGGCGTCCCCGCGGCGTGCCCCCGGTACAGCGTCTGACGCTCCCGCGTCAACCGTTCGCGGGCGGCCAGGATTTGCTCACGTAGCATGCAGTGTTCCCTATGGCTCACGGCCACAGGCAAGAAATACTCAACGATCGTTCCAGGAAGAGAGGAGGGGGGTGGACCGCCGAAAGGCAGGGACCGCGAGCGCGGCCCCTACCTTCGGCGCGTATACCCGCACTGGACACGGTCAGCACCAGGCCGACCTCGCCCGTGTGAAAACTCTACAGCGCTTCGCCGCCGCGTTCGCCGGTGCGAATGCGAATGGCTTCTTGCAAGTCGCTGATGAACACCTTGCCGTCGCCGATTTGTCCGGTTTGGGCGGTGCGGAGGATGGTATCGACCACGGTTTGCAGACCGTCGTCATCGACCACCACTTCCAGCTTCACCTTGGGGACGAAATCGACGGCGTATTCGGTGCCGCGGTACATCTCGGTGTGGCCCTTCTGGCGGCCAAAACCGCGGACCTCGGTGATGGTCATCCCTTGGACGCCGGTCTCGCTGAGGGCGTTCTTGACATCCTCGAGCTTGAAGTGGCGGATGATCGCTTCGACCTTCTTCATGCGAACCTTTCTCCTGCGTGTGCTGCGACTAGATGAAAATGTAACCCTCTTCGCCGTGCTGGCTCAGGTCGAGCCCCTGCAACTCCTGCTCTTGGCTTACCCGCAGCCCAATGGTGGCATCGAGGAGTTTCAGCAGGATGAAGGTAGCGACTGCGGCAAAGATCCAGGTGATGAGCGTGGCGACGATCTGAGCCGGGAGGACCGATCCGCCTTCGAGGACCCCCAGCATATTTCCATTATCAATATTCCACACCGCCCGGGTAGCGAAAACCCCGGTTAGCACGGCGCCCAGCGTGCCGCCGACGCCGTGGACACCAAAGGCGTCGAGCGAGTCGTCGTAGCCCAGGCGGCCCTTCAGGAAGGTGCAGGCATAGAAGCATACCACGCCGGCGGCCAGCCCCATGATAATGGCCGGCATCGGCTGCACGAAACCAGCGGCGGGCGTAATGCACACCAGGCCGGCCACGGCGCCCGAGCAGGCCCCCAGCAGGGTTGGCTTGCCGCGCGTGATCCATTCAATGCCGGCCCAGCCCAGCACGCCGGCCGCGGCCGAAAAGTGGGTGGCGGCAAAGGCGCTGGCGGCAATCGAGTCGGCAGCCAGGGCGCTGCCGGCATTAAAACCGAACCAGCCGACCCACAGCAGGGCGGCACCCACGGCGGTCATCGTCAGATTGTGCGGGGGCATCGGTTCCGAGCCCAAACCCAACCGGCGGCCAAGCAGCATGGCACAGACCAGCGCCGCCACCCCCGAGCTGATGTGCACCACGGTGCCACCGGCGAAATCCAGCGCGCCAGTGTACGACTTGGCATGCTCCGAACCGAAGGTCAGCAGGCCGCCGCCCCACACCATGTGGGCGAGCGGGCAATACACCAGCGTGCCCCACAGAATGCTGAACAGCACCATAGCCGAGAACTTCATCCGCTCGGCAAAGGCTCCGCAGATCAGGGCCGGCGTGATGATGAAGAACATGCCCTGGAACAGCATGTGCACCAGCCGCGGCATCAGGGGCGTGCCTTCGACGTCGTAGGTGGGCCAGACGGGCTCGCCGGCGGCGGTGTCGAACTCCGGCTGCACGCCCTGCATGAACAGGTAATCGGTGCCGCCGATGAAAGCGTTGCCGGTCCCGAAGGCCAGCGAATATCCGTACAGGGCCCACAGCACGGTCATCAGGCCCATCAGAAAGAAGCACTGCATAATCACGCTCAGCACGTTCTTCTTGCGGACCAAGCCGCCGTAGAACATGGCCAAGCCAGGCGCGGTCATTAAGAGGACCAACGCACAAGAAACTAGCATCCAACCGTTATCGCCGTGGTTGTATGCGGCCGGTTGAACGTCGGTGGGTGTTTCCTGCGCTACCGCTAGAGCTGGTAGCGCGCACAAGATCCCGAGGGCGCATACCGCTTGCGCCGCACGTCCGCCAATGGACATTGTTAATTACCTCTCGAATCAACGATGCCAGAAGGACGTGACAGCCGCCGTTGGAACGCCATCCAATCCGTGCCACGCTAAATGGTGTGCGCCTGTCGTACAACGGCAAGCCGGCGGATCAGAAGGGGAATCCGCGCGGCGCTGCCGTGCCTTGCTGCACGCAAGCGCTGGTGAGGTGAGCTTACTTTCGGCATCTGGCTGCGTAAAGTCTAGGCAAAAAAATCATGTGCAGCTGCTTACCCCCTGAGCGCACCGCGCCGCAACACAAAAACGAATTGCGGCGAAATGTTCGACACAGCCCCCCGACTGCGTTAGGATGCCACGCAAATTTTGGGTCCCACTTCCGCGCTTGGGTCATGTCGATTTTTTGGGCAGCACTGGCGACCTGCGATTGCTTGCCCGCCTTCCTCCAGCTGCTTGCCTGCCATGGATACTGTGTTCATTCTTGCCGTCGGCGTGGTGATTGTGGTAGGCGGAATCCTGGTATTCCGCCTGCACGCCTTCCTGGCGTTGATCCTGGCGGCGTTGGCCGTCGCCTCGCTGACCTCCACCCAAGAAGTCACCTGGTACAAGCGGACGGAATTAGCCGGCACCCTGGCAGCCGTGCAGCCCGACCAGGTGGCCGAAGAAGACCGTTCACGGCTCGCGGAGCCAGGGCAATACTTCTTGCTTACCCCAGGTAAGGGGCAGTATGCGGGCGAAGGCACCAAGATGCTGGTGTTTGCCGGCACACCGGCCAAACGCACGGCCGACGCCCAAGGCGAGATCGAAGTGCTGGGCACCGTGCATCTGGTGCCCGGCGCCGATAGCCGCCCTCGCCAAGGCATCCTGGTTCGGGTGGTCGACGGCAGCGTGGAAAGCGGCGACCGGGCTATCGATCGTGCCCAATGGGAGTCCACCGCGAAGGCCGCAGAGCAGTTGTCGATCAACCGCGTGGCGAGTGCCTTCGGCAGCACCTGCGGCAGCATCGGCATTGTGATCGCCATGGCCTCCATCATCGGCAAGTGCCTGCTCGAAAGCGGCGCGGCCGATCGCATCATTCGCTCGTTGCTGGGCCTGCTGGGCGAAGCCCGGGCCGCATTGGCCTTTGTGCTGGGCGGCTTCGCATTGGGCATCCCGGTGTTCTTCGATACCGTGTTCTACCTGATGATTCCGCTGGGCAAGGCGCTCCGCATCCGCACCGGCCGCAATTACCTGCTGTATGTGCTAGGCATCACGGCCGGCGGAACCATGGCCCACTCGCTGGTGCCGCCGACGCCGGGCCCCCTGGTCATTGCCGAACAACTGGGCGTGAACATCGGCACCATGATTCTGGCCGGCTGCTCCGTGGGCCTCTTCAGCAGCACCTTCGGTTACTTCTACGCAGTGTGGGCCAATCGCCGCTGGGAAATCCCTCTGCGCGATACCGAGGACGCCAACCTCGAAGACCTCGAAAAAGCGGCCCACCGCGATGCCTCGGAGCTGCCGGGCCTGTTTGTTTCGTATCTGCCGATCGTGCTGCCGGTGCTCCTGATTGGCGGGGCCACGCTCTTCGATCCCAAGGTGACCGGCCTGGTGGTCGGCGACCAGGTAAAGCGGATCATCAACGTGCTGGGCGATAAGAACATCGCCTTGATCATTTCGGCGGCCATCGCCATGGCCACGATGGTGATCGTCAAGAAGGCCAACAAGCACGCCGTCAGCCGTGACATCCAATCGGCGCTGGCCAGCGGCGGCGTGATCATCCTCATCACCGCCGCGGGCGGCGCCTTCGGCACCATGCTCAAGGAAACCGGCATCGGCGAGTTGATCGCCCAGTTCAGCCCCACAGGCAGCCCACTCTTGGTACTGCCAATGGCTTTCGCCATCACCACCCTGGTACGCACCGCGCAGGGCTCGGCCACCGTGGCGATGATTACCGCGTCGGGCATCCTGGCAGGCCTGCCGGATCTAGGGTTTCACCGCGTGTACCTGGCCCTGGCCATTGGCTGTGGCTCCAAGCCGTTTGCCTGGATGAACGACAGCGGCTTCTGGGTGATCTGCAAGATGACCGGCATGACCGAGGGCGAAACCCTCAAAACAGTCAGCCCGATGATTGCCGCGATGGGCGTGGTTGGCCTGATCGTCACCATGATTGGCGCCGTGCTGTTCCCGCTGACCTAGTGCGGGAACCGTGGGCGGCGTGCTTGGCGCGTTTAGAACGGCCAGTGGCTCTTGAGCGCCGCTTTCTGATGCTCGGTGAGCGCCTTAATGCCTGCCCGGCCTAGCGCCAGCAGTTGAACAAGCTGCTCGTCGGTAAACGTGGCTTCCTCGCCGGTCCCTTGGATTTCGACGAACTCGCCGCGGCCGGTCATCACCAGGTTCATGTCGACCTCGGCTTCCACGTCCTCGTGGTAGTCGAGGTCCAACAGCGGCGTGCCCTGCACAATGCCCACGCTCACCGCGGCCAGGCTGGTGGTCAGCGGCAACCGCTGAGGGTCGGGCAGCAGCGGTTGCACCGCCCGCAGCGCATCGACCAGGGCGACAAACGCGCCGGTGATGGATGCGGTGCGCGTGCCGCCGTCGGCTTCCAGCACGTCGCAATCGACGGTAATCATCCGCTCACCGAGGGCATCCAGGTTGACCACCGCTCGCAGGCTGCGGCCGATCAGCCGCTGGATTTCGGTGGTACGGCCGTCGATCTTGCCACCGCGGTCGCGCGACTTGCGGGGCGAGGTGCTGCCGGGCAGCATGCCATACTCGGCCGTCACCCAGCCACGGCCTTGGCCCTTCATCCACGGCGGCACCGATTCCTCGACACTGGCCGTACACAACACCGTGGTGCGGCCCGCCTGGATCAACACGCTGCCCGGCGCGGTACGCGTGTAACGGCGTTTGATCTTGAGCGGACGAATCTGGTTGGGCTTGCGACCGTCGTGGCGCATGGAATCTCGGCAAAGTTAAAGAGAAGGGAACCAAACCACCGCGGCCGTTCACCCACAGCGTGCAACAACACGGCGTACCGGCAGCACCAGCCGCCATGGGGAATGCCGCCGTGATCGTCGCGGAGAATCGGCCAGCAATCAAGGCCCATCCGCGCAAAAATGCGTGCTGAGGCGCAGCGTGGCCGCGGCTTAAAACACCTGGCGGCGTGGACAGCTATTGGAGGCCTACCGGCAATTCTTCTTTTTGCGGCAGGGTGCCTGTGTCGATCAGCACGTAGCCTGCCCAGAAGAACGGATGATCGGCCTTGGGCGTGGTGTCGCGTGTGGTGATCGACAGACGCGGCTCACGATCCACCCGCACGTCGGCATCCATCGTCAGGAACACCGCCCGCTGCCAGGCTGCGGCGGCCGTGGTATTGGGCAAATCGCTGACGAACTCGCGCATCAGGTCGTAGCTGGTCTGGCCGCCCGTCCGCCACCGGCTCAGCAGGATGGTCCGAGTGCCGGTCGCCATCAGGCCAAACGCCGCCAGGAAAATCTCCTGTCCGTTGCCGCCTGATTTGAGGGCGTTTTCCGCGGGCGTATGGAAGGTGGGCAGGATCACTTCGTCGGGCCCGCCCCAAGGCAATGCCAGCCAGTCATCGAGCGTGCCACCTCGTCCGCCGTCGAGCGCCGGGCTCCAACCGTAGGGCCCCGTCGCATCGGTTGGGAAGTCCTGCCAGACCAAGAGCCGATCAAACAGCGTCCCGTACACGGCCGACGGAGCCGGCAACGTCTTGGGCAAGGCCACCGCGCCCTTCACCACGCGGCTCAGGGATTCAAGCTCGGTCGCGGCTACGTCGTCGGGCTCGCTGGGATACATCCGTCCCATCACGACCGCCAGGTTGCCCGACGGCCGACGGGCACGATCATCGGGCACAGCCAGCGAAGCCGTCACGGCGTAACGCACGCGGGCCTTGGAGATCAGCGGCACGCGCGTATTGTTCACCGGGAACTGCAGGGCCTCGAACGGCACATACCACAGGGGACCATCGGGCACAATCACCAGTTCTTCCATGTTCTCCGGCAGTTGCACCTTGCCTGGGATGAGCAGGTCGTACAACTTAGCTGAGGTCGACTTCCAATCCTCCTTCGAGAACTCCGAGACCGGCACCGTGCGGTTGCCGTCGAAGTTGCCCATCTCACGGAGCAGATCCTTGAGATGCTTGGTAACCAGGGCAGGGCTGGCGATGGTCCATGTGGCGTACTTCGCCCGATCGTGCCCGAGCAGGAAGGCGTACAAGTGCCGGCTGCTGGCGTAAAACACCAGCAGCGATTGCGAGGCCGGCATGGCCTTCTGGATATCTTTCGCCGTGCGCTGCACCGGGAAGATCATCGGCGCGTATTCGCGGCGAATCGCGATCTGCCGCAGCAGGGCCTCTTGCAGCGCGCCCACCTGGCCGAGATGCAGCAGTTGTTCCTGCTGCTGCTGAAGCCCTTTTTCCGGG
>Ga0182737_1001304_pt1 | contig 25338 bp, 26 predicted proteins | sample eDN5th30CBELigOP_FD_128878 | JGI IMG/M metagenome (GOLD analysis project Ga0182737, IMG submission 128878) | Enriched Organic Plus compost microbial communities from Emeryville, California, USA - eDNA 5th pass 30_C BE-Lig OP (version 2) (version 2) ... | reverse complement strand
TCGAGGCCCATCGCTTCATCTCTCATGCTTGACGAAAACCATAGAACCTTTGCCGGTCCGCCAGCGTCGCCCCCTTGAGGGGGAAGCGCGTAGCGCTTCGGGGGTGGGTTTTCACTTCAGACACCCGCGCGCAAAAAGAAACACCCGCGGCACGCCTTGGGGCGCGGCGCGGGTGTCTGGCACCAGGGCAGCTACAAGATCCGCTTGCGCGCCTGCGTAATGATGATTTCCGCCACCACCACCACGGCGAAGATCGCCGCCAGCACCAGCGAAACCCGGTCCCACTGGAACAGGTTCAGCGCGGTATCCAGGGCCATGCCGATGCCGCCGGCGCCCACCAGGCCCAGCACGGCGGATTCGCGCACGTTGATGTCCCAGCGCAGCAGCACCACCGACCAGAACGCCGGCCGGATCTGCGGCCAGTAGCCGTACCACAGCACGGCGCCCTTGCTGGCGCCGGTGGCGGTCAGGGCCTCGACCGGGCCGCGCTGCGCTTCTTCGATGGCCTCGCCCACCAGCTTGCCCACGAAACCGATGGACCGGAAGGCGATGGCCAGGGTGCCGGCCAGCGCGCCGGGGCCGAAGATGGCGATGAACAGCAGCGCCCACACCAGCGAGTTCACCGACCGGCTGGACACCAGGATCAGCCGGGCCAGCTGGTTCACCAGCCGGCTGGGCGTCAGGTTGTTGGCCGCCAGCAGCCCCACCGGCACGGCCAGCGCCACCGACAGGATGGTGCCCAGGGTGGCGATGTGCAGGGTTTCCAGCAGCGCGGCGTGCACGCCCTCGGGGTAGTACGCCCAGTCGATCGGCCACATGCGGCGCAGCAGGTCGGCCATCTGCTCGGGCGCGTCGTACAGGAACTCGGGGATGATCTCGACACTGCGCAGCGCCTGCACAATGGCGGCGACCACCAGCAAATACAGCATGAAGCGCAGCAGCCGCTGCCCTGCGCTATAGCGTTGCCAGACGCGCGGGTAGCCCGCGGCGGCAAGCGTCGTGGCGGGCGCGGTCATTCGTCGGCCTCGGCGCGGGTCAGCGGCTTGCTGCCCAGCCCGCGCGCCGCGCTGAAGCGGCGCTGCAGGATGGCATCGAAGCCCAGGTTGTCCAGGAACACGGCCCGCACGAAGCGCGCCAGCAGTTCGCCCAGCATGATGATGGCGATCAGGGTGATCAGGATGGCCGCCACGAAGTCGTAGTCGAAGCGCTGGAATGCCGAGAACAGCGTGCCGCCGATGCCGCCGGCGCCCACGATGCCCACCATGGTCGAATTGCGCAGGTTCGAGTCGAACTGGTAGGTGGCGAAGCCGATGAAGCGGGCGAACACCTGCGGCAGCACGCCGAACAGGATGACATTGGCGAACGACGCGCCGGTGGCGCGCACCGCCTCGACCTGCTTGAGCGAGATTTCCTCGATGGATTCGGTGAACAGCTTGCCGATGAAGCCCACCGAGGCCACCGCCAGCGCCAGGATGCCCGCCAGCGCGCCGAAACCGACCGCCTTCACGAACAGGATGGCCACGATCACCGGATGCAGCGAGCGGCACAGCGCCACGATGGCGCGGGCCGGCCACGAGGCCCAGGCCGGCATCAGGTTGCGCGCGCCCAGCAGGCCGATGGGCAGCGCCAGCACGATGCCCAGCACCGAGGCCAGCACGGCGATTTCCAGGCTTTCGGCCAGGCCCTGCCACAGCGTGTCGGGTTGCTGGATGCGTGGCGGGAACATGCGGCCCAGCAGGGTCGCGGCATGCCCCAGCCCGCTATGGAAGCGTTCCAGGCTGAAGTCCAGCTGGCCGGCGGCATACAGCGCGTACACGAACACCAGCAGGGCGCTGAGCTTGGCCTGCCAAGACAGGGCGAACGGGCGGCGTTTTACTGCAGCCAAGATTCGCCTCCGTAGATGGTCTTCAGGGTGGCGGTGTCCAGGCCCTGGCCGTCGCCGTCGTACACGATGTGCCCGCCCGACATGCCGACGATGCGGCTGGCGTAGCGGCGCGCCAGCTCGACGTCGTGGATGTTGACCAGCACCGGGATACCGTTGGCGCTGCCCTGGGCGGCCAGCAGTTCCATGATCTCGACCGACGTCTTCGGGTCGAGCGAAGAAGTGGGTTCGTCCGCCAGCAGCAATTGCGGGCGCTGCATCAGGGCGCGGGCGATGCCCACGCGCTGGCGCTGGCCGCCCGACAGGGCGTCGGCGCGCTGGTCGGCGAAGCCGTCCAGGCCGACCACGTCCAGCAGCCGGTAGGCACGCTCGATGTCGTCGGGCTCGAAGCGGCGCATCCAGGCCTTGAGCGCGCTGCTGTAGCCCAGGCGGCCGGTCAGCAGGTTTTCCATGACGGTCAGGCGTTCGACCAGGTTGTATTCCTGGAACACCATGCCGATGCGGCGCCGCGCCTGGCGCAGCGCCGTGCCGCGGATGCCGGCCAGGTCCACCGCGCCGCTGTCGGTCTGCAGCACGATTTCACCGCGGGTAGGGTCGATCAGCCGGTTGATACAGCGCAACAACGTGCTCTTGCCGGTGCCGGACGGGCCGATGATGGCCGTCAGGCCCTGGCCCTCGACGTGCAGGTCGATGCCCTTGAGCACCGGCCTGCCGGCCCGGTATTCCTTGACCAGGCCGGCAATGCGTAAAGAAGTGGTCATGCTTACTGCTTGCCTTTGCTCTTGCTCTTGGCGGTTTCGCGGTCGTAGGCGTCGCGATTGAAGCGCTCGCCGCCGGATTCGGCCACTTGCCGCACGATGGCCCAGTCTTTCTGGTAGGTGACGGGGTAGAAGCGGTCGGCGCCGTCGAAGGCTTCTTTCATTTCGGCCGGGAAGCGGAAATCGTAGAAGCACTTCAGCATCTTGTCGCGGAACTTCGGTTCCAGGTCGTGCGCGTACGAGAACGACGAGGTCGGGAATTTCTCGCTGCGATAGATGACGCGGAAATCTTCTTCCTTGACCTGGCCGCGCTCGGCCATGCGGTGGAACACGTCCGACGCCACGGCGGCGGCGTCATAGTCGCCCGAGTTCACGCCCATGACGGACTGGTCGTGCTTGCCCGAGAAGATGATCTTGTAGTCCTTGTCGGGCACCAGGCCTTCTTTCGGGAACAGCGCCACCGGCGCCATGTGGCCCGAGTTCGACGACGGCGAAGTGTGCGCCAGCTTCTTGCCCTTCAGGTCGCTGAGCTTCTGGTAGGGGCTGTCTTTCTTGACGATGACGATCAGGTTGTAGCCCTGGAAGCCGTCGGCATAGCCCTTGACCGCGAACGGCACGGCGCCGGCGATGTTCACCGCGTAAGCGGTGGGGCCGGTGGAAAAGCCGCCCACGTGCAGGCGGCCCGAGCGCATGGCCTCGATTTCGGCGGCGTTGCTCTGCACCTGGTAGAACACCACGCGCTTGCCGGTGCACTGGCTCAGGTATTCGGTGAACGGCTTGAAGATATTGGCGTACACGGCCGGGTCTTCGACCGGGGTGTAGGTGAACACCAGCGTGGACGGCGTCTTGAGCTTGTCGGCGTCGGTGGGCGTATCGGCGACCAGGTCCTTGTTGGCGTCGCAGTACATCTGGTCCAGGTCGCCCCGGTTGGGGCAGGTGTCGGCAGCGTGGGCCGCCTGAAGGCCGAAGGCCAGGCCGATAGCGGCGGCGGCTTGCAGCAGGCGCAGGGCTCGCATGATCGCGTCTCCTCTTTGAGTGTTCGAATATGACTAGACTTAAATATTCAAACACAAAAAAACGAAACCGCCCAGCCGGGTAATCACCTGTTTTTGTTTTCGTGTTGTTTTCGTGTCTCTTTCGTTTTTTTCGGTTTGTTTTCGTTTTGCGCAAAGATGTGCGCTTATTTGCGGTAGCCCAGCTTGCGGGAAATTTCCTGGGCGCAGGCCAGCAGCGGCTTGGCGATGGTGCCGTCCCAGGCCACGTCGAACAGGCCCGAGGGGCCCAGGCTGGTCAGCGCCAGCGCGATATTGCCGGTGCTGTCGAATACCGGCACCGACAGCGCGTCCACGCCGGGCAGCGGGTTGCCGATGGCACGCGCCATGCCGTGCACGCGGATGTCGGCCAGGCGCGCCTCGATATCGGCGTAGGCCACCTTGCGCGGGGGCTGCTGGCCGGCGATCACGGCCGTGTCGCCTTCCTCGCGGTCGATATAGTGCTCGGCCACCTTGGGCGGCAGCCAGGCGGCGAACACCAGCCCGGTGGCGGTGTGCAGCATCGACATTACCGTGCCCTTGCGCATGTTGACGTGCACCGGATAGCTGGCCTCGGTCATGTGGATCATGGTCGGGCCGTGCGAACCCAGCACGGCGATGCCCAGCGTATGGCCGATGACCGACTGCAGCGTGGCGATCTCGGGCATGGCCACCCGTACCGGGTCCAGCCGCTGCAGGCTTACCAGCCCCATCTGCAGGGCGAACGGGCCCAGCTCGTACTGGCCGGTGACGGCATCCTGCTGCACCAGGCCCACCCGGATGAAGCTCACCAGGTAAGGGTGCGCCTTGGCCGAGGTCATGCCGGCCGCGCCGGCCAGGTCGCGCAGGGTCAGCGGCTTGCCGGCGTCGACCAGCGCGGCCAGCAGCGGAAAGCCCACCTCGACCGACTGGATGCTGCGCCGGCCGTCGCCGGCCCGGGCCGCGGGCGAGCCGGCGGCGTGCGCGGGCGGGCTGTCGTGCGTCGCGCCTGGGTTCGCGCCCCTGGGGCGGCCCGGCGAAGTCATGATTGCCCCGCCGCCGCGCGTGCCGCCAGCAGGCGCTCGGCCATGTCGACGAAGCCGCCGCCGCCGTGCCGGGCGGCCACGTAGGCCGGACGGTGCGTCAGGCGGTGCAGCAGGGCCTGGATGTTGGCCACCCCCACCGACACGGGGAAAAACGCGAACATCGGCTCGTCGTTGGGCGAATCGCCGATGAACAGGCAGTGCGGCAGCGCCTGGTCGATGTCCAGGTCGAGTTCCCGCTCGAACAGGGTGCGGGTCATGGTCAGCTTGTCGTAGTCGCCGAACCAGCCATTGACGTGGATGGAACTGACTTTCGCCTGCGCGCCGGCTTCCTGGAAGATCTCGACGATGCGGTTGACCGCCGTCTCGGGCAGCGCCGGCACGTCTTCGCAGAAATCGATGGCCAGGTCGGCCACGCGGTAATCCTGGTCGCTGGCCACGGCGGCGCCCGGCACGTCGCGCAGCACGCGGTCGCGGATGGCGTCCAGGCGGGCGCGGCTCAGGGCGCGGGCGCGCGCGTCGGCCCAGTAATGCGCCTTCATGCGGCGGGCGGCCCGGTCGTAGGCGTAATAGAAAGCGCCGTTTTCCCCCACCACGGCGCGCACCGGCCACATGCGGGCGATATGGTCGCACCAGCCGGCCGGCCGGCCGGTGATCGGCACCACCTGGATGCCGGCCGCCTCCAGCCGTTCCAGCGCGGCGTAGGCATCGGCGGGCAGGCGGCCGTCGGTGGTCAGGGTGTCGTCGATGTCGGTGAGCACGATGCGCACCGCAGCGGCGACGGAATCGGGCATGGCCGCAAGCGCTTGCATGGGGGTCCTTGTGTAATTGGCGCGGGTTCTCCTGGGGCGGAGTTTACCGTTACCGGCCGCCGCCGCCCGCATTCGGCGCCGCTGGCGCCAAGGGACGGTAAAATCGGGGTTTTCCCGCCTGCCCGCCCGCTTCCATGTCTGCCCCGCTTGCTTCCGTTCCGTCCGGCTCCGCCCCGGAATCCTTCGGCATCGCGTCGGTCGCCGAAATCATCGCCGAACTGCGCGCCGGCCGCATCGTCATCCTGGTCGACGAAGAAGACCGCGAAAACGAAGGCGACCTGGTCATGGCCGCCGAGTTCGTCACGCCCGAGGCCATCAACTTCATGGTCACCCATGGCCGCGGCCTGGTCTGCCTGACCCTGACCGAAGAACGCTGCCGCCAGCTCGAGCTGCCCCTGATGGCCAGCCGCAACGGCACGCGCTACGGCACCAACTTCACCCAGTCCATCGAAGCCGCCGTCGGCGTCGAAACCGGCATTTCCGCGGCCGACCGCGCCCGCACCATCCAGGTGGCGGTGGCGCGCGACGCGCGGCCCAGCGACCTGGTCCAGCCCGGCCACATCTTCCCGGTGCGCGCCGTGCCGGGCGGCGTGCTGGTGCGCGCCGGCCACACCGAAGCCGGCTGCGACCTCACCGCCATGGCCGGCCTGACGCCCGCGGCCGTCATCTGCGAAATCCTCAACCCCGACGGCACCATGGCGCGGCTGCCCGACCTGGTCGCCTTCGCCCGCCAGCACAACCTGAAAATCGGCACTATCGCCGACCTGATCCAGTACCGCAGCGAACACGAATCCGTCGTCAAGCGCGTGGGCGAACGCGCCATGCACACCGCGTGGGGCCAGTTCCGCGCGGTAGCCTACCAGGACACGGCCAGCGGCTCGGCCCACCTGGCCCTGGTGCACGGCGACATCGACCCGCAGCGCGAAACCCTGGTGCGCGTGCACGAACCCGCTTCCATCCTGGACACCCTGGATACCGGCGCCACCGCGCACAGCTGGGGCGTGGGCCGTGCGCTGCACGCCATTTCCCAGGCGCCGGCGGGCGTGGTGGTGCTGATGAACTGCCAGTCGTCCACCGAACACCTGTTCCAGCAGATCGCCGGCTGGGGCCAGGCCGACCCGCAGCAGGCCACCCGCGACGGCGACCGCTACGGCCTGCGCACCTACGGCATCGGCGCCCAGATCCTGCGCGACCTGAACGTCGGCCAGATGCGCCTGCTGGCCCGCCCGCGCAAAATGCCCAGCATGGCGGGCTTCTCGCTCACCATTACGGGTTACGATTGCGACCCTTCCATCTCCGCCACCCCGACCAAGGCCGACACATGAACCCTTACATCCTCACCCCCGACCTGAACGGCGAAGGGCTGCACATCGGCATCGTGCGCGCCCGCTTCAACGAAGAAATCGGCCAGGCCGAGCTCGATGCCTGCCTGCAGCAACTGGGCGAGCTGGGCGTGGACGAACGCGACGTCATGGTGGCCACCGTGCCGGGCGCGCTCGAGCTTGGCGTGGCGCTGTCGCACATGGCCGAGACATTCGAGTTCGACGCCCTGATCGCCCTGGGCGCGGTCATCCGCGGCGAAACCTACCATTTTGAAGTCGTCAGCAACGAAATGGCCCGCGCCATTTCCCGCATCTCGCTGGAAACCGGCATTCCGGTGGCCAATGGCGTCCTGACCGTCGACACCGACGAGCAGGCGCAGGCCCGCGCCGCCGGCAAGGGCCGCGATTGCGCCCAGGTGGCCGTCGAAATGGCCAACCTGGTCGCCGCGCTCGAACCCGAGGAAGACGACGAAGAGGACGAAGATTTTGACGACGAATAAACCCACCGGCGCTGATAGCGCCGCGCAGGCGCGCGCCAGCGCCCGCAGCGCGCGCCGCCGGGCCCGCGAGTTCGCCCTGCAGGGCGTCTACGCCTGGCTGCTGCGCGGCGGCGAAGGCACCCAGGACGCCGGCGAGATCGACGCCCACCTGCGCGACGCCGACGACTTCTCCGAGGCCGACGCGCAGTGGTTCAAGACGCTGCTGCACGGCGTGCTGCGCGAAGCCGGCGGCCTGCGCGAACGCTTCACCCCGTACATCGACCGGCCGCTGAACGAGCTGTCGCCGGTCGAGCACGGCATCCTGCTGATCGGCAGCTACGAACTGGTGCACCACCTGGAAGTGCCCTACAAGGTCGCCATCAACGAAGCGGTCGAACTGGCCAAGTCGTTCGGCGGCACCGACGGCTTCAAGTTCGTCAACGGCGTGCTCGACAAGTTGGCGGCCGACGTGCGTTCGGCCGAAGTACAGGCGGCGGCCGCGCAGCGCCGCTAGTGTCGTATCGCGAAACGCGATACCAGGGCAGGGCCGGCCGGGCGGCCGGCCCGGAGACCATCGTGGCGTCTGAATTCGACCTGATCGCGCGGTATTTCACGCGGCCCGCGCCGGCCGGCATGCTGGGGGTGGGCGACGATTGCGCCCTGTTCCCGGTGCCGCCCGGCATGCAGGTGGCCACCAGCACCGACCTGCTCGTCCAGGGGCGCCATTTCTTCGCCGATGTCGACCCGCGCGCCCTGGGCCACAAGTCCCTGGCCGTCAACCTGTCCGACCTGGCCGCCATGGGCGCCCGGCCCATCGGCTGCGTGCTGGGACTGGCGCTGCCGCGGGCCAGCGAACCCTGGCTGGCGGCTTTCGCGCAGGGCTTCCACGCCCTGGCCGACGCGCACGGCTGCCCCCTGATGGGCGGCGACACCACCCGCAGCCCGCACGACCTGGCCATCAGCGTCACGGTATTTGGCGCGGTGGCGCCGGCCCGCGCCCTGCGCCGCGATGCCGCCCGGGCGGGCGACCAGGTCTGGGTCTCGGGCACCCTGGGGGCGGCCGACGTGGCCTACCGGCTGCTCGATGGCCAGTTGCCCGCCGACGCGCCCCGGCTGGCGGCCGCCCGCCGCGCGCTCGAATGGCCCGAGCCCCGCGTGGCGCTGGGCCAGGCGCTGGGCGGCGTGGCGCGCGCCGCCATCGATATCTCCGACGGACTGCTGCAGGACCTGGGCCACATCCTGGCCGCCAGCGGCGTCGGCGCCCGGCTGCACTACCCGGCCATGCCGGTGGCGCCGTGCCTGCAGGGCCTGCCGCCGCCGGTGGTGGCACAGGCCGTGCTGGGCGGGGGCGATGCCTACGAACTTTGCTTCACCGCGGCGCCCGACGACCGCGACCGCGTGCTGGATGCGGCGGCCCGCGCCGGCGTGCCGGTGACCGCCATCGGCCATATCGACCCGCGTCCCGGCATCGCGGTCATCGACGCCAACGGCCAGCCCATGGCCGAACTGCCGCGCGGCTTCGACCATTTTCCCGCCTCCTGACCATGTCCGCTTCCGCTCCCGAATCCGTTTCCCTGCGCAACCGCGTGCGCGTGGCGTATCCCGCCCCTGGCTGGGTGGCGCGCGACCCCGGCCGGCTGATCGCCTTCGGCCTGGGCAGCGGGCTGCTGCGCCCGGCCTCGGGCACCTGGGGCACGCTGCTGGCCTGGCTGATCTGGGTCGTCGCCGCGCCGGCCGCGTCCGACCTGGCGCTGGCGATCTTCCTGGCCATCGCCTTCGCCTACGGGTGCTGGGCGTGCCACCGCGTCACGCGGGAATTGCAGGTCGACGACCACGTCGGTATCGTGTGGGACGAGATGGTCGCCTTCTGGCTGGTGCTGTGGCTGACGCCCGACACGTTCTACGCGCAGTTGCTGGCGTTCGGGCTGTTCCGCCTGTTCGATATTGCCAAGCCGCCGCCCATCAAATACTTTGACGCCAAGGTCAAGGGCGGTTTCGGCGTGATGTGGGACGACATCGTCGCGGCGGCATATGCCTTGCTGGCCATGGCCATCGTCGTGCGTCTGGGAGCTTTCGCATGAATGTGCAGCACAAACCCGTGCCGGGCGTGGCGCCGGCCTCGTTGTCGCAAGCCCAGGCCCTGGGCCTGGCCGAACGCCTGGGGGCGGCGCTGCAGCGTCGCGGCTGGGCCCTGGGCACGGCCGAATCCTGCACGGGCGGCCTGCTGGCAGGCGCGATCACCGCGGTGGCGGGCTCCAGCGCCTGGTTCGAGCGCGGTTTCGTCACCTACAGCAATGCCGCCAAGATGGCCGAGCTCAGCGTATCGGGCGACACCCTGGACCGCTTCGGCGCCGTCAGCGAAGAAGTCGCGCTGGAAATGGCCAACGGGGTGCTGCTGGCCAGCCCCGACATGCACGTCGCCGCCTCGACCACCGGCATCGCCGGGCCAGGAGGCGCCACGCCGGGCAAGCCGGTGGGCATGGTGTGCTTCGGCTTCGCCCTGCGCGGGGCCGACGGCATCACGTCGCGCGCGGCCACGCAGGTGTTCGCCGGCGACCGGGCGCAGGTGCGGCAGGGGTCGGTGGTGTATGCGCTGCGCGGCCTGCTGGAACTGATCGGCGAGCCGGTCAACCGCAGCCGGCCCTGAACCGGCCGCCGGGCGTCCGGCGCGCGCTGCATCACTCCGGACGGATGCCCGCGGCCTGCACCACCTGGCGCCAGCGCGCAGCCTCGCGGGCAACCAGTTCGCCATACTGCGCCGCGTCCAGCGCGGCGACATCGGCGCCCTGGGCCTGCAGGCGTTGTTTCAGGTCCGGGTCTTTCAGTGCCCGGGCGGTCGCGTCCTGCAAGGCCTGCAGCGCCTCCGGCGGCGTACCGGCCGGCGCATGCAAGCCCACCCACCCGAACACCGCGGCCTGGGGGTAGCCAAGCTCGGCGACGCTGGGCACGTCGGGCAGCAACGGCACCCGCGTGGGGTTGGTGACTGCCAGCGCGCGCAGCTTGCCGGCTTGTATCTGCGGCAGTGCCGAAGGCAACGATGGCGTGGCTACCTGCGCCTCGCCACCGACGGCCGCCAGAATGGCGGGGCCCGCGCCCTTGTAAGGCACATGCGTCCACTGCAGGCCGGTCTGCAGGCGCAACGCCTCGCCGGCCAGGTGCAGCGGCGAGCCGACGCCCCCCGAACTGAAATTGATCTTGCCGGGTGTTTTCTTGGTCAGCGCGATCAGGTCGGCCAGCGAGCGCACGGGCAGCGACGGGTTCGCCACCAGAATGTGCGGCACGGTCACGAACAAGGATACGGCGCTCAGGTCTTTCAGGGGGTCGACCTGCATGGTCTTGTACAGGCTGGGCGCGGTGGCCAGGCTGGCGTCGCTGACCAGCAGGGTGTAGCCATCGGGCGCCGACCGCGCCACCGCCGCCATGGCGATCTGCCCGCCTGCGCCGGCCTTGTTCTCGACCACGATCGAAATGTTCATCACCTTGGCCATGGCCTGGGCGATGCTGCGGGCCACCACGTCCGTGGTGCCGCCGGGGGGATAGGGCACCACCCAGGTCAGGGCGCGTTCGGGGTAGCCGGCGGCGCCGGCCGCCGGCGCCATGCATGCCGCTGCCGCCAGCACGGCGGCGCGCAGCGCGGATTTGGCCAGTTTGTTCATATTCTGTCTCCCAGGGTGATCTCGGCACCGCCGGGGCGGCCCGATACTTCATAAAGCAGGCCGTAGGTGGCCAGGTTTTCTACCTGCCAGCCCAGCGCCGCGAGAGCCGTGTCCGACAGCACGGCATCGCGCAGGTGCCGTGCCGTGGCTTCGCGCGTGGTTTCCACCAGCAGCACGTGGCCCGCCGCGGCGTCGTCCCGTCCCACGGCGCGCACCGCGTCCATGCGCGCGCGCACGTCGGGAGCGCCTTGCAGCCAATGTGCGCCCACCACATCGCGCTGGCGCAGCAGCTGCGGCGCCAGCGCATCGAGCGCGGCCAGGGCTTCGGCGGGCTCCGCCTGCGCGCGGCCGGCCGCCGGCCGCAGCCGATAGCTGGCCATCACCGCGCCGATGCCGCGTCCGGCCGTGGCGCGCACCCGAAAAGTATTGCGCACTACGTTCGAGAAACCCGCGCGGATGCGTTGCGACTGTTCACTGATCCGGCCGACCAGGCTCAGGTAGCCCTCGCTGGCCAGCGCCTCGGGAGTGCTGGCCTCGAACAGCGAAAGATATCCCGGTGAACCTTGCAGCGCGCCATAGCGCCGTGCGCGCAGGTAGCCGCCGATGTCGATGCGCTCGGGCAAGTGTTCATCCACGTACCAGTCGTCGGTCTCGCTCTCCAGCGACGGCGCCACGTCGATCCACAACGCCAGCACGCCCGTTCCTTGTATTGCACTCATTGCCTCTCCTCGTTGGGCTGGCGCGGGCGTCACTGAGCCGTGATGCCGGCTCGCCGGATGACGCCGGACCACAGTTCGAAATCGCTGCGCAGGGTGGCCGTGAATGCCTGCGGCGTGGCCGTCACGGTCTCGGCGCCGACCGCGGCCAGCTTGGCCTTGATATCCGGATCGGCCACCGCCGCCGCCAGCGCCGCGTGCAGGCGCTCGATCACGTCCTGTGGCGTACCGGCGGGGGCCAGCACGCCATTCCATGTGGTGACCACCAAGTCCTTCATGCCGGCTTCGCGGGCGGTCGGGACATCGGGCAAGGCCGCGTTGCGGCGCGTGCCGGTCACCGCCAGCGCGCGCAGCTTGCCGCCCTGGATCAGCGCCACGGCCGATGGCAGCGTGGCGAACATGGCGTCGACGTGGCCACCGGTGACATCGACCAGGGCGGGGCCGCCGCCCTTGTACGGCACGTGCATGACCTGGACGCCAGCCTGAGTCTGGAACAACTCGGCCGTCAGATGGTTGGTGCTGCCCTCGCCGGACGAGGCGAACGCCAGGGCGCGCGGCTTGGCGCGCGCCATGTCGATGATCTCGCCCAAGGTGCGGGCCGACACTTTAGGCCCCACCACCAGCACATTGGGGAATTCCGCCACCGGTGTGATCGGTGCGAAGGCCTTGGTGGGATCGTAGGGCAGCGACTTGTACAGCGTCGGGCTCATCGCGATCTCGTTGGTCGTGCCGAACAACAGCGTATAGCCGTCGGGTGCGGCCTGGGCCACATAGGCCGCGCCGATGGTGCCGGTGGCGCCGCCACGGTTTTCCACGATGACGGGTTGCCCGAGCGACTGGCTGATTTTCTCGGCCACGGGGCGCGCGATCAGGTCGGCCACGCCGCCGGGCGGAAAGGGCACGACCAGGTGGATGGGCTTGCTGGGGTAGCCTTGCGCCAGCGCGATGGCCGGGGCCAACAGCAGCGCGGCCAGCGCGGCAAGACGGGAAGTGGGGCGGTGCATGGGGAGTCTCCTGGCGCCCGAAAGCGCGGTGGGTCTGATACGTTCTTGGTCTATGTGTGCCCGCGGCCAGTCAGCCGCCGGCGGCCGGAACGCCCAGTAGCGCGGCAAAAGCCCGCAGGTTGCTGCAGCGTTCCAGGTCCAGGGTCGCGTCGAGCAGGGCCTCGGCGCGCGCGCGCGTCAGCACCGGTTCGGCGTGGCCCAGGAATTTGCCGGCCAGTTCCTCGTCGGTCAGAGCCATGTGGGGATGGCCGGGCGGATAGGGGCACCGGTGATGGCGCACGGCGCCGCCGTTCAAGTGCAGTTCGACGGCGCCGCCCGCCGCGGCGGGCCAGCGCGTATCCAGGTCAGGGTCGGCCGCCAGTTCCACCTTGTCCAGCAGCGCGCGCAGGTCGGCCGACTGCAGGCGCTGTGGCGTGAACTGAGCTTCGCCGCAGGCACCGTCGAGCAGCGCGACTGCGCAGCAGTAGTAGAAACTGTGCTGTGCGCTTTCGATGTGAGGGGGGTGCCGGCGGCCGGGGTGGGCCGACGGTGTGTTCAGCGCGAAGCTGGGCAGCCTGACGACTATGCGCTCGATCTGCGCGGCGTCCGGCAGGCCGGCCCGGTGCAGTTCGATGGCCGCGCGCACCGGCGCCACCGCCGTGGCCACCACGGGATACGGCTTGATGCTGACGCCGAGCAGGCGGTAGCGCCCGTCCAAAGGCGCCGTCAGTGCGTCCAGGTCGACCTGGCCCGCCACGGTGGCGCCCCAGCCGGCCGTGCCTTCCATCAGCGGCAGCGGGCCGGTGATGCCGTGGCCGGCCAGCAGGGCGGCCTCGACGCCGGCCTTGGCCACCCAGGCTTCGGCAGTGGCTTTGATCATCGACACCGCGCCGCTTTGCAGTTGGGCCAGTGTGTTCTGGTGGCTGCCGGCGATGGCCATGGCATGCGCTGTGCGCAGCGGGTCGTGCCCTGACAGACGCGCGGCCAGCGCCGAGGACGAGAACTGCGCGTGGGTGCCGTGATGCCAGCCACGCTTCCACAGCGACGGCTCGCCGGCGTAGTCGCACAGCCGCAGGTGCACTTCGTATGCCGCCACCAGGGCGGCCAGCAGGTCCGCGCCGCTGCGGCCCTCGCGTTCGCCCACCGCCAGCGCCGCGGCCAGGTTGCCGCTGGGGTGGGCCGGATCGCGCGCGAAGTAGTAGTCGTTGCCGTCCAGGTAGCGCAGCAGCGTGCCGTTGACCAGCGTGGCCAGCGCCGCCGATGTGCGCGTGCCGGTGCCGATCAGCGTGGCCTGTGGCGTACCGCCGCAGTCGGCAGCCATGCGTTGCACGGCCTCGCCCACGTTGCTGCGCAGGCCGCCGTAGGCGCAGCCCAGTGTGTCGAGTACCAGCGCCTTGGCTCGTCGCACCACGTCGGCGGGCAGGTCTTCGTAGCGCACGCTGTGTACCAAGCGAGCCAGTTTTTCCAGTACGGTCGGGCCCTGGTCGGTTGCCATGGTGGTCGCCTCGCCGCGCTTAGAAGGCGAAGCGGCTGGAGCCGCCATCCACCGGGATGACGGTGCCGGTGATGTAGCTGGCCTGCGTCGACGACAAGAACACGGCCAGCGCGGCGATTTCCTCCGGCTCGCCGAAGCGGCCCATCGGGATTTCGGCCTGGGCGTATTCGCGCTCGCTTTCCGGGGTGGGGTAGCGCTTGGACATTTGCTCGCTGTGGATGCGCCCCGGCTGCAAGCAGTTGACGGTGATGCCCGAGCCGGCGACCTCGCGCGACAGGCCCTTGGACCAGACGTGCGCAGCCGCCTTGGCGCTGAAAGCCGCGTTGAGCATGCGCGGTTCGGATGTGCCCGTGAACGTGACGATGCGGCCCCAGCCTTGTTCGCGCATGCCCGGTAGCACGGCGTGAGTGAGTTCGCGGATGCGGAAGAAGTTCAGCACCATGCCTTCCAGCCACAGGTCGCTGCCGGCGTCAAAGGGCAGGGGGCGGCTGCCGCCCGCCGCGTTGATGAGGATGTCCACGTGGCCCAGCAGGCGCGTTGCCTCGGCCGCCACGTGGGCGGGCGCCGCTTCGTCGTAGAAGTCCGCCTGCAAGGGCAGGATCTTGCCGCGCCCGGCCGTGGCGACTTCGCCGGCCAGTTGCTCGACCAGTTCCGCGCGGCGGGCAACCCCCACCACTGTGGCGCCGGCCTGGGCCAGCATGCGCGCGGTGGCGCGGCCAATACCCTGGCTCGCGCCCGTGACGAGCGCGGTGCGCCCGGTGAAGTCCAGCTCCATGTTCTTCTCCTCTGTCGATGGCAATACGGCCACATTCGCGATAAAGTTATGTCTCGTTGAATGAGACATATGTCCGATTAATGATAATTTTGGAACCCGGCCTCGGTTCTGTCAACGCCGGGTATTCCCCGCCCGGGTAGGCGGGGCTTCTACAATCCCCGCAAATCAACGTGCGTGAGAGAAGCGGCACATGAAAGAAGTCCAAGATGCCAAGACAGCGTCGATACGCGCGGCCGCCCCCTCGGCCACGCAGCAACAACTGAAGGAAACCGGCACGGTCAAGCGGGTGCTCCTGCTGCTGCGCAGCCTGGTGGACTATCCGGGAGAAAGTGCGCAAAGCCTGGCGCAGCGGCTGAATCTGCCACGCAGTTCAGTGCACCGGCTGCTCGCCACATTGCGCGAGAACGATTTTGCGCAGAACGAAGACAACGGCACATTCGGGCCGGGCCTGGAACTGTTCCGCATGGCGGGCAAGCTTGGCGCGCGCATGCCCTACCGCAAGCTGGCCGGGCCGCTGCTGCGCAAGCTATCGGAACGCTTTCACGAAACGTCGATCCTGACCCTGCTCGAACGCCGGCAACTGAAGATGTTCCATGCGGCCAGCGGCTCGCCGGACGATCCCATGCGCTACGACATCCAGTTGAACCGGCCGGAATCGTTGCTGTGGGGCTCTACGGCACGGGTGCTGCTGGCGCACCTCAGCGATGCGGAAATCGAGCAGGCCCTGGCGCGCCAGGAACGCTCGCCGGTGCAGGGCCTGCTACCCGATCCCGACGAGCTGGCGGCCGCGTTGCGCGGCATCCGCGAGCGCGGCTACGAGATCACCCACTCCCACCGCACCCCCAACACCGTGGGGGTGGCCGCGCCGTTCTTCGATGGCGACGGCCGCGTGGTGGGCAGCCTGGGATTCCTGATCCCGGAATTCCGCTGGGCCGGGGTGGATCCGGACGAGGTGGTCGCCGCGTTGCGGCAGGCCGCGGCATCGCTGTCGCGGCAACTGGGCTGCCCCGAGCCGGACGAGCCGGCGTGAGCGCCAGGCGTGACGTCCGTCGGGTGGGGACACGGCGCTAGGCGCCGCGCACCGCGTTGATCGCGTCGCGCATCGTGCGCGCGGCGTCGGCCGCCGCCTGGCGCCAGTCGTCGCCGCCGCTGGCGTAAAGAATCGCCCGCGACGAATTGATCATCATGCCGGTGCCGCCCGCATTGCGCCCGGCGTTCACCGTGGCGGTGATGTCGCCGCCTTGCGCGCCGATGCCCGGCACCAGCAGCGGCACCGCATCGCCGATGCGCTGGCGCACGGCCGCCAGCTCGTTCGGGAACGTGGCGCCCACCACCAGGCCGCATTGTCCGCCGCTATTCCACTTGTCGGCCACCAGGCCGGCCACGTGCAGGTACAGCGGTTCGCCGTTGTCCAGTTTCAGGAACTGCAGGTCCGATCCGCCCGGGTTCGAGGTGCGGCACAGCACGATCACGCCCCGGTCTTTCCAGCCCAGGTACGGCTCGACCGAATCCAGGCCCATGTAGGGGTTCACCGTCAGGGCATGCGCGCCGTACCGTTCGTAGGCCTCGCGCGCGTAGTGCTCGGCGGTCGAGCCGATATCGCCGCGCTTGGCGTCCAGCACAATGGGCAGGCCCGGGTGGGCGGCGCGAATGTGCGCGCACAGCGCTTCCAGCTGCTCTTCGGCCCGGTGCGCGGCGAAGTAGGCGATCTGCGGCTTGAAGCTGCAGGCGTACGGCGCGGTGGCGTCGACGATGTCGCGGCAGAACTGGAAGATGGCGTCGGGCTTGCCGTCCAGTTCGCGCGGGAAGCGCTGCGGGTCCGGGTCCAGGCCGATCTGCAGCAAGGTGTTGCCGGCGGCCCAGGCGTGTTCGAGTGTGTGGATGAAGGTCATGGGATCAATGCAGTTTGACTCGTGGATGCGTGCGGCGCATCAGCAGGCGTGCCAGGGCCAGCGTGGCCGTGCGCCAGATGCCCAGCACCGCATGGTGGTGCATCAGGTGCAGGCTCATGTACATCAGGCGCGCCAGTGTACCGCTGACGAACAGGCCCCGGCCGGCCAGCTTGCCCATCAGGCTGCCCACGCCGGCATCCTGCCCCAGCGACACCAGCGAGCCGTGGTCGCGATACTGGTACGGGGCCTGCGGCTCGGCGGCGCCGCGAAGGCGTGCGCTGATCTTGCGCGTCAGGTAATCGGCCTGCTGGTGCGCGGCCTGCGCGCGCGCCGGCACGGTGCGGCCCGTGTCGCCCAGCGGCGCGGCGCAGCAGTCGCCCAGCGCCAGGATGTGCGGGTCGGGCGATTCCAGCCGGCCGTTCACTTCCAGCTGCCCGACCCGGTTCAGCGGCATGTCCAGCGTGGCCATCAGGGGCAGGCCCTGGATGCCGGCCGCCCACATGCACAGGTTGGCGGCGAACTCGCGGCCGTCGGCCGTCTTGACGCGGTTGGCGGCGACCTCGGCCACCCGGCAATCGGTTTCCACGCGGATGCCCAGCTCGGCCAGCCGCGCATGGGCCGCGCGCGATATTTTCTCGGGCAGGGCCGCCAGGATGCGCGGCGCGCCTTCCACCAGGGTAATGACCAGGTCGCGGTCGGCCCGGAAGTTGGGCAGCCCGTAGGCCGCCACGACGCCGCCGGCCTCGTGCAGTTCCACCGCCAGTTCCACCCCCGTGGCGCCGCCGCCCACGATGACCACATCCAGCTTGGCCGACGGGTCGCGCACCTTGGCCTGGTCCACCTGCACCATGGCCTTGAGCATGGTCAGGCGGAATTCCTCGGCGTTTTCGGTGGTATCCAGCGTCACCGCGTACTGGGCGGCGCCCGGGGTATTGAAAAAATTCGACACGCTGCCCAGCGCCAGCACCAGTGTGTCGTAGGGCAGTTCGCGTTGCGGCAGCACGGTGTCGCCCTGCGCGTCCAGCACCTGGCCCACGGTGATCGCGCGGCGCGCGCGGTCGACCGCCCGCAGTTCGCCCAGGGCGAAGGTAAAGCCGCACAGATTGGCCAGCATCAGGTACGACAGGCCTTCCTGGTAGATGTCCAGCGTGCCGGCCGCCGCCTCGTGCAGCGACGGCTTCCAGATATGGATGGGGCGGCTGTCGACCAGGGTGATGCACCCGGGGCCGTGCTTGCGGCCCAGCTTGGCGGCCAGCTCCAGGCCGCCCGCGCCGCCGCCGACGATGACCACGCGATGCGAAGGGCCGGACGCCGGCCGGGAAGGGTCGTGAGCCATGCGCCAAGTATAGGGGCAACCGCGCCGGGCGGGGCTTACAAAAGAAAGCGGCTGATGGCCACCCCCGCCCATACCGCCACGGTGAACAGCAGCATCAGCATGACGGCGGCGCTGCCCAGGTCCTTGGCCCGGCCCAGCAGCGGGTGCGTTTCCACCGACAGCGCGTCGGCCAGCGCCTCGACCGCGGAATTCAGCAGCTCTACCACCAGCACCAGGATCACCGACGCGATCAGGATGAAGACCTCGTCGGTGGTGCGGCCCAGGAAGAAGGCCGCCGGGATCAGCAGGATGGCCAGCGCCAGTTCCTGGCGAAAGGCGGCTTCGTACTTGATGGCGGCGCGCAACCCCTGCAGCGAATAGCGCAGGGCGTTCAGGATGCGGCGCAAACCGCCCGTGCTTTTGTACGGAGAGGGGTGGGGGGTGTGGACCATGAATGCGGTAAGTGGGGAATGGCGCGTCGTTTTTAACAGATTCGCGTTGCCGGCGTGCGGATTCGGCCGCGGTCCGTCTTGGCGCAAACCCGCATTGTGACAATTGCCGCCCAGGGTGCAAGCTGGGGAAAACGGCTAAAGCCCAGGCGCGCGGCGGCGGGCATGTCGATTGCTGCCGCGGCTGCCGCACATCCCCCCATCCCGCAGGCAGGAGCCCCCTCATGTCCCATCCTTCCGGCGATTCGCCCCAGCAGGCCCTCCAGGCGGCCGGCGGCGTGCCGACCACCTTGCAGGTCAACGGCAAGCACCATGCGCTGATCCTGGACCCGCGCGCCACCTTGCTGGATACCCTGCGCGAAACCCTGCACCTGACCGGCACCAAGAAAGGCTGCGACCATGGCCAATGCGGCGCCTGTACGGTGCACATCGACGGCCGGCGGGCCAATGCCTGCCTGGTGCTGGCGGTGGCCGCGCGCGGCTGCGCCATCACCACCATCGAGGGCCTGGGCAGCGCCGGTAACCTGCACCCGCTGCAGGCCGCCTTCGTGGCGCATGACGGCTACCAGTGCGGCTATTGCACGGCCGGGCAGATCATGTCCGCGGCCGCCTTGCTGCACGAGCCCTGCGGCGACAGCGACGACGAGGTGCGCGAACTGATGAGCGGCAACCTCTGCCGCTGCGGCGCCTACGCCAATATCGTCGACGCCATCCAGGACGTGCGCGGGAAACGGTGAGCGAGATGCAGGCCTTCCACTACACCCGCGCCGCCGATATCGCCGAAGCCGTGCGCCTGGCCGCGCCCGACGGGCCGGCCGACCGCGTGCGCTTCCTGGCCGGCGGCACCACCCTGGTCGACCTGATGAAGCTCGATGTCGAGACGCCCACCCACGTCGTGGACATCAACGGCCTGGGCCTGGACCAGGTCGACGTGCTGGCCGACGGCACGGCCCGCGTCGGCGCGCTGGTGCGCAACGCCGACCTGGCGCGCCATCCGCATATCCTGGGCCATTATCCCGTTCTGGCGCAGGCCCTGCTGTCGGGCGCCTCGGCCCAGTTGCGCAACATGGCCACCACCAGCGGCAATCTGCTGCAGCGCACGCGCTGCGTCTACTTCCGCGACCGCGCCTCGCGCTGCAACAAGCGCGAGCCCGGCAGCGGCTGCGACGCCATCGACGGCTACCACCGCAACCTGGCCATCCTGGGCGGCAGCCCGCATTGCATCGCCACCAACCCGTCGGACATGAACGTCGCGCTGATGGCGCTGGACGCGGTCGTGCACGTGCAGGGGCCGGACGGCGCGCGGGCCATCGCGCTGCGGGATTTCTACTTGCTGCCGGGCGACACCCCGCAGCGCGAAACGACCTTGCGGCAGGGCGAGCTGATCACCCATGTGACCCTGCCGCCCATGCCGCCGGGCACCCGGTCCGGCTACCTGAAACTGCGCGATCGCGCCTCGTACGAATTCGCCCTGGCATCGGCCGCCGTGGTGCTGCGCGAGCACGACGGCCGCATCGCCGCGGCGGCCATCGCGCTGGGCGGGGTGGGCACCCGGCCGTGGCGCTGCCCGCAGTCCGAGCAGTTGCTGGCCGGGCAGCCGGCCAGCGCCGAGCGCTACGCGCAGGCCGCGCAGGCCGCTGTGCAAGGGGCCCGGCCCGGCAGCCAGAACGGCTTCAAGATCGAGCTGGCGCGCCGCTGCCTGTCCCTCGCGTTGTACACGACCCTGCCGCCGCAATAAGGAAATGCACGCCATGGCACAACCCCGGTTGAACCACCCCGACGCGATCGGCGGGGCTTATCCGCGTATCGACGGCCCCTTGAAAGTCAGCGGCGCGGCCTGCTATGCCGCCGATTTCATGCTGCCCGGCATGCTGCACGCCGTGCCGGTCTGCAGCACCATTGCGAACGGGCGCATCGCCGCCTTGCATGTCGAGGCCGCCCAGGCCATGCCCGGCGTGCGAGCCGTCATCCACCGGGGCAATCGTCCGCCGCTGTACCGGGCGGCCAGCGGATCGCTGGACGAAGCCCGCCCGCCGCTGGACGACGACATCGTCCGCTACTACGGCCAGTACGTCGCCGTGGTGGTGGCCGATACGCTGGAACAGGCGCAGGCGGCCGCCAGGGCGGTACGCGTACGGTACGACAGCCAGGCTCCCGATGTCTCGCCGCCGGCCGACGAGGCCACCCCCGATGTGGAAAGCGAGCGCGGCGACGCGCCGGCGGCCTATGCCGCCGCGCCCGTGCGCATCGACGCCACCTACTGCACGCCGGTCGAAACCCATAACGTCATCGAACTGCACGCCTGCGTGGCCGACTACGACGGCCAGTCGTTCACCCTGTACGAAACCACCCAGGGCGTGGTCAATCACCGCCATGTCATGGCGCAGATGCTGGGCACCGACAAGGACAGGGTACGCGTGATTTCGCGCTACCTGGGCTCGGGCTTCGGCGGCAAGCTGTGGCCCTGGCCGCATTCGCTGCTGGCCGCGGTGGCGGCGCGGCAACTGGGCCGCCCGGTCAAGCTGGTGATCAGCCGCGCCATGGCCTTCCACGGCGCCGGCCACCGCCCCTACACCCGCCAGCGCATGCGCCTGGGCGCCACCGCCGACGGCCAGCTGGTGTCGCTGCAACAGCACTACCTCAGCCAGGCATCGATGCTGGACGACTACCGCGAGAACTGCGCCGAGGCCACGCCGCACATGTACAGCACGCCGAACCTGAAAGTCTGCTCCGGGCTGGCGCGCCGGCATGTGGGCGCGCCCACTTCCATGCGCGGGCCCGGCGCCGTGCCGGGCATGTACGCGCTGGAATCGGCCATGGACGAACTGGCCGTCGCGCTCGACATGGATCCGGTCGAGCTGCGGCTGCGCAACGAGCCGGACCGCGACGAATCCAGCGGCCTGCCGTTTTCCTCGCGCCACCTGCGCGAATGCCTGCAACAGGGCGCGCGGAAGTTCGGCTGGCAGCAGCGTACGCGCGGGGTGGGGTCGATGCGCCAGGGCGAGCTGACCCTGGGCTGGGGCATGGCCTGCTGCTCGTGGCTGGCGCTGCGCATGCCCACCGACGCCTCGGTCAGCCTGGGCGCCGACGGCTCGGCGCGCGTGGCGTGCGCCACGCAAGACCTGGGCACCGGCACCTACACCGTGCTGGCCCAGCTGGTCAGCGCCGAAACCGGCATCGCGCTGGATCGCATCGACGTCGCGCTGGGCGATACGCGCCTGCCCCGGGGGCCGCTATCGGGCGGCTCGGCGGCCACGGCGTCGTTCATTCCCGCGGTCTTGCAGGCCACGCGCCAGGCGGTGCGGGCCGCCTTCAAGCTGGCGGCCGGTCCCGGTGGCCCCCATGCCGGCCGCCAGGTCGATGGCCTGCGCCTGCAATCGGGCCGCATCCTGGCCGGCGACGACGACCCGGGCGTGGCGCTGGCCGACGTGCTGCGCGCGGCCGGCGTGGCCGCGGTATCCGGCGAGGCCCACGCCGACTCGGGCAGGGAACTGAAAAAGCAGTATTCGATCCGTTCCTATGGCGCGCATTTCGCCGAGATCACCTGGCACCCGCCCACCGCGCGCCTGCGCGTCTCGCGCGTGGTCACCGTGATCGATGGCGGCCGCATCGTCAACCTGCGCACCGGGCGCAACCAGATCGAGGGCGCCATCGTCATGGGCCTGGGCATGGCCCTGCTGGAACAGACCCACTACGACCCGCGTTCGGGCGCGCCCATCAACAGCAACCTGGCCGACTACATCGTGGCCACCCACGCCGACGCGCCCCGGCTGGACGTCAGCTTCCTGGACTACCCCGACTACGTCTGGAACGAACTGGGCGCGCGCGGCATCGGCGAAATCGGCCTGGCCGGCATAGCCGCCGCCATCGCCAATGCCGTCTACCATGCCACCGGCGTGCGCGTGCGCAACCTGCCGATACGCATCGAAGACCTGCTGCCGCCCGCCGCGTAGCCGGCGGCGCCGCTACCAGCTCAGCCCCAGGCCGGTGCTGTAGATGGATTCGTTCAGGCTTTCGCGCGTGCCGCTGACCTGGTTGCGCGCGTACTTCAAGTACAGCGACATCCAGCTGTTCACGTTGTAGCGCAGGCCCGCCTCGCCGGTCACGGCGATCTCGGCCTGGCTTTCGAAGGGCCGCAGCAGCTCGCCCTTGGTGAACAGCTCGAACTGCTTGCCGTTGAAGTAGCGCACGTAATCCCAGCGCAGGCTGCCGGCATACGCGGAATCGCTGCTGCCGTCGCCGTAGCCGTAATGCACGCGGCCCACCAGGGCCGACAACGAGAATGCGCCCAGTTCGTTGTCCCAGAACTGGTAGCCTGGCCCGGTGCCATAGGCTGTTTGCCGGTTCAGGTCTTCTACCCAGTCGCGCCGGTGCATCACGCGGCCCTGCCAGAAGGCCTTCTCGGTCAGGAAGCGGTCCAGTGTGTAGTCCAGGCCATAGTTGTGGGTATTGACGCTGCGGTCTTCCTTGCTGCGCCGGTATCGGCCGTCGAACTCGTGGCGCCACAGCCCATGGCGCACCGTCGTGTCCAGCGCCGCCGAATAATCCTGCGTCTCGGTCGATGCCGTTTTCTGGTTGGCCGCCAGGTCCACCCGGCCGGTGACCGCCGCCTCGTTCAGGAAAGGGTGCGGCCGCACCACGCTTTCCAGTGTGTCCAGCGGCACGTCGGCCTGTACCGGCTGCGCGCCGTCGGCGCTGCGCTGTACGCCGTCGAGCTCCACCTTCCCGGCGTCGGACCGCGCCAGCTTGGCGCGGTAGTCGTGCGCCATGGATGCGTCGCGTATCACCAGCGGCGTGTCGCTCTGCAGCGTCTTGACGTGATCGAAGGCGATCCGCATGTCGCCGCCATAGTCGGTGTGGATCAGCAACCGGCCGTTGTCCAGCGACTGGATGGTGCCGGTCAGGCGGTCGCCATTATTCAGCCACACGGTATCGGCGCAGGCCGGGCCGGCCGCCAGGGCCAGCAGCAGCGCCGCCAGGCGCCGGGAATGGAAAGAGATGGGCGGGGAAAGCGAAGGTCGTGGGAACATGGGGCACAGGCTACGTGGCAAGCCCCCATCCTAAATGCCTCCGGCGCGGCCCATGTGACGGTATTCGTCCGGCGGCGCGCGTGCTTACACCTCGTATACAAGCCGTCCGCGCGGAGAGATCGGCTTGCCAATCGCAACATTCCGCAGCCGCGCGCGCATGCGCCGTGCCTACGCGGCATCGGCCGGCGGGTCGGCCGGCGCATCGGGCGAGGCCGGCGCCACCGGCGGCCGGCTGCCGAACCGTTCGGCGAACTGCCGCGTGAATACCGCCCCGAAGAAGAAAATCTGCGCGGAATAGTAGATCCACAACAGCAGCGCGATCAGCGAGCCCGCCGCCCCGTACGCCGACACCGCGCCGCCGCGGCCCAGGTACAGGCCGATGCCCCACTTGCCCACCAGGAACAGCGCCGCCGTCACCACCGCGCCCGGAATGACGTCGCGCCATGGAATGGCGATGCTGGGCAGCAGCTTGTACACCACCGCGAACAAGGCGGTGACCACCGCGAACGAAAACAGGTTCGCCAGCCAGCCCGCCACCATGGCGAACGCCGAATGCGTCCACAACTCGCCGTAATACGCCTTGGCGCCGCCCAGCGCGGCATTCATCGCCAGCGAGATCAGCAGGAAGATCGCCAGCACCAGCACCAGGCCGAACGACACCATGCGGCTGCGCACCAGGCCTTGCAGGCCCGACTTGCGCTGGCTGGTGGCATCCCACAGTTCGTCCAGGCTGGCCTGCAGCTCGGCAAAGGCCGTGGTGGCGCTGAAGATCAGCACCGCGATCGACAGCAGCGCCGCGATCCAGCCGCCGCCCGATTCGTGCGCGCTGGCCAGCACCGTCTGGATTACCTCGGCCCCGCGCGCGCCGGTCAGGTCGCGCACCTGCGAAAACAATTCCGAGCGCACCGCCTCTTCGCCGAAGAACACGCCCGCCACCGCGATCACCAGGATCAGCATCGGCGCCAGCGAGAACACCATGTACAGCGACAGGGCCGCGCCCTTGCTCGATGCCCGGTGGCGCGACCATTGGCGGGCCGATTCGGCCAGCAGCCCGTAGATTTCCGAGGGGCGCAGCATTTTCAGCAAACGGGGCGGAATAGTCATGGCGCTCTTTTTGCAGTCGGCATGCACGCATTGTAGGGTGGCCTTTCCTTCGGCCACAATCCGCAAGCCGCGTGCCCGTCGGGGCACAGGCGACGTCCGAAAACAAAACGCCCCCAGGGCGAACCCTGGGGGCGTTGGCTTGGCGCATCCCCGGCAAGCCGGGGAAGGTCGGCGCGGGCTTCTTAGAAGTCCATGCCGCCCATGCCGCCCATGCCGCCGGGCATGGCCGGGGCAGCGGGCTTGTCTTCCGCCAGTTCCACCACGGCGGCTTCAGCCGTCAGCAGCAGGCTGGCCACCGAGGCGGCGTTCTGCAGGGCGGTGCGGGTCACCTTGGTGGGATCCAGCACGCCTTGCTCGACCAGGTCGGTGTACTCGCCGGTCGCGGCGTTGTAGCCGAAGTTGCCCTTGCCGTTCAGCACGTTGTTGACCACGACGCTGGCTTCTTCGCCGGCGTTGGTAACGATGGTGCGCAGGGGTTCTTCGACCGCACGCAGGATCAGCTTGATGCCGGCGTTCTGGTCAGCCGTGTCGCCCTTCAGGCCGGCAATGGCTTGCTTGGCGCGCAGCAGCGCCACGCCGCCGCCAGCCACCACGCCTTCTTCCACCGCGGCACGGGT
>Ga0182737_1001302_pt1 | contig 25382 bp, 22 predicted proteins | sample eDN5th30CBELigOP_FD_128878 | JGI IMG/M metagenome (GOLD analysis project Ga0182737, IMG submission 128878) | Enriched Organic Plus compost microbial communities from Emeryville, California, USA - eDNA 5th pass 30_C BE-Lig OP (version 2) (version 2) ... | reverse complement strand
TTCGCCGGATTTCCGCGGCTCTGTCGCGTACTCGCGCTGGATGGGTATCTCCCCGTCGAATTCGCCGAACTCGGGCGGCGCCTGGTCTATACGCAGGGCATCGTCATCCTGGCGACCGTGGCCGGCTTGCTTCTGGTCCTTTTCGGTGGAGTCACCGACCGGCTCATCCCGCTTTTCGCGATCGGCGCGTTCCTCGCCTTCACGCTCTCACAGCTCGGGATGGTGCAGCACTGGCGACATGCGCCGCAGACGCGGCACGCCCGCCATTCGCGCATCCTCAACGCGATCGGCGCAACCACGACCGCGGCAACGCTCGTCATCATCCTGATTTCGAAATTCACCGAAGGCGCCTGGATTTCGGTGATCCTCATTCCGCTCACGATGGCGGTGTTTACGACCTTTCGCAGGAACCACCAGAAACGCGGGCGCGAACTCGCTTCGGCGGGCCCGATGCACGTGGAGCGACAGGCGCCACCAATCGTCGTGATTCCGCTCAAGCGGCTCGATCGTGTCGGCCGCAAGTCGATCCTGCTCGCGATTTCCATCTCGCCGGATGTACACGTCGTACAGGTGCATGCAGGCGAGCCGGATGTGCAGGACCTCGCGCCGCTGTGGGAACAGATCGTCAGGATACCAATGAGGCGTGCGGGCTACTCGCCGCCGGAACTCGTTGTGCTGCGGTCACCGTACCGCGAATTCCGAAGGTCGTTGATCCGCTACGTCCGCGCGCTGGGGGAGGAACACCCGGACCGCTACATCACGGTCATCGTTCCGGAAGTGGTGAAGCGAAGGTGGTACCACCTGATCCTGCACAGCTACCGCCCCGCACTGCTCAAGGCGCTACTGTTCCTGCGGGGTGGGCCGGGAGTTGTTGTGATCAGCGCGCCGTGGTACCTGCGCGGTGGTGCGGAAGACGCGGCACACGACGGAGAGGACCTGCTGCGGGAATAGCGCAGCGACCCAATCCGCAGGCTGGTCAGCGTGTCCAGATCAGAGGATGATGCCGAGCGGAATCAGCACGGCGTAGCCAAGCACGAGCAGCAGAGGCGCGGCGGTCACGGAACCGCCAGACAGGAGTACATACCCTGCGACCACTGCCGCAACACCGGCGGCCAGGAGGATCGCATTGATCGGCGAAAAGCGGAGCGACGGCTTTGTGTGCTCCGCCGCGACGGCGCGCTGACGGTATCTCGTATTCATGGCCGAAAAAATCGCTAACCGGCTGCACGCGGTCAACCGCTGGTCTCTCCGGTGCGACCCCGCGCCCAGCGGAGCAGCGGCCCGACTTCATTGGTGGTAATTCGCCGTACACCGAGTTCTTCCAGCCGACTTGCACTGTTTGAATCGTTGACGGTGTACACGGCGAGTTCGATCCCCATGCTGTGCGCGCGTTCAACCAGGCGCGGATTCTTCAGCAGGATCCGGTAGTTGCAGTCGACCAGCGCATTCCGATCGCGCGCCGCACGCTGAAGCGCATCGAGGAACGCACCCTCATCGTCGGCGAGGAACGCGATCGTGAGCGGCACCTCGAAGCTGCGGATATGATCGAGCAGTGTCCAGTCGAAGGACATCACAACGGCGCGATCCGCAAAACCGTGCTCGACGAGTTCCGCGACCACGCGCTCGAGTTGGGCCGCGGTGAAGCCGCCCGGTTTCAGTTCCACGTAGACGCGGTTTACGCGGCCCTGCGCCAGCCGCAGCACATCCGCGAGAGCTGGAATCGGTTCACCCACAAAGTCCGGCGAGAACCAGGAGCCTGCATCCACGTTGCGCAATTGCGCAAAATCGAGTTGCGCGATGCGACCCGAGCCGTTGGTCGTGCGGTTCAGTGTGCTGTCGTGAATGACGACCGGCACACCATCGCGGGTGGCATGCACATCGAATTCGAGTGCAGGCACGCCAAGTTCGATGGCAAGTTCCATCGCGGACAACGTGTTTTCGGGTGCCCGGGCGCTGTAGCCGCGGTGCGCGATGATTTCCACTCCGCCTTCGCTCCAGAACGGGGTCGGATACGGCACATCCGCTGCGCGCAACGCGGCCAGCCGCCTGCGATCGCGGCGGATTCGCGCCGAAAACAGGACACCGACCAGAATGCCGATAATGCCAAAGAACACGGCCGACTGCGTCAGCACGAACACCCAGCCGAAGCGCCGCTTTACATACTTGTGCCACTCCGACTCGAACTTGCCGATGTCAATGCCATACGTCTTCTGTAGCGCACGGTCGAAGGTGCCTTCAGTGCGCCAGCGCGCAATCAGCAGTTCGAGTCCGCGTTCGCCGCTCTCATCCCACAGGTACTGCACCGTGGTCGCGGAAAGCAGGTACGCGAGTTCGGCGTTTGTGCTCGCGCTTGGCCAGCCAAGCTCGAGCGAATCGAGGGGCGGCGCGCGACCGGTGGCGAACGCAATGCGCAGCTTCCACCCCGCGCTCCAGTCGAGTTGATTGGCTGCGAAGCTGGCGTAGCCTTCGTTGAACCAGCGCGGGATGCGCCTTCCTTCGAGTGCGCGATACAGTCCGATGTGCGCGAGTTCGTGCTGCAGTACGGTGCTGAAGCCGGCGGCAGGTCCACGTCCGCTCGAGGCAAAGCCCGGCAACACGATGACCGACTGCGCGGGGATCGCGACGCCTGCACCCCACTCCGGCACATGTCCGCCGGTAAGTTCGTTGAACGCGCGCTCGTTGGGCGCCAGCACGATGTGGATGCTGTCGCGTCGCCAGAGTGAGTCGGGGATTCCGGGCAGGTGTGTCGCTTCTGAAGCTGACAGCAGGCGATCGGCGAGGCGCCGCGCCGCCGGCACGTGGTAGACCGTGAACGGGCCACGCGTCTGTGCCTCCGTCTGCGCGCTCGACGGCGCAACCCACGAAAACAGCAGCAGTGCGCACAGCAGCAGCCGCAGCAGCGCGGCCGCTCGCTGGCTTACATGGGTGCGGTTTGCGCGTATGCGGGCCACGGCGTTCACAGCTTTAAAATCAGCGACGACGCTGAAGGGTTCCTGCAACTTCCGTGATCGCGGAGGCGAACGCGTCGAGTGGGAACTGACGGGCCGCGAAGGGGAGCGCGTTGCGCGGCATGCCGTAAATGACCGAAGTGGCTTCATCCTGCACCGCTGTCCACCCGCCGACCTGCTGGATGCTGCGCAGTCCGTCGGCGCCGTCGCGGCCCATCCCGGTCAGCACGATGCCCGCACTCGCCGGACCGAAATGGATGGCAACATCGCGAAACAGCACGTCGGCGGAGGGACGCACACCCCAGAGCGGTTCGTCTTCCGTGAGTTGAACGGCGATGCCGCCCTTTCGACGGCGCAACGCGAGGTGCTTCCCACCCGGTGCGATGTAGATGTGTCCGGAACGAAGTACCTCACCGCGCGTTGCTTCGACCACGGGCAGCGCGCTGATTTGGTCGAGCCGCTGCGCAAACAGCGAAGTAAATCGCGCGGGCATGTGCTGCACCACGAGAAGCGCGCACTCCAGATCGCCGGGAAGCGCGGAGAGAATTCCCGCGATCGCGCGGGGACCGCCGGTCGAGGCGGCAATCGCAATGGCACTGCGCGCGCTGTCCTCGACCGCAGGCACAACCTGTTCCCGCCGCTCGCGTAGCTTCTGCAGCGCCGATTTCGGAACCAGCGCGTCGAGTCGCGCGTTACGCGCCGCTTCGAGCGCGTCGAGAAAACGTGCGCGCAGTTTATCCAGTTCGCGACGCGCATCGCCGGCCGGCTTGGGCACGACCTCGAGCGCACCGTAGTCGAACGCGCGAATTGCAGACTGACCAATCGAATCGGTGTGGGACGAAACAATGACGACGGGCCGTGGCGCCTCGCTCATGATGTAGCCGAGCGTTTCGAGTCCGTTGAGATCCGGCATCTCGAGGTCGAGCGTGACGATGTCGGGGTTTACCTCATGGACCAGCCGGATCGCCTCGAGGCCGGTGCGCGCCTGCGCGACGACGCGAAAATGTTCGGAGTCCTCGACGATCTCGTGCAGCAGGGTACGCATGAGATCACTGTCATCGACGATCATCACGCGTGCCCGGCGCAACCGATCAGATGACAACGTCGGGCCTCCGCACCGAGGTGACCAGGATCCGGCCATCGGCGATGTGGAAGTGCACCGTACGGCCGTAGTTCGCGCCCACCTCCTCGCCGCGGATCGGGATACCCGCGGCCTTCAGTGCGGCCCGCGATGCCTCGACATTGCGGGTCCCGAGCGGCGTGCCTTCATCCGCGAGGATCGACTCGAACATCGCCGCGCCACCGACCAGTCGCGCATAGATGCGCTTCAGCACGGCACCGCGCTGCGTCATTTCTTCGAGCATCACCGGGAGTGCCGTTTCCGGGAAACGCCCAGGCGGCGCCGGCCGCCGACTGCTCGCCGGGGTCGGCAGCATGGTGTGGGCCAGCCCGCCCACTTTCGCCTGCGGGTCGTACAACACGATCGCCACACACGAACCAAGGCCGATCGCGAACAATACCTCATCCGCCCCACCCACCCGGACCTCGCTCGCCTTCACGGGAATACGGGTGGGCGTCATGGCTTGCGGAAAATCCGTTCGCGGGTGACCACGGGCTCAAACAGGGATGCCGCACGCCCGAATACAGTCTCGACTTTCCCGAGCACGAGGTAGCCGCCCTTCACAAGCGCTGCCTCGAACTGCTGGAACAACTGCTCCTGCATCGAACGTTCGAAATAGATGATGACGTTGCGGCAGAAAATCAGGTGCTGCTCTTCCGGCAGCGGGTCGATCATGAGATCGAGAGGCGCAAACCGGACCATTCGCTTCACTTCCGGAATGATGCGATTGCCCTCGAAGAACCGGTCGCGCTCGGTCTCGGGGATCTCGGTAAACGCGAACGGACCGTACTCGCCAAGCTCGGCGCTGGCCAGACTCTCACGATCGATGTCGGTCGCGAAGATCTCGATCCGGGATAGCTGAGCGCGCGAAAGGCCATGCAGTTCCGCATACCGAAGCAGCATCATCGCGACCGTGTACGGCTCCTCACCCCCGGCGCACCCGGCACTCCAGATCCGGATTGGACCATTTCGCGACAGCAGGTCGGGTAGCACGCGGTCCCGGATCGTCTTCCAGATTTCGAGGTTGCGGAAGAACTTGCTGACGTTGATCGTGATGGTGTCGAGCAGCCGCTCCGCCTCCGCCGCATCCTTCTCGAGCAGCGCCGCGTATTCCGCGTAGTTGTGCACCCCGCGCGCACGCATCCGGACCGCAATTCGCCGACGCAGACACGGCTCCTTGTATGACTCGCAGTTGAGGCCGACCACCCGCTGAATCACGGATTTCAGCCCGCGCAATTCGCCACGGTCACGCGCACTCAGTTCGCCTTGGGCCAGCGGCAGCACCGAACGCGGCGGCACCGCCGGCCGCGCTGCGGAGTTATCCTGCATTCTGCACGATTTCGATATTGTTTCGAACGACCTGGTTGTTCGGATTCAGTTCCAGCGCACGCGCCCAGTAGCGCAGGGCTTCGTCGCGCTCGCGAAGCTTGTAGTGGATGTTGCCGACCTTGGCGCAGGTGTCGTCGCCGATGTTCGGATTGATCTGCATCGCGCGCTGGTAGTGTTCGAGTGCGGCCTCGTGTTCACCACGCCGATATACGACATCGCCGAGGTTCTTGTGCGCGAACACGAGCGTGGGATCTTCCTCGACAACATCGCGGAAGAAGCGTTCGGCATGGTCGTAATCGCCGCGACGCTCCGCGACCAGGCCGCGCATCAGCGAAATCGGCGCGTTGTCGGGATGCTGCTCATCCCCCTCGCGAATCAGGGTTTCCGCCTGGTTGAGCTGCTTGTTGAGCGCGAAGGCGAGAGCGCCGTAGTAGTAGTACATGGCCGCGGGTTTTTCGCCTGCGGGCACCCGCTTCCGGTATTCCTCGAATGCAGCGGTCGCTTCTCCGTAGCGGCCGGCCTCGATCAGCGCGACGCCGCGGCTCAGCGCAACGATCGGTGTGCCGGGGCGCAACTGATCGGCTTCGCCGAGGACGAGGATCGCATCCTCGGGGCGACGCAGTGCACGCAGAGCCACGGCGAGGTTCACGAACGCGCCGAAGTGTGGGCCGGTTGTTTCGAGGATTGCCTTGAACTGGCGGACCGCATCACGGGAGCGGGACGAGCGCAGTGCGATCAGCGCGAGATGATAACTCGCCTGAAGGTCACCGGGGCTGAGTTCGAGCAGGCGCTGGAACTCGCGCGCGGCGTCGTCGAGCATTGCAGTGCGGTAGAATGCGACGCCGAGATTGCGCCGCTCCTTGATCTCGGCTTCCTTGCTGCGCGCACCTTCCGGTTCACTCTTTCGACCGACACGGTTGGCGAGCCCGGCCTGGATCAGTCCATAGAGTGCCTTGCCCGCATCGAATTCGCTGAGCCCGGTTTCATCGGCGATTTCCTGCACGTTGTGCGTGCCATCGAGCAGCGCAATAATGCGCTGCTGTTCGGGCGTGAGGTCGGAGAAGGTTTCCATGACCCGCACACGATCGACTTCGAACACGAGGTCGAGCGACGGGATCTTCTTCTCGATCAGGCTCCATTCGTCGACGCGGCGCGCGGCCTCGAGCAGCAGGCTGTCGGGATTGATCGAAACGAGCACGTCCGCGGCTTCCGGACGTTCATCCGCTTCGAAGAAGAAGTTGCCGCGCGTCCAGGTGAAGAGGTGATAGATCGCCTCTTCGATCTGCATGCGGATGAATTGCGTGAGCGCTTCGCTGTCGAGGAAGCCGCACTCGAGCAGAATCTCGCCGAAGCGTTTGTCCGGCTCGCGCGTCTGCAGCGCGAGCACCTGCTGGAGCTGTTCCTGCGAGAGCGCGCCGTCGCGGACCATCAGGTCGCCCAGCCGGTCGCGGCGATTGACGATCCGTGAATAGGTGATGCGGCCCCGGTCGAAGAAGATCTGCCCGAAACGTGAACGATCCGTTACCGAAAGGCAGCCGGTCTTCTGCCCCAGCGCGAGCAACTGGCAGACATCGGCCAGGCTCGCTTCCTTCAGGCTACCCTTGATTGCCATACACGTCCGCAGTCGTGCTCATGGATTGAAATCCTCCACGAGCCAGTCCTCGAGGTAGGGCCAGCTCCAGATCACCTTTTCGCGGCTGAGGAACCAGTCGTCGATGTCGCTTTCGCCTTCGGTCGAGATCGGGTCGTCCGCGCTCGAGCGAGCGGGCGGCGGTGCGGGTGGCGCACCTGCAGGACGCTCCAGGATCGACACGACCAGCCCGCTCTCGAGGCGCGTGCGCAGCCGTTCATCCAGGTCCGTGAGCTCGCGAGGCGGGACCTCGCCGCCGAAGATGATCTGCGCGCCGCTGCGCTTCAGTTCTTCAAAGAGATGGAAGAGTTCTTCCTGCGCGCGTTCGGTGCCGACCAGCGCTTCGATGTCATCGAGCACGAAGACGCTGGCCGAACGATAGCGACGCCGCCAACTGTCGACGCAGTTGCGCTCGATCGCGACAATCAGTTCCGCGGAGAAATTGGGACCGTGGACAAACGCCACACCCGCCTGGCTGCGCGCGGCGAGTTCGTTTGCCAGCGCCGCGAGCAACGTCGTTTTTCCGCTGCCTTCCGGCCCGTGCACATAGAACGGGTTGTAGCGCTCACCCGGCTTTTCCGCGATGGCCCGCGCGGCCTTCACCGCCAGTGCATCGTCCGGAATGTTCAGCGTCTGGAACGAGCGACCGGGCGGCGGTGGCGGCAACGGGCGATTGCGCTCGCGCACCTGCTCGACCAACTGCTCGGCATTCGCGACCTTGTCGGGCGAGCGGAAAAGGTCGCCGCGCGCGAGTTCCGCGGCGTCCGGCTCGATCGTGCGGACCTCCGCCTCGATCTCGCGCAGCCGGGCAATGTCGCGCTCGAACTCGGCGATGAACGCATCGATCTGGTCTTCTCCGGGCGGATGCAGCAGCGCCGCCTCGAGTCTGCGCGTCGAAAACTTCTCGCTCTGCCAGCGACGGATTGCTTCGGCCAGTTTCGTATCTGCGACGGTCTGCGCGACAACTTCGCTTACCGCGTCCGCGATGTCATTGAGAAAACCCGCGAACTCATCCGACGTGCGATGCGAACTCATGCCGAACAGCCCGGGGATCTCCTTCGCCGAGATCTGCCGGCCATCGAGGTCCTGGATCGCGAGCAGCTTGTTGAGCCCGCCCTGCAGTTCACGCACGTTCGCGAAGGCAACCCGGGCGAGTGCTTCCGCCACACCCGGCGCAAGTTGCTGCGCGCGCTCGGCAATCTTGCGGATCACGATCGCGACGCGCGTCTCGTAGTCGGGCGCGGCGATATCGGCGATCAGTCCGCCGGAAAATCGCGAGAGCAGCCGGTCGTCGAGGCCGTTGATCTCGTTTGGCGGCCGGTCGCTCGCCAGCACGACCTGTCCGCCATGCGCGGACACCGCATCCCACGCACGCAGCAACTCCTCCTGCGCACTGTGCCGCCCCGCCAGGAACTGCACATCATCGAGCAGCAGCAGATCGATCTCCTGCACGCGTGCACGAAACGCTTCGCGCTCACCCGTCTGGATCGATTCCATCGCCTGGTCGAGGAAGTGCTCGAGCGAATCGTAGATGATGCTGAAGGATGGGTGCAGCTTGCGCGCGAGGTGCCCGATCGCGGTCAGCAGGTGCGTCTTGCCGAGCCCCGAGCCGCTGTAGAGGAACAGCGGGTTGTAGGCACGGCCGGGCGCCTCGGCTACACGACGTGCAGCCGCCGCGGCGAGGCGATTGCCCTGCCCCACCACGAACGTGTCGAACGTTGACCTCGGATCGAGCTCGATCGGCGCCATCGCCGTACTTCTCACTTCGTTTGCGGTTCGCCGGAAACAATGTCGGAACGGAATTTCCGCGACAGACTCTGCAACACCAACTGACTCACCGACTTCAGTGTATCGAAAACGCCCTCGCCCGTCAGCGCGGCCGCGGGAAACGCCGGCATGCCTTTGTAGTTCAGCAGGTCGTCCAGTTCCTCGATGGTCGCGATGTCCGGCAGGTCCCGCTTGTTGTACTGCAGCACGAGCGGAAAGTCCTTCAGGTCGACGTTCTCTTCCAGCAGGTTCTCGTGCAGATTGCGCAGACTCTCGAGGTTTTCCTCCATCTGCTCACGCTGCGAGTCGGCTACAAAGACGACACCATCCGCGCCGCGCAGTACCAGCTTGCGCGTCGCGTTGTAATAGACCTGACCCGGCACCGTGTAAAGCTGGATCTTCGTGCTGAACCCGGAAATCGTACCGAGGTCGAGCGGCAGAAAGTCGAAGAACAGCGTGCGATCGGTTTCCGTCGCAAGCGAGACCATCGCGCCTTTGCGCTCTTCCGGCACGTACGCGTGGATGTACTGCAGATTGCTCGTCTTGCCGCACCGGCCGGGGCCGTAGTAGACGATTTTGCAGGTAATCTCGCGCGTCGAATAGTTGACCAGTGACATCAGCCCTCGCTGGATGCGTCCGTTGAGAGTACGCGCTGCAGACCGGCCTCGAGGTCGCGCTCGAAGTTCTGCTGCGTCGTCTCCTGTAGCGTTTGCTGGAACTCGGGCAGCGCCGCGACCGCGCCGGTCAGCCGGTCGAAAAAGAGCTGCACGATACCGAGCGAAGAGTCCTCATCGAAGATGACGACCATGATCAGTTCTGCGACCGGCGTGCTGAGCGGCGCGATAAAAAGCTGCCGCTCGGTACCGGCGTGATGCATGTGCGTCCAGCGCTTCGCGCCCGACATCTGCGCGAGTGCACCGGCGGCCGCGTGTGCTGCCGCAGCCAGCGAGGCCACGTTCATGACCTCGTAACTGCGCGTGAAGCCGTGCTGCGCGAGCACCTGCCCCGCCCCGTTGATCAGCAGCGCCATGCGCACGCGCGACTCGCGCACAAACACGCCGATCGGTGCTTCCAGGGCCGCAATGATGCTCGGAAGATCGTCCTGCCTCACCGCAGCGCCTCCGCGGCTCGATGCGCTTCGAGCCTGACCAGCCCGAGCTGTGCGGCACGATCGGCGACCACAACCACCAGCAACTCCCCCGCCTCCGCGACGATGACATGCCCCGCGTCGCCTTCGAGCTGCAACGTAGCAAGCGCGCCCAGTTCGGCAGTCCGCGACGCACGGTTCGCACGCCGGTAAAGCGACGCTGCCAGCGCCGCGACCGCACCGCCTTCCACGCCTGCCGTCAGCTCGGACTTGATCGGCAGCCCGGCTTCCGTCTCGACGATCAGCGCGCCGAGTACACCACTGACACGACTCAGCCGATCGAGCGTTTCGGTGAACAGGTCGCTCATGGGTACACCTCGAGGAATCGCGCCGCGAGCAGATTCGCCTGCCCCGCCGCACGCATTACCCAGCCGATCGGCGTATCCCGTCTCGCCGCCAGAAGCACGTTCATGCCTTCCTTCACCGGGGCGAGGTGCAGCAGCGCCTGCTCCGCCTCCATGACGATGCCTTTCCACCCGCCGAGTTGCAGGTGATGCGCGGTGCGCACCGCCTCCTCGATCGCGCCGCCGAGAATCGCACCCATGGCTTCCGCACGGCTGCCACTTTCACCGGACAGTGAACCTGCCAGCACGAGCCCCTGCGCATCGAGCAGCAGCGCCCCGATCACCTGGCCGCCCCGCATCACACTGTCGAAAAGCTGCGCGGGATTGCTTGGAATGTCGGCGCCTGCCGCCGCGCCCGCAGTGCTCACCGGTTGAGGCGACGGGGACGGCGACGGCGACACTGCCGGAGATGGCGACGGTGACGGCGACGGAGACACTGCCGGCGACAGCGGTTGCGGCGTGGCTGTTTCCCGTGACGGCGCGCGGTGCGCGGGCGGATGCTGCGCATCCGGCAGGGTGAACGCAAAGCGGTCCTGCGTTGCCGGGCGCTGCCGTTGTGCTGCTGCTCCGTCCGCAGTCGGCGGCAACTTCGAAGCACTTTTCGCCCAGGGTGGCTGTTCCCACGGATCGAGTTCGCGCAGCGGCTCGGTCTGTGTGACCTCCCCCGTACGTTCGCGCAGGATGCGCAGCGCCTCCTGCACGGCGGGGTCGTGCGGCTTCAGTGCACTGGCACGTTCGAGGTGGCGGCGCGCGGTTGTGTCATCGTTCTGTTCGAGATGGTAGAACCCCATTCCACGCAGCGCTTCGAAGTTGTTGTCTTCGAGCCGCAGCACCATCGACCACTCGTCGTAGGCTTTGCTGCGCTGGCCGGATTCGAAGTAGAGCACGGCGAGCAGACCGTGCGCATCGACGTGTGTGGGGTGATGTTCGAGCCCGCGCAGGCAGAGCTTGAGCGCGGCATCGCGGCGACCCTGACGACGGTAGGCACGAGCGAGCGGCAGGAACGAAAGCGAAGCCGGGTCGCGTGCGACTTCTTCGCTCCAGCGCTGCAGATCGGCAGGTGCGGGCGTCTTCATCGGCTCGCGTTTCCATTCTGCAAAAGGTCCGTAAGCGCGCGAACGTGGTCGAGCGCCTGCTGCACGAGTTGTCTCGAACCGCCGGCAGGCACCAGGCGCAGATAGGTCTTCCACGCATCGGTCGCGCGAGGCAGTTCACCGGTGCGAACCGCCGAAAAGCCAAGATGGTAATGGGCATCGGCGAGCAGCGGATCGAGGTTGACTGCGCGCGCGAACGCCTCGGTCGCGGCGCGCATGCGTCCCTGTGCGGTCAGCGTTTTGCCCGACAGCAGCGCGAGTTCCGCACTTTCGGGATATTGCTGCTCGAGTTCGATCGCCATCTTCTCTGCATCTTCCGCACGGCCCTGCTGCAGCAGTTCTTCCACCTGTGCGATCGCACCGTGCAGCGCCGCCTGCGGCATCGCGCCGCGCTTTTCTCTGACCAGCACGACGCCGGCGCTGACCAGGCCGTAGATCACCTTCGCGACATCGAAGCTGCTGCGGCCGAGATCGGCGGCGAGCGCACGCAGGTCGCGCTCGCCATCGACCTCCGCCAGCACTTCCCATTCATCCGGCCGCAGTTCGAGCGGTGCCGCCTCTGTGTCCTTGCTCGGCGAAAGGAACGGGATCGCTTCGGGGCTCGGAATCCTGGATTCCAGCCGCGTCCACTCGTCGATGCGACGCGCTCCTTCCATGAGCAGCGATTCCACACGCACCCGTGCGAGCAGCCGCTGCGACGCGATCTCCGCGCGCTCCTCAAAACGGAAGTAGCCTTCGTCCCAGGCCATGATCTCGTAGATCGTTTCTTCCATTTGAAAGCGCAACTGTCGCTCGAGCTCCTCTTCGCTGATGCTGCCCATCTCGAGCAGGATCTCCGCGAGTCGACGTGTGGGATCCTTGCGCTGGTATTCGAGCGCCTGGTCGAGTTCGCGCTGCGTGAGTTTGCCCGACCGGATCAGCAACTGCCCGAGCCGTCGCGTCGAACGGCGGCGCACCGCAAACACGATCGCACCCTTCGAGAAGTGCACGATCGCTTCATCGTCGAGTGTCTCCGAACGCACGGTGAGCACGCCGGTCTTGTGCGCCAGGTCGAGCAACTGGAGCACATCCTGAATCCCGAGTTCCCGAAGCGGTCCTTCGATTGCCATGTCTCAGACCACCACGCTGGGGGAGCCGGGCGCGACCCGCTCGAGCCCGTCGAGCGCGCGCGTGTGACCCGGGTCGAAGCGAAGTACGCGCCGGTATGCGGTGATCGCATCCTGCGTACGTCCCGCCTGTTGCAGGACATCGCCGAGCCGCACCAGCGCTTCGAGGTTGTACGGATCGACCGAAAGCAGATCCACGAGTGCAACAATGGCGTCGCGCACTCGCCCGCGCGCCGCTTCGAGTTCGGCCAGCCCGAACGCTGCATCGGTGTAGCTCGGGATCAGTTCGAGCGCTGCACGATACTCCGTGGCCGCTTCATTGATCCGGTTCGTCTGCTGCAGGATGCGGCCGAGGCTGGTGCGCGCGGAGACCGCAAAATCGTCGATCGCGATCGCCTGCCGGAATGCGACCTCGGCCTTCGGCAGTTCATTCCGCCCGAGGTACGCCGTCCCGAGTTCGGCGAGCAGACCCGGATCACGCGGCATTGCGCTTCGCGCCTGCTCGAGCACGACCACCGCGCGCGTGTAATCCCCGGCGCGCAGCATCACCCGTGCAAGCAGTCGTAGTGCGGAAACCTCGCCCGGCATGCTCGCCGCCAGCTTCTGTGCACAATCCGCGGCTTCGTTCAGCTTGCCGAGTTCGAGATAGCAGTTCGCCGCACCCTGCAGCGCGCGCTGTATCATCAACTCCGCACCTGCGCCCGCGCTGGAAAGCCCGGGATCGTTCAGCACCGCGTCGTAGCGTTCGACCGCTTCGCCGGCGAGTCCGCGATGCGCGTAGATCTCGGCCTGAAGCAACAGGATCTCGCGACGGTCCGCACCCGCGCGCGCCGCACGCTGCGCGTCTTCCGTCGCGCGCTCGAGCTGCCCCTGGTTCAGGGAACGCCGCGCTTCTTCCAGCCACTCCGCGGCCGTCCTGTTGTCCACCACTCCCGGCGTTGCCGCTGCCCCCGGCTGCGAGTCGCGCGGCAGCGTCCCGGCAAACGCATGGTCGAGCGCTTCCGGTTTGAAATCGAACTCCTGAATCTGCCCGAAGCCCGCGCGCACACGTTCGGAAACGTCGAGTTCCGGCGCGAGCACACTCGCCTCTTCGAACTGCAGATCGATCAATAGTCGAAAACGCGGCTGCGGGATGTACGGGTCGAGTTCGAGCGCGAGGCGTGTCTCGCGCAGCGCCCCGTGGTAGTCGCCGAGTGCGGAGAGAGCGAAGGCGAGGTGGTAACGGGCTTCGGCCATTCGCGGATCGATCTCGACGGCCCGCACGAGCGCGGACTTCGCTTCGGCGGCACGCGCGAGTTCCATCAGCACAACACCGACTCCGGTCCACGCGACTGCGGAATCGGGTTCGGACGCGAGCGACTGGCGATACGCGTCGAGTGCTTCTTCCCTGCGACCGCGCCGCCACAGCAGCAACCCCAGATTGCGCGATACATCGGCGAGCGCACGCCCCTGGCTCAGCGCCTCCCTCAACGCGCGCTCCGCCTCGCCCGCATCGCCCTGCTGCTGGCGCGCGACCGCGAGATTGTTCCACGCGAGCGCGTAGCTGCCATCCACCTCGAGCGATTTGCGGTACGCGTCTTCCGCCGCTTCCGTATCGCCCTGCTGGTGCAAAGCCACACCGAGTTCGTTCCAGAGCTTCGGACTCCTCGGCTCCTGCCGGACCAGCGCCTCGTACAATGCAGCCGCATCTTCGCTGTTCCCGCGCAGCAGCAGCATCTCGCCTTCGGCCTGCTGCACCAGCATCGGATCTTCACCACGTTCTGCCGCGAGTCGGAATTCGCGCAACGCGTCTTCGTACTGCGCGTTCTGACGAAACGCGAGGCCGAGGCTGTAGTGCGCGAGCGTGCCGCTGGCCTCGACCGCAGGCCGCGCCGCGCGTTCACCGATCAGCTCCTGGTAGCGCGCCGTGCTATACGCATCCAGCGAAAGATTCGCTTCCGCACGGCCGAGGGTCGGATTCAGCTCCGCTGCACGCGCCGCCGATTTCTCCGCGCGCTGCATATCGCCGAGATCGCCGTAAACAAAGGCGAGGAGGTGATGCGCTTCGGCGAGTTCCGGCGCAAGCGCAACCGCGCGCTCGAGCGGCTCGCGCGCTTCGCTGCCCCTCCCGAGCTGATACAGAACCTCGCCGACCAGCAGGTGCGCGCGCGCACGCCCCTGGTCGAGTTCGATCGCACGTTTCGCCGTGCGCAGCGCCGCTTCGAGATCGCCGCGCTGCTGGTAGGCGCGAGCCAGCCGCTGAAACACGCCCGGTTCGTTCGGCCGCGCCGCGACCAGCACCTGCAGTTCGCGTACGGCGCCCGCAGGGTCGCCACCATACAGACAGGCGCGGGCCAGACGTTCACGAGCCTCGAGGTTATCCGGATCGTGGGTCAACTGTTCGTGCAGCCGCGTCACCAGTTGCTCGTAGTGACCGGTCGCGAAGTAGGCGATCTGCAGATTGCGCTCGGCGACCTGCATGCGGGGATCGAGTTCGAGCGCACGCTCGAAGTGATAAACCGCGTCCTCGATCAGTCCCTTGTTGTAGTAGACGACACCGAGATTGTTGTGCGCGCCCGGGTCCCCGGGATTGATCCGTCGCGCCAGCGAACGCAGGATCTCGAGGTCGCGCGCCGAGCGCGGCGACGGCGCGGAAATCCGCTCACCGCTCGTGCGGTTGTCCGCCCAGGGAATCGAGATGCGAGCTTCCGGTCCCATCGTCAACTCAACCGCAGCGCCTTCAGCATCGCGCGCAGCGATGCGTCATCCGGAACCAGCAGGAAATGCGAACCGAGATCCTTTGCGTTGCCGATCAGAAGCTCGGTGTTCACGCAGAAGACGTAGTCTTCTTCCGCGCCGATGTTCAGGTAGCTGGTGGTCAGCACGGCAGACGCGGTGTCGATCGCGATTGCGGGTGGCGACATGATCAGCATCATCCCCATGAACTCGGACAGCGCGTTGATGTACGCCCCAACCAGGATGTTGCTGACTTCCTTCAGCGCGGACTGTTCGTTCTCGGCAAAGTCATCGGGAAAATGCAGGCCATTGCGACCGAGCAGCGCGCCGACCATCGCCGATGCGGTCGGCCCCGGGAACAACTGCACGGTGCGGCCGGTCACGTCGCCGATCAGCTTCATCATCACCGCCGAGACCACCTGCTCCGGCGCACCGATGAGTTCCGGCACTTCCTCGAGCTGAACCACCCGGATCGCGGGAACCGAAATCAGAACGCGCTGGTCGATCATCTGTGAGAGCGCGGTGGCGGCATGGCCTGCGCCGATGTTTGCGACTTCGCGCAGTCCATCGAGTTGGCGTGGTCCCAGATCTCGTGGGTCCATGTTCCTCTTCCCCCTAGACGACACTCAGCGGATCCAGCACCAGCGCCGGCCGCCCATCCGCCAGCAGCGTCACTCCCGAAAAAAACGGCAGTGTACCGATGGCGGGATCGAATTGTTTGACCAGGATCTGCTCGCGCCCGACCAGCTCGTCGACCGCGAGTGCACTGCGCGCCTCGCCGACTTCGGTGATGACCGCAGCGCCTTCCTGTCCTGCACCGCCGCTGCGCAGCACTTCACGCAGGCGCACGAGCGGCAACACTTCTTCACGCAGCAACACCCCTTCGCGACCATTGCGCGGCAGCAGCAGAAACGGGTCCAGCACCAGCGCCTCGGTCACGTGCGTCAGCGGGATCGCGTAGTCTTCACCGGCCACGCGCACGTGCAGCGCCTGCGCAAGTGCGAGCGTGATCGGCAGCCGGATCGAAAACGTGGAGCCTTCACCCGGCCGGCTCCGCATCGAGAGCGCGCCACCCAGCGCACGCACCCGGTTCACCACCGCATCCATGCCGACGCCACGTCCCGAAACATCGGTGACCTGCTCCGCCGTCGAAAAGCCGGGGTGCGAAAGGATGCGCAGCAACTCTTCATCGGTGACGTCGGAAGCGTCGCCGCTCACGCGTACCCCGAGCTGCTCCGCCTTCGCAATCACCTTCGCCGCATTTACTCCGCGCCCATCGTCTTCCACTTCGATGCGCACGCTGTTGCGTTCTCTTATCGCACGCAACGTGAGCTGTCCGCGAGGCGACTTGTCCGCGGCGATCCGGCCGATCGGCCCTTCGATCCCGTGGTCGACCGCATTGCGCAGCAGATGAATCAGCGGGTCGATCACTTCATCGAGAATCGCACGGTCGAGTTCGATGTCACGGCCTTCAAGGTGGAACTCGACATCCTTGCCCAATGCACGCGCCGCATCACGAACCAGTCGTGGCAACCGATCGAAGACATCGCCGACCGGCACCATGCGCATCGACAGCACCGCCGTCTGCAGGTCCGCCGCAAGCACACCGATGCGGTCGACCATCTGCTCCAGCGCATGCACACCGGCCCCTGTGTGCAGCGCGTGCTCGAGCCGTGCGTGCAGGACAGAGAGTTCGGCCACATCGTCAGCCACACTATCGAGCTTCTGCTGATCGACACGAACCAGCCGCGCTGCACTCGCCCTGCGTTCGACGGGCGCGGCCGCCGGCTCGACTTCCGCAGGTGCGCTGCGTTCATCCTCGATCGAGACACTCGCGATGTCGGCCGCCCGCGCGATCTCACCTTCGAGCAGCTTGAAATCGACATCCTCGACCGGGAACAGCACCACGGTTCCGCCAAACGCCTCGGTGAAATCCGAGGGCTCCGAACCCGTGATCAACTGCTTTGCCGACAGCCCGCGCACGAGCAGAAGCGCGCGCGCCGCTCGCATCGGCGAATCGTCCGAGATTTTCACCCGCACGACACGTCGACCACCCCCGCTCCCGGTGGTCGTGATCCTGGGCGTGCCCGCCGTGGGGACCGTCGGCGCACCCGCCGTGGTAAGGCGCGGCGCACCCGCCGCGGGTTCTGCGTGCTGTACCTGCGGTGAACCCGTCGCCGCCGCCTTTACCGCGCGCTCGAGGTCGTCTGCTCGCGCGAGCAGCTCGTCGACCACTTCCCGGCTCGCACGCAGTCGCTTTGCGCGAACGTCGTCGAGTCGGTCTTCGAGCTGGTGACAGATGTCGGTAACGGTTCTGAACCCCATCGTCGCCGACATGCCCTTGATGGTGTGGGCCGCACGGAAGGACTCCTCGACTGCCGCCTCGATGTGCTCTCCCGCTTCGAGTGCGAGCAGCCCCTGGTTCAGGAGCCGCAGGTGATCCTCCGACTCCGCCAGGTACAGGTCCAGGTAGCGGCCGAGATCCATTCCCCTCGCGTCAGCCGCCGAGGACCCGCTGCACCGCTTCCAGCACTCGCGACGGCTGGAACGGCTTCACCACAAAATCGCGCGCACCCGCCTGGATCGCCTCGATTACCATCGACTGCTGCCCCATCGCACTGCAGATCAGGATGTTCGCGTCCGGGTCCGTGCGCGTGATCTGACGGACCGCTTCCAGCCCGTCCATCTCCGGCATCACGATGTCCATCGTCACCAGATCCGGCTTCAGCTCAGTGTACTTCTGCACCGCCTCGATTCCCGTCTGCGCCTGCCCGATCACCGCGTACCCTGCCTGCGTCAGAATATCCGCCAGCATGGTGCGCATGAACACCGCATCGTCACAGACCAGCACCGTCTTCACCATGTTTGCTCCTCGAGTGGGCCGCTCTACCCCTCAGACCAATAGCCGCGCAAGCATCGCGTGTATGTCGAGACTGTACCAGGGCACGTCCTTCAACTGCCCCACGCCCTCAATGTCGTCACTGCCGATCAGCAGCGGCGGACCCTCGCCCGCCTCGATCGCCGCGTCCTCGCCGCGCACGACCTCGACGATCCGGTCCACCGCAAACCCCGCCACCCGCTCCCCCAGGTCCAGCACGATGATCCGATGGTCCGCCACCTTCAGCGCGCTGGGCAGCCCCAACAGCACCCCGAAGTCGAAAACCGTGATCACCCGCCCGCGCAGCCCGATCAGCCCCGCCACCTCCGGCCCGCACCCCGGCAGGCGCGTCAGCGGCATCGGCGGCACAATCTCGCGCGTCTCCAGCAGCTTCACCGCGAACAGGTACTCTGCGCACAGGAAAATCACCCGATCCGGCCAGATTACAGGAGGCGGGCTCTCCTCGGCCACGGGGGTGGTTTCCATCACCATCGTTTCGTTGCGCATCCCGGGGATTGGGGTTCTGCATCGGGGAACGGCTAAAATACTACGTCGCAATGGGCTGCGCGACTACCATCTCCCGGCAGAGGCCGAACGGCGGGAGGGGATTAGGGCGCGAAAGCGAAAGCAAAGCGAGAGCGTGCAACGGCAGGAACGGATCGAGAGCGAAAGCGAGAGCGAGAGCGTGCCACGGCAGGAACGGATTCGAAAGCGAAAGCGAAAGCGAGAGCGAGAGCGTGCCACGGCAGGGGGAAGCACCGGATTCGGGTGCGGGCAATAATTTCACGCGGAGTTCGCGGGGGCCGCGGAGTCAACGAACGTCTGGCCGCGGGTCGCATCGTTCGGCGTGACATCGAGGCGGCGGTGAAGGGCGTCGCGCAGATTTCGGGAAGCGGTGCCTGAGCTTGCGCCCACTGACGTGCCGTGGATCGCCCAACCGTGGGGCCGCCTGGGGCGCGCGGGCAGTTGACGCCCGCGAACTGCCCAACCGCGGGGATGTCAGCAGCGCATGGGCAATTCACGGCGGCGAACTGCCCAACCGCGGGGCCGTGGAGAGTTGAGCGGGCGGTTCATCCGTTGGAGGCTGGTGGATCGTCCGCCGAGCAAAGGTTTCCACCCGACGGGCGGGCGATTCACCCCTCCCGGGCAGGTCAACTCCGCACTCGCGAAAAAATCGGCGGCCGCTGGGCGATTGGATGGCGGCGAATCGCCCAATCGCGCTGCCGCCCGGGAAGCGTGGGCAGTTGACGCCCGTGAACCGCCCGATGGCGGGGGTGTCAGCAGTGCGTGGGCGATGGGCGGCCGTTTGACCTCCGCGAACACTGCGCCCTCCGCGTGAAATCAACTATCGAGGATGGCCGAAAGCTGCCGCTGCACCGCGTCGGCTGGCGGACCTGCGTGGCGCCTGGTGCCAATCCGGCCTCCACCGAAAATTGGCGTTTGCGTCTCCGCCCGAAGCGCTTGACTTGCGTCTGTACATATCCATCTTGCTGTGCAGACCAGTTCTCGGGAGGGCGTATGGCCAGTCGCCACAGTTCCAGCCGGAAGAAGCCGGGAGATACGGGGCGGGTCTCTGAAGCCGCTGCCCTCGCGTATGGCAGCGAGGGGACACGGAAGAAGAATCTGCGCCTGCACCAATCAAAGATCGACAAGGCCATGAAGATTCTGGGGACAAAGACGGAGACGGAAACGATCGAGGCAGCGCTCGACCTGGTTGTGTTCCGGCAGGAGCTGCTGGAAGGTGTACACGCGATGCGTGGCGCGCAGCTCGCTGATCTTTTCCGGGAGGAATAAGGTGTCCAGGTACATCCTGGACACGAACCTCTACATCCGCGCTACACGCGACAACGAGCAGAACCGCGCACTGGCCGCGTTCCTGCTAGCGTTCACTCCACAGATCTACCTGCACTCAGTGGTTGCGTTCGAGCTTCTTGCCGGCGCCACAAACCCGGCGTTACAGAAGCGCACCCACGAAGCGTTCATCGAGCCGTTCGAACGTCGCAGCCGCATCATCACACCGAGCCACGAAGCCTGGAAAAGAGCCGCGAACGTTCTGGCGCAGCTGGTTGGACAGAAGCGTGTGAGCCTGAACGGCATCACCAGGTCGTTGGTCAATGATTGCGTGATCGCCGCTTCCACGCGCGAGAGCGGGTGCGTGATCATTACGGAGAACCGTAGGGATTTCGGTATGATCAACACTGTCCTGCCAATCGAGATCGCGGAGCCATGGCCGATAGCGTGACGTAATGGTCATCCAATCGCGCCGCCGTATCCCATTCCGTGTCGACCAGGAAATGTCACACGTCAGAACGAATTCCCGACTCATCCGCGCTCTCACGATTCACGTGATTGGTCATTGGACTGAACTACCCACAAGACACAGACGCAGGATCCCCGCTGCATCAACTCTCCATGCAGCAATTCTGGTCTCGAATTGATCGGCGTCAGCGACACACTTTGAATCGGCTTCGAATTGGCGTCAATTCTGCTGTTGCTACAGGAGAAGCGGATGCACGTTCAGGCGGGCGCACACGCCGAGTGAACTCCGCGGACTCCGCGCCCTCCGCGTGAAACAAGACGTTCAGGAAGCGATACCGCAGATAAAAAGCAGAATCAGGAAGTCTCCCGCGCCCACTGCGCTGCGACTTCCAGTTCCGGCGGGAGCTCCGAAACGAACCGCATCGCTTCGCCCGTGCGCGGGTGCTGGAACGAAAGTTCGGTAGCGTGCAGGAACTGCCGAGGAACGCGTTTCGCGAAGGCGCGCGCCCAGGACAGGATCGTCCCGCTCATAGCGCGCTGGAAGTTGGCGCCGTACGTGACATCCCCGACGACCGGGTGCCCGATCGAGAGCAGGTGCACACGGATCTGGTGGGTCCGCCCGGTCTCGAGCTGACACCGCAGCAGATCCGCTCCTCGCCAGCGTTCCAGCCGGTGGAAGTGCGTGACGGCGTTCCGACCGGTAGGCACGATCGCCATCTTCTGACGGTAGTTCGGCGAGCGACCGATCGGCGCGTCGACGGTCACGTCGTCCTCCCGCAGGTGCCCCCACGACGCGGCAAGGTACCAGCGCTTGATCTCGCGGGCCTTGAGCGCGGCGGAGAGCGCGCGATGCGACTGGTCGTGTTTGGCGACGAGCAGCAGACCGGACGTGTCCTTGTCGAGGCGGTGCACGATGCCGGGACGCAGTTCACCGCCGACCCCGGAGAGATCGGTCACGTGATGCAGCAGTGCATTGACCAGCGTGCCCTGCCCGTGCCCGGGCGCGGGGTGCACGACCATCCCGGCCGGTTTGTCGATCACGACGATGTCGCGGTCTTCATACACGATCGTGAGTGGAATCTCTTCCGCTCCGATGTGTGTGGGAGTCGGCTCGGGGATCTCGATCTCGATGACATCGCCGGCGGCGGGCTTCTCGCTCTTTTTCGGAACACGGCCGTCGATGCGGATGTGCCCCTGTTCGAGCAGTTGCGTTACCTGCGAGCGTGAGACTTCGGGGAGACGACGCGCGATCCACGCGTCGAGTCGCTCACTTGCGGTTTCTTCTACGACGAGTCGAATCACGTCTGCTGATCGGCGTTCTGCTCCTCGCGCCAGAGCGAAAGCGCGAGGAAGATGGCGCCGGTGGTCACGGCAATGTCGGCAACGTTGAAGACTGGCCAGCGCAGGTCGCCGATCCCCACATCCAGGAAATCGACGACGCCTGCCTGCAAGCGGATGCGATCGAGCAGGTTGCCGATCGCGCCGGCACAGATCAGTGCGATCGCGGACAGACGAACCTTGTCCTTCGCGGGGGTTGCCCAGTACATGCTCGCGAGTGCGACCAGCGCGACCAGCGAAAGCACCAGGAAGATGTAGCGCGAGTACGGACCCAGGTGGATGCCGAATGCCGCGCCCGGGTTGTGGATGTAGGTCAGGCGCAGATAGTCGCCGATGACATCGACCTGCTCGTACAGATGGAAGTTGCGCGTGACCGCGAGTTTGGTCAGCACATCAAGTCCGACCACTCCGGTCAGCACCCCGGCGAACAGGCCGAGTTTGCCACCGTTCCAACTGCGGGCCGCATCGCCCGGGGGATTCGCGCTCATCTCGGTTGCTGATTCCATTCTATTCCGCCGCGCTCACCCGGATCGCGATCTTCACAGGTTTCCCATCCACGTCGACCTCCTGTACAAACGGGAAGCTCGAGAGGTCCGCGGTTTCGTCGAATCGTACGGCCAGCGTTTCCGCGCAGATGTAATCGCGCCATTTCTGAACTGCATTCTGCACCTCCGCATCGCCCTGGATCTTCAGCTCGATGCGATCGCTCACCGCGAGGCCACTGTCCTTGCGCAGCCGCTGTACACGATTCACCAGCTCGCGGGCGAGCCCTTCGAGCATCAGCGCTTGGTCAATCGTCGGGTCGAGGGCGACGGTGCAACCCTCATCGGTTTCGACCACGAGATCGCCCCGCGCGGTTTCGCGGACCTCGAACTCCTCGGCCGACAGCTCATGCCGCTCACCGTCCAGTTCAATGGCGATCGGCTCACCGCGCCGGAACGCGAGCAGTGCATCGCTCGAAAGTTCGCGGATCCGGGCCGCTGCTGCCTGTGTACTGCCGCCGAAACGTTTGCCGATGACCCGGAAGTTGGGTTGTGCGCTGAGGGTCACCAGAGCTTCGGCCGCTTGCAGGAACTGGACCTCCTTCACGTTCAGTTCGTCCTGCAGTACATCGAGCAACTCGCGGTCCAGTATGACCCCGCGGGGCACAACTGCGTACATGCGAGCGAGCGGCTGACGCACACGGATGTTGACGCTGGTGCGGGCGGCGCGGCCGAGTCGCGCGAGCACGCGCACGGCGGCCATTCCGGTCGTGAGCGCCTCGTCCCGCGCGCCCGGTTCAGGGAACGCGGCAAGGTGTACGCTCTCGCCGGTGAGCGCGCGATGCAGCCAGTCGGTGTGGAACGGCGTGATCGGCGCGAGCAGTCGGGTCACGGTCACGAGCGCATCGTACAAGGTACGGAACGCCGCACGTGTATCGTTCTCGCTCGCGCTGCCCCAGAAGCGGTCGCGGCTGCGCCGCACGTACCAGTTCGAAAGATCGTCGACGATGAACTCACCGACCGCACGTGCCGCGCGCGTGAGATCGTACTCGTCGAGTTCACGCCGCACATCGGTGATGAGCTGATTGAGCCGCGCGTCTATCCAGCGGTCGAGCACCGGCCGTTCACTGACCGGCGGATCCTCCGCGCCGGGCTCCCATCGTTCGAGATTCGCGTACAGCGAGAAGAACTTGTACGTGTTCGCGAGCGTGTCGAAAATGCGATGCGCGGAATCCGACAGGGCTTCGGGATCGAAACGTTTCGGCACCCACGGTACGCTGGACGTCATCAGGTACCAGCGGATCGCATCGGCGCCGAACGTCGCGATCGCTTCCCACGGATCGACGACATTGCCCTTCGACTTCGACATCTTCTGACCCTCCTTGTCGAGGATCAGATCGTTCACGATGACATTCCTGTACGGCGTCCCGTTGCCGAGCATGCTGGAGATCGCCATCAGCGAGTAGAACCAGCCGCGCGTCTGGTCGACGCCTTCGCAGATAAAGTCGGCGGGGAAATGACGCCGCCACTGCTCCTGGTTCTCGAACGGGTAGTGCCACTGCGCGTACGGCATCGCCCCGGAATCGAACCATACGTCGACGACCTCCGGCGTGCGGCGCATCGTGCCGTCGCAGTGACTGCAGTGCCAGGTCAGTTCGTCGATGTACGGCTTGTGCGGATCGAAGTTGTCCGGCAGTCCGCCATGTTTCTCCCGCAATTGCTCGAGCGAGCCGATGAAGTCGATGTGCTCCGGTGTACTGCTGCACACCCAGATCGGGAGCGGCGTGCCCCAGTAGCGTTCGCGCGAGATCGCCCAGTCGATGTTGCCTTCGAGCCATTCGCCGAACCGGCCACTGCCGACCTCGGGCGGATGCCACGCAACCTGGTTGTTGTTCGCGATCATGACATCCTTCAACTCGGTCGTGCGGATGTACCACGAATCGCGCGCCATGTAGATCAGTGGACTCGAGCAGCGCCAGCAGTGCGGATAGCTGTGCGATTCGAGCGAGTAGCGGAACACCAGCCCGCGCCGGTTCAGATCATCGAGCAATACCTGGTCGGCATCCTTCACGAACATGCCCGCAACCAGGTCGATGCCCGCGACGAACCGCCCCGCATCATCGATCGGCCGCAGCATCGGCAGGCCGTGGCGCTGCCCCGCCGCGTAGTCGTCCGAACCAAACGCCGGGGCGAGGTGCACCATGCCGGTGCCATCTTCCGCCGTCACGAAGTCTTCCGCGATGATGCGCCACGCGTTTTCGTTGACCGGCGCCGGCACGATGTCGAACGGACGGACATACCGCTGCCCGACCAGTTCACCCGCCGTGTACCGCCGCGTCACCTGCGCATCCTCGCCGAACAGCGCAGCCGCGCGTGCTTCCGCAACGATCAGCTTGCGCCCCTCGTGCTCGACTTCGACGTAGGTCAGGTCCGGATGCACCGCAATCGCGATGTTCGACGGCAGCGTCCACGGCGTGGTCGTCCATACGACAAACGCTCGCCCTTCCGGATCGTCGTGCCACGGCGCGAGGAAGTACAGCGACGGGTCGCGCACGTCTTCGTACCCCTGCGCGACCTCGTGTGAGGAAAGCGCGGTCCCGCAGCGCGGGCAGTACGGCACGCTCTTGTAGCCGCGGTAGATCAGCCCCTTCTCGTTCAACTGGCTGAGAATCCACCACACCGTTTCGATGTACGGCGTCGTAAACGTCACGTACGGATGGCTGTAGTCGAGCCAGTAGCCGATGCGCTCCGAGAAGCGCTCCCAGTCTTCCTTGTACGTGAACACGCTCTCGCGACAAACCTCGTTGAAACGGGCCACCCCGATCTCCTCGATCTGTCGCTTGCCGCTGATGCCCAGCCGCTTCTCCGCCTCGATCTCGACCGGCAGCCCATGCGTGTCCCAGCCGGCGATGCGCGTGACATGATGGCCGCGCATCGTCTGGTAACGCGCCACGATGTCCTTGATCGTCCTGCTGATCACATGGTGGATCCCCGGCCGGCCGTTCGCCGTCGGCGGTCCCTCATAGAACACGAACTCGTCACGGCCGGCGGTCGCCTCCAGCGTGCGCTCGAATAACTTCTCTTCGCGCCACGCCGCAAGGACCGCCTCTTCCACGGCGTTGGCGGACTGCGGGTACTCTGGGTATCTCGGCATTGCTCTCTTCGTTGCGGATTCAGCCGGGGAATTTAGCGGCTTTCCCGCCGTACGAGCCAGTTGAGGCGGGC
>Ga0182737_1001301_pt1 | contig 25385 bp, 24 predicted proteins | sample eDN5th30CBELigOP_FD_128878 | JGI IMG/M metagenome (GOLD analysis project Ga0182737, IMG submission 128878) | Enriched Organic Plus compost microbial communities from Emeryville, California, USA - eDNA 5th pass 30_C BE-Lig OP (version 2) (version 2) ... | reverse complement strand
GGCGCGGGCGCCTGGTGGTACTCGGCGTCCGACGACACGCTCGACGCGGCCGAAGCCCGCGACGTCGTCCTGGTCCAGGCGCAGCGGAACGTCGAGACGCTCAACACCCTCGACTACCGCAAGGTCGACGAGGGTCTCAAGGCCTGGACCGCCGCCACCACCGGCACGCTGGGCGATCAGCTGCGCGCGATCGGCCCCGAGGACCGCAAACTGCTCGCCGACCAGAAGAAGATCTCGACCGGCAAGGTCGTCGACGCGGCGGTCGTCGACCTCGACGACCGCACGGCGACCGTGATCGTCTCGGTCGAGATCACGGTGCGCGACGGCGAGGACACCTCGGCCGATCCCACCGTGAAGCGCAATCGCTTCAGTGCCGATCTCGCCCTGGTCAAGGGCCGCTGGAAGCTCGAGAACCTGCAGCAGGTGGCGGTGAGTCTGTCATGAGGATGTTCCGGAGTCTGGTGATCGTGGTCGCGGCAGCGCTGTGCCTGGCGGTCGGCGGGTTCGGCTGGTGGCAGTACGTCGACGCCACGACGTCGTCGGCGGCCGCCAACCATGCAGTGGTCGACGAAAAGGCCACATCGGCGGTGCAGTCCGAGGTGACGCAGGCGCTCGAGCGCGTGCTGACCTACGATCACGCCGATCCGCAGACCACCAAGTCCGCGGCCGACCGGGTGCTGTCCGGTGCCGCACGCACCGAGTACGACACCTTGTTCGCCGATCTGCAGAAGCAGGCGCCCGGCCAGAAGCTGGTGCTGACCGCGCAGGTGCAGGCCGTGGGCGTCAAGCAGCTGACCGATCGGCATGCCGAGTTACTGGTCTTCATCGATCAGTCGAGTCGCCGTGCCGGCGAGGACCAGGCCAGCGTGTCGGCTGCCCAACTGGCCATCACCGCCCGCAAGAGCGGCGGGAGCTGGAAGATCACCGAGCTCAAGCCGCTCTGACCTCCTGTGCGTCGAGAGGAACATCCATGTCCCGTACCCCAGATCCCCAGGTCGTCGAGGCGCTGACCGAGGTCACCGACTTCGATGCCGATACGATCCGCCGCCTGGCACGTGTCGGTCGCCCCATCAACATTCCCGAGCGATGGGCCGTGATGGTGCAGAACACGCCTGCCGACAAGGCGTACATCATCCTGGCGGGGTCGGTCGAGATTCGCCGAGACGACGCGGTGGTCGCGACGTTGTCGGCAGGTGATGTGATCGGCGAGATGGCGATCGTCAGCGGCCGTCTGCGCAACGCGACGGTTATCGCCGTGACCCCTGTCAAGGCCCTCCATCTCACCGACGACGACGTCGAAACCCTCCTTGCCGAGGACCCCGACTTCGCCGCCAAGCTCGACCGCGTCGCCACTTCCCGCCTCACCTGACCCCGCTGGGGAGTCACTCGCTCGCGGCGACGGTCGCTTCGACGGCGGCCTTCCACGGTGTCGGCGACAGGCTGAGGAGTTGCTCCGAAGCGGAGGAGTCCATGACCTGCGGTTGGGTGAACAGGTACAGCATCTCGGCCAGCCCGGCCGTGCCGCGATGGACTCGGCCGATCAGACGGATCAGGCCGGCGCGCAGCGGCTTGACCTTGGCCCGGTCACGCCCGGCCGCCCGGGCGTACGCATCGGCGAGCTCGCGTTGCGTGCGGGGCGCCGAGGTGGGGGCCAGCACCAGCCGATCGGGGGCGACGGGCAGTTCGGCGGCACGGATCATCGCCGCGGCCAGATCGGGCAGATAGGTCCAGCTGTGCGGCTGGTCGGCGTCGGCGAGCGGACGTACGGTCCGGCCCGTGGTCGCCGGATTCACCATGCGGTCACCGGCATGAGCGTTGGCCCCGGCACCCGGCCCGAAGTAGTCCGAGGCGACGACGCTGATCGTGCGCGCGGGGGAGGCGGCGCGTGCCGCGAGCAGGTGAGCCCGCACACCTGGCTTGCCCGATGTCGCGACGACCGGCGTGTGCTCGGTGACGGGCTGACGTGCCAGATCGAAGGCGTACAGGCTCTCGGGGAAGACGACGACCGCGTCCACCTCGGCGGCCGCTTCGAGGATCACGCTCTCCATCGGCGGGAGTTCGCGTTCCCAGACCTCGGCGTCGTACTGCGAGGCATGCACGCAGTGATGGATGACGGTCGTATCCTCGACGGCGGCGCGGACGGCGTCGAGATCCGTGACGTCGACGGTCCGTCGCTCGACCAGGGGATGGTCCGGCCCCGATCCGGAGCGGGTCAGCACGCGGACGGATGTGCCGGCGGCGATGTACTGGCGCGCGATGGTGGTGCCGATGGGCCCGGCGCCGGTGATGACGATCATCTGATCTCCTCGAATGGTGAGCAGTGCTCTCTATTTGCACCGAGTGTGGCGCTTCCAGGGATGAAATGCAAGAGCGGTGCTCACATTTGCGTGCAGCGGTCTCTCTCCGGCACGATGCGAACATGGCGAAGACACCTCGCGCTCTGGCGCGCGAACAGACCATGCGCGAGATCGTGCGGATCGGACGAACGCAACTGACCACGGTCGGTCCGGCCGATCTGTCGTTGCGTGCCATCGCCCGTGAGCTCGGCGTCGTGTCGTCGGCGGTGTACCGGTACGTCGCCAGCCGCGACGAGCTGCTGACGTTGCTGATCGTCGATGCGTACGACGAACTGGGCGACGCGGTCGACGTGGCGTTGGCGCACGGATCGAAGACTCCGCGCGCCCAGGTGCAGCGGGTCGCCACGGCGGTCCGTGAGTGGGCGGTGCGCGAACCGTCGCGCTACGCGTTGATCTACGGCACGCCGGTACCCGGCTATGCGGCCCCGGCCGATCAGACGGTCGATCCGGGTACCCGGGTGGTCTACGCACTGGTCCGCATCGTCGAACAGGCGTACGCGAACGGTCAGATGGCCGATCCGGCCGGCGCTTCGCTGCCCCGGTCGGTGCGCTCCGACCTCGAGGCCATCCGGCGCGAACTCGACCTCACGATGCCGGTGCCGCTACTGGCGAAGGCGTTCGCGCTGTGGACCGGGCTGTTCGGCGCGGTGTCGTTCGACGTCTTCGATCAGTACGGAGCCGACACGATCAGCGATCGGGCCGCGCTGCTCAAGGTGCAGATCGACCTCCTGGTCGATGCGCTCGGCCTGCCCTGATCGGCCGAGCCGTCGCCTCCTAGGCTGGCGCCATGAGGTCGCTACAGCAACTGAACCATCGTGAGCGACCGGTCGTCGTTCAGGTCCCGGATCCTGTACCGACCGGCGAGCAGGTGCTGGTCCGCGTCCTGGCGGCCGGGCTCTGCCACACCGATCTGGGACTCATGGCGCTCGGCCCCGACCAGATGCGCTGGCCATTGCCATTCGCGATCGGCCACGAAGTCGTCGGCGTCATCGAGCAGATCGGCCCGGACGTTCAGGCCGAGTCGGCCCGGGTGGGCGTTCCGGTCGCCGTCTTCGGTGCCTGGGGTTGCGGTGACTGCACCCAGTGCGCACATGGCCGCGAGAACTACTGCCCCGATGTCGCCAGTTGGAACATCAGCCGCCCCGGCCTGGGTGGTCCAGGCGGGATCGCCGACCTGGTGCTGGTGGATCATCCACGCCATCTGATTCCCCTCGGCGGGCTCGACCCGGTGGCAGCGGTGGGCCTGACCGACGCCGGTCTGACGTCGTACCACGCCATCTCGTCCGAACTCGACCGTCTCCCCGAAGGTTCGACGGCCGCCGTGGTCGGCGTCGGCGGTCTGGGCCACGTCGCGATCCAGTTGCTGAAGGCCATGACGCCGGCGACCGTGCTGGCGATCGACATCGCGGAGAGCAAGCGCGACGTGGCCCGAGAGTCGGGGGCCGATCAGGTGCTGATCGCGCCGGACGCCGAGCAGCTCCGGGCGGTCGTCGGGCACGGTGTGGACGTGGTCTTCGACTTCGTCGGTACCGACCAGAGTGTGCAGCAGTCGCTCCGGCTGGTGAGTCCTGGCGGCGCGGTGTCGGTCGTCGGCGCAGGCGGAGGCCGGGTTCAGGCCGGTTTCGACACCCTGCCGCGGGGTGTGCGGATCAGCTTCCCGTTCTGGGGTGGGCTGGACGACCTGCGGGCCGTGCTGGACCTGGCGAGGCAGGGCCGGATCGCCGTCGACACCACGCAGTATCCGCTCGACCAGGTGGTGCAGGCCTACGACGACCTCGACGCCGGTCGCATCCCGGGCCGTGCGGTCGTCGTGCCTTGAAGGAGGTCGGCGCCCATCGGCGGCTCTGCTGACGCGTCGTGCGGTGTCGAGATGACAAGAAACCTGCGCTGATGACAGGAAGCTTCCTGTGATCAATGCAGGCTTTCTGGGTGATCCTGTCATCCCTGGTGCTGCTGATGCCGGTGTGACCAACCAAGCCACCAACCAGACCGCCCGGTCGTCCTCGCCCCGGCGGCGACCACGAGCTGGAGGCCGGCCACCCAGCTCACCGCATCACGACCTCGCCGGCGTGCCCGCCGGAGGGCGAACTTCGTGACTCGCGAGCACCAACGAGTGACTCGCCAGCGCCCATGAGTGACTCGTCAGCGGGACCGGCGCTGGAGTCGCTCGAGGTCGAGGATCACGACGGAGCGCGGTTCGAGGCGCAGCCAGCCGCGGGACGCGAAGTCGGCGAGGGCCTTGTTGACGGTCTCGCGAGAAGCGCCGACCAGCTGGGCCAGCTCCTCCTGCGTGAGGTCGTGGTTGACGTGGATGCCGTCGTCGGCGCGTCGGCCGAAGCGCGACGCGAGGTCGAGCAGGGCCTTGGCGACGCGGCCGGGGACATCGGAGAACACCAGATCGCCGACGACCTCGTTGGTGCGGCGCAGCCGGCCCGCCAACTGATGCAACAGGGCCTTGGCGACACCGGAATGCTGGGCCAGGATCGGGGCGAGCGCATCGTGGCCGAGACTGCGCAGTTCGACCTCGGTGACCGCTGTCAGGGTGGCCGACCGGGGGCCCGGGTCGAAGAACGAGAGCTCGCCGAACATCTGGCCGGGCCCGAGGATCGCCAGCAGGTTCTCGCGGCCGTCAGGTGACGTACGACCGAGCTTGACCTTGCCGTCGATCACGACGTACAGCTGATCGCCGGAGTCGCCCTCGTTGAACAGCACCTCGCCGCGTCGTAGCAGCTGGGTCGACATGGAGGCCGCCAGTGCGTCCGCCGCCTCATCGTCCAATCCGGCGAACAGCGGCGCCTGCCGCAGAACCTCGTCGCTCACGTGCCGTCCTTCGTCACCTGTTGCGCATTTCACAACCTCAGCCAGTTTCCCACATCCGAGGCTGTCACGGCGACCGACCGGCGCGTTTCGTGCCTCCGTATGGTGAATCCGTGTCACCTAGCGCAGCCGAACGCCCGCCCACGGCCCTGGTGCGGCGTGCCCGGCGTATCGATCGCGTCCTCGCGGAGACCTATCCCGACGCCGGGTGCGAGCTGGACTTCACCGATCCGTTCGAGCTGCTCGTCGCGACGGTGCTGTCGGCCCAGACCACGGATCGCCGGGTCAATGCGGTCACGCCGGCCCTGTTCGCGGCGTATCCCGATGCCTTCGCGCTCGCGGGTGCCGAGCGCGCGGCCGTCGAGGAGCTGATCCGGCCGACGGGATTCTTCCGTGCCAAGACCGAGAGCATCCTCAAGCTGTCGGCCGCGCTCGTCGAACGCCACGACGGTCAGGTGCCGGCACGCCTGGCCGATCTGGTGAAGCTCCCCGGTGTCGGACGCAAGACCGCCAATGTCGTGCTGGGCAACGCGTTCGGTGTCCCCGGCATCACGGTCGACACGCACTTCGCGCGTCTCGTCGGCCGGTTCGAGTGGGTCGATGCCGCGACGCTGAAGGACCCGGTCAAGACCGAGCACGCGGTCGGGGCGCTGTTCCCTCGCGCCGACTGGACGATGCTCAGCCATCATCTGATCTGGCACGGCAGGCGTCGCTGTCACGCGCGCAAACCGGCCTGCGGGGCCTGCCCCGTCGCCCGGTGGTGCCCGGCGTACGGCACGGGCCCGACCGATCCCGAGGTGGCCGCCGCGCTCGTCACCACGCAAGGTCCGGCCTGACCGGTGGGCGCGCTCTCGGGCATGACTGGTCACAATGGTGGGGTGAGTGAACATCGGCTGCCCGACTGGTTGCGACCGGTCGCCGACCGTGCCGGTGGGCTCACGATGGAGGCGCTCACCCGAGTCCCGACCCCACCGGCCGATGCACGCCCCGCGGCTGTGCTGATGCTGTTCGCCGACGGCAGGCGCGGCCCGGAGATCCTGCTGACCCGGCGCGGCGCCGACCTGCGGCATCACGCCGGCCAGATCTCGTTTCCCGGGGGCGGGGCAGATCCGGGCGACACTGGTCCCGCCGACACCGCGTTGCGCGAGGCCAACGAGGAGGTCGGTCTCGACCCGGCCACGGTCGACGTGTTCGGCGAGCTGCCCACCCTGTGGCTGCCGCCCAGCAACTTCGCGGTCACACCCGTGCTCGGCTACTGGACGGAGCCGGCCGAACTGGCGTCCACCAGCGAGATCGAAGTGGTCGAAGTACTGCACCAGCCCATCGCCGAACTGGTCGACCCGGCCCATCGGTTCAGCGTCACGCACCCGTCCGGATGGATCGGCCCGGCCTTCGACGTCGGCCTCGACGTGCCCCTGTGGGGCTTCACCGCGGGGCTGGTGGCGCGGCTGTTCGAAGCCGTCGGCTGGGAGCGCCCGTGGGACGCCTCGGACCATCGCGAGCTGCCCGCCGCGGCCTGGCAGTGAGTCGGTGACTTCATGAACTCGCTCGACGTCCTGCTGATCGCGGTCATGATCGCGTACGCGATCAGCGGCTACATCCAGGGTTTCGTCGTCAATCTCATCGCCACGATCGGATTGCTGGTCGGTGGGGTCATCGCCGTGGCGGTGGTGCCGCGCTTCCTGTCCGGAGGTGAACGCGACCTGGGCACGTCGCTGCTGGCGCTCGGCATCGTGGTGGCGAGCGCGGCGATCGGCCAGGCCATCGGGACGTTCGTCGGCACCGAGCTGCGCACGGGCGTCAAGGCCAGATCGCTGCGATGGCTCGACGCCGTGGGTGGCAGCGCGCTGAGCATCGTCGCGGTCCTGTGCGCCGGGTGGGCCCTCGGCTACTCGGTCAGCGGGACGCAGATCCCCTACCTGGCGCAGGCATCGCGCGGGTCGGCGATCCTCGATCAGGTCGACCGGGTCATGCCGTCCCAAGCCACCTCGGTGCTGCGCTCGTTCAACAAGGTTCTCGACACCAATCTGTTCCCGCGCTACATCGATCCGTTCGAGACCGAGACCATCACCGAGGTCGGCCCGCCCGACGACGCCACGCTGCGGGCGCCGGGTGTGGTCGAGGCGCGCGACAGCGTCGTGAAGATCCTGGGCGAGGCGAGGTGCAATCGGGGGATCGAAGGCACCGGATTCGCGTATGCGCCGGGCCGCATCATGACCAATGCGCACGTCGTGGCGGGCGTTCCCGAACCCACGATCGAACGTGACGGCCGGCGCATCCCGGTGCGGGTCGTGCTGTTCGACCCCAAGCTCGACGTCGCCGTGCTCGCGGCCGATCAGCTCGACGTGCCCCCTTTGGCCTTCGACCTAAGCGGCGAGCGCAACGACCCCGCGGTAGTCCTGGGCTATCCGGAGAACGGTCCCTACGACACCCGGGCGGCGCGCATCCGTGATCGCATCGACCTGCGCAGCCCCGACATCTACGACAAGGGCCAGGTCGTACGCGACACGTTCGCGGTCCGGGGGCTGGTCCGCTCCGGCAACTCCGGCGGCCCGCTCATCTCGCCCGACGGCAAGGTGCTCGGCGTGATCTTCGCGGCGTCGATCTCGGACCGTTCCACGGGCTATGCCCTGACCGCCGACCAGGTGGCCGCCGACGCCCGCAAGGGCATCGCGGCGACACGTTCGGTCTCCACCGGAGGATGTGCTTGATGCGTTCGTTCGTCTCGTTCCTCACCGGCCTGCTCGCCGTGGCACTGCTCGTCCTGCTGTTGCCACTCGCCTGGGTCGCCACCCATGTGGCGTCCGAGGACGGCTATGTCGACTTCTCGGCGTCCTTGATCCAGGACCGACAGTTCCGCGATGACCTCAGCGCCGCGGCGGTCGAGGCCCTGATCGAGCGCACCGGCCTGCCCACCGCGACGCTCGACTCGGCCGGGCAGCGGCTGCGCGCGGTGTCCGACGACCTGGTCGAGACGAAGGGGTTCATCGACACCTGGGAGCAGGCGCAGCGCCAGTCGCACCGCGCGCTGTTCGCCGATCCGCGTGATCTCCCCGCCGAACTCGACGCCACCAACCGGCTCGTCGTCGATGTCGCGCCGATCGCGCAGGCGGTCGTCAACGGGGCGACGGATCGGCTCGGGGTCTCGGTCGAGGTGCCCGATCAGATGCTGGTCACGGTCGGTGGCAGCGATCAGCGCAATCTGATCGATCGCATCCGCGACACCCCCGAGCAGGCGATGATCGTCGGGGCGCTGGCCGTCGGATCCGCCCTGATCAGTGTACTGGCGGCACGTCGGCGTGGGCGGGCGATCGCGTGGCTCGGGCTCGGTGCCGTCGCCGCGGCGCTCGCCGTGCGGCTCCTCACCCACGAGGTCGTACCCGACGTCCTGGGACGCAACTCGCCGCCTCGGAGCCTGGGCTACACGATGCAAGAGCTGCTCACCGAGCGAGCCGTGTCGTCGCTGGACCAGTGGGGCCTCACCGTGATGATCGCCGGCGGGATCGTCGCGATCGGCAGCATGCTCATCCTCGGCCGCGGCCGTCCCGAGCAGCGCTGACGACGACCGTCAGGCCCAGCAGGACCATGATGAGCGCCACTGGGGCGAGATAGCCGGACAGCGAGGCTCCTGCCGCCGGGAGCTGCGCTCCGCCGGAGCCCAGGCCGCTCCCACCCTGATCGAGACCTTCGGCACCTGCAGGCAGGACCGTCACGTTCTGCCAGCCGATCAGCTCGCCGTCGGCGCCATAGATCGCGAGCCGATGCTGCCCGGTCGGCGCGCTCGCGGGCACCTTCATCGTGATGATGCCGTCGGCGGCGACCGTGAACGAACCGAGGCGCAGCGGCTCGGAGAACAACCAGGCCGCCACGTCGGTGCCGGCGTGAGCTGCGCCGATCTCGACCCGGATCGTCTCGCCGACCACGAACGTCGCGTCGGGTAGGACCTTGATCGCGTCCTTCGTGTCGGCGTCACCGGGCTCTTGCGGCTCCGTCGGGGCAGGTACACCCTGGTCGCCCCATCCCAGATCGCACCGGATCCGACCGCTGTAGAGCGCATGCCCGTAACCGGGTTCTTCGGTGCCGCCGGCCCAGATGCCGTCATCGGACCACAGCACCTCCTTCGAGCCGTCGACACACGTCGAGTTCGGCGCCAGAGCGAAGCCCTCGATGTTCACGTTCGGCAGGTCGGCGGGCTTCCGGTACGCGACATCGGGCACGAAGGTTCCCGTGGGACCGATCTTCAACACCGTCGAGACGACCCCGCACGTGTTGTCGCACAGGGCCCAGATCCGCTGCGTGTCGGCGTCGTACTGCACGTCCATGGCGTGACCCATGCCGGTGTCGACGACCGAGACGCGGTGGAACGTGCCGTCGTCGTTGAGCGCGTAGGCGTAGAGCTTGCCGTCGTTCTCGAGCGCTGCGAAGTACAGGCCGTCGCCATGCCGGGGATAGTCGCCAGGCCGGTAGGCGCGGCCCTTCGAGTCGTCCACGAATCCGTGGTCGGTCAGGTACCTGTCCGGCACGAAGGTGATGCCCTCGAACCCGAGATTGGCCTCGGTCTTGTTGCCGGCGTGCAGTTCGGGGAACTCGGCTGTCAGATCCCACTGCTCGGTCGCGACCAACTGGTCGCTCGACGAGGTCGGATCGAACCGCAGGACCGAGTTCAACGGCACGTTGTTCGCCTGGTTGTTCCGCTCGGTCGTGACGTACAGGTCGCCGTCGCTGCCGACGGTCAGCCCCTCGGTATCAGGCTGGTTGGTCGATGTGTCGCTACTGCCGGGGAAGAAGATCTGCTTGCCCTCGCCCCAGCCGTTCGAGGTGTCGGGCACCCACAGTCCATCGGACTTGACCAGCCGGAAGATCCAGCTCTTGTTCTTGACCGCGTAGAGCACGCCGGAGTCGGCAGGATCGAACACCAGGCCGCTGATGTCGCGTCCCTCCGGGCCTGTCGAGGTCATCCAGGCGCACTGCTGATCGGCGACCGTGACCGCCGGGCTGCCCGGCCAGGCGCCGGGCGCCAGGGCGCTGTCCGGCAAGGTGCCGGTGCCCTCCGGGGCCTCCGGCTGACAGTCCAGCACGGGTGACTGACCGTCGTCCGGGTTCGTCAGCGGGCTGTCACAGGCGCCGGCGTTCGAGGCCCCGAACGTCTTCTCGGCGACCGAGACGAAATCGCCGCTGCCGTCGGGGCAGCGAGCGAATGCACCTGCCCCGAAATCGTTGCCCTCGTCGCCGCCGGCCTCGCCGGCCGTGTACTCGACCGAGTCCACCAGCGTTCCGGCCGTGCCGTCCGGTCCGTCGGGCAGGTAGAGGTTGACGCCGTCGCCGCCGCTGCCCAGCCCTTTCGTCGAGGCGAAGTAGACATACCCGTGGGCCGGGATCGTGGACGTGTCGCTGCCGTCCGGCAGCTTCGCCTGGAAGGGCTTGGCGCCGCTCGCGGCGCCGCTGTCGATCTGCAGCCAGCCCGAGATGTCGACGTCGGCGCCACCGCTGTTGTAGAGCTCGATCGCGTCGCCGACCGGCGTGTCGTCGTTGTCGGACGACACCTCGTTGATGTGCACGTCGGTCCAGTCCGCGACATCCTCCCCGCCGTCTCCGGCGAAGCGGCTCCGGCCCGGCGAGCCGATGTCGCCGCCGCTCGAGGCCCAGGATCCCTCGTCGTCTCCGATCGCTGCGAGCCGCCACTGCGCGGCCTCGTTGGCGCCCAGCGCGGCTTCGGTCGCGGGGATGCCCGAGATGCCCTGCGTCCTGGGTCCCTTCACGACGCCGGTGCCCTGGTCGTCGTAGGTCAGGCGGTCGATCAGATCCGATCCGTCGAACAGGTTGATCTCGTCGGCCCGGCCCAGGCCCACCGTGTTGCCCTCGAGGATCTTGACGTCCGTCGCGAGGTTCCACTCGCTGCGGAACGTCGCCGCGGACGACTCGGTGACGATCGCGGACTCGCCGGCGGCCAGGGTGCCCAGGCCGTCCAGCGGCACCGTGCCGGCGGTCCGGCTGTCGTCGTCGAACGACCAGCCGGCGAGATCGACGGGCGATTCGCCGAGATTGGTGATCTCCACGAACTCACCGGAGGAACCGGCCGGGCTGTACATCCATTCGGTGATCGTGAGACCGGGGGTGGCGGCACCGGCAGCACCGGACCAGCCGATGGTCGGAGAACTCGCAATCGCCAGCGCGGCGACCGCCGCGGTGGCTCGGGGGAGAAGACGCCGCATGTGACGTCATGGTGCTCAGGTAGGACGACCGGCAGCGGACGTCAGCGTGAACGGCCGGAGAACACCTGGTCAGCCCGCATTGAAGGGGCGGGACCGCTTGGTCGTGTCGTCGTCGATGCCGTCAGCTCGGTTCACCGTCACGACTCCGGAGGGGTCGATGGCCTTGATGAGGAGCCGAAACGGGGTGACGGATCGTGCCGGTTCATGGGTGAACCGGCACGTCACGGTGTCGAAGAAGTACGGATCGCCGTTCGGGTCGCCGTCCTGGATCGGACCGCAGTCCCAGTCAGATGAGAGGCGCGCCACGAACCCCGCCACACCGGACATGGCCACCTCGAGACTGATCGTGAAGCGTTCGTTCGTCCAGCTCTCGTCCGTGAGCACCGGCACGACGAGGAGCCAGTGGTACGGCAGGGATGCTGCGATGACCTGAGGGTCGCCGAGGTCCACGGCATGAGGATCCGGATCGGGCGCCGGGTCGGTGGGCCGGCCGGGCGCCTCGGGGTCTGCCGACGACGGGGAGCGTTCCTGGTGCATCGTCGATTCGGGTCGGGTCGGGGCCGCCTCGGCTTCGGTCTCATCGGGGAGCGGATCGTCGGGTAGCGCACTATCGCCCGGCGGGGCGGGTGCGGAGTGCATGTCGCCACCGGTCGGCAGGTCCGGAGCTGACGGCGACCCTGTCAGGGCCAGCACCGTCGCCGCGACCACGGCCGCCGCCGCGACGGTGCCGGCCACGATCGTCGACATTCCCGCTGAGTCGGCTGCCGACGAACGCGGTGACGCCGTTCCCACCTGGCCTGCGAGGGACAGCGCGGTGACATCGGCCGTGGCAGCGAGAACGAGCGGCCAGACGAGTGCACGCATGCGACGGTTCAGCTGGACCAACTCGATGTGCACCGCCGCGCAACTGGCGCATTGATCGACGTGGTCCTGGACCTTGACGGTCGCAGCAGGGCTGAGGCGGTCGCGGACGAACTTGCTCAGACGGTCGCGCGCCCATCGACAGTCGCGCCGGCCCGCGGCGGGAATGTGCTGATCGAGGTACGCCAGGCGCAGTCCTTCGCGGGCGCGGTAGGCCGTCGACGACAGCATGGCCGACCCCACCGCCATGTCAGCGGCCACCGCACCGACCTTGCGGCCCTTGACGTCCAGTTCCATCAGCGCCGTCTGCCAGGCGTCGGGCAGGGACTGCAAGGCGCGAACGGCACGCGCTGAGTCGATGTCGTCCGGACGTTCTGATTCGGGTTGGATCGGCGTGTCCAGCAGCCACTGCTTGTCGGAGGCGGGCTGCTCCCTGCGGCTGGCCTCGGCGAGCTCGATATTCAGGTGGCGTATGACAGCGCCGAGGTACGTCCGGAAGTCGTCGGTGGGCCCGGCGCCGTTCGCGATGGTCACCCAGACCCGGCTGAACGACTCGTACACCAGTTCTTCGGCCTGCTCGACGCCGGCGACGGCCTTGGCCAGGCGTAACGCGCCGTCGACATGGCGTTCGTACAGGAGCGCCATCGCGTCTTCGTCTGCCGTGATGCGCAGCCGTGCGACGAGTTCAGCATCGGACCGGCCGGCACCGAGGTGACGGTCACCGAAGGCGAACGTCCCGCGTTCGACACCGTCGTCTGGGGTGACATCGTCATCAGCGGCGACCACGTGACCGACCATGGCGACGGCAGCGCCACGTTCATCGTCTCGGATCAGCAGGACGACGTCACCCTGGTGACCATCGTCAACGAGGCCACCTGGGCACCCGGCACCTTCTCACTGTCGAAGGAGATCACCGGAGTGCTCGGCGACCACCCGGATGTGCCGGACGCCGTGAGGGTGACGGCTACGTGGCTGGACGAGCAGCAGGTCGAACAGTCCAAGGAGCTGACGATTCCGACCGACGGCACCGTGGTGCCGTTCGGGCAGCAGCTGCCGCACCAGACCGAGGTCACACTGTCCGAGACGAAGCCGGATGACTCGCTGAACTTCACCTGGGACACCCCCGTGTGGGCCGGCGATGCGACCGAAGGGCACGCCGACGGCACCGCGGTGGTCACGATCGGCGCGGCGCAGACTCGCACGGTCTCGCTGACGAACAACGTCACCGCCACGCAGGGCAGCATCGCGCTGCTGAAGCAGCTCGACGGCGACGGTGCGGCGGACGTTCCAGGGGCGACCGCCTACCCCGTCACGGTCTCGTGGGTCGATCTGCTGGGTCAGCATCAGGACCGGGAGATCGAGCTCAGGGCCGGCGAGGTCACGGTGATCGACGGTCTGCCGGTCGGCAGCGAGGTTCAGCTCACCGAGCGCAAGGCCGAGCTTCCCCGTGGAGTCACCTGGGCCGACGTGTCGTGGAGCAGCGATGACGACCGCGCCGGTCTCGTCGTCGATGACGATTCGACCAAGGCCACGGTCACGATCGGCGAGGCCGGCGCCACGGTCGCCGTCGACCTGACGAACACGATGGTGGCCGACGACGGACTGCCGTTCGCCGGGGCGTTGTCCGGGCCATGGGCGACCGGCGTCCTGGTCCTACTGGCCTGCGGGTTCATCGCTGCCGGAGTGTGGCTCGTCCGTCGCAGGGCGGTCAGCTAACGGCCGGCCGGGCGGCTCATCCGGCCGACTTGAACGCCTGGGGGATCGCCTTGGCGGTCGCGATGGTCTGCTCCGGTGCCTTGACCTTGCGCACTTTCAGGTAGGCGCCGAACAGCAGGCCCGCGATCGCCAGGAGGTACAGGCCGCTGACGATCAGGAACGCCCATGCCGGATGCAGGCCGGTCATCGTGAGGAAGAACGCGAACGTGATCGACAGCATGATGATCAGCAGCAGGCCGAGGAACGCCGCCACCGCGACGAAGACGGCCGCCAGGCCACCGGACGTGACACTGACCTTGAGCTCGGTCTTCGCCAACTGGATCTCGGAGCGCACCAGGGCGGACAGATCGCGACTGGCGTCGGCGACCAGGCGCCCGATGGTGGGGTCGGTAGCGGTGGCCGATGACGCGGGAGTGCTGCTACTGGGCTGGCTGTCGCTCATGCTCCTGACAGTACAGCGACCAGCAGGCGTCCCACGACCATGAGGCCCAGGACGCCGATGCCGACGATCAGGTCGGCGCGCACGCGGCGGGTGGGCGACTCCGGGCGGGTCAGCTCTGTCGTGGTCATGCCTCCACGCTGACCGGTCAAGATGAGAGCAAGCTGAACAACAGCTGTCCGCTCGCGGTGAACATGGCGAACGTCACGCTGGCCGGCGACCCGCCCGGCGAGATGGTGGGTCAGTCCTCCTGGTTCTTGGCGTCCTGCATGCCGGAGGAGATCAGGTCCATGACCGAGCTGTCGGCGAGGGTCGTCGCGTCGCCGACTTCTCGGTTCTCGGCGACATCGCGCAACAGCCGACGCATGATCTTGCCCGAGCGGGTCTTGGGGAGTTCGGGCACCACCATGATCTGGCGCGGCTTGGCGATGGGGCCGATCTCCTTGGCGACGTGATTGCGCAGCTCCTGCACCACGTCTTCGCCGCCGTCTCCCGCGGACGAGCGCAGGATCACGAACGCCACGACGGCCTGGCCCGTGGTCTCGTCGGTCGCGCCGACGACGGCCGCCTCGGCAACCTTCGGATGTGACACGAGGGCCGACTCGATCTCGGTGGTCGACAGTCGGTGGCCCGACACGTTCATGACGTCGTCGACCCGGCCCAGGAGCCAGATCGCGCCGTCCTCGTCGCGCTTGGCGCCGTCGCCGGCGAAGTACATGCCCTCCCAGCGCGACCAGTACGTGTCCTTGTAGCGCTCGTCGTCGCCCCAGATGGTGCGCAGCATCGACGGCCACGGATCGCGGATCACCAGGTAGCCGCCGGAGCCGTTCGGCACCGAGTTGCCGGCGTCATCGACGACATCGGCCGTGATGCCCGGGATCGGGGTCATCGCCGAGCCCGGCTTGGCCGCCGTGACACCGGGCAGCGGCGAGATCATCACCGCACCCGTCTCGGTCTGCCACCAGGTGTCGACCACCGGGGTGCGACTGCCGCCGATGTTCTCGCGGTACCAGACATACGCCTCGGGGTTGATCGGCTCACCGACCGAGCCGAGGACCCGCAGGCTGGACAGGTCGTACTCGGCGGGGATCTGCTCGCCCCACTTCATGAACGTGCGGATCGCGGTGGGGGCCGTGTAGAACTGGTTGACCTTGTAGTTCTGGATGATCTCCCACCAACGGCCCTGGTGCGGCGTCTCGGGCGTGCCCTCGTACATCACTTCGGTCACACCGGCGGCCAGCGGGCCGTAGACCATGTACGAGTGGCCGGTGACCCAGCCGATGTCTGCGGTGCACCAGTACACATCGCCCGGCTTGTAGTCGAAGATGCTCCAGAACGTGTACGCGCACTGCACCAGGTAGCCGCCCGTGGTGTGCAGGATGCCCTTGGGCTTGCCCGTGGTGCCCGACGTGTACATGACGTACAGCGGGTGTTCCGCATCGAACGCCTCAGGAGCGTGATCGGTCGACGCCGAACCGACGACATCGTGCCACCACAGGTCGATCGAGTCGTCGAACGCTACCTCCTGGCCCGTGCGACGCACGACCACGACGTTCGTGACCGGGCTGGAGCCGCCGAGCTTGGCCAGCGCCTCGTCGACCGCCGGCTTGAGGGCGCTCGGGGCGCCGCGACGGTAGCCGCCGTCGGACGTCACGACGACCTTGGCGTCGCAGTCCTCGATGCGGCTGGCCAGCGCGTCGGCCGAGAAACCACCGAACACGACCGTGTGGGGGGCACCCAGGCGCGCGCACGCCAGCATCGTGATGACGGCCTCGGGGATCATCGGGAGGTAGATCGCGACCCGGTCGCCGGCCGTGACGCCGAGCGCCGTGAGCGCGTTCGCGGCCTGGCTCACCTCGTCCTTGAGCTGGGCGTACGTGATATCGCGGGTGTCGCCGTCGGGCTCGCCGACCCAGTGGATCGCGACCTGATCGCCCCGGCCGTCCTCGACATGCCGGTCGACACAGTTGTACGACGCGTTCAGCTTGCCGCCGACATACCACTTCGCGAACGGCGCGTTGCTCCAGTCGAGCACCTCGGAGAACGGCTCGGCCCACGTGATGCGCTCGGCCTGCTCGGCCCAGAACGCCAAGCGATCGTCGGCGGCGCGGTCGTACGCTTCCGCCTTCAGGTTCGCGTCGGCCGCCAGGTCGGCCGGGGGCTGGAACACCCGGTCCTCGTGCGACAGGTTGCTGATGGCTTGCTCAGTCACGGCTTCTCTCCTCATCGAGTGCTAGTGGCGCACATCACTCATCGTGCCACCACCGTCGTTGCTCAGGGGTTGCGGCTCGTGCGCGGTCCGTCCGACGCCCGCCCCGCTCCCCGGCCATGGGCCGAGCGGAGCGAGGCAGGCGCCCGGGCGGAGCCCGGCAGCGACGTAGTCGCTGGTGCGGCGAGCGCAGCGAGTCGCGCGCCCTACTTCTCGGCGCCCGCGCCTGTCAGGGAGCGCACCTCGAGCTCGGCGAACCGGGCCTCGCTGTCGGTCTCCCTCGACGTGATCGTCCCGATGTAGCCGAGCAGGAAGCCCAGCGGGATCGAGATGATGCCCGGATTGCTCAGCGGGAACCAGCTGAAGTCGGCGTTGGTGAACAGCGCCGTCTCACTGCCGGAGACCGTCGGGCTGAAGAACACCAGCCCGACGGCGCTGATCAGGCCGCCGTAGATGCTCCACACCGCTCCGCGGGTGTTGAACCGCTTCCAGAACAGGTTGTAGAGCAGTGCGGGCAGATTCGCCGAAGCGGCCACCGCGAAGGCGAGCGCCACCAGGAAGGCCACGTTCAGCTTCTGGCCGGGGATCGCCAGCGCGATCGCGACCGCACCGATGACGAAGGCGGCGATCCGGGCGACCTTGACCTCCTCGGCGCCCGTCACCTCCCCCTTCTTCCACACGTTCGCGTAGAGGTCATGGGCCACCGACGACGCCGAGGTCAGGGTCAGGCCCGCGACGACCGCGAGGATCGTGGCGAACGCGACCGCCGAGATCAGGGCGAGCAACACCGCACCGCTGGTCGAGTCCGCGCCGCCTCCGACGGCTTGGGCCAGCAACGGCGAGGCGAGGTTGCCGCCCGATGCCGCGATCTGATCCTTCTCGGCCCCGGTGACCAGGGCGGCCGCGCCGAAGCCCAGCACCAGGGTCATCAGGTAGAACGCGCCGATCAGGCCGATCGCCCACAGCACCGACTGACGCGCCTGCTTGGCCGTCGGGACGGTGTAGAAGCGGACCAGGATGTGCGGCAGACCCGCGGTGCCGAGCACGAGTGCCAGGCCGAGCGAGATGAAGTCGATCTTCGTCGTCGTGGTCGCGCCGTACTTGAGGCCGGGCTCCAGGAACTCCTTGCCGTGGCCGCTGTTGTCGGCCGCCGTGCCGAGGAGATCGGACAGGTTGAAGTTGAACTTGGCGAGCACCAGGATCGTGATCAGGATCGTGCCGCCCATCAGCAGGATGGCCTTGACGATCTGCACCCACGTGGTGCCCTTCATGCCGCCCATCACGACGTAGAAGATCATCAGCACGCCGACACCGGCGATCGTGATGTTCTTCGCCGAATCGCCGTCGACGCCGAGCAGCAGGGCCACGAGCGCACCCGCGCCGACCATCTGGGCGAGCAGATAGAAGATCGAGACGATGATCGTCGACGTCGCGGCCGCCGTGCGCACAGGACGCTGCTTCATCCGGTAGGCCAGCTGATCGGCCATCGTGAAGCGTCCCGAGTTGCGCAACAGCTCCGCCACCAGCAGCAGCGCGACGAGCCACGCCACCAGGAAGCCGATCGAGTACAGGAATCCGTCATAGCCGGACAGCGCGATCGCGCCGGAGATGCCGAGGAACGACGCGGCCGACATGTAGTCGCCGCCGATCGCGAACCCGTTCTGAACGCCGCTGAACGAACGGCCACCGGCGTAGTAGTCGGCGGCGGTCTTGGTGTTGCGGCTGGCCCAGAACGTGATGGCCACGGTGACCAGCACGACCAGGATGAACAGGCTCATCGTGAGGCCCTGGTGACCGTGCGTGTCGTCGGCCGCCTGGACGAGGGTGAGGGTGCTCATCGGCCGACCTCCTGCTCGAAGTCGTCACGCAGGGCATCCGAGAGCGGGTCCATCTTCTGCGCCGAGTGCTTGGAGTACCAGTACGCGATGCCGAACGTCGTCACGAACTGCAGGAGGCCGAACGCCAGGGCCACGTTGATGTTGCCGAACAGGTAGGTGTTCATGAAGCCCGATGCGTAGTTCGAGCACAGGACGTACAGCAGGTACCAGACCAGGAACGCCACGGTCATCGGTACGACGAAGCCCGTATACGCCCTCTTCAACCGCGCGAAGTCATCCGAGGCATGGATGCGTTCGTACGCTGCATGCGCTTCGGGAGAGACCTTCTCCACCACGGCATTCACCTCTTTCGTCAGCAGGTCGGCACCCAGACGTGCCGCTCGTTCGACGCTAGAAGTGCGTGCCGGTAGTGATCCAGATCACCGGCGGGGTGCTGCGACGAGTACCCGCAGGCCTTGCGTTCTGCGGCGCCGTCGCCGCGACGAGCGGTCGGTCCCGCACGACGAACGGCACCGCATCCACCGGCCGCCAGGCCGAGGGACAAGACCGGATAAGCGCTGAGGAGTCACTTGTTGCCGCTGGCGAGTCGCTTGTTGTGGGTGAGGAGTCACTTGTTGTGGATGAGGAGTCGGTTGTTGCGCGAGCCTCAAGGTTTGGTTCGTCTGGTGGCTCAGCAAGTCACACATGCGCACTCGCAAGCAGGCAGCTTTCAGACGGTCGCCCGTCTCACCGGCTCGCGAGAGCGCATGTGTGACTCGTGAGCGCGACCCGTGGTCGCGCTGCGCGTCAGTTGACGTTGACGGCGCTCCAGCTGGCGGCGACGGCGTTGTACTCGACGCTGCCGGCTCCGTAGAGATCGGTCGCTGCGTTCAGCGACGCGGTGCGCGCACCGGCGTAGTTGGTGCTGGACGTCATGTAGACCGTCAGCGCGCGGTACCAGATCTTCTGAGCCGCATCGCGCCCGATGCCGGTGACCGACGTGCCGTTGCAGGTGCTCGAGCTGTGGGTGACACCGTTGATGGTCTTGGCGCCCGAGCCCTCGGCCAACAGGTAGAAGAAGTGGTTGCCCACGCCCGACGAGTAGTGCACGTCGAGGTTCTTCACGCTGCTGGACCAGCAGTTCGCGGACTTGCCGTCGGACGCCGGGTCGTCCATGCGTCGCAGACCCTGCCCGGTGGCGTCGAACTCCTCGCCGATCAGATAGTCGCCTTTGTCCTGGCTGTTGTTCGCATAGAACTCGACCATCGTGCCGAAGATGTCGCTGGTGGCCTCGTTCAGGCCGCCGGACTCGCCGGAGTAGGTCAGGTTCGCCGAGTTCTCCGTGACGCCGTGCGACATCTCGTGGCCCGCGACGTCGAGCGACGTCAACGGACCGTAGCGGTCGCCGTCGCCGTCGCCGTACGTCATCTTCTCGCCGTCCCAGAACGCGTTGACGTAGTTCTTGCCGTAGTGGACGCGGTTGAACGAACCCTGCCCGGTGCCGAAGATGCCGTTGCGGGCGTGCACGTTCTTGTAGTAGTCCCAGGTGACGTTCGTGCCGTACTGGGCATCGACCGCCGCCGACTCGCGGCTCGACGTGCTGCCGGTGCCGAAGTGCGTGTCGGGACTGCTGAACACCGGTCCGGTCGCGCACGCGATGCCGAGCAGCTGGCACAGGATCGACTCGGTCTTGTTGTTGACATCGATCGTGTACGTGTTGCCGCGGGTCGGATCCTTGAGCAGATAGCTGCTGCCGGACTGGGTGAGCTGCAGCGGGACCGTGCCGCCGTACAGCGACTGGCCGTCGCCGTCGACGGTGTGGATGCGCTGCACCGCGTGCAACGTCTTTCCGGTCGAGGCGTCGATGTAATGGTCGATGCGGCTGGGGGTGCCGTCGGCCTGGGTGCCGCCGGTCGTGACGAGCCACGCGAGCCGTGGGTTGGTTCCGGCGATGGCGTCGACGACCAGTTCGGGAGCGCCGGACTTCTTGGCCGTCGTGCCGAGCTGCTCGAGCACCTTCGCCGCCGTGACCCGAGGTGTGGTGTCGAGATCCAGCGTGCGGGTGAGCGTCTGGGAGGACGTCACCCGGCCCGACCTGGTGGTGTGGACGACCAGATCGCCGCCGACGACCCGCAGGCCCGCGTACGTCCGGTCCATCCGGACGTGCGTGGTGCCGGTCGAGTCCGACAGCGCCGCGACGGGATCGAGTGCCTGCCTGGCGCCGACCTTGGCGGCGGCGAGGTCCTCGGCCGCCGAGACGGCCGCATCGGCGGCCGACGAGTCGGCCGGGAGCTGGCGTGTGGATGTCACACGGCCGGGTCCCGGCTCTGCAGCGGTGGCCGCCTGTGTTCCGGCAGCCACCAGGGCCAAGGTCGCGAGTGCCGTGATGCCGGCACTGGACAGCCTGGCCAGGGATGAGCTTCTGCGCATCGCTTTTCCCCCTAGTGAACGCGTCTCCCCGAGGAAGCCCCCCGAGGCGTCCGCAGTGCGTGTGACCCTAAGGGAGGTCTCCGGGGCTGGCAAGGGATTCAGAGGCACGATCACGCCGGTCGACGTCGAGACGCTCGGGCGTGTGCAGCCGCACCATGGTGCGAGCGACGTTCAACGGGATCGCCTCACGGGTCATCAGCGACACCACGACCATCAGGCCGAAGCCGAGGGGCACCGACCAGAGGGCGGGCTGGCTCATCGCGGTGCCGAACCAGCCGCCCGGGTGCGCCACGATCGTCAGCACGGGTCCGAGCCCCGCCGCCAGGCCTCCGCCGATGAGCCCGGCGATGGCGCCTGGCGCGGTGAGCCGGCGCCACCAGATCCCGAGCACCAACAAGGGACAGAACGTCGACGCGGCCAGGGCGAACGCGAACGTCACGGAGCTGGCCACCGCGATGCGCTCGGCCGACAGCGCGAGTCCGAGCGGGACGAGGACCGAGGCCGCGGCGGCGATCCGCAGGGCCGAGATGCTCGACAGACGCCGCCGTCGCTGTCGTCCCCGGTCGAGACCACTCAGTTCCTGACCGACCACACCGGCCAGTGCCATAGTCAGGCCCGAGGAGGTCGAGAGGAACGCCGCGAACGCCCCGGCGGTCAGCAACGCCGCCAGGATCTCGCCCGTCGAGCCGCCGATGATGCGCGAGGGCAGTTCGAGGACGACGGCATCGGAACGCCCGGCATCGATCAGGTCGCCGGCGTATACCCGGCCGAGCACGCCGTAGACGGTCGGCAGCAGGTAGAACAGGCCAAGCAGAACGAGCACGATCAGGGTCGTGCGGCGTGCCGTGTGCCCGTCGGGATTGGTGTAGAACCGCACCACGACATGGGGCAGGCCCATGGTGCCGAGGAACGTGGCGGCGATGACCGAGTACGTCAGGTACAGGCCGGGGCCGTCCGTGGTGGTGAACGGGTCGACCCAATCCGACGGCGCCACGGGTGAGGGCCGGCCGTCGTCGCTCCAGGCCTGCAGCAGGAAGAACAGCGGCACGAGCAGGGCAGTCAGCTTGACCCAGTACTGGAACGCCTGGACGAACGTGATGCTGCGCATCCCTCCGAGCACCACGTTGACCACCACGATGCCCGCGACGACGACGGAGCCGACCCAGCCGGGCGCCCCCGTCACGGTGCGGACCGTCAGCCCGGCCCCTTGGAACTGTGGCATCAGGTACAGCCATCCGACCGCGACCACGAGCACGGTCGCGACCTTGCGAACAGTGTCGGACTGCAGGCGGACCTCGGCGAAGTCGGGGACCGTGTAGGCGCCCGACCGCCGCAGAGGTGCCGCGACGAACACCAGCAGGAGCAGGTATCCGGTCGTCCAGCCGATGGGATACCAGAGCATGTTGGCGCCCGATGCGAGAACGAGGCCGGCGACGCCGAGGAAGGAGGCGGCGGACAGGTACTCCCCACCGATCGCCGAGCTGTTCAGCCACGGCTTGACCGAGCGCGATGCGACGTAGAAGTCGCTCGTGGTGCGGCTGAACCGCAGGGCGAACGCGCCGATTCCGATCGTGGCGACGGCGACCACCGAGATGGCGACGATGCCGTAGGTGGTGTTCACGCGGGACCCGGGGGATCGTCGTCGCCGACCGCCTCGACGAGCTCGGCGAAGTCGCGCTCGGCCCGTTCGGCCTGACGCACGTACAGCCAGCCCAGCACGACCAGGCAGGGATATGTGACGACACCCAGCAGCAGCCACGGCAGCGGCACGCCCCACAGGCGATAGGTCGCGACACCGTCGACGGTCAGGAGCACGATCGGTAGGACGCCCAGCGACAGGAGCAGGGTGATCACGACCGTCAGTGCGGCACGCAGTTGCGACCGGATCAGCGACCGCATGTAGACCTCGCCGACTCCGGTGGACTCGTCGATCTCCTGGCGTACGGTCCGCCGGACGTGGCGTGGTGCCGAGGCGAGCGGGCTCGTCACGCGCACCCGCCCCGTGTAGATCCGGGCGGGCGCGTTCTCCTCGGGCTCCCCGTCAGGCGAGGGCAGCGATCCGCTCACGTAGTTCCTTGGCGTGGCGGCGGGCGACGTCGACCTCGATGGGGCGGCCCAGGTCGACCACGACGGTGGTGTGGCCCGAGCCCGACCGCACTTCGCGGACGTACGTGAGATTGACCAGGTGGCTGCGGTGGACCCGCACGAAGCCCGCGTCGGCCCAGGCCTCGGCGAGTGTCGTCAGCGGTGAGCGGATGAGATGGCTCGTGCCCTCGGTGGTGTGCAGGCGCACGTAGTCGCCCTGGGCTTCGGCCAGGCCCACGGTCGACCTGCGTACGAACCGGGTGACGCCACCTAGCTCGACCGGGATGCGTTCGTCGGCGACCTCGGTCTCGTCGACTTCGGCCAGCCGCCGGATGCTCTCGGCCAAGCGCTCCTCGCGGACCGGCTTGAGCAGGTAGTCGACCGCGTTGAGCTCGAAGGCGTCGACCGCGTGCTGGTCGTGTGCGGTCACGAACACGATGCGCGGTGGGGTGCGGAACTTGTCGAGCAACCGGGCGATGTCGAGGCCCGACAGGCCGGGCATCGCGATGTCGAGGAAGACCGCGTCGACCTCGCCGCGTTCGATGATGCGCAGCGCCTCGGCGCCGGACGACGTGGATCGCACCGACGCGATCCGGTCGTCGCGCTCGAGCAGATACACCAATTCGTCGATGACGGGTTGCTCGTCATCGACCACGAGGGTGTGCAGCGGCTCGGCGGGCATGGGGCGATGGTAGGCCGGGCGGCCGGTTTGGAGATGGAAGTGTGACGATTTGTCGCGCCCAAGAGGAGGCGGCAGATGTAGACTTCATGTGTGATCTGCGTCATATTGGAGGCTGCTGATGAGGGGTGTGCTAGGCGCATGTCTGTCTGCTCTTGTCGGTGCCGTTGCCGCCGTCAGCTGGTCCGCAGATGCCGCGGTGCCAGGGAGTTGTACCAATCGCAGCAACTATCACGCGGGCGGCTATACCGCAGCCACGACAGCGGTGTTCGGGTCGCGAGCGCGCATCGAGTTCAACAATCCTGACCTGTGCGAGGCGGACGCGACGAGCCACAGTGCCAGCGTTGTTTGGTCCATGATCACGGCAGGGTCGGCCACCTCGTCGAGTCCGAGCGCCGATGGCTGGGCCCAGGCCGGATACGGCCAGTTTGGCTCCCAAAGCGGCTTTGGAACCTCTGGATTTCATGTTTTCAGTCAGTACACGTTGAAGTGCAAGAGCACTCTGACATGTGGGAGCGGATCTTCGGTCAAGACAGAGTTCGGCGGCACCGTGACCGTTTCTCATTTTTACGAGAACTATGTGCGCGCCTCCGACGGGCGCATTCATATGGGCGTTGACGGTACCCAGTTGGACGTCACCAATTACAACCCCTCGGGTGATTGGGCGCCCGAGTACGAAGGGCAGTTCGCAGGAGAAGTTCTGCATCCGCAATCAGATATTGCCGGGACATCTAGTGATGTCACCACGCTCGACTATCTGCAGAAGTACAGCTCGTCTGGCTCCATTGCGTTCTTTCAGGTCGTTCATCCGGCACCCGTGCCGTACACGAGGTTCCACCGGAGTGTTACCGACGCCAGCGTCGGCGGACAGCGCCTCGATATTTGGACCAGCCCGTTGGGCAGCTTCTGAGAAGGGTGATTGAGATGATCTCGCTGCTTCCGAAGGTGATGGGCATTGTCGGGTCCGCCGCCGCTGCGTTCGTGTTCATGTCGGCTCTGCATGGATCGAGTCAGGCGTCGGCCGAGCCCGGGTTGTCACGTGAGGTGGCGCTTGTCGTGTCGGACAAGCCGATCAGCGACGACGCCCTGCGGTGGGCGAGTTCGGATGGGATCACGATCAAGGCGGTCGCTGAACGAGCGGGCTTGATCGACGCCAAGGATGCGGTCGCCCGCGCCGAGACGGATTTCGCCTTCCTCGATGATGGTGATGTTCGTGGGGTGCAGCTCGCCGAGTTGACGGACGACAACTACGGGGAGCAGCTCGAACAAGATCAGACGAAGCCGTCGCGGATCAAGCCGAAACTTGATCGCGCGCTCGTCTGGATGGTCGAGTACAGCGGCTTCGTTCCGTTCGTCTCGTCGCCGATGAGTCACGACGGGATCTCGACGCGGCTGATTGAACCGCAGGCCAACGGCCGGATGCTCGTTGCGGTTGATGCCGTGACAGGTGAAGCGGTATGGGGCGTGCAATATTGATCGCGGACGGCTGTGTGACCGCGATCTAGAGCTAGGGCGTGTCTGACAAAGATTCCAGGTTCGTGCGTACTGACCGCCGGGCCAGGCTGGTGACACGCCCGTTCCTGCCGCTGATGGGGCACCTGCGCATCGCTCAACCCGCCGGCGGGCCCCGCGCACCCGTCCTGTCCCGCGTCAAGAAGTTGGCAGGGTTTCCTTGGTTTGAAATGTCGGGATCGTCGGGTCAGCGATGCCGCGGTGGACGTCGAGCGGCCGGTTCCAGGCGATGGCCTCGTGGGGCCTGATCG
>Ga0182737_1001299_pt1 | contig 25405 bp, 22 predicted proteins | sample eDN5th30CBELigOP_FD_128878 | JGI IMG/M metagenome (GOLD analysis project Ga0182737, IMG submission 128878) | Enriched Organic Plus compost microbial communities from Emeryville, California, USA - eDNA 5th pass 30_C BE-Lig OP (version 2) (version 2) ... | reverse complement strand
GCAACTACCAAAGGAATGGCTACACCCAGGGCGTGGGGACACGCGGTGACCATAACCGTTACCATCCTTTCCAATGCGAATGCTAAATCTCCACCAGCGTTATACCAATAGACAAATGTGCCGACACCGACCCCGATAGCAATGAAAGTAAGCCATTTGGCAACCTTATCTGCAAGGTTTTGTGTGTTCGATTTCGCTGCTTGTGCATCTTGCACAAGATTGATCACCTTGTTTAAATAACTGTCTTTACCGACGCCGGTCGCCCTTATTTTCAGTGCGCCATCCCCATTGATGGCTCCGGCTATAACCTTTGAGTCTGTTTCTTTTTTTACCGGAACGCTTTCTCCTGTAAGCATACTTTCGTTTACAAAGGAAAGCCCTTCCATGACATCTCCATCGGCTGGTATTTTATCTCCGGGTTTGATAATGACAATATCATTGTTTGTCAATTCATCCAGCTTTATTTTAACGGCCTCACCGTCTCTTTCAACCGTTACTTCATTCGGCAGGAGCGCTACCAGGGTCTGAAGGGCCTTGGATGCGGCCATCTGGGAACGCATTTCCAACCAGTGTCCAAGCAACATAATGACGATCAGCGTTGCCAGTTCCCAATAGAAATCCATTCCCTGAAGGCCAAACACCACTGCCGTGGAATAAAAATAGGCCACAGAAATAGCGATGGCTACCAAGGTCATCATGCCAATGGCCCTCGCCCTGATTTCCCCGACCATGCCTTTCAAAAAAGGCAACCCACCGTATAGGTAAATTAAAGTCCCAAGGGCAAACAGCACGTATTTGTCTCCGGTAAATTCCAGATTGAATCCAAACCACTCCTGGATCATGTGCGAAAGCGCAAGAATAGGGATAGTTATAACTAAACTGACCCAAAACCTTTTCAGGAAATCATGTGTATGATGTCCCTCATGTTTATCATGCTGGTGTGCTGAATGCGGATGTTCCCCCTGTTGATGGTGTTTGTGGTCGTGGCTACCGTTTTCTCCAAGAGGAACCAGGGCCATTCCGCACAACGGGCATTTCCCCGGCTCATCCTTGAGTATCTGCGGGTGCATTGGGCAGGTGTATTTTTTCATAACAATGTATTAAGATTATTTCACAACTATTTTGATTGCGACGATTTCAACATATGCATTAAAGGCTTTAACTGTTCAACTGATATTTCAAAGTCACTCATTATCAGATAATGAACTAAAGTAATCAATCAACAATTGCTGTTCCCCTTTGTTCAATCGGGCTTCCCTGTGCATCCACAAATATGAGTTTAGTGGCATTTTTCCTTGTTCAATTTGTTTGGTAATTTGTGTGAACTTCGAATTAAGCCTCCGGGAACCATAAGCGGGCAACTCATCAAAATTCAGCTTTTCTTTCCCGTCTTTTATATGCTTATCCATTAGCCAACCCATGGGTTGAATCTCACTGTACCAAGGGTAATTCGTGTTATTGCTATGACAGTCATAACAAGAAGCAGCTAAAATTGCATTGACCTGCTCGCCAACTTTAAATGTATTAACAAAAGCACTCCCCGCAGGAGCGGGTGATATATTCCTACGGGGCCTCGCAAACTGCATCAACAATAGCACAGTCAGCAAAACCAAAGAGATGAATTTTGATTTAGAAATTGGAATTTTTTTCCTGATGCCGTCCATAAAGAACTAATTAGATATTAACGTTTAACGTTCATACAGACAACAACTCGGCAGCCCATCATAAGCTGCTTTAGCAGCCTGGTCCAGTTCGGTATCATGACCTACTTGAGCAATAGCTTTGCTTATTTTGCTCTTTGAAGTTACTTTTGAATCGAAGTCCAAATGGATGACTTTGGCGTTTACGTCCCAGTTTGCTGATATCACCCCGTTTACACCTTTCGCTGCCTTTTCGATGCGGCTTTTGCACATCTCACAGTTTCCGGAAACCTTTAGCATATCGTGTGTTTTATTAGCGGAACTTTCCATATTACCATGTTGATGTCCACTTTGTGCCGTCGATCCGTCGTTGTTCATCATGCTGACTTTACCTTCGAGTTGAGCGCTCGCGTCTACCGTAAAAGCGCCGTTTGTTACAATCTCCTCACCATTTTCCAATCCCGACATGATGACGTATTGGTCACCCAAGGAGGGTCCTAACACAACTTCCCGAAGTTTAAAGGCCGATGTTGACGTATTTGGTTGCTTTACATACACGATCGAACGCTTTCCTGTCCACAATACCGCTGATTTTGGAATTACCATCTCCTTGCTGTACCCCTTTAAAGGAGCGGTAATTTGTGCCGTCGCATACATTTCCGGTTTGAGATTACGATCCCGGTTGTCGGCTTCCACCCTGATCTTTGCGGTTCTCGAATTGGCATCGATCATTGGATTTATAAAAGCTATCCGCCCTTTATATACTTTTCCCGGCACACCCTGCAACGTGTATTCGAGCTGATCACCAACTTTTAAAAACGGTAGATCTGTTTCGTAAGCATCAAAAACCGCCCATAGCTTTGAAAGGTTCGAAATGGTATATAACACGCTTCCCTGGCTGATATAATCGCCTTGGTTCACATTCTTCGCTATGACCACGCCACCTGTATTTGCGTGGATGTTTACATACGGAGAAACGCTGTTGGATTGTAGAATTTTATTGATCTGCTCCTCCGACACTTTCCATAAACGCAGCTTTTCTTTAGCTGCATCAAGCAATAATGGTTGCAGATCCTGCAATTTTGCTGCTTCCAGTAATTCCTGTTGTGCTGTCAATAAATCAGGGGAATAAATCCGGGCGATCAATTGACCTTCCTTAACCGACTCACCGGTAAACGTTACATAGAGGTTCTCAATCCGGCCATTGACATGGGAAGTTTGGGATTGTTGTAAACGTTCATCCACCTGGATGGTACCGTACAATTGTACATCCTTGATTGCGTCCTGATGCCCTACGACGGAAGTTTGGATATTTGCCAATGCGATTGCCTCTTTTGATAGCTGAATCGCATCATCGTCAACCACATCATCGCCACCACCGGATGATTTCAATGGGATCAAATCCATTGCGCATAAGGGGCATTTACCCGGTTTGTCCATTCTGATCTGAGGATGCATGGAGCATGTCCAAACCGTAGCCCCATCCTCGGCGACCTCCATTTCAAGATCATGACCATGGTCATGGGACGCACTCCCTCCAAATATTGCCCAGCCCAGTAGTATTCCGGCCAACAGGATTGTCCCGTATTTTACCACATTGTTTTCAAATATATTTTTCAGTTTATTCATTGCTAAGAATTTTGAACACCTTAGTTATCTATTGTCTGATAATAACTTCTTTATGGACACAACCATCGTGTTATAATTGGCAAGCGCTTCTGCTTTCCTAAGCTGGTAGTCCAACAGTTGGCGCTGTACCTGAATGACGTTAGTCAGATCGCTTTTACCGGTCACGAACTCTTTGACAATCAGATTGTAAGTCGTTTGGGCGAGTGTTGTTTGCTTTTCATATAATTTCAAAACCCGTTCTGCATCATCCAATTGGCTTTTGAAACCATAATACTCGCTTTTCAGGGTGTTGAAGGTATTTATAAAGTTTTCTTCATTTGATTTCCGCCACAGTTCGCTTTCCTTTTGTTGGGCATTGTACTTTTTACGAAAGATCGGCAGGCTCATCGAGACCATGGGCATAATCATATCTTTCCCATTCATACCCTCCATGGCAAGCATCATATTGTTGGTTTCACCAACAACCATATATTGGGCACCGATACCGATCATCGGATAGCTCATTTTCCGATCCATTTCGGCTTTTGCTTTGAAAGCCAAACCTTCTTCGGAAATCATCTCCAGCATGGGGTTGTCATGTTCAAGAATCGCCAGCGCCTCCTCTTCGCTATATAAAAAGTCCACTTTGTATATCTCCTTGCCCAACACGACTTCTTCAGTGGCTTCCCTGTTTAACAATGCATTGAATTTTGCCTTTTCGGCTTTGATCTGGGAATGGAAGCTTTCGATATTATTTTCAATTTCAGCAATTTCCAATTGAATTCTGAGTACTTCTGACATGCCGGACGCTGAACTTCCTGCCATTCCGCCCATATCCCCTCCAGACGGCATATTCATGGTAGGGGTAGTCGCTGGTGCCGATATAGAACCACTTCCCATATTCATTCCGCCCATACCAGATGAGGAAGTGGAAGGTGTGGAAGCAGCGGTGCTGGTAACAGTTGGAGTTACATTGGATTGTGCAGCACTGGATAGCGCAGAAAATTTTCTCAAGGCCAATTGTTCCAATTGATCTAGGATCTTTCTATTTTCTTCGTTATTGCGTAATTGCTCGTTCAATTTTTGCATCGTGTACCATTGTGCACTGACCTGAAAAACCAGGTTGTCCACTGCTTCCCGATATTGCTGATCTTGCATGTTGGCCATATGGCCTGCTTCTGTCCGAGCGGCTTTTCTCGTACCGAACCAAGGGAACATCTGCATCAAACTGACATTTCCAATGGACCGGCCACCAATAATTTCCATGGGCATTGTGTATGCTTCCAAGGATAGTTCCGGATCCTGAAAAGCTCCCGCTTGCGGGATCTTTTGAAGGAAGGCCTCATGTGCTAAGCGTTGCGACTTTACGCCGGGGTTGTTTTCTATCGCGACCTTTATGTAGTGTGATAGTGAATCATTCGCTTGTTCCTGCGCGAAAGCATCCGAAAAGAGACCCAGCCCTACAAACAGGATAGTAGCCACATACGTATATGTTTTATTCGTCTTCATTTGTTAGTTGATTTTTGTCATTTGACCTGTTTTCCTTTCTAATGGCCGATTCTCTCCACCAGCATTGGAATACCGGCACTACAAACATGGTCATGGATTGGATCAGCATCCCCCCAAATGTGGGGATGGCCATCGGTACCATTATTTCCGCTCCCTTTCCGGTAGATGTCAATACAGGCAATAACGCTATCAAGGCGGTAGCGGTGGTCATTGCTGCGGGTCGCACGCGCTTTAATCCCGCATAGACCACAGCCTCCCTGATCTCTTCTTTTGTTCTTGGGTTTCGGGCAACGAAAGTATCGTGTATGTAGGTTCCCATCAATACACCATCACTTGTAGCCAATCCAAAAAGGGCTATAAAGCCTACCCAAACGGCTATACTGAGATTAATGCTGTGCATCTGGAACAAGTCCCTCATATTCGTTCCCCCCACAGAGAAGTCCATGAACCAAGGCTGCCCATACAGCCACAATAAAATAAACCCTCCTGCAAGCGCTACAAATACGCCGGAGAAATGGATCAAGGAAGCGGTGACCGTGCGGAATTGGAAATAAAGAATTAGTAAAATAGCCAATAAACTCATCGGTATAATAAGCAGCAGGCGTTTTGCCGCACGTTCCTGTTGTTCATAATTACCGGCGAAAACATACGTTACACCATCAGGCAACGTCAATTCCCCGGAAGCTATTTTTTCCTGTAGGATGTTATCGGCTTCACGCACGACCTCTACCTCTGCCTCACCACTTACTTTATCAAAGATGACGTAGCCCAACAAAAATGTATTTTCACTTTGGATCATTTGCGCACCTTTTGCGTACTCAATGTCCACGACATCGCCCAAAGGTATTTGTACACCGGTAGCCGTAGGGATGATTATTTTCCGTAATGCGTCAGGATCATCCCTTAATTCGCGCGGGTAACGTAGGCGAACGGGAAACCGCTCCCGGCCTTCTACGGTATTCGTCAACGACATACCGCCAATTCCCGCACTGATCACTTCCTGAAGCGCTGCGACGGTAATGCCATACCTGGCCATCTTGTCCCGGTTCAGATGGATTTCAATATAAGGTGCGCCTACTGCACGGTCGTAAAAAACCGTAGACGGCATGATCGATGGAATATCTTTCAAGGCAATTTCCAATGCTTTTCCGCCAGCTTCTATCGACTCAAGGTCGGGACCGGATACTTTTAAACCCATCGGGGCTCGCATACCGGTGGAAAGCATAACCAGCCTTGCTTCGATGGGTTGCAGTTTTGGTGCGGAGGTCAGACCCGGCAAATGGGAAACATTGACAATTTCCTGCCAGATGTCGTCCACCGTTTTGATTTCGGGACGCCATTGACGGAAGAACTTTCCGCCTTTATCTACGATAAGGCTATCCCGTGGAATTTGCCGGAATCCCTGATCCAGCTGGTAGGTGTCCCCGTTGATCAGTTCAAAGTGCCCGTCACTATTGGTTTTAAAACGCTCCCTATGACCATCCGCGTCTAAAATATATTCCGGTATGTAATTGATGGTATTTTCAAACATCTGGGTAGGCGCCGGGTCAAGGGCAGAGTTTACACGTCCCCATTTACCTACGATGAGTTCAACCTCCGGAATGTTCTGGATGCGTTTGTCCAATGTCCGGATGAATTGCAGGTTTTGTTCAATACCCGTGTGTGGCATACTCGTCGGCATCAACAAGAAAGAGCCTTCATTTAAACTGGGCATAAACTCTTCGCCGATACCCGGAAATGTTTCTGTGGATTTCTGCCAAAAGGCCGTTTCCTTGAACGACTTCCATCCGATACTCTCAAAACCTTTCGCTACAAACCCGAAGCTTCTTTCAGTCCCTATCCAGGCCAATATCCCGAATACCAAGGTTATAATAGGTATGGCCATAAACTTCCATCTATGGGAAAGCGACCAACGCAGGATCTGTTCGTAGTAAATCACCAATACCCACAACATTCCCAATATCGCTCCTATAGCCAGAAACACGAACGCAAAGTTAAGGGTCGTACTTGCCTGGGTGCCTAGCGGTAACCATTCCACCGTCAGGTAATACATTGCCACGAAAAGGGTAATGGCCACGTTGACGTAGTTGGCAAATCTTTCTCCTCTCCAATTTGGTGTCAATAGGTTATTTATTCCGATCAGGGTCAATGCAAAAGCGACAAAAACACCCGAGTATATCCAAAGCCCGATACCCGCTGCCACCAAAAAATAGTTGGCGAGCTTGCGCAATTTCTTGCCATTTAATCTGATCGAATAAACGTAGTAGGCCAGCGTTGGCAATACAATGATCCCCAAGACAAAAGCTGAAGTTAGGGCAAAAGTTTTGGTATAGGCCAAGGGTTTAAACAGTTTTCCCTCTTGCGCTTCCATGGCAAAGACTGGCAAGAAACTGATAATCGTGGTGAGCATGGCCGTTGACAAGGCTCCCGATACCTCGGATACCGCATTGGAGATTAAGTTTACAAAGGCTTTTCCACGGCTTTCAACTCCCCTGGCCCGTTCTTCATCCATATAGCGCAGGATGCTTTCGATAAAGACGATCCCGACATCCACCATGACGCCGATAGCGATTGCGATACCCGAAAGGGCCACGATATTCGCTTCCACGCCCATCTGTCTCATGATGATGAATGTGGCCAGTACCCCGATCGGTAGGATGCTTGATATCAATACCGACGCACGCAGGTTAATTACCAGAACGATGACAACGATGATACAGATCAGGATTTCGTGGGCAAGTGCATTCTCCAAGGTTCCGATCGTTTCCTGGATTAATCCCGAACGGTCATAGAAAGGGATCACTGTCACCTTGGAAATTGTGCCGTCTGCTAATGTCTTTTGGGGAAGACCTGCTTCCATTTGTTTGACCTTTGCCTTGACATTGTTGATGACCTCCATCGGGTTTGCCCCGTACCGGGCGACCACTACGCCACCTACAGCCTCGACACCTTCCTTGTCCAACCCCCCGCGACGGGTGGCTGGCCCTAAGTTTACAAATCCTACATCTTTTATTTTGACAGGCACATTGTTCCGCACAATTACCACCGCATCTTCCAGGTCTTTGACACTTTTAATATAGCCCAGCCCACGCACCAGGTATTCTGCTTTGTTTATCTCGATCGTTTCGGCACCGATATCAAGGTTGCTGTTTTGAATGGCGGACATAATATCCATTACCGACACATTATAAGCACGCATGGCATCCGGATTGATATCGACCTGATATTCCTTCACAAACCCGCCGATGGAGGCCACTTCAGAAACCCCTTCTGCTGCTGCTAAGTTATACCTGGCATAGAAATCCTGGACCGTGCGCAGTTCATCCGGGTCCCAACCACCGGTTGGTTCACCAGTTTCAGGATTACGCCCTTCCAAGGTGTACCAATAAACCTGTCCCAACGCTGTAGCATCTGGGCCCAATGCGGGTATAACCCCCGTTGGAAGGGTGCCCGCAGGCAATGAATTTAACTTTTCCAGTATCCGGGAACGGCTCCAATAAAATTCGACATCTTCCTCGAAAATAATATAGAGGAATGACATGCCGAACATGGAGCTGCTCCGGATTGTTTTTACTCCCGGGATCCCCAGAAGGGATGTAGTCAGGGGATAAGTGATCTGTTCTTGGATATCTTTGGGCGACCTTCCCATCCATTCGGTCGCTACGATTTGTTGGTTTTCACCGATATCCGGAATTGCGTCCACAGGAACGGGGTCACTTGGTAAAACGTTCTGATGCCAATTAAAGGGTGCAGTAATCAACCCCCAAATGACTACTGCAATCAACAGTAGAATGGTAATTATTCTATTATTGAGAAAGTACTTAATAATAGTATTAAGCATACCTATACAATTTTACATATTAACATTAGCATGCAGGATTACTTGTCATAGCAAAACTGCATGCTAAAAAATCAGCAACCCTATTTCAACTCTTCTTGAACCTCGCCACACGTAAGCATTTCTTCGCCGTAGTATGGATTCCTGATTTCCTTGTTATCACTTAACCAATAAGCGCCTTTGTTATCGTTGTACATCGGACAAAAGACTTTATAAAGTGGCTTTGGCGTATCGAAAGTCTTTGCTATGTCATAAAAATCCTTGCTCATGATAACTAAATGTTCGCGCTGGTGAGCGATATTGCCCACGTTGTCTGAGATATGTTCAGCATGTTCTTTAATGTCCGCGGCAATGTCCTCGTAAGTTGTCTTGTCTTCGGCACTGAAGTCATCAGATTTTATTTTTGAAAGGGCTTCCAGCATTCCTTTGGAAGCATTGGCGGCTTCTTTGTCATTATCTGACGATAATGCAAACGTTAAATGCTGGTAGTGAGCGTACAATTCAGAAAAATTACCTTCATCTGACTCCACTTCAGTGGTGTGATCAGAGGCGTGTTCCGTGCTTTCTGATTTCTTTTCCGCATTTCCATTGCACGTTGTCAAAGCCAATACTGAAGAGGCAATTAAGCCTAAAAATAAATGTCTCATTGTCTTGATTTTTTTGTTAATAATTAAAACTGCTTTATGTAATTTGTATATGTTGCTTTATTTTCAAAATAGGATACCTCTCCACGATCACCCGTAACGGCTATCAGGGCAGTAGCCTTGTCAATTTGCTTTTTTGACAGCGGGTCGATTGCTACGCGTACGGATTGGTCTTTCGGAATACGTTCTTTGCACATTTGGCAACAACCGTAATACGTCTTTCCTTCAAAACTTACTTCAAATTGTTCCTTCCCCATGTATTCGTCGTTTACCATACAAACTAGATTACTGGGCACTATATCGCCTTTGCTAAATGCTTTATAGTTGTTTTCCGTCATGGATTGCATCTCCATTTCTGCGGTCCTATTAGCATTTCCATTGCAAGCAATGAGCATGGTTGCAATGGAAACAACTAAAGCGGATATGATATATTTCATAATTGTATTTGCTATTTGATGGTTTCCGTAACACTTCCGCACGTCAACATCTTATTGCCGTAATAAGGGTTTTTGATAGCTGATTCTTTACTTAGCCAGTTTGCTCCCTTTCCATTGTTGGCCATCGGGCAATGTTGGTAATATACCGGTACAGCTTGCTTTGACACCTTTGCCAGTTCATACATGTTTTCGGAAAGTGAGGTGAAGGCTTCTCTTTGCTTTTGAACGTCTTTGGATTTCGAAATTGTTTCTGCACTATGGGTCAAGTCTTTCGTAACGCTCATCCACGCATTATGTTCTTCTGTGGAAAGCTTGTCCATATCCACAGCTTCAATAGCTGCGGTCATGCTTATCGCTTTTGTAGCCGAAGTACCGGCATTACTGCTTATCAGTGCATCTTTGATGGAAAAATAGTTGTCGAAAACCGCTTTAAATTGAGATATGTTTTGAGCCGCTTCATTTGCGGGATTGGCCGTTCCACGAAGATGGTTGCTATGCTCGTTTTTCATAACCACGCCATCAGCTTTGGACGCGCCCTCGGCTTTTAATGCTGTTTTTTCATTTTCGATTTTAGCAAAACCGTTTATACCTGATAGTAATACAGTAGTTACCATCAATATTTTTGATATTGTTTTCATTTTGTTGGTATTAATAAAAAAAGTAATAAAAAGGGATTCGCGAAAACTGGTTCAGTTTTCGACAAGACATAGTTATGGCTAGAAAGCCATAAGTTTAACCTATTTTAGGCGGTTGCCAAATGGAATGAAACCCCGAAGAAAAACTGGGTTGTTTGTATAAAGAATAAGACTTCTCACTCTCAAAAAAGAATGCGTTTGGAGAATCTTTAATATCGTGCATCCAAAAAGTAGGGAAAGAATTGGGACAGGATTTCTGACCACAATTTCCAGAGCAATCGGAATTGCCGTCTTCCTTATCCTTGCAGCAGTCTTTTTTGCAATCCTGTTCAGTATGATTGTCATCTGACGAATCATCGCAACAGGACTTTTCTTTTTTGTTGATTTCTTTGGTATGGGAAGTACATGCAGATATTTCTCCGGGGACAAGAAGAAATCCCAGTAAAAACATACTTAACAATATGTTGAGTGTCCTGCTCATGTAAATATTAGTATTGACAAAATACTTCGCCACAAATTTAGACTATTTTTTTGAAACGATGTTGTTTTTTCAAATTAAAAACGTATAAGAAACTAGTTTTACCTTACAGGCTTTTGCTTGAAATCTATTGCCAATTTGGAAATGTTACCTAGTCATTTATAGTTCGATATCCGCTACCAGAAATCTTTAGACTTTCGTGTGAAGTTCTCTGAAAAGCCTACGAGGGCATCGCTATTGCATTTTCCAAAGTTCGATTTCTCCTTTGGCTTCGACATTTTGTTCATCCTTATATTAGATTTTCGGTATCTTATACCGAAAATCTAATATAAGTGGCAACACCGTTTATGTATTGTCCGTCGACATAATGCATGTTGCAAACATATAAGGAATGACCTCGCTTCGTGCTTCAATAATAGGTTTTTATCTTGGTAAATAAGATACCTGACGGCTCATCCACTGAATCTTTATATGTAATATTGCTTTTTTAGCCATAAACTCGCCCTTACCAATAGTATTAGTACCGGCACTTCCACCAGGGGGCCGATAACACCCACGAATGCCTGAGGCGAATGGATACCAAATACAGCGATGGATACGGCTATTGCCAATTCAAAATTGTTTCCCGTGGCTGTAAATGCGATGGATGCATTTTTATCGTACGGGACTTTCAACGACTTATTGATAAAGAAGCTTATAAAAAACATGAGCACAAAATAGATGATCAATGGTATGGCTACTTTTATTACATCCATTGGCAATTCCAATATCTTATCGCCCTTCAGGCTGAACATCAATACGATTGTGAATAACAGAGCATACAATGTGATGGGCGATATTCTGGGCACGAATTTCCGGTTATACCATGCTATGCCCTTTGATTTGACAAGGGCATAACGGCTTATAAAGCCTGCTAACAAAGGGATACCGAGGTATATCAATACACTTTCTCTTACGTCTTTCATCGATACGCTTACATTGAAATTGGCTATTCCCAATTTATTTGGCAATACGTTGATGAATAGCCAAACAAAGAAGCTGTAACTTATTATCTGAAAGATGCTGTTCAGTGCGACCAATAATGCCGTATATTCTCTATTGCCTTTTGCCAGGTCACTCCACACAATGACCATTGCGATACATCTTGCTAAACCTATCAATATCAATCCAGTCATATAATCCGGTTCGTTCCGTAAGAACAAGACTGCTAAACCGAACATCAATATTGTACCGATAACCCAATTCAGCAATAGAGATATGCCAATTACTTTGGTGTCTTTAAATGCTATGGGCAACAATGAATAGTCTACCTTAGCCAATGGCGGATACATCATCAGTATAAGTCCTATTGCCAAAGGAATGTTGGTAGTGCCTACGGATAGCGCATCCGTAACGTTGGAAATGCCCGGAAAGAAATAACCTAAGCCTATGCCTGTCGCCATTGCAAGGAATATCCACAAGGTGAGGTAACGGTCAAGAAATTTTAATTTCGGCTGCATCGGTTAACTTTTTATCATTGAAAAAACATAGAACATCTCCGTTGCAATCTGCAAACTCCTGGTTGCGTATACCGGTATTTGCTCCGGTGTGCCATCTGAAAGCTTTGGGTCTTCAAACGTGATGGGTATCCTTTTTTCCGCGCCAGCAATGAAAGGACATCCGCCATCAGCCTGCGAGCAGGTCATGATGGCGGCAAATGCCGATGCAGGGTTGAAAGGATTATCGTATGTTTTAGAAAATCCGACGATAGGCAACGCATTGTCGCTGTATTTTATGGCATATACAGGATTATCGGCTTCCGCGATCTTGAAAATGTTAAAACCTTGATCGGTCAATGTTTCCGCGACTTTCGGGAACAGTGCCGTTTCTTCCGTACCGCCCGAATAACAATGTACGTTGGGGATATTGAAGTATGCACTTGCGACCTGTGCCCATACCTGTGCTAAGTGACTTCTACGCGAATTATGGGTACAGATGAAATTGATAGCTATATCCGCTCCGCTATTTGCTTTTTGCTGTATAAAATCTATTAACGGTTGCAAAATGGTTTTGCGTTCCTCGTTTATCGTCTGGACGTCAATAATCCCCTTTATGGTTTCAGCTAAATTCTTATACATTACGGTTGGTCTTTAGTGTTTAGCAACATCCCGAATTAGGCGTACAGCAAGTGCTGTTGAGTTCTGATAGTTTTGCCTCTTGCTTATCGGTAGGAATACCGCAGGCATCGCTTGCCAAACAAGCCGTCTGTTTGTTATTTAGTATGAAATGCGTGCCGTTAAAATCCAAGTCATATTTACCTATCGTTTCGCTTTGGTATTCTACCTCTATTTCGGCATCCTCAATGCCCAATTTTTCTTCGGATAGCTTGATAATGTTTAACAGCTTGGTCGGCTTTAGCCGGTGTTCATAGTCGTTCGCGTTCCACAGTTGGAAGTTTACCGCTTTCTCTGTACGGATTACACCACCGCAATCAATAAAATGTTTGGTGATCTGTCCTATTTCCGTCACATGGAAATGTTCGGGAACAAACGTTCCGTCCGCTAATTGAAATTCAACATTGTCCAATGTTGGTAGGATTTCCTTGATTTGTAATAGTTTCATAATGCTAAATTTGAAAATTATATTAATGTCATATTGCGATATTACGATATCATAAATTAAAAAAAGGTTATGAACAGCAACTTGTTACTTTTACCTCTTGATTGAAGAACGTATTAAATTCCTCTTGAATATATTTCCACAGTTTTTCATCGATGCAATAGCAAACAGATTTGCCCTCAATTGTTCCTTGAATGATGCCTGTGTTCTTCAACTCCTTTAGATGTTGTGAAATTGTAGCTTGCGCCAATCCCAATTCCTCAACTAAATCATTACAGATACAGGTCTTCTGATTGATGATATACTGAAGAATGGCAACTCTTGCAGGATGTCCTAAAACTTTAAACAAAGAAGCCAATTTGTTCTGTTCTTCCGTAAAGATTTCTGATTTGGTAAGTCCCATAACTCGCATTTCAACATCGCAATATTACGATAATATTTTTAAATGACAAAGAGTTTCTTTTTATTGTGTTTGTATATGATTGAGAGAAGGACGTTTGTTGTCGATGAAAGAGGCGTGTAAAAGTATAATATGCCATAATTATTAGTGACGTAAAAACAAATGTTTAATTGCAGGATAAAAAGCCTGCTTCGGCAGCAAACAGGCGATTTAATTGGGATATGTTAGTCAGCTATTCGAGCAGATTCTTTGCATTTAATATGGCTTCGTAGTCGGCCAAAAAGTTCGACATTCCCCAACTCGACCCTACTAACATGAAAAATCTATCATTTTGGATTTAAGCCCACTAAGAGACTCAAAGTTGTGTAGAATGATCTGAGACATTAACTACTAAAATCATTATAAATGTTGCCTTCTAGTAGCACCTCTAATTTCTCTCGATGTTTTAGTTGTGGGATACTTTTCCCTTTTTCCCAAGCAAGAATAGTAGATCCATGCACACCTAATAGTGCTCCCAACTTTTCATTACTAAATCCGTTTCTCCACCGATAAGCCTTTAACTGTCCTCCAAATGTCGTTTCGTCAAACTCAAGAGGGCAGTATCCGAGAAACCTAATAATGTGTGGAAAGTACTGGATTTGCGGGTTGCTTCTGTTGTTCTCCCAATAGGTGACGCAGTCCTCACTAACGTTTAATATCTTCGCGACGTCCGCTTGCAACAACCTTGACTCTATCCGTTTCTTTCTAATATGCTCCCCGATTGTTGTTGGGTTTAAAGGCACCGGAACTGCTGTAGGCTTACGCACTTGTTGTTCTTGCCGCGAACATGGCAACGCATGAATGTCCATGCGGATTCCATAACCATCCACAGAAGACGTGTATATGCAGCCCGGGCGTGGTGCAAAAATACCTGAGCAGAATATCGGGCCCATTGTTAGACCGTATCGATTTGCATGTCGAAGTCACACCGGTTGACTTTAACGAATTGGTTGCCGCTACCCCCAGCGAAAAAAGCGCCCATATACGTAACCGCGTCACCACAGCGCGTACCATTCAGGCAAAGCGATTTTCATCGCATCCTTTTATTCATTGCAATGCACAGATGACTCCTCAGCACCTGCGGAAAATATGTCGAATCCATGAATCTGGACGTGCCTTGCTCAAAACTGCAATGGAGCGGCTTGGTCTATCAGCCCGTGCCTACGATCGCATTCTTCGGGTATCCCGTACCATCGCGGATATGGAAGGTAGCGCCGATATTCAGACCGCACATATTGCCGAGGCCATCCAGCTTCGTAGCCTTGATCGGCAGAGTTGGTCCGAATAAAAGAGCCCCGCTAATCGATTGGTCAGCGGGGCTCCGGTTATATAACCTTACAATACAGTCTTACACTTCTTCAGCAACTCCACGCAGCGTCTTGGCAGCCTCTACCATGGCTTCGAGCGCCGCTTTGGTTTCAGGCCAAGCACGTGTTTTCAGACCGCAATCAGGATTTACCCACAGCTGCGCAGCAGGGATAACGGCTTTCGCTTTTTCCAGTAGCTTCACCATCTCTTCCTTGCTCGGTACACGTGGCGAGTGTATATCGTATACACCCGGACCGATGTCATTCGGATAATTGAAATCTGCAAAGGCGTCCAGTAATTCCATTTGCGAACGTGAGGTTTCAATGGTAATCACATCAGCATCCATCGCAGCAATATGCTCGATGATATCGTTGAACTCCGAGTAGCACATGTGCGTATGAATCTGTGTGTCATCTTCCACATTTGACGAAGACACACGGAAGGCCCGTACGGCCCAGTCGAGGTATGCCTTGTGATCGGCTTTACGCAGGGGAAGACCCTCACGGATGGCCGGCTCATCGATCTGGATAATTTTGATACCGGCTTTTTCCAGTGCCTGTACTTCGTCCAGTATCGCCAATGCAATCTGATACGTCGTTGCTGACCGGGGTTGATCATTGCGTACAAAAGACCATTGCAGAATGGTCACCGGCCCGGTGAGCATGCCTTTCACCGGCCGATTGGTAAGTGTTTGTGCATACGACGACCACCGTACGGTCATATCGGCTGGCCGGCTTACGTCGCCATAAATAACCGGGGGCTTCACGCAGCGCGATCCGTAAGATTGCACCCACCCGTTTTTGGTAAAAGCGTATCCGGAAAGCTGCTCGCCGAAATATTCGACCATGTCATTGCGCTCAAACTCGCCGTGTACTAATACATCGATATCCAATTCTTCCTGCAAACGGATGGTCCGCTCCGTTTCCTCCGCAATGAACGTGTCGTATTCTTCTTGGCTGATGGCTCCCTTTTTTAAGTCGGCCCGCCATTTACGTACGTCCCTGGTCTGCGGAAAAGAACCGATGGTGGTGGTGGCAAAAGCAGGCAGATTGAATTTTTCCTGTTGTTTACCCTTACGCACCGTAAATGAACTGGTCCGTTGTGCATCCGCATCGGTAATATTCCTCACGCGCGTTTTTACGTCTTCCCGGTGAATCAGTGAGGACGTACGGCGGCTTTGTTGTGCTACCTTGTTGGCCTCAAAATGTGCGGCGGTGGTTTCATCCACGTCGCCCGATGCCAATATTGCCAAATCTTTTACCTCGGCAAGTTTCTGCTTGGCAAAAGCGAGCCAATTTTTTACTTCTGCGGGCAACGACTGTTCGTTATCTTCCAAATCCAGGTCGAAAGGTACGTGGAGGAGAGAGCTTGACGGTGCTACCCATACACGGTCTGCACTCAGTGCATCCACCGCTTGATTGATTTTTTGAAGCGATGCTTCGTAGTCGTTTTTCCAAATATTGCGTCCGTCTACTACACCGACAGAAAGGATTAAGTTGGCCGGCACACTAGCCAGCAATTCATCCAGCTGGTTTTCGCCACGTACCAAATCGACATGCAGTGCTTGCACAGGCAAGCTGAGTGCAGTTTGTGAATTCTCACGTAACGATTCAAAATAGGTCGCAACCACAAGCTTAATACCCTTTGCAGCGGCCGACAGGCGATCATATACCTTCTGATAAAGTGCCCGAGTCTTATCATCGATATCCAACGCAAGGAAGGGTTCGTCGAATTGTACCCATTCCGCTCCCGCCTCGCTCAACTTGCCTAATATTTCCTCATATACAGGCAGCAAACGGTCAACTAGATCGAGACGGTCAAAATCTGCCTCCTTTTCCTTACCTAACAGCAGATACGTGATAGGTCCCAATAAAACAGGCTTGGTTAGAATACCTAGTTCCTTTGCCTCGTTGAATTCGTTAATCACCTTTTCCGAAGTGAGGCGGAATTGTTGATCCTTTACAAATTCAGGAACAATATAATGGTAGTTGGTATCAAACCACTTGGTCATTTCCATAGCAGTTACATCGAGACCTCCCTGTTGAAAACCGCGGGCCATTGCAAAGTACAAATCCAGATTGTAAGAGGATGATCCCTCCAACGCAAACTCTTGGTAACGTGTGGGAATTGCACCGACAGTAAGCGTTAGATCCAACACCTGATCGTAAAAAGAAAAATCATTGGACGGGATCAGGTCTATTCCTGCCTCCTGTTGGGTTTTCCAATTCCCTTCACGGATGGTCCGTGCAGCTTGCAGCAGTTCCTGCTGACCGATTTTTTGTGCCCAATAGGCTTCATTGGCCTTTTTAAGCTCCCGGAGGGCTCCGATGCGCGGGTAACCCAGATTGTTAGTTTTTAACATAACGTATAAATAGTAATTTAATATACAATCAACGGCGATCTGCCTATTTTAGCAGGCAAACCTTTCTGTTAATGATTGCTTTTTGGGAGAGGTCACAAGGGCGAGTTGTGGCTGCTTATCTTTCCCGGATCCTTATCTGGGTAGAATTTAGCACCTTGTCTACCGACAGGTTGCTAAGGCTTCACAGGGTCCATTCCCTCTGCCTTTCTCCATAAGCGGGCGCTAATATCGGGATAAAAATTGATTTATGCAAAATAAATTCGCTCGTTTGCTGGCTCAACTGTTTCAGTCAATCAACTTACCAGTAGTTTATATCCCTTTCCGTGTACATTAACAATTTCCACTTTTGGATCGTCGCGAAGGTATTTGCGAAGCTTGCTTAGGAAGACATCCATACTCCGGCCGTTGAAATAATTATCATCATGCCAGATTTTAAGTAGTGCCTCTTCACGCGTGAGCACATCATTTTTCTTAATGCAAAGCAACCTTAACAACTCAGCTTCTTTCGTGGACAGCTTTTGCTTCTCTTCATTATAGCTGATCTGCTGAGCGACATAATCAAAATGGTATTTGCCAATCTGAAATTTATCAGGCAGTTCCTCTTCTGACTGTTTTTCCCGTGAGGCGCGTTTCAGAAGGGCGTGAATACGGAGGAGCAATTCTTCCACACGGAAGGGTTTGGTGATATAATCGTCACCGCCCAAGCCAAAAGCTTCGGCTTTATCCTCCATCATTCCTTTAGCCGTGGCAAAGATAATGGGAACGTCCGCATCGATCTTCCGGATATCTTTGCCCAACGTGAAGCCGTCTTTTCTGGGCATCATCACATCGAGTATGCAGAGGTCGAATTTATCTTTATTGAATTGGCGTAAGGCCTCATCCCCGTCTTTGCAAAGTGCGACATCAAATTTACCCTTTAATTCCAGGTAATCCTTCAAGATGTCACCCAAGTTGGGGTCGTCTTCCGCCAGTAGTATCTTTTGCATAAATGATTTTCCTATCCTTTAAGTGGCAACATAATTTCAAATGTGGTTCCTTTATCTTTCTCGCTTTTGACCACGACCTTGCCTCCGCAACGCTTTATGATATCGCTCACATAACTCAACCCCAAACCAAATCCTTTCACATCGTGAAGATTGCCGGTTGGAATCCGGTAAAATTGGTCGAAAATTTTGGATAGCTGATCGCGACTCATACCGATACCCTTGTCAGCTACTGTCAACTGAATATGACTATGGACGTTTTTGGTTCGAATGGTAATATCAGGACTTCCCTGGCTGTACTTAATCGCATTGTCTATCAGGTTGAAAAGCACATTGGAGAGGTGCAATTCATCACCCACCACCATCGCCTCCGCAGCATCGAGATGCATATGTACCTGTGCATCGTTTTTAAGCAATTGCAGCTCCATGCTATCTACTACCGCCTGAGCGAGGTCATTCATGTCCACATCCTGATGTTCCAGCTTCAAGTTGTCTTTTTCAAGGCGGGCGATGTTGAGCACCCGCTCGATGTGATTACCCAACCGGACATTTTCGTCGTATATGATATTGGCAAGCCGTGCGGCACGGACTTGGTCAGATGCGATTTCAGGATCTCGCAGGGATTCACTGGCAATCATGATAGTAGCCACGGGCGTTTTGAACTCATGGGTCATGTTATTGATGAAATCGGTTTTCATTTCCGAAATCTTCTTTTGACGAAGCATCGTGAAAATCGTGTAGGTAAAACAGCTGAGAAGCACCAATAACAGCGCTATCGAAGAAAACAACATAACCGTCATATTACCCATGAGGATGTTGTCTTTGTTTGGAAAGTATACGGAAAGCCGACCGGATGAACGTTCGTTGTCCGAACGGAACAATTCCGTGACATAAAAGTTTTGCGGAGATAACTTGTCATCGGAAAAATTGGCAAACGCATACAGTGTGGTGTTTTTATCTTTGATTTCCAAATTAAAAGCCGAGTTAATATCGCGGCTTGATAATTCCTTCTCCAATTCGCTTTTGATATAGGCCACATCGATCCGTTGGCTTAACGGCCGTTTATAAAGTTCCATTTCAGCCGCAAAATCTTCAACGATCTGTGGGTTCTTACCACTTAATATTGCAATGGTATCCATTAATGTGGTCGCCTGAAGCAATTGTAATTGGCGTTCTTTACGAGCTATTTCACCCTTTAACTTGAGATCCAATCGCGGAGGTAGTACTTTTATGGCATATTTCAATTCCGTTGACCCAGGGGCGATAGGCCCCAGCGGAATGAAATAACGTATGCTATCGTCCTTGGCTTTAATTAAGGGGACCTGTCGGATGGCGTAAAGACCCACCACGTTATCGTTACGTTGAAACCCGCCGTCAACGGTAGCATTCGATTCAAAGTTGACCCGTAAAAGTTCCTTATAACGAGAATTGTTGAGATACGTCTCATAGAATTCATTACTTTCAATAGGCAGTACTACCGGATATTGGGTAAATAATATATCCTCACGCTGCTTGAATGTGGCGTACAACCGCGCTTCTTTTTTTCGAAGTTGCTCGATCTCCGTCTTTATACGAAGCTGCTCTTCCAATTTACGCTGTTCGCGTTCCAGCTTTTCCTTATTCTTTCGCTGTGCATCGGCCAACTGCATCACCTCTCTTTTTTCAGCCTTTGCAGCAACTGCGTTGAGAGCGGCCTTCACCGATTCATCAAATAATTGCGCTTTCAGAATATATGATTGCCTGATAAAAAAATATTGCATGGCCATCACCCCCAAAAGCGCCACCGTCATCAACCCGATGATAAATCCAATACTTTTATGCTTCATTCCACACAAAAATACATAAGGTTGAAAGGAAAGTGCAGCATTTAACATATTTTAACAAGGCGAGTTACGAAGCAATACTGTTCTTTTCGTTACTTTTGATAAACCAATTCGTACGAATATGAAAAGGTTTTTTATGATCTTGTCCGCAGCACTCAGTTCGGTTGGGTTAACGTTTGGCCAAGAAGACAGTGCAAAGCTGCATTTAAAAAATCCACCCGATAGTGTACCGGTTACCGTTGCACCGTTTTCCACTCATCCTATGCCCAACGGCTACCGAGGCGATAATTGTATACCCATGCCGAACGCCTATCAAGGGGATAACAGTGTGCCCATACCGAATGTTTACCGTAACCCCATCATGCTGCATCATCCTTCGGATAGTACCCAGCAACCCTTGAAGAAAAATGAAGGAAAAAAGAAAAAAGGAGAGCTCAGTGGAACAACCAAGCCCAAGGAAGCTAGAAAGCGGTCTTGGTGACGTGAAGTTTCCGGCCTTTGGTCGTGAAAATGTAACCGCTCTTGTCGCTGAAATATTCGTCTACCGCTATGCGACAGCCAGACCATTCGTAGTAATCGTCAAAAACAATTTTACCTCCTGGCACTAAATTCGGTTCAATTTGAATCAAACAACTTAGGACCGATGCATACCAATCGCAGTCGATATGCGCAAAAGCAACGGGGTCATTAATGTATAGGGTATCTTCAAAATATCCTTTGATCAACTTGATATTATTCGTCTCGATGGGCACGCCATGCTTTGCTAAATTAGCGGCGACAACGGCTTGTAAATTTTCCACATACCCATAATACCGATTGTTACCCAGTCCTTTCGACTTCCCACTTTTGATTTCTTCATACCGCACATGCACATCGGCTTCATCTTTTTCAGAAGGTGGCGGAATCAATCCAAACGCATCGTATAACCTAAGTTCCCGCTGCTTCCGCTTTGCCCAACCGATGGCAATGGCCGATCCTCCCAAAGCGGAACCCGCCTCAACAAACAGCCCTTCTATTCCCGACCGTTCCACCGCCTTCGCCGCGTCGTAAAGATTGAATAGATCCTTGGCCGCCAAATAGGTCAATTGATGCGTTTTTAGCCGCATCAATTGCGCTTTTTCCTTGTCTGTAAGGGTGTAAAACAATGTCTGGACAGGCACTGCAAATCGTTCGGGAATCCGGAGTAATCGCATGATAATGATTTCAATCTAGTATATCAACGCTGTCCAGGCCACGAATATTTTGTGTGTGCCCGAAAATCACCCTTTACGTTCAAAACCCCGCCGCTATTGCATCTCAGTTACCTTGATGGTGTTGGTCTTACCCTTTTTATGCAACGGTGTAGACGCCGTATTGATAACAATCTGTCCCGGCTGTACCAAATTTTTCGATTTCAGTAAGGTATTTACATCATGAATACTGCCATCAGTACTTTCGAATTTGTCGTAATAGAACGTCTTAACCCCCCATAATAACGTGAGTGTATTCAACAGTACCCGATTGCCAGTAAAGATATAAATGTCCGCATTCGGCCTGTAGCTGGATATTTCATAGGCAGTATAGCCAGAATAAGTCATGGCTACGATCGCAGATGCGTTGGTTTTTTCAGCAAGATATACGGACGATCCGCAAATTGCATCGGGAATTACCGAATCTGTACCCTCGTGTTCAGACTTCTTGGAACTGTAATAAGGATAAGAAGTGTGCTCCACGTGCACAATGATTTTACTCATGGTTTCGATCACGATTTCAGGAAATTCACCTACCGATGTTTCGCCGCTCAGCATAACCGCATCCGCACCATCCAATACCGAATTGGCTACGTCGTTTACTTCGGCACGCGTAGGACGTGGAGTGGTGATCATGCTTTCCAGCATTTGGGTGGCAATGATCACGGGTTTGGATGCATTACGGCACTTCTTGACAATCATCTTTTGAAGTACAGGAACATCTTCCATTGGCATTTCCACACCGAGGTCTCCCCTGGCTACCATTATCCCATCTGTAGCCGCAATGATGGAATCGATGTTGTCAATGGCCTCCGGCTTTTCGATTTTGGCGATAACCCGAGCAAATTTACCTTTGGCCTCAATTATTTCCTTAAGTCGTATGATATCTTCGGCTGTACGCACAAAAGACATTCCGATCCATTCGACATCGTGCTGAAGTACAAAATTAAGGTTATCTAAATCTTCTTCCGTAAGACTGGGTATGGAAACCTTAGTATTGGGAAGGTTTACCCCCTTACGCGAAGTCAACACACCTCCGTGGACAACTTCGCACCATACCGTGTCCTCCAGGTTGGAGCGCAACACCCGTAATTGGATTTTCCCGTCATCTAATAAGATGATTTCCCCTTCCTTTACATCTTTCGGAAAACTATCGTATGTAATGTAAATCCGGGATTCATCGCCGATGAGTTCATTGGTGGTAATCTCTACTTGCGCGCCGTTTAGAAGTACCGCCCCTCCTTCCTTCATTTTCCCAATACGAATCTTTGGGCCCTGTAAATCCGCTAGAATGCTAATATTGGTGTTGTGTTCCTTATTGATTTCGCGGATGGTATGAATCACTTTGAGGTGATCTTCCTGGCTACCGTGTGAAAAATTGAGCCGACACACATCCACCCCTTTCGCAATCATGCTGGTTAATACTTCCTTTTTAGCTGATGCCGGGCCTAGGGTGGCCACTATTTTAGTTCGTTTTTGAACCTTTTCCATTTAATATCGTTTTGTTTGTTGTTCTTCTATTTTATGGTGTGATTGATACACTTTGGTAAATATGGCGCTAAAATATTAGATTTTCTTTGGATTTCAATTTTTGTGGGGATATTTCACTGGCCACCACCACGTCGGGAATGTCAGCAATATGATTCTGCAATGCCATTAGGTCTTCGTCGTCAATGAAATTCCGAATCAATAGAAAGTAGTCTGAGTGACGCATTTCTGAGATCAAAAACCCGCCGTCAGCCGCCCTATTCGCCAGGAGGTAATATTCTGTCTCGGATATCTCCGGAAAATCGGCATATCGACTGAAATACGCTTTTTCCACCGGAGGTGGCATCCATATCTCATGGTCCTCAATTTTACTCAACCTTAATCCAGAAACTTTGTTGATGAAGTAACATAAGCGATAGTCTTTTAAGGAACAGGTGATGGCAATCAAGACAAAATCGAGGTCCAATTCATATTTTAATGTGACTTTATTCAAAGTATTTTTCTATATTCAGCGCAAAATTACAAAAACAAAAAGACTGGTATGACAATTATACAAAGATAAATGGGAGTGTCGGGTCCCTTTTTAAAAAAATATGCTAAATCTTTGATATAAAAACGATAATTGAGTTCGAAGGGACGAATCTGAATAATATTCTAAAAATCAAAAACGTTTTACTATTTGCCGAAATTTATTTTTCTTTGCACAGATTTATTAAACAATTAAACTATAAAATCATGTCTGATATCGCATCAAGAGTTAAAGCAATTATCGTTGAAAAGCTAGGTGTAGACGAAAACGAAGTGACCCCGGAGGCTTCATTCACCAATGATCTGGGCGCCGATTCACTTGACACCGTAGAGTTGATCATGGAGTTTGAAAAGGAATTCAACGTAGCTATCCCCGATGATCAAGCTGAAACGATCAGCACGGTAGGACAAGCCATCGCTTACTTAGAAAAAAACGTTAACTAACTAAATTCATTAGGCCAATCGTAATAAATGGAGCTTAAAAGAGTAGTAGTAACAGGGTTAGGTGCGCTTACTCCTATTGGGAATACTGTCCCGGTATTTTGGGACAATCTAATCAAAGGGGTAAGCGGCGCTGCTCCTATCACCAAGTTTGACGCGTCAAAGTTCAAGACTCGTTTTGCATGCGAGGTGAAAGGGTTCAACGCCGAGGATTTCATGGAGCGCAAGGAAGCCCGAAAGGTAGATCCATTTGTACATTACGCGTTGGCTGCTACGGACGAAGCGATCGCAGATGCGTCACTGGCGTTCGATAAACTTGACACCAATCGGATTGGTGTAATATGGGGATCGGGGATTGGTGGCCTGAAAACATTCTTGGATGAAGTGAGTAATTTTTCAAACGGCGATGGAACGCCCCGTTTCAATCCCTTTTTCATTCCAAAAATGATTCTGGATATTGCCCCCGGGCACATATCCATGCGACATGGGTTGCATGGCCCTAACTTTTCCACGGTATCGGCGTGTGCATCTTCTACCCATGCACTGATTGATTCGTTGAACTACATCCGAACCGGCTTTGCTAACATCATCATCACCGGAGGATCGGAGGCAATCATCAATGAAGCGGGTATCGGCGGATTCAATGCCATGCATGCATTGTCTACGCGCAATGACGACCCGCAAACTGCTTCCAGGCCTTTTGATAAAGATCGAGACGGCTTTGTGGCGGGAGAAGGTGCCGGTGCGATTGTATTGGAGAGCCTTGAGCATGCACAGGCCCGCGGTGCAAAAATTTATGCTGAGCTAGTGGGCGGCGGTATGAGTGCCGATGCGTATCACATCACTGCATCACACCCTGAAGGCCTTGGAGCCCGTTTAGCCATGACGAATGCCATAACGGACGCACGGCTGACCAAAGAGGCCATCGATTACATCAATGTACATGGAACGTCTACCCCTGTGGGTGACCCCAGTGAAATCATGGCGATCCTAGAGCTATTTGGCGACCATGCATACACACTAAACATCAGCTCCACAAAATCCATGACCGGCCATCTATTGGGCGCTGCTGGAGCTGTGGAGTCAATTGCCTCCATTCTGGCAGTGAAAAACGATGTAGTTCCACCTACTATCAATCATTTCACGGATGATCCAAACCTCGATCCAAAGCTAAACTTCACATTCAATAAAGCGCAAAAGCGGCCCGTTAATGCGGCCATGAGTAATACCTTCGGGTTTGGCGGGCACAACGCCACCGTCATTTTTAAGAAATTCGAAGCTTAATTTGAGGCATTTGCAGGAATGGGTAATACCCTTTCCTGTTATACCAGTTCAATCGTCAGATGCCTGTTTGGAAAATTTATAAACTGCATTTCTCGTCCAATCGCCGGTACATAAGGGCGCTAAAAAATTTACT
>Ga0182737_1001298_pt1 | contig 25410 bp, 21 predicted proteins | sample eDN5th30CBELigOP_FD_128878 | JGI IMG/M metagenome (GOLD analysis project Ga0182737, IMG submission 128878) | Enriched Organic Plus compost microbial communities from Emeryville, California, USA - eDNA 5th pass 30_C BE-Lig OP (version 2) (version 2) ... | reverse complement strand
CTACTCCAGCGATTGGAGCCGAAGAACATCCGGCTGTTCGGGTCGGGCACTTCCGCTCCGTCGATCTTGATGGAGTAGTAGTGAAAGCCCTCGTCGAGCGGGCGCGAGTATCCAATCCATGCGCCATCGGGGCCTTTCACAAACTCGGTGCTGTCTCGAAACGTGACGCCGACGCTCTTCGCTTCGGGCGCGACAATCCGAAACTTCACGCGCCCCTGCGAATTGACCTGCGGATACTCTCGCCCCGGCTGATTTGTTGACGCGGGCTTGAAGTCGTCGGTGATCCCCTCGGGGAGTGCTGCCGCCGGCCGATTGCTATCCGCTGGCTCTTGCGCCGCGATTGCTGTGAAGAAGCCCAGAAACAGGCCGCAAGACAGGATGAGCTTTTGCATAAAACGCCTCTGAGGCATCGACGGACTGCAATGATTACGAAACGCCCGTCTGAAATTGGTGCGCCAAGGATTGTCGATGTAACGGACGCCGATCGCAAGTTTTGCTGCGAGCGCAAGCTCGGAATCCGCGTCGAGCCCGTGTCCTAAGCTGACCGGACGGCTATTTTTGAGCGCGAAACTCGGATGGCGTCAGCCCGGTGGCGGAGCGAAAGGCTCGGGTGAAGGCGCTGTGATCGCTGAAACCGCAGGCGTGCGCGATTTCAGCCACCGAGGGGGTGGCCTCTTGGAGCATGCGTGAGGCGGCTGCGATCCGCGACTTCGTGATGAACTGATTCGGCGTCAAGCCGAACAGCCGTTTCGTCAGCCGGGCCAGACGCTGCGGCGTAAGTTTCGACCGCCGCGCGAGCCAGGCCGGAGTAACCTCAGCCGAGAGCGTCTGCTCGAACTCCTCCAGAGCGAGAGCAAAGTCCGCCGGAATTTCGTGCGGCTGAACCTGCACACGGACATCGCGCGAAAAGCCAATGAGGCCCACCACGACGCCGTCAGCGTCGATGATCGGCAATTTCGTCGTCAGACACCAAACGGGATCGTTCGGCCGATGCCACTGCATTTCGAGGTGGTCTATGAGTGGGCGTCCGGTGCTTAATACCTTCTGATCTTGTTCGGTGGGGATTCGGCCAAACTCCCCAGGACAGATATCGCGAGGACATTTGCCAAGGACCTGCGACTTGCTCTTGAGCCCGTGTCTGGCAACGAGCGACTCGTTCACAGCCACGTATCGGCCGGCTGCATCCTTCACGAAGAAAGCGACGTCGGGGGATCGGTCGAAAAGCCTTTCTAGCAGGCTCAGTTCCACCTGCGAAACACGCTGCGGCAGCGAGAAATCGGTGTGCTTTGTGCGCAGATTCACGTTTCGGTGCGTCGCTGAGTCAAGAGAGTGCGGAGTGCTGAGATTAAAATCTGTCTCATTCTACAGAACCATCGCATGGCCGCAGAGTGAGCGAAACCACCGGTTAGAAGCCTGGCCGGGCGATGACTGCATACTCGGGAGCGAAGCAGAAGCCAGCGGGCTTGGGCAGACTCGAAACCACCGAGAGAATCTCCTCTGGGGAGAGAATCGTCATGACTCCCGCCTCCATTTTTAACGACGTCATTGGTCCCGTGATGCGTGGGCCGTCGAGTTCGCACTGTGCGGCAGCTCTGCGAATCGGCAGGCTCGCACGCGATTTGATGGACGGCGACATTACTGACGTGCTCGTCGAGTTCGATCGCGCGGGATCGTTGCCGACGACGCACGACAGTCAGGGGAGCGACATGGGGCTGTTCGGCGGCCTGCTCGGCTGGGATGCCGATGATGAGCGGCTGCCGAACTCGGCTGAGACGCTGGCCGAAGCTGGTATTCGGCTGCGGATTGAGACGGTCGATGTCGGCGACCCCCATCCAAACACTTATCGCCTAACCCTGAAAAACGACCGCGAGCAGCATTCGCTGGTGGCGATCTCGACGGGAGGCGGCATGGTGGAGGTAATCGCCATCGACGGCGTACCGCTACAGATGGATGGCGGTTATCACGAGACGCTCGTCTGGTTGCCGCCGGGAATCGAACCCAGTTTTGACCATGGCGAGGTAATTCGGCACGACCTAGGCGACTGTGCGCTGTGGCAGGTCAAAGGGAGCCAGTTTGTCTCCACGGCTGGCCTCAAGCCGATTGCCGTGAAACGACTTTCGCCAGTTCTTCCGGTTCCGTCGCGCAAGCAAATGGAGTTGCCGTTTCGCAGTTGCGCCGAAATGCTCGAGCACGACGGCTCACGGCAGACGCCCCTTTGGCAGCTCGCGGTCGCATACGAACGTGCGCGGGGCAATCTTTCGGACGTCGAAGTGCTGTCGCGAATGACGGACATTGTTCGCATTTTGCGAAAGTCGATCGACTCCGGCATCGCTGGCACGCAGTACGACGATCGCGTGCTGGGGTACCAAAGCGGTCGGTTTCTCGAGCGGATGAATCGGGGCGAATTGCTCGACGGCGGGGCGCTAAACCGGATCGTGCTATACGTCACCGCCATGATGGAGGTGAAGAGCAGTATGGGGGTGATCGTCGCCGCTCCGACAGCCGGCGCGTGTGCAGCGTTGCCGGGCGCTGTGATCGGCATGGCGGAGGCCATGGGGCGCGACGAAACCGACATGGCAAAAGCAATGCTCGCGGCGGGATTGATCGGCGTGTTCATCACAACTCGCTGGACCTTCGCCGCGGAAGTCGGCGGCTGTCAGGCGGAAGGAGGCTCGGCTGCCTGCATGGCTGCGGCGGCGCTCGTCACATTGGCGGGAGGAACGCGGGACCAGGCTGTTGCCGCGGCGTCGCTGGCGCTTCAAAGTATGCTGGGGCTGATTTGTGATCCGATCGCCAACCGCGTCGAAGCCCCCTGCCTCGGCAAGAACGTGATGGCTGCCGCCAACGCTCTTTGCTGTGCCAATATGGCCCTGGCGGGGTTCGACCCGCTCATTCCCCTGGATGAAGTGATCGATGCGGCGCGCGGTGTGGCCGCCATGATGCCCCGTGAGCATCGCTGCACTTCGCTCGGCGGATTGGCGATCACGCCGACGTCGCTCGCGATTGAAAAGCGACTCGCGACCCTCAAGTCCGCCGGCTGCGGCAGTTGCGCCTGCCACTGATCGAATTGAGTAACCTACCTTCAGCAGTTCAGCAGATTGAACACAGCAATATGCCAGACAATTCCATTTTTCAGGGCTGCATTCCCGCGCTCATGACTCCGTGCTCGCGCGATGGAGTGCCCAACTACGATGCGCTGGTCAGCACGGCCAGGTCGCTCATCGCCGAAGGGATGCGAGCCGTCGTGTACTGTGGGTCGATGGGCGATTGGCCCCTCCTGACCGACGAGCAGCGTCAGGAAGGAGTGCGACGCTTGGTCGAAGCCGGTGTGCCGGTGGTCGTGGGTACCGGCGCACAAAGCCCGGCGCGCGCAGCGGCGCACGCGGCTCATGCCAGGGAAGTCGGCGCGGCCGGTTTGATGGTCATCCCTCGCCTGATGTCGCGCGGAACTTCGCCCGCGGCGCAGCGGGCCCATTTTGCCGGAGTGCTGAAAGCGGGGGGCGATCTCCCCGCCGTGATCTACAACAGTCCCTACTACGGCTTCGAAACCAAAGCCGACTTGTTTTTCGCACTCAGGCGCGAACATCCAAACCTCGTCGGCTTCAAGGAATTTGGTGGGGCGGCGTCCCTCACCTATGCCGCCGAGCACATTACCACGGGCGATCCCTCGTTGTCGCTGATGGTGGGCGTCGACACGCAGGTGTTTCATGGCTTCATCCGCTGTGGAGCCGTCGGAGCCATCACGGGCGTCGGTAACGCTTTGCCAAAGCCCGTGCTGCGACTGATCGAACTTTGTCAGCGGGCCGCGCGAGGAGACGTCGAAGCTCGCCGCCTCGCCGCGGAACTCGACGACGCCCTGCGAGTCCTTTCCACGTTCGACGAAGGCCCGGACCTGGTTCTCTATTACAAGCAGCTCATGGTCCTCGAAGGCCATCCCGAATACGAACACCACGTGAACGCGACCGATCGTCTCACCGACAGTCAGCGCGAGTATTTGCACCAGCAGTGGTCACTCTTCAAAGCATGGTGGAGCCAATGGCCCGGAGCCAAAGACGGCTGAGCGCGGCGAGTTCTCTTAACCGCTTTGTTCGTGTGACATGCTCAATCCTATGAAACTCACCGTCTCTTTGCTGACGCTCTTCCTCCTCCCGGCTGCGACGGTTTTGGGCGCGGGCGATCCAGCGCTGCCGGGCAATCATCCGCTTTCCGCCTCCCAGGCGGGGGACGTGCTGATCTCGGAACTGCGTTGCGCCGCCTGCCACTCGGGCCTTGCGCGACGGTCGCTGCAGGACAAGGCCGCGCCCGATCTGACGAACGTCGGTTCGCGAGTCTCCCCCGATTACCTGCGACGGTTCTTAGCCTCCCCTGCGACGGCCCACCCCGGCACGACCATGCCGGACATGCTGGCCGGGCGTTCGGATGCCGAGCGGCGACAAATTGCCGAAGCTCTGACCCACTTTCTGATTGCCCAATCGAAGGGGACTTTCGCTGCGGAGCGACCGAATCCGAACGATCGAGAAGTGGGCAAGACGCTCTTTCACTCGGTCGGCTGTGTCGCTTGCCACGGGCCAAAGGACGAGTCCTTACAAATGCGGCCGTTGGCGGATCCGGAAGATGACGCTGAGGACCTTGAGGACCAGCCCACGCAAGAGTTCAAGCCAATTGCGGTACCGTTGGAGCACGTAGCCGCCAAGTACAGCGCGAAGTCGCTGAGCGAGTTTCTGTTTCAGCCGCTGCGCGTCCGCAGTTCCGGTCGGATGCCTGACCTGAAGCTGACGCCGGATGAGTCTCTGGCAATTGCCAGCTACCTCGTCGCCGAGCAACCGGACGAGCAGCCAGCCTTCGTCCCGGACGCGGCGCTGGTAAGCAAGGGGAAGGAGCACTTTCGCGACTTGAACTGCGCGGCGTGCCACGCGCTCCCCGGAATGAGTGCGGCGCCTTTGGTTCGTTCGCTGAAAGACGCGGACGTAACCCGTGGTTGCCTCTCCAAGTCCGTTGGCCCGGGGCCTCGGTTTCAATTAGAGCAAGCCCAGACCGACGCAATCGTGGCCGCGCTGCGCGACCCGAAGCCGGTGGACGACGACCGGACGGTTGTCGCGAAAACGATGACGGCGTTTCGGTGCATTGCCTGTCACGTTCGAGACGACTACGGCGGAGTTCCGGAAGCGTACAGCTCATTCTTTGTCGGTAGCGAGGAGAAATTAGGTGAGGACGGCCGGATTCCGCCGCCGCTCACGCTCCTGGGCGCGAAGCTGCAGCCCGCCTGGCTCAAAAAGGTGCTGTTTGACGGCGAGAGCGTACGCCCCTACATGGCCACGCGAATGCCTCAGTATGGCGAGGCCAATCTGGGTGATTTGCCCGCGCTCCTCGCTCGTTTGGACGTCTTGGAGAGCAAGGCGATGAACATCCCAAGTTCCGAAGCCCGCTCCGAGCCCGAGCGTCAGCGCGAAAAGCTCCTGCGCGCGGGAGGCCGCGAATTGCTGGGGGACCAGGGGCTGAATTGCGTTGCCTGTCACACGTTTAACGGCAAGGCCGCCCCTGGTAGCCGCGGGATTGACCTGGTGACGACGACCCAGCGACTCCAACCCGGGTGGTTCAACAGTTACGTGCGTAATCCCGGCGCGTTTCGCCCTCGCACGGTGATGCCGAGCGCCTGGCCGAACGGCGTTGCTGCGCATCAAACCATTCTCGACGGCGACACCGACACGCAGATCGAAGCCATCTGGTACTACCTCTCGCTAGGCACCTCCGCTGCCGATCCCTCGGGCATCCGCAGCGTGAGCACCAGGCTCACCGTTGCCGACCAGGCCGTCACCTATCGAGGCAGGAGCCGCGTGGCGGGGTACCGGGGTATCGCGGTCGGATTACCCGGCAAGCTGAGCTACGCCTTCAACGCCGAGACTGGCGCCCTCTCCGCCATTTGGCGAGGCGACTTCATCAACGTGAATTGGAGTGGTCAGGGATCGGGAGACTTTCATCCCGCCAGCGAAGCGACGCTGCTCGCTCAGGACGTCTCCTTCGCGCGGCTGGAAGATGAAAACGCTCCCTGGCCGCTGATGCCCGTGATGACGAAGGAGGCGAGGACGAATCCCGATCCCCTATATCCGAAGAATCTCGGCTATCAGTTCCGGGGTTACTATCTCGGGGATTCGTCGATTCCGACTTTCATGTATCGATTCGGCGACATCGAGATTGAAGATCGATCTGCCGCTCTGGTGACGGACGACCGGGCCGTCCTCAAACGGGGCCTGCTGTTCAAATCGCCCACGCAACAAACGATTTGGTTTCGGGCGCTAACGGGAGAGATCGTGCAGGAGTCTGACCATGTCTATCGCAGCGGCCGACTTCGGCTGACGATTCCCCCGAGCGAAACGAAGGTTCGACCGCTCGCGCAAGACGCCGCTCGCTCGGAGCTCTTGCTGCGAATCACCATTCCTGAAGGCCAATCGACGCTTGAGTTTTCCTATGAACCACTCACCCGGTAACACTGGTCGATTGATTTTCGCGGTATTGCTGCTCTTTGCTGCGCAACTGGAGACCGCGATCGCCGAAGAAGTTGGCGATCGCTGGGGGACCGAGGAGCGCGAGCGGGAGTATTACCCGATCGTCAACATTCCGCTCCCCAAGGATACGGTGATTGAAGCGGGCGCTTTTGCGGTCCTGCCCGATCGACGCGTAGCCGTGGGAACCCGGCATGGAGAGATCTTCTTCATTGACGGCGTCGATGCCGCCAAACCGAATCCGTTGTTTCACCGGTTCGCGACGGGGCTCGACGAGATCTTTGGACTCACCTGGCACGACAACGCGCTCCGCGTGACGCAAAGCTGCGAATTGACCCGCGTTAGCGATAGCAACGGTGACGGCGTCGCGGATCGTTTCGAGACGATTTCCGACGGCTGGGGATATGCGAACTACCACGAATACGCATTCGGTTCAGCTCTCGACCGGGAGGGCAACCAGTTCGTGGCGCTCGGGCTGTCGGAGTCGTATTATTCGTATGCCCTGAATCGCGGCTTCATCATGAAGGTTGCGGCGGACGGCACGACCAGCGCCTTTGCGAGCGGATTGCGCAGTCCCGGCGGCATCGGCTTCGATGAGCATGGCGCGCTGTTCTACGTCGAAAGCCAGGGGCCATGGAACTGTTCCTGCAGCCTCAAGGCCGTGTCTCAAGGTAGCTTTCACGGTCATCCAGCCAGTTTCACCTGGTACAAGCACGCTCCGGAACTCGGCCCGGTTCCGCCAATGCCGCAGTCCGGCACTCGCGCCATCACCGAACGCAAACGCGTTCCGCAATTAACCCCCTACGCGGTTATCTTTCCGTACATCCGCATGGGGCGTTCGATCACAGCCTTCAGCGTGAATCAGACAAAAGAGAAATTTGGCCCGTTCGAGAACCAGTTGTTTCTTGGGGATTACACGCTGTCGGTCGTGATGCGCGCCACCACCGAACAGGTCAACGGCGTCTGGCAGGGAGCTTGCTATCCGTTTCGCGAAGGGCTTTCGACCGGCATCCTGAATGTTCAGTTCACCCCCGGCGGAAACCTGCTCTGTGGCGGCACCAATCGCGGCTGGCCCGTGCGGGGCATCAAGCCGTTCTCGCTGGAGCGGATCGAGTGGAGCGGCAAGATGCCGTTCGAAATCGAGCGGATCACTATCGAGCCGGACGGTTTCAAGGTCACCTTTACCAAGCCCGTCGAGCAAACGACCGGAGCTTCAGCCCAATCGTACGCCATCTCCGCCTTCACGCATCCCTACCACGCCGGCTACGGCGGCCCCGAGATTGACCAGCACAAGGCTTCCGTCCAAGGAGTACAACTGGCTGAAGACGGAATGTCGGCGAAGCTCACGCTGGACAAACTTAAGCCCGGCTACGTGTACGAGTTCGATCTCGGTCGTCTGCGCTCGCGCGACGAGGAAGAGCTGCTTCACCGTCACGCCTACTATACGGTCAACGAGATCCCGACGCGCTGATGCGGTGGTGAGTCGCGGCTGAACTTCCTTGCTGCCACCCTCGGGCCGCCCGGTTACAATCCACCGATGTTAGCGAGCGTCGGGTGGGTTGTCGTGTGGTTTGCGACTTTTGAGATTGCCCGAGTGGAGAGCAGCATGAGAAACGAGAGATTGGCGTGTTGGCTGGCGATTGGCCTGTTGGGATTCGCCTCGGCGGCGGCGTGGGCCGATGAACCGAAGCAAGGGGACGCGCATTGGGCTGAGCTTGGCAAGGGCGTTCGCTTGGAGACGGTTTACATTCCGCCGGGTGAGTTTCTCATGGGGAGCACGCCGGAGGAGAAGGCATGGGCGACGGGGATTGAGGGAGGAGCTCAGCCTGGAACCGATCGCGAGTCGTACGAAGGGGAGCAGCCGCGCCCCATGCGCGTGAAGCATGGATTCTGGATGGGGCGCACCGAAGTTACCGTCGGCCAGTTCAAGCGATTCGTCGAGGAGACTGGCTACGTCACCGACGCGGAGAAGCCGGGCGGCAAGACGCAATGCTTCAATCCCAAGTGGAAGAGCTACAACTTCACCACGCAGGTCACGCATCCCTGGGAGCCGATGGAAGGCAAAAGCTGGCGCGATCCCAACTTCCAGTTCCCGTTGCGCGATGATTTTCCTGTGGTTTGTGTGAGCTGGACCGATGCCCGGGCCTTTGCCGATTGGCTGACCAAGCGCGAGCGCGAAGCCGGGCGGCTCCCCGAGGGGTTGGTCTACCGCCTGCCCACCGAAGCCGAATGGGAGTACGCCTGTCGCGGTGGCCGCAAAGACAGCAGCTTCTTTTGGTGGGGGAATGAGTTGAGCGAGGGAGAAGGACGACTCAACATCTCTGCGGTGGATTTCCTCCCCGATCGGAAACAGAAATGGCCGCTGGCCAGCGCCCCGTGGAGCGACGGGTTTGCCTTCGTGTCGCCCGTGGATCACTACGGCGAGCGAGGCCGCAACGGCTTCGGCCTGGCCGATATGTGCGGCGGAGTCTGGGAAGTGGTTCTGGACCACTTCGATCCGAAGGGCGGACACGAAGAGCTGCACGTCGTTAAAGAGAATCCGCGCCCCGTTTGCCGCGGCGGCAACTACTTTGATGTTCCCGGCAACGCTCGCTGCGCCGTGCGCCTGGGCCTGGCCAGCCCACACTACTCCGACTCCCGCGATGGCTTCCGCATCTGCCTGGGGCCTCCTCGGTAGGCGATTCCGGGCAACGACGCCGATTGCGTCGGCGAACCCGTTTGCCGAACAGGTCAGTCGATTCGAGTTGTGGGGAACGCCTCTCTGAACGGGCGAAAACCGACAGCCACCCGCTGGCCGAGCTGCACTAGGAGCATCGGTTAGTTGGTTGTGATAAATTGTTGACAAGTTGGTTGTTGGTCTGTTAGGATGCGTCAGCCCTTTGGTGGTTCCCTCGCTGCGTGTTGTTGGCGTGGGGCGGTTTGCTGCTGCGCGGTGGTTGATTGGAGCCGCGAGTTGGTGGACGACCAGCCTGCGAGCCGGCGCGTGGGTGTTCTTTCTCAATTTGGTTGGGAAATGGGTGTGAAACCCGTCGCTTGGAGTGCGCGCTTCGGTCTCGATGGAGAGGTTGTTCGACGAGTTGTGGAGCGGCTTGCTGCGCGACGTAAGTGATTGGTTTCTGCCCTATTCAGAGGCCCAGGAAAGGGGTTGTAGAAATTTTTGGCCGTTTTGGCGTAAGTGGAAGCCGGATTGGCGTTTGTCGCTAAATTGGTAATTGAGCTAGCTGTTGTACTAACCCCCCTGCAGGGGACTGTTCAGGCCGGTCGCGGATTTTGCACTTACGACGAATCGCGGCGGCATGAAGTGACGCCGAAACGCCGCTCGTTTGTCCGCCGAAATGTGTTGTGAACGAGCGCGGCGGAGCTGCTCGTTCTTGGGGGCGACGCCGCGCGGCGGGCGGCGATCAGACGCCGAGAAGCCGGGCGACGGCGAAGTAGATCAGCAGCGTAACAATGTCCACCACGGCGAGCGCAATTGGCCCGGCTGCAACTTGGGAGGGACGGTTGATGCTGCGGAACAGGTAGGGCAAGGCGATGCCGATCAGTCCGCCGCTCAGCACTGAGGCGAAGATGCTGACAGACAGGGCCAGGATTGGGGGCACGCCCTGGGCGCGGAAGAAGACCGCCATGCTGGCGAGCACCGCTAGCGCCAGCCCCAGGAGGGCCGAAGTCGCAAGCTCGCTGCGGAGGCGGACCAGAAACGTCGACCAGGAGCGCCGTCCTCCTTGCAGCCCCTGCAGGGCCAGGCTGACCGACTGGGCGGCAACGCTGCTACTGAGCGCGAGGACGAGCGGAATGAACGGCAGGACAAATCGCGAAGAGGCCGTTTCGAAGTTGACGCCAATCACGCTTGCTGCCGCCCAACCGCCAGCCACGGCTGTGAGAAGCCAGGGGAAGCGGCGGCGAAAGAGGTTTGGAACGGCCCGTTGACTGGCCGCGAGCTGAACGCCGATCAGTTGAAAGAGATGGTTCTGGCTCTCGCGGCGGTCCAGGTCGGTTAGCTCTTGGGTGTAGAGCTCGACGTCGACGATCCCGACGAGACGCCGCTCTTTGTCGACGATCGGAAATGCGAGCAGCTTGTGCAGGATGAAGAACTCGCAGGCTTCGATCACGGTGGCGTGATCGGGAATGGCCACGACCGGCTGAATCATGATTTCCGCGAGTTGCTTGTCGGTCGGGCTGAGAAGCAGCCGGCGCGTGGGGACCACGCCCAGCAGTCGGCCATCCGCGCTGGTGACATAGAAGTAAACGATTCGGCCAGCCGGTTGTTTCTCGCGAACCTGCTTCAAGGCGGCGTCGACCGTCAGCGTCGCTTCGAGCGCGACGAAGTCGGTACGCATGTGTTCGCGGATCGGTTGATTCAGGTAGTTCTGATTCATCGCTGCGCTTGTGATAGTGCGTCGGTTGGTGGTGAGCGAATGAACGCTGGTGACGGCGGCTAAAATTCTTCGCCGGCTTGGAGCTCAACGTCGGACGCTGGCGGTCGCATAGCGCGTTGCTCGCGGAACTCGTCGATGATCGAACCTTTCCACAGCGGCACGCCCACCGCGTACGCAGCCCGCGCGAGCATGTGGGCTCCGATCGGCGCCGTCAGGAAGAAGAAAGCGATGATAAGGATCGCCCGAATCGTGATCGCCAGCTCCTGAAAATGGATGCTGACCGCGAGCAGGATGCAGGCGACGCCCAGCGTTGAAGCCTTCGTCGCAGCCTGCATGCGCATGAAGATGTCGGGGAGCCGGAACAAGCCCAGCCCGGCGAGCAGCATGAAAAACGAGCCGATCAGGAGCAAGGCGCTAGCGATCTCATTCATCGAAGCCTCTCCTTTCCAGGTATCGCGCAAAGCCGACCGTCGAAAGGAACCCGACAAGCGCCAATATGAACGCTGGATCGATCAAGATCGATTGGTTGACGGCGATGCTGTAGATCGCAATCACGCCGACGGCGAGCACGCCCAGCAAGTCGAGGGCAACCACGCGATCGGGCAATGTCGGACCGAGCACGAGGCGCGCGAATGAAAGGAACATTCCCACGAGGACCATCCCCATGGAGACGACGAGAGCAACTTCGTTGAATGTGTATGGGCCACCCATTAGCGGAGTAACTCCAAAACGCGGCGTTCAAGCCCCTCTTTGACGGACCGTCGGTAGGCTTCGACATCGCCGCCGTCGATATACATCGCGTGCACGTACAAAGTTCGTTTGTCGGGGGAAAGATCGAGGCTGACGCTGCCGGGAGTGAGCGTGATCAAGTTGGCAAGCATGGTGATTTCGGCGTCGGTGCGGGCGTCGAGCGGAATCGCGACGACGCCGGGACAGACCACCGAGGCGCTTGCCAGCGGCGCGCGAATGCTGCCGGTGATGTCCGGCTCCGGACCGAACGGATCGGTTTCGCCGAGGGGAAGTTTGGGAATGGCAAGTGCGCCTGGGACGAGAACGTCGTACGCTACGCGCAGATTGGCCAGGATCATTTCCCACAGATAGCGCACGACGAAGCGGATGACGAGCGGCACTTTGCCGAAGTAGCGCGAGGGGCCCAGGACTCCCTTCAGGCAATACAGGACTGCAAAGCTGAGCAAGTAGCCGACGGTCAGGTTCGAGATGGTGAACAGACCGGTGGCCATGCCCCAGATGACTGCCAGCAGCAGATTGAGGAGGAACATATTCATGGCGTCGGCTCCAGAACCGCGCGAATGTACTCGTCTCGTTCGAGCAGTTGGTCGGCCGCCCGCGTGGCGACCGAGAACACCGGTTCGGCTCCGAGGCCAATGCAGAGCGTCAGCACGGCGAGACAGCCGATCGGAACGAAGAGCAACTTGCGCTGGGAGGTGGTTAACGGTTGAGCGTCCTGCTCGGAGCTGGCGGGAAGCGGCTTCCAGAAAGCTTCAGCCCAAATCTTGGTCATCGAAAAGAGCGTCAGGAGGCCGACGGCGAGGGCCGTGGCCGAAATGACATACTCCTCGGCTGCCAGCCCTGCCTTGATGAGCGACAGCTTGGCAAAGAAGCCGGAGAGTGGCGGCATGCCCGCGAGCGAGAACGCCGGAATCAGGAAAAGGAGCGTCAAAAGCGGCTGCGTGGCATAGAGTCCTCCCTGGCGTTTCAGCTCGAAGGTGCCACACAACCGACGAGCAACGCTGCTCACGAAGAACAGGTTCGTCTTCACGATGATGTGATGCATGATGTAGAAGATCGAGCCTGCCAGGGCCAGCCTGGCGAGCGTCGATGAGCTGGCAAGTCCGGCCAGGCCGAGCCCCATCGTCATATAGCCGATCTGGCTGACAATGTGGAACGAGAGGACGCGGCGGAACTCCTGCTGAGCCACGGCGCCGAGCACGCCCGTAACCATCGTCAGCCCAGAGACAACGAGAATCAGCAGGTGGGTGTAACTGGCCTCCTGGACAAAGATCAACGTAAACACGCGGATTAGCGAGTAGACGCCAACTTTCGTCAGCAGCCCCGCGAACAACGCTGAAATCGCCCCGGGGGGCGTGTGGTAGGAAGCAGGTAGCCAGAAGAAGAGTGGGAACACGGCTGCCTTGATGCCAAACGCAACGAAGAACAGCATGCCGATGGCGGTAATCAAAGCGGGGTTGTCGAGACCGTTCAACCGTACTGCCAGATCGGCCATGTTCAAGGTGCCAGCGATTCCGTACAGGATGCCAATGGCGGCGAGGAACATCGCGGACGAGACGAGGTTGAGCGTCACGTATTTGATGCTCCCGTATAGCTGCGGCCGTTCTCCGCCGAGTGCGAGGAGAACGAACGAAGCCATGAGCATTACTTCGAACCAGACATACAGATTGAAGAGGTCGCCCGTAAGGAACGCCCCGCAGACGCCAAGCAGCAGCGCATGGACGAGCGGGTAGTAGCCGAACGCTTCGCGCATACGATCGATGCTGCCGAGCGAGAAGATGACCGTAGCCAGGCCGACAATGCCGGCAAGCACGACCATTACGGCGCTGAAAACATCGGCCACTAGCGTGATGCCGAACGGAGCCGGCCAGTCGCCCGCCTGAGTGACGCAGATCCCTTCGCGCCAGACCATCGCGAGTAGCGCGATGCCCGAACCCAGCAGGGCAACTGCCCCGGTGACGGCAAACACTCGCTGCAGAGACGTCCAACGCCACGCAAGCAGTGAAGCGGCAGCCGTCGCGAGCGGAATCAGCAGGGGTAGGACGAGAAGGATGTTGCTCATTGGTCGTGAACTCGCAATTCGTCAGGATCGTCGCTACCGAAGGTTTGGTTCACGCGGTGAAAGAGGGCGAGCGAATAGGCGGCGACAGCGAAACCAATGACGATGGCTGTGAGTATCAGCGCCTGAGGAAGCGGATCGGCGGTCGGCTGCAGGGGAACCGTCTCGCCGGCTTCGATGATGGGGGCCCTGCCCCGCGTCAGTCCGCCGACGGTAAAGATCATCAGATTCGCGCCGTGCGAGAGGAATCCCAGCCCGAGAATCAGTTTGAACAAGCTGCGCCGCAGCATCATGTAGATGCCCGCGGCGTAAAGGCAGCCGGTGACGATTGCGAGTAGTGTCGACATTTCACTCCTCAGCCAGTGGGAGGATGATGGACAACGTGACGCCAATCACCGCCAGGTACACGCCGATATCGAAAATCACTGGCGTACCGACATCGAGGACTCCGAGGCCGGGCAGATCGAGCTTGCCCCAGAGTCCTGTCATCAGCGGCAAGCCGAAGAACAGCGCCAGGACTCCGCTGCTGAGGGCGATCACGAGCCCACTGCCGATGAGGGCTTGCAGGTTTTCGGGCAAGGCTCGGCGAACTTCCCTCGCTCCGAATGCGATTCCGTACAAGATGAAACCGGCTGCCGCGACCAAGCCACCACTGAAGCCGCCACCCGGTTGGTTGTGACCGCGCAGCAGCAGGAACAGCGAAAACAGCAAAAGAAGTGGGAGCAGGAATCGAGCAGCCGTCTGCAAAATAAGCGAGGACGAAACACCGGAGAACTGATGTTCGTCGGTTGTGGACGTCTCTCGTTGATGGGCGTCGGTGTTTTCTGGTTCTCGCGGTTCGCTCGGCCGGCGACGGAGTTTGAGCAGTCCGTAAACCCCGACTGCAGCGACGGAAAGGACGGTGACTTCGCCCATGGTGTCGAGGCCGCGGAAGTCGACGAGGATCACGTTAACGATGTTGCGACCGTGTCCGCCGGAGACGCTGTTTTCGGCGAAGTAGTCGGAAATCGACGGATACTGCTCAGGCGTAGCCAGCAATACCAGGGCCGTCATCAGCGATCCGGTCGCAATTGCCAATCCGGCGTCGCGCACTCGGGCGCTCACGCTGGAGACGATGCGGGATTCGGGCAGGTGATAAAAGACCAATACAAAAAGGATGACGGTCAGCGTCTCCACCAGAAACTGCGTCATGGCCAGATCGGGAGCGCCGAACGCGACGAAGATGAGCGACACGCAGTAGCCCACCACGCCGAGTGACGTGATGGCTGCCAGTCGCGATTTGGCGCGCACGCCGGAGAAAATGGCCAGCAGCATGAGCACGGCCAGCGAGGCTTCGAAGAAGCTCAAATCGGTCCAGTTCAGCGTCGCGGCAAGCTTTCCCCGGCCAAGCAGGGAATAACCGACAAGGCCGGTCGCCGAGGCGAGCGTGATCATGAGGTAGAACCGCAGATAGCCGCTTTGCAGCGCCTGCGTTTGGGCGACTGCCAGGCGGTTCATTCCCGTGAGCGCCCAGCCGTACCATGCGGCCGGACCAAACTGAAATTGCGAACCCCACTGGTCTTTCAGGCCAAGGAACTTTCCTCGCAGGGCATACAATCCGAGGCCCCCGGCGATGGTGGCAACGCTGAGCAGAAAGGCTGTGTTCACGCCGTGCCAGAGCGCGAGATGGGCGCCTACGTCGCTTCCGAGGACGGATTGGCTCGCCGAACGCACGATTTGATCGGCGCCGTATCCGGGCAAACAACCGAGGAGCAGACTAAGCCCCCCGAGCACCGCGGGACCGATCCACATTCCCAGCGGCGCCTCATGCGGATGGTGTGGCGTGGTTAACAGCTTGCCGAAGAAGGGGCGGATACCAACAGCCGCAGCGACTGCAAACAGCAGAGCGTTTGCCGCTACTGCCGCCGCGAGTACTGTGGAGCGGAACGGAGCATGCAGCATCGCCTCGTAGGTCGTTTCTTTGGCTATGAAGCCAAAAAGCGGCGGCAGGCCAGCCATCGAAATTGCCGCGATGCCGGCGGAGATCGCGGTAATGGGCATCAAACGACCCAAGCCGCTAAGGCGTGTTGCGTCGCGGGTGCCGGTGGAGTGGTCAATGGAGCCGGCAACCTGGAACAAAGCGCCTTTGTACAAAGCATGCCCCAACAGGAATGCTATCGCGCCGGTAACCGCCAACTCACCTCCCAGCCCCAGCAGCAATACCAATAGGCCGAGCGAGCTAATCGTGGAATAGGCCAGGATGCGTTTCAGGTCGGTTTGGACGATCGCCAGCCAGGCGCCGACCGCCATGGTGATCCCGCCGACAGCGGAGACCGAAACAGTCCAAAGTTCCGTTCCTCCAAGCGCCGGACTCAGTCGGGCCAAGAGGTAGACCCCCGCTTTGACCATTGTGGCGGAGTGCAGATAGGCGCTAACTGGCGTCGGAGCCTCCATCGCCCCCGGCAGCCAGAAGTGAAACGGAAACTGGGCCGACTTCGTAAAGGCGCCCAGCAGGATCAAGATGAGGGCCGGTCCATAGAGCGAGTGCGCTTGGATCTGGTCTCCCCTGGCCAGGAGTTCCCGGATCTCGAACGAGCCTCCAACCTGCCCAAGTAGCAGCAGCCCAGCCATCAGCGCGAGGCCGCCCCCGCCCGTGACGAGCAATGCCTGTAGCGCCGAAGCTCGGGCCTGCGGGCGATCATGATTGAAGCCAATCAAGAAATAGGAACTTAGGCTGGTCAATTCCCAGAAAACGAACAGGGCCAGGAGATTGCCGGCCAGGACGAGCCCGAGCATCGAGGCCATGAACAGCAGCAGAAAGGCGTAAAAACGCCCGAGCTGCGGATGCCCCGAAAGATAGTCACGGGCATAGACGAGCACGAGCGCGCCCATCCCGTTGACCAGCAGCGCAAACAGCAGGCTCAGACCGTCCAGGGTGAACGATAAATTCAGTCCCAGCGACGGCGCCCAGGCTTGAGAGGTGTGGTAGGCGTCTCCGACGGTAACCGAGCGGAAGAAAAGCCCGAAAAAACCGGTCAATCCGAGCGGCAGGAGGGCGAGGATGTATCCCGTCGCTCGGCCGGCAAATTGGTGCAGCAACGGCGCAAATGCCGCAAGCGCCAACCCAACGAGGATGGTCCACGGAATGAACAGTGCGAGGCTAGTTGGATCGTCAAGGCGGATGAACTGCTCCATCGGTGGAATCGGTTTCCATTCATCTTGCCAGGCGGCCGGGATGGCGCCGAACGGTGCTAGATCGGTAAAAAATTGAGCGCTCTACAAAGTGCAAATTTGGAGCCGAGCGAACTCGGCCATCGACAAAATTTCAGGCGGTCAGGTCAGCATCAAGTCCGCGAGCCCCAGCGTGATGAGGAAGCCGCAGAGGTCGACCGTCGTGAACAAAATGGGGCCAGACGCTAGCGCTGGATCCCATCCCACGCGCTTTAGAGCCAGCGGAACAATCCCCCCCAAGATTGAGGCCAGCACCGTACTGAGCACGATTGCCAATCCAAGCACCACCCCCAGCATCCATTGGCGTTGCCACACGGTAGCGATCACTCCGAGCAGGCACCCCAGTAACAAGCCATTGAGCACCGCAACGCGGATCTCCTTCGCAATCACCCGGCTGAACTCGCGCGGCTCGAGCAGCCCCAGCGAAAGTTCGCGGATGCTGAGGGCCAGCGATTGGTTCCCGGCGTTGCCGCCAACGCCGGAAATCACCGGCAGAAACACGGCCAGCGAGATCACAGCGGCGAGCGTGTCCTCGTATAATCCGATGACGCTCGCAGCCGTCATACTCAACAGCAGGCTCACCGTCAGCCAGGGGGCCCGACGCGCCACGCGCGATCCCCAATGCATGCTCCGCAGCTCATCGCCGCCGAGCAAACCGCTCATCAACAAGTACGTCCGTTCGCTGCGAAGGGCGACAGCTTCTTCAACATCGGTTTTCAGGACGACTCCTAGAAGCTTGTTGGAGTCGTCGACGACCGGAAGCCCCAGGTAGCCCAGACGGTCGAAGATTCGCTGCAGTCGATCGAGGGTGGCGTTTGCTTCCACCACTTGCGGCTTCGGCTGCATCACCTGCCCAATCACGTCGTCGGACGAGAGGAGCAGCAGATCACGCAGTTTTAGCGTTCCGACAAGACGTTTCTCCTGATCGACCACGTAGGCGTACTGAACGTCGAATCGGGAATAACGCTCGGCATTCTTGCGCAGGTCGTTGACGACGTCGGCAACGGTTCGGTCCTGTGGAAATGCCAGATACTCGGTGATCATCAGTCCGCCAGCAGTATCTTCCGGGAACTGTGATAAGCCGAGCAGCGCCTGCGAGGCGTCCGGAGGCATTTCCGCCAGAACAGCTTTCGCGTCATCGTCAAGCGCCCCGAGCAGGTCGGCTTGATCATTACTGGGCAAGAATGGCAGAGCGGCTGCAGCCGAAGCGGGAGGAACCTCCTTGAGCCACTCGGTCGCACGTCCGAGCGGCAGTTGGCTTAGCAAGGCTGCGAAATACTCGCCGTTTAGCCGAACCAAGACCTCGCGCAGTTCCTCTCCCTCTAAACGGTCAACCAGCCTGGCCGCCTCCTCGGGGGGCGTACTCTGCAATCGGCTCGCGAGCTGGTCGAAATTACCTTGGGAGGCAAGCTCGTGGAATTCAGACGCAAACTGCGGCGAGGGATCACTCATAGCCAGGCAATCTCGGAAGTAGTTGTCGGAGCTTTCGCTGGTTTGCCGTTGTTTGCAGCGAAGGCTGCCGCTCCGAGAAGTGGCATCTCGTCGCACGGCAACCATTGCAACCAGCCAAGCCTACCGCATTGGCTGGAATTGAGGCAACCGTGCGACGAGTAAGCGTGAAACTAGCGAACCGCGGTATGAGGGTTCTCGAAAGCCGCGTCGAGACTGGCGAAGTGCCTGGCGAGCCTGCTCGAGGTCACTTTGCGATTCGCCTGCTGCCGAAGTACTTTCCTCGCGCGGCGAGTGGCCCGGCCGACAGCGGTGCGAATGGTCAGCCCCGTGTCATTCACGGCAATCTGTCCCACCAAAGGCGACCACAACACGACGCGAGCGGCAAAGCCCTGATCGTCCCGCCCTGCCCTCACCGGCGACAAGTAGACGACTACGCTCGCGATTTTCGGGTTGTCGCGAGCAAAAATGCGTTTCACCTTCGCCTCGATTGCTTTCCGCAAGCGAGGGCTGATGTTGAAACGCCGGGTTCGCACCGAAATCCACATGTTCGCCTCCCCATTCAAGTAGGAAACTTCCGTACGAATTGCAAATCCCGGTGGCGGGGCCAACAAGCGACCGATCGCAATCGCGTCTTGCCTGGGCAGATCGCCAGGGCCCCGCCACCACCGCCTTGAGCTGGATCAAGCCGAGTGAAGCAAGACTGGCCGCTTCGAGTTCATGGCCAGGTATTGCCAGTCGCAGTGGTAGAGTCGCGGCAGCAGGCGCCGTCGCCTCGCGATGACCACCAGATCCGCTTGACGGGCATCTGCTTGGGATAGGATTGCTTTCCCTGCGGTTGCGCCATCAAACACCACTGCCGTTTCCGCGGTCCCGCCGGCGCGTTCGACCTCCGTCCGGCTGTTGTGAAGGTATCGCCAGGCTTCGTTTCGGGCGTGTCCAGCCGGAGGCAACGAGCCATCCAGGGGACTTTGCTCCCATTGCATTGACTCAAGCAGCCAAAGCGGTAGTACTCTCAGGAGGGTGTACTGAGCTTCGGGGCCGGTAATCGGGAGTACGGTATGGACGCCGGACGCCTTGTCATCCGAAACCGAGACGACGACGCGCAGCTGCCGATTGCTCCTCGGCCAGTTGTCTTGCCACTGGGACGGAAGTACGAGGACCGGGAACGGAGCGTTTATGACTTTCTGCACCCAGTTTGGCCGCCAGAGCCGCGACCACCAGCTTGCTGATTCCTGCTGTACGAGCACGAAACCCTGCCGGCGATCCAGTTCCTTCGCCAGGACGTTCACCACATCGCTACTGGTACGGTGAGTAACCGAGATGTCCACCGAGGTCTGACGTGACCACCTTTTGACGAGTGCGCTCAACTGGTCGGAGTGACGCGAGCGGAAATCGATGGACTTTCCATCGTCTACGACCACGACATCTTCGTTGTCGAGTGGATCCGGAGGTCGGATGTTCACTAGACGCACGCAGGCCTGGAGCGGCTCCGCCAGACTTGTCGCTTGCCGCAACACGGTGTCCGCATCTTCCAGGCTCCAAAGTGGAGCGATGATGCTTTGCCGTGGTTCTGGAATACGCAGCGAGGGCGAATCCAGTCCGATCCTCGTCAGGTAGCTTCGTGACAGTGGCACATCTAAGTTCCTTTCCATGTGGTCATGAATCAGATCCCGTTAGCGGCCGTCGGGCTAGTGCGAAATGGAATGATTGCAGAGCCGATTTGTTTTCGTGTGGCTTGTGTCTGTAGGAGTCGTGGTTGTGCTGGCGACCGATACGTCGTCGCAATCGTTGTCGTGCTGCTTGCCGCTTGCTTCCAGCCATAGCACCGGGCAGCGAGCGCGGAGTTTCACCTAGTCTGAGATGCTTCCTCTCAACAAGCGGCTCCACCAGCCCCTGCGGCTGGGGCGCATCACAATCAAGCCGCAAGCGTGGTCTCGACTCAGACTCACGATTGCAGCCGACGGCTGTCCACTGGTAACAAGCGTGGACATGCGCAGGTCTGGTTGTGAGTGGCGCAACGCTTCGAGCCGATCTTCGATGGAGCGACGATAGGCCTGCGAGCGGTGCAGCTCCTTCCGGTCGGCTACGTGCACGACGAACAACTCACGGTTCGTCGCACGGGCAATCGCGCACGCGATGCGAAACGCCCCCTGATCCTCGGCGCTGAATCGAGTTGGATGCAGGATCGGTTTCGCCATCGCGTTCCACCGCTGGGATAAGGAAATCATTGCGTCCCCGTCAGGAATCGGGCTGCGCGGTCAAAGCCAGATCGCTTGCGTTGCCGTCTCGGCCGGCATGCTGAACCTCGGTGATTCGCAGTCGGCTGATGCCGGCGGGAACCGCCCATTCCACGATGTCGCCAACTCGGTACCCGATCAAAGCGGTGCCGATCGGCGCCATAACGGAGATGCGGTTCCTCGACACGTCCGCGTATCGAGGCAGCACCAACGTGTAGCACTCCTCTTCACCCGTGGATTCGTCGCGGAACCAGACGGTCGAATTCAGTGCAACCACATCGCCTGGCAGTTCCCAGGGATTCACGATCTGCGCTCGCGCCAGTTCATTCTCGAGAGAGTCGAGGAGGCTCGTCGGAACTCGCGAGTCCTGTCGGGCCGAGTTGACGGCTGCCTGAATTTGGGTCAGGTCACTGGTCGAGATGATGAGGGGGCGTTTCGTCATTGGTCTATTCCCGTAGTTGGGGTGTCTCAACTTGGCTTGCGAGTTGGAGGGCTCGCGATCCAAGCCAGAGCTTTGGCGTACAAAGGATTCGCTCGCCTGCAATGGGCGAACGTTGTCAGAGTGCAAGGTGAGACGACGTGTCTCGGAGATAAGGGCTTCGAGCGGCTTGCTCTGAACCTTGCTAAAGCATTCGCTATGCCAATTGGCTCACATCTGCGACGGCCAGTGCCGAGGAGTATCTATCTCGTAAAACGTGGGGTTTTTAGGCGTTTTTTCCGTCAAACCTGTAGACAACTCCAGGCGTTGGGCGGAATCCCTGCCCCTGCGCCAGGTTGGCGGGGAAAAGTGGCAAAAGATTGACCAGTCCCCGGTCAATGTTTGCCTAGCGGAGGCTCATTGGCGTCTGCTCTTTAGCCTGCTCCTAGGGCGTCTCAGGCTGCACTTCGAGCCGATAAACTTCGTTCAAGGCGTGGAGTATCCGGTAGGCTAAAACAACTCGGTCTCCCTTCTGAATGAGCCGTAGTTTGATCCGCTCGCCGCGGAGAATTACCGGACAATCGGGTGGAACATCGAACCGTATGTCCTTGCCTGCGACGCTCACTTCAATTTCACGAGCAATCAGGTCGACGTTCCTCACAACCCCCACCGCGTATTTCATCGTGGGAGGCTCGATGCGGCTGGCTAGGTAGGGTGCTTCGTTCATTGCGCCAGGATGCTATGGCAAGCCGCATACCATCCGGCGACAATCGCGGGCGCCTAGAGCAGCTGGGCGCCAAGAAGCGTCTTACGGTCCTGACGAGCGGTACAATTGTGGGCGGCCCCTCGCAGCCAAGTGGAATTGGGAGTTTTGCAATGTCCGAACGAAGCAGACTGGAGGCGGCTGTGCAGTTGGGACGCCGATCGCTCATCGGCGCCCCTCTGGAAGAGCTAGTTCGTGACTCACTGCCGGTGATTGCGGACCAGGTTGGGGCGGAGTTCAGCGTTCTTGTCGAACTGCTCCCTGACGGAAGCGAGAAACTGCTTGGCGAGTCTGGATGGAAGGCAGACTTTGCAGCGGCCGGATGCTTGGAGGTCTTGAAGGAAGGAGAAATTTTCGCCCAAGCGGTACGCTCTCTGGAGCCTGTATCGTTCGGTCTGCTCGACCAGACTCTGGAGGGTGAGACTGGCGAGTTGGCGCAGCATGGCATTCGCAGTTATGCCTTAGTGCCCATCCTGGGACGCAGCCGCCCCATGGGAATGCTAGGGGTGTTTCGCTCCGCTTTGCAGCCCCTCGCAAGCGAAGACATCGCCTGGCTACAGGTGGTTGGCAACATCTTCTCCTTTCGATTCGAGCAAAACTGGCAAGCGCAATGGGAGCACGATCGGCAACTGCTGCGCGCTGAACAGATGATGGCGATTGGCCAGGTTGCAGCCGGCGTTGCTCATGAGCTACGCAACCCGCTGACGTCCATTAAAGGCCTCGTGCAGGTCAATATTCGAGATCTGCTGGCTCGTGGCCTGCCAGCGGAGGATCTGGCGATCGTCGAACACGAAATTCGACGGATGGAGCGGACTCTGCAAATCTTTCTGGACTTCGCCCGGCCGTCGCGGCCCGATCGTCGGAAAATTGAACTGGCCGCCATCATCGACCGGGTCGCAGCGTTGGTAAGTGGGCGGGCCAAGAAGCAACATGTCGAAGTTCGATTGCTGAGGCCATCGGAATCGGTGGATGTCGTGGCGGATGGAGACCAGATTCAACAGCTCGTGCTGAACCTCGTTCTGAATGCCCTAGACGCGATGCCCCACGGAGGAACGATCGAAATCGACCTTCGACCGCCGCGCGACGGCTACGTGGAACTGTACGTGCGGGATGACGGGCCAGGAATTGCGCCCCATATTTTGCCGAAGGTGTTTGAGACCTTCGTTAGTAACAAAGAGACGGGCGTGGGGCTCGGGCTGCCGTTGTCGAAGCGGATCGCGGAAGACCACGGAGGAAGTCTCGCGGCATACAACCTGCCGGGCGCAGGAGCCTGCTTCCTCCTCCGGCTCCCCGCGCAATGAGTTGAGCCGGTTCCATACGATCGGACGCTGAATCAGATTCTACGAGTACCTGAGAGACTGTCATGCCAACGCTGCTAGTCGTGGACGACGAGCCTTCGATCTTGCACTTCTTTCGCCGGGCTTTTCAACAACCCGATATTCGCTTGGAAACGGCGTCGTCGGCGCAGGAGGGACTGGAGAAGGTCAAAACCATTAAGCCTGACGTGGTCGTGCTCGACGTGAACCTCGCGGGGGAATCGGGACTCGACGTCTTTCGCCAGATTCAGCAAATCGACTGGCGCATCCCTGTCATCTTCATCACGGGGCATGGGACGACGGCTTACGCAATTCAAGCGATGCAACTCGGGGCTTTCGAGTACTTGCTCAAGCCACTCGAACTCGATGAACTGACCTCGCTCGTTCAGCGGGCCTTCGAAATCAGCCGGCTGATGACGGTGCCGCAGGCGGAGCTGCAAGGAGGCGAAGCAGCGGATACGGACGACCCGCTTGTTGGGCGAAGTCCGGCGATGCAGGCGGTGTATAAATCGATCGGTCGCGTTGCGTCGCAGGATGTGACGGTGCTAGTTCTCGGTGAGAGTGGAACTGGCAAGGAACTCGTGGCGCGGGCTATCCACCATTACAGCCGCCGGGCGACGAAACCATTCGTCGCCGTAAATTGCGCCGCGATACCGGAAGCCTTGCTTGAGAGCGAGCTTTTCGGTCACGAGAAAGGGGCGTTCACGGGCGCGGATCGGCGGCGGATCGGCAAGTTTGAACAAGCCAGCGGCGGCACGTTGTTTTTGGACGAAATCGGCGACATGTCGCCCGTCACGCAAACCAAAATTCTCCGCGTGCTCCAAGGGCAGGAGTTCGAGCGCGTCGGAGGTAACGAGCCGATCAAAACGGATGTAAGGATCATTGCAGCCACCAATCGTGACTTGGAGAAGATGGTCGCGGAGGAGCAATTTCGCGGCGATTTGTTCTATCGTTTGAACGTGTTCACGATTCGCCTGCCAGCGCTTCGGGAGCGAGTGGAGGACATTCCGCTACTTGCCAATCACTTCGTGCGCCGCTTTTCACGCGAACTGGGCAAGGAGGTGCACGCGATTGCGGACGAAGCTATGGAACGGCTGAAGCAATACAGTTGGCCCGGCAACGTTCGTGAGTTTCAAAGCGTCATCAAGCAGGCCCTGCTCGTGACGACCGGCCCTGTCTTGTTGCCCGGGTTCCTGCCGCAGTCGATTCTTGCTCCGTCGGCAAACGCTGCCGACTCGAGCAGTAGTCAGCATTCGTTGAAGGGGATGACTGAGTTCATTCAGGAGCGGTTGCAGGCGGGGTCTACCTCGCTCTACTCCGAGTTTCAGGCGTTCACCGAGCGACATTTGCTCACGCTAGTGCTGCAACACACCGGCGGGAATCTGTCTCGGGCCGCGAGGATTTTAGGAATCACGCGAGCCACGCTTCGCAGCAAGTTGAGCGCCGTCGGCGTGGCGCGTGAACTGACGAGCGAGAATAGCACCTAATCGCAGGCAAACGCTTCGCTTAGTCGCCTCGATATTCACTCCAGTTGATCTTTAGTTTTCGCATCCTGGCTCGAAGGGTGTGTGGATTGATGTCCAGGATGGCTGCAGCGCCTTTAGGCCCCTCGATTCGCCCTCGCGTGTACGCGAGCGCCTTGGTGATATGGGCCCGCATGGCTTCGTCGAGCGTCGCGATGGTTTCAGCTTGCGGCGACTCGGCCGGCTTCGTGGGAGCTGCCGCTTGGGGAGCTGTGTTCGAATTCGAAGGAGCCGAGGCGCCGGGGCTGATGACGCCCAGAGCTTTGGCAATCTCCAGCGTGCGTCCCTCGCCTAGAATCGCGGCGCGATCAATCACGGAGCCAAGCTCTCGGATGTTCCCTGGCCACGAATAGTTGGACAGCAACGCAATATCGCTTTCGGTGGGCATCACCAGCGGCAAGCCGAACCGCATGGCGGCACGCTCGGCGAAGTGTCGGGCGAGCGCGGGGATGTCTCCTTTCCGATCGCGCAAGGCTGGCAGGAGGATCGGGAAGACGGCGAGACGATACCAGAGGTCTTCGCGAAACTCTTTGGTGTGGACCATGGTTGCCAGGTCGCGATGGGTAGCGGCGACGATTCTCACGTCGACGCGTATCGACTGGTGGCCGCCAACGCGTTCGAGAAAGCCGTCTTGTAGCACGCGCAGCAAGCGGACCTGGGCTTGAAGCGGAAGCTCGCCGATCTCGTCGAGGAACAGCGTTCCTCCGTCGGCCCGCTCGAACCAGCCTTGGCGCATGTCGCTTGCGCCGGTGAAGCTCCCTTTTTCGTGGCCGAAGAGCTGCGAGTCTATAAGTTCCGACGGAATG
>Ga0182737_1001297_pt1 | contig 25421 bp, 20 predicted proteins | sample eDN5th30CBELigOP_FD_128878 | JGI IMG/M metagenome (GOLD analysis project Ga0182737, IMG submission 128878) | Enriched Organic Plus compost microbial communities from Emeryville, California, USA - eDNA 5th pass 30_C BE-Lig OP (version 2) (version 2) ... | reverse complement strand
GTGGTACTCGACATTGGCCGCAGCCCTCACCCGGCTTCGCGGTTGTTATGGCAGGTGGCCGACGCGGCGCTGCTGGTCAGCACGTCGGACGTGGTGGCCGTGATGGATACGTACGCGGCAATCAAGCTGTGCCTCGGCGAAGGGGCCTCAGCGGCCGTGTGGTCGCTGTTCAACCTGGTGGAGTCGGAAACCGCGGCCGACGATGCGTTCGCCCGGCTCTCCATGGCCTGCCAGCGGTTCCTGGGACTGAACATTCAACTGGGAGGCGCATTGCCGGTGGTGGAATCGCTTACGGCGAGCGCGGGCCATGTACTGCTATCGGCCCAGCGCGATCCGGCGGCCGCGCACACGCTGACACGATTGGCGGTCAAACTGCGTCACGCCTGTGAAAGCGGCGCTGAGAGCTCTGGCCAGCAGACGCGGAGCCGGAGTATTCCTTCGCCGCTACGGGTGCCTGCGCCGTTGATGTCGTCGGGCCCGGGAGTGCGCGACGGATGAACAGCGCACCAATGCACAAAAATGGTTTCCGCCGGCAAGGTCCATGGCGGAAGCATGCACCCCAGCGGGGGCTCGAACCAGAAAACAACAGAAACAATTCAACCTTGAAGTGCCCTGGGCCGATAAACCCAACATCCGTCCGAACGCTCCGGCGCTTACGAGTTTGCCGGTTAGCGAAACCTGACGGACCAGGCAGGCAAGAGGGCCTTCAAGTTGGGACGGAAGTACGCTGGCATCCTGGGATCGCTGGCCTTCGCGCTGGTTGTGGCGCGAAGCCTGGTCACAGGACGCCTGGGGCCAGAATCGCTCTGGCCGGCCATGGCCGCCATGCTCGTGATGGCTGCCCTCGGTTGGCTCGCGGGCGCCCTGGCCGAGAGCCTGGTATCGGAAGCGGTTCGGACTCGCTTCGCCGCCGCCTTGCAGGAGCAACAGGCGGCCGCCGAGCAAACCGAACCCCAACCCGGTACCAAACAGCGGCGGGCAGCCTAGGACGGTAAAGCTCCAGCCAGCGCGATTGAGCGACTGGGAGTGCGTACCGCGGGCCAGGTCCGCGTAAGTTCAAATCACGTCACGCAGTACCTGCCACAGACCGCCGCGAGCGGCACGTTCGCAAGCGGTTTGTAGATTAAAACTTCGGTCATTCGGCAGGATCGACTGCATACGAAAAACGGCAATCGCCGGCCAAGAAGGCCGGCTCGGTGTTCACGGAGGAATGCATGCAGACCACGGCTGTCGCTCCCGACGAAATCACCCAGCTCTGGCTCGACTACAAACGCGATCCCAACAACAAGGAATATCGCAACCGGCTCGTCGAAAACTACCTGCCGCTGGTGCGGTACAACGGCGAACGGATCTGGTCGCGGCTGCCCGAAGGCGTCGAGCTCGACGACCTGATCTCGGCTGGCGTGTTCGGCCTGATGGATGCCATCGAGGCGTTTGACCTCACCCGGGGCGTCAAGTTTGAAACCTACTGCGTGCCGCGTATCCGCGGTGCCATGCTGGACGAACTGCGGACCATGGACTGGGTACCGCGGCTGGTGCGCAGCAAGGCCAGCAAGCTCAACGAGGCGATGAAGACCCTGGAGGCCAGGCTCGGCCGCCAGCCCACCGAAACCGAGCTCGCGGAACACCTGGAGATATCGGTTCCCGAGCTGGAAAAGATGATCACCGAGGCCAACGCCGTTAACCTCATCAGCCTCAACAAGAAGTGGTACGAAACGGACAGCTACAAGGATGTCCGCGAAATCGACATCCTTGAGGACAAAAAAGGTGAAGATCCCACCCGCCGCATCCAGAAGAACGACCTGATGCGGCTGGTGACCAAGGGGCTCAACCGCAACGAGCGGTTGATCATCATCCTCTACTACTACGAAGAGCTGACCATGAAGGAGATCGGCGCCACGCTCGATCTCTCGGAAAGCCGCGTGAGCCAGATGCACAGCAGCATCGTGCAGCGGCTGCAAAGTCAGCTCAACCGTCGCCGGCCCGAGTTCGGCACCTAAGCCGTTAGGGTCTGCCGACCACGATCGACCGTGACACCGCCAACGTCCTCGGGGGCCGCCATGCCAGCCCCCGAGGCGTTTTGCATTCCGCCCGCGGCTTATGTCGAAGTCTTTGAACGCAACAAAAATCCCCCCGGCGGGAAGCATCCCACCGGGGGGCTAAGTCATCGCAATCGTGTGGTGGCCTGCCGCCGCGTCAGGCGGATGACAGGGCCAGTTCGCTTACTTCTTGGCCAGGCTGGCAGCGTCGAAATCGAACGACACTTCGCGGACCTCGCCGCCCTTGATGGCGACCATCCGCTCCTGGGTCAGCACTTGACCGTCGCGTTCCAGTTCAACGCGGACCGGGTACTGCACCCACTCGCTGCCGGCCGACAAACGGGTGGTGGCGAACTCGCGGACCTCGCCCGTCGAGCGGGTCGGCTGGCCAGCCAGCGTGACCTTGGCGTCGGCGGGGACGCGGATGATCAGGGCGGTCTTCACCGGGGTGGTGGCCACCTGCTGCTCGCCGTCGAGGTTGAACTCGAGGTTGCCGGCTTCGCCGCCGCGCAGCTCGATGGTCTTGGTCTCGGTGACCACTTCGCCATCGACGATCATTTCAGCGCGGATGGTGAAGTTGTAGGCGCGGTCGGCCTGCAGCCCCTTGGAGACAAACGTGCGAATCTCGCCGGGGGTCTTGGTGGCGGTCTCGTTGACGTACACCTTGGCGTCGGCCGGAACCTTGACCGTCAGGTAGGTGTCGCCGCTGTTACGACGGGTCATCGGAGGAGCGACCGGCTCAGGAGCGGCTTCGCCCTTGGGAACTTCAACAGCCGGAGCCGAGTACGAGGGAACGACGGTGCCCGGGGTGACGATCACGCCACCGCCGTAGCTGCCGTAGCTGCCCGAGCTTCCGGACGAGCCGGAGCTACCCGAGCTGCCCCAGCTTCCCGACGAGCCGTATCTGTTGCTGGAGTAGTAGTAGCCGTGCCTGCCGGACGAGCCGTTGCTGCCCCAGCTGTGGCGACCCCAGTGACCCGAGCTACCGGAACTGCCGGACGAACCGGAGCTACCCGAGCTGCCCCAGCTACCGGAGCTTCCATGGCTGCCGGAGGAACCGTGACGGTGGCCAGCATCGGCCGAAGCGGTCATCAAGACCGTGGCGGCCAGGGCGGCCGCGCTGAACAGATACTTCTTGATCATACGCAAAATGCTCCCCTTAGAAACCGTTGCCGTTTCACCGCGAACGGACAACTATCTGCGCTATCCAGGAAGGCTAGGCAGGCTAGCCCACTCACGAAGAATAGTTCACTTGAGGAAAATTGAAAGATTATTCCCCGGAAACCCTACCCCGATGACGGCCATGCGTGGTGCGCGTATTCGGGCAGCTAGGGCAACCCTGGGGGTTAGGTTAGCAGTGCTAGCTTACCCCCCAATTGGCACCGCTTTCAAGCTTGTTGTTGCAGAATGGGTAAAGTTGCGCGGCGGGGCGAAGTGCAGGCACCCAAAGAACTAACGTGTGGCGACGATTGCGCTGCGTGGCGCGAACGCAACGGCCGTGGCGAATTTGCAGCAAAATCCGCGAGATCCCGGCTCGGTTTGCACGCCCCTAGCCGGGGGCGTTCTCATTGACAACTCCCCCGTGGCCCCTCATCATTCGGGGACTTGAAGCCCGCCGCCGGCGCGTTTTCCCTCCCTCCTCAGCTCCTCTGCGACGAATCCATGCCGCTTGGTCCGCTGAAGTCCCGATTGCCGGTCGTGGGACGGGTACTGCTGTTTTTGGCCCTGCTGTTCGTGTTCCTGGTGGCGATCGAGCTGCTGTCGGGCTCGATGAAGGTGGCCGGTTCCGATACAGCCCGCTCGATCCTCCAAGGGCTGGATAACCCCTTTGCCGGCTTGGCGGCCGGCATCCTGGCCACGGTGCTGGTGCAGAGTTCGTCGGTATCGACGTCGACCGTGGTGGCCCTGGTGGGGGCCGGGCAGCTTAGCGTGGCGAACGCCATCCCGATTGTGATGGGGGCCAACATCGGTACGTCGGTCACCAGCACGCTGATAGCGCTGGGGCACGTCACGCGGTCCGACGAGTTCCGCCGCGCATTCGCCGGCGCCACCGTGCACGACTTCTTTAACCTGCTGGCCGTCGCCATTTTTCTGCCGCTGGAACTGGCCACCGGCTACATGGAATACACGGCCACCTGGCTGGTGAGCCTGGGCATCACCGGCACCGATACCGGCTTCCATAACCCGGCCACGGCCGCCGTGAAAGCCACCGCGGCGGGCATCCAACACGGCCTCGCCAGCCTGGGGTTGGCCGGCGGCTGGTTAGCCATTCTGATGCTGTTGATCGCCTTGATTCAGATCATGGGCGCACTGTACTTCATCACCAAGCTGATGAAATCGCTGCTGGCCGACCGGATCGAAGAGTGGCTCAACCGTGTGCTGGAACAAAAAGGCATGATCGGCCTGGTGATTGGTGTGGCCACCACCATGGCCGTGCAATCTTCCAGCATCACCACCAGTTTATTGATTCCGATGTTTGCGGCGGGCGTGCTCTCGCTGGAAGCCGGTTTCCCCTTGGTGGTGGGCGCGAATATCGGCACCACCATCACCGCGATCCTCGCGGCCACGGTGACCAACCAGGCAGGTATGACGATCGCCTTCGTGCATTTCCTGTTCAACGCCAGCGGCGCGGCACTGTTCTTGCCGATTCCTCCCTTGCGACGGCTTCCCTTGCAGTGTGCCCGCTGGTTAGCCAATGCTGCGACTCGAAGCCGGGTGTGGGTGCTCATCTACCTGGGCACCGTGTTTGTGGCGATTCCTCTGTTGGGCATCTTGATCTGGAAGCGATGATCCAAGGATTGCGGCCACCCGATGTGCAGGTGGCCGCGTGTGCGGAGTGGCGAAATGTTTGATTGGTTCTCCAGTGGTTCTTCCGGCGCGGCGGGCTTGGACCGGATGCGCGCCGAGTTCTGCCAGATGCTCGACGCGGGGCGGCAGGTGTTCGAGGCGGCCACCGACGCCATGCTGGGGAAAACCGATCCCGAGGCCGTCCGTGAATCGCTGTTCAAGACCGAGAAGAAGATCAACAAGTCGGTCCGCCACCTGCGGCGCGAGATCGTGGTCCACTCCACCGTGCACGGGGCCGGTTCGTTCCCCGCCTGCCTGGTGCTGATGAGCATCGTGAAAGATGCCGAACGGATTGGCGACTACGGCAAAAACCTGTTCGACCTGGCGACCACCGCGCCCATCGTCCAGGACAACGAGTGGAAGACCGATATCGCGCAGCTCACGGAGCGCATCGCCAGCCTGCTGAGCGATTGCCGCGATACTTTCTCCACCAGCGATCGCGACAAGGCCCTGGCGCTTATCAGCCGGGCGGAGACGATCGAGGATCGCTGCGACGACCAGATCCACCGCATCCTCACCGAAGAGCCGCCCAAGGCCGCGTCCTACGTGCTGGCCTATCGGTATTTGAAGCGGGTGGCCTCGCACGTCTTCAACGTGCTGACCAGCGTGGTGCAGCCGGTCGACCGGCTCGACTTCGCCAAGAAGCTGCCCATCGCCCGCGATAAGGATTCGGGCGAAGCTTCGAAGAAGTAATCGCGCTGCTTCGGCTCCGTGCCTGCGGCGGCTGTTAGCCTTACACGCCCAGATTTCTCACCGGCAGCCGGCTCAGCGTGATGCGGCCGGAGAAGCACACATCGACATCGTGCCCTGGCGTGCGCATGCGCTCGGTGTACCGGCCGGCGTAATGCAGCCGCCCATCTTCCTCGCGGTACAGCACCGGCAGCGGGTGATCGTCCACCTCGCAATGCACCAGTTCTGGCTGCTCGCCGCGGACGTCGCTGGCATCGGGGAAGTTCACGTTCCAGATGACGCCGGGCTGTAACGGCAATTCGAGGATGTCGCTTAAAACGGCGATAGCCCACTGCTTCGCCAGCTCCCAGTTGTTGGATCCATAGCGACGGAACTGGCTGAGGGCCACGCCAGGCGTGCCCAGGAAGGCTGCCTCGCGGACGGCCGCCACCGTGCCCGAGTGGAACACGTCGCAGCCCAGGTTGCCGCCTTCGTTGATGCCCGAGAGCACCAGGTCGAACCCTTCGGTCCAGTGCGCCAGGGCGATGCGGACGCAGTCGACCGGGGTGCCGTCGACCATGTAGCGTCCCTCGCTCAGCCTGGTCAGTTGCAGCGGCTCGTGCGTGGTGGCTTTGTGGCTACAGCCGGAGTGGTGGTCGCGCGGGGCCAGGATCACACATTCGCCAAAGGACCGGGCTGCTTCGGCCAAGGCCGCCAGGCCGGGCCCGTCCACGCCGTCATCGTTGGTCAGCAAAATCCTCATCGGGTTCCTTAATGATTACGAATCCATCGCCCCGGTGATTCCTCAGCCAGCACTGCCAGCAGGTGGCTCGCAAGCCGATCTATCCTCGTCCGACGGAATCGGTTAATACTCACGCCGTCTTATGGGAGTGGAGAACGACAATGGCAGCGATTGCTCGGCAACTTGGCCTACCGTCCAGCCTGATTGTGATTCCGGCTCGGCTTCATTCTACGCGGTTGCCGCGAAAACTTCTGTTGCGGGCCGGTGGCAAAACGGTGATCCAATACACCTACGAGGCCGCCTGCCGGTCGAAGCTCGCGCAGGGCGTGATCGTTGCCACCGACGCCGAAGAAATCGCCGCCGAGGTTCTCTCCTTTGGCGGCGCTTCCCAGCTTACCGGCCGCGACCTGCAAAGCGGCACGGACCGCGTGGCTGAAGTCGCCGCCACCCGTCCAGACATCGAAATCTTTGTCAATGTTCAGGGCGATGAACCGGAGCTGGCCGGCGAAACCATCGACCGCTGCATCCGTCTGCTGCACGACGATCCCCAGGCGGAAATGGCCACGCTGGCCACGCCGATCCGCTGCCTCACGCGGTTGAACGACCCCGCTTGCGTGAAGGTGGTTTGCGACGACGCGGGCCGCGCCCTGTACTTCAGCCGCAGCCCAATTCCCCACGCGCGCGAGTGGAGCGATCACCTGCTGACGGCAGAACCGGCCGTATTCCATCAGCACCTGGGCATTTACGCTTACCGCCGCGAGTTTCTGCTGCGGATGGCCGCCATGCCCCCCGCCCCGTTGGAGCAAATCGAACGGCTGGAACAACTTCGAGCGTTGTCCGCGGGCGTGAGGATCGCCGTGGGCGTCGTGCACGAAAACTCGGTCGGGATCGACACGCCGGCCGACTACGAACTTTTTGTCCAAAGAGTCCACCGCAAGTCGGCTTAGGCGCAGCCGGCCACTGCCTGCGGAGCAAAAAAGCGTCGCACCTGGATTGGCACCTCGTCACCCGTCTCGTCTGACCGGTTTCGTACAACGTTGACTCGCCGGGCGAAGTGCGATTGCGATACGCGCTGTCGTCAAAAGTGCAACATCGGCGAGCCTGCTGCGCTGCCTAACCTGAGGGGTGCGTGGCGGCAAATCATCCCCTGGTTTGCCCCGCCGCCGACAGGTCGCGGAAGCGGCTAGGGAGGGCCGGCGGCCCCCATTCACGCGCCGCCTTCAACATCATTTAAGAAGATTTTTATGCATGTAAAGAACTGCCCTGAAACCACTTGTATCCGCAGGTGTGATATTCGTAGGCAGTTCTCGCCTTACACAATAGGCGGTTTAGGCTGACAGCGCCGCCTATTGTTACCGCCAGCGTGGCAGCGGGGGAATCCAACGCCACCGGGGGTAATGGCATTAAATATGCTTATTGGGTTAACTGTATGGATCACCGCAGCTTTCATAAGCTGCGGACCTCAAGCAAGGAGGCGTCGGAGCAGCGCGTGATCGTCACCCGCTCGGGCTGGCATAGTACGTAAAGAGCGTACGTTCGGACCTTTGACTGGCGGAAATGGCTAACCAGCGATTCTTGATACGTTTGTTGCAGCTCACCTATACTCTACATTTTGACAACTTCCCAGGTGGCTCTGCTGGATAGCCCGATTGAAGTTAGCTGCCCAAAGGTTCCGATGGTAACGATTAGGCGGCCACGCCGTCGCGTCCGGCCCAAACGTTAAACCTTGTCGGGAACGGCTTCCGCATTCCAAATATCCGGCGAATCGTATGCGAATCTGGAAGATGGCTTCACCCTCGTCAGCAGCCCCTAGTCGCGCGTGCGATGACGAACCGATCGTCATCACGGGCATTGGGCTGATCACCGCGCTGGGCTCAGACCGCGAAAGCGTGTGGCAAGCCGTCCGCCGCGGCAAGAGCGGAGTGCGTTGGTTGACGGGTATTCCCGGCATTCCGGACAACACGCTTCTGGGTGCTCCGGTCGACCTCGAGATCCCGGCTCCCCGCGAGCTCAAGAGCATTGCCCTGGCTCGCCATGCTGCCCGCGAGGCCATGGAAGACGCCGGCGTTAATCTGGATCAAATTGATCTGGATCGTTTTGGTTGCGCCATTTCGGGCCACATGGGCGACACCGGCTGGATTCTCCGCAATGCCGACCGCGAGGATCTGCTGGTTCCCGATGCGCTGCCCTGGTGGCAGCAGTGGATGCCGAACACCTCGTGTAGCCAGATTGCCAACTACTACGGTTTGCGCGGCCCGCGGCTGACGCACTCGGTGGCTTGTGCCAGCGGCCTGGTCGATATCCTTTCGGCCGTGCGCACGATTCGCGACGACCAATGCGATATCGCCCTCGCCGGCAGCGGCGACGCCATTCAGCCGCTGTTTGCCGCCGGCTTCGATCGCATGAAGGTGCTGGCTCACCACGACGACCCCACTCAAGCCTGCCGGCCGTTCGATCAGCACCGCAACGGCTTTGTGCTGGGCGAAGGCTCGGCCATCTTTGTGATTGAACGGCTCAGCCATGCTGAAGCCCGCGGCGCGAAGATCTACGCCGAAATCGTTTCGGGCCGAATGCTGGCCGAAGCCCATCACGTGACCGGGCTCGATCAGGAATCGGAAGCGTTGGCGCGGCTGATTTCCGAGACGCTGCGCGAAGCGCACTTGCGGCCCGACGACATCCAATACATCAACGCCCACGGGACCGGCACGCTCCAGAACGACGTGGTGGAAACCCGGGGCATTCGTCTGGCCTTGGGCGAGGCGGCCAACCAGGTGTGCGTGAGCGCGACCAAGTCGATGCTGGGCCATCTGATCAACGCGGCCGGCAGCGTGGAACTGGCGATCACGGCGCTGGCCCTGCGCGATGGCTACGCTCCGCCGACGTTGAACCTCACCAACCCGGACCCGGCCTGCAATCTCGACTGCGTGCCGCTGGTGGGCCGCCGCGGCCCGTACCAGCACGCCCTCAAGATCTCGGTAGCGTTTGGCGGTCACCTGGTCGCCGTGGCGCTCCGCCGCTGGGACGAGCAGGGCATGGTGCAGGCCGCTCCCGCTGCGTAACGCACAACGCCAGTTGGAATCACGCCATCCAATGCGCACCGCTCGCAGAGCGGCGGCACGCGCCTATTGCCCATCGCCAAAACGGTCGCCTGGGCGGATCGGGTAACCGCGCAGCAGTTCCGCCGCGGTCATCATTCGTTTGCCGGCAGGCTGCAACTGCTCTAGCGCGACGATCGTGCCGTTGCCGCAGGCGATGGTGATGCCCTCGTCGGTGGCCTCCAGCACGGTGCCGATCGCGTCCTCGGCCAGGGCGTGCTTGCCCGGCCGCGGCGCCACGTGCCCCACGATCAGCCGTAGCGGCTCGCTGCCGCTGCGATGCCAGAACGTGTAGCAACCCGGCCAGGGCTGCATGGCCCGCCACTGGTCTTTCACGCCCTGGGCGGTGCGGGCAAAGTTCAGCAGCCCATCGGTCTTCTTCAGCCGCGGGGCCTTGGTTGCCAGGGCCGGATCTTGCGGTACCGGTTCCACCTCGCCACGCAGGTAGCGATCGACCGTCTCCATCATCAGTGGCCCGCCCAGCGCGGCCAACCGGTGTTCAAGCTGCTCGGCGGTTTCATCCGGATCGATCGTCACGCGGGCCTGGCCCAGCACCGGGCCGGCATCGATCTTGGGCGTCATGTGCAGGATGGAAACGCCGCTTTCCTGCTGGCCGTCGTAGATGGCCCAGGCCACCGGAGCCGCGCCGCGATACTGCGGCAGCAGCGAGCCGTGCAGGTTCATGCCGCCCAGCGGGGCCAGCGAAAGCGTCTCCGGCGACAGAATCTGCCCATAGTCGGCCACCAGGAACAGATCGGCCTGAAGCGGCCGGAGCAGCTCGTGGGCCTCGGGCGAGTTGACGCTGGGCGGGTCCAGAATTGGTAGGCCCAGCTTCGTAGCGGCCTCGCGTGTCGGCGGGGGCGGTGGAGCGTTCCGCTGGTTGCGTGCCGGCTTGAGCGGCTGGGTGACCACGGCCAGCACGTCGTGTCGCGAGGCGACCGCTGCATGGAGCATAGGAACGGCAAAGCCGCCCGTGCCCATCACCACCAGGCGTAATGGCCGGTCTTGTTGCGAAGCGGTTGAGTTGGTCACGCGCAGCTCGGTTACACAAGAGGAATCAAAGCGGTTTATCTCCCAGGCGAGCCTCGGCGCAGGCCAAGCCCCCTCCTCAAGATACCGCGAGGACGGTTGTTTTGAAGGGCGGGCCACGCGCGCGTGAACGAACGCCGCCGGCCACGGGCACACAGGTATTTCCCTCGCACCCCGAGCAGTTCGCCAAACCCCGCAAGGGGTGCGTGTCCGCGGAACAGGCCGCGAAGTACACTAAGAGAAAGGCAGGCCTTGGCGGGCCGCCGTGTGGCTCGTCTCTGGTTACTCTTGGGCAAATTCCCGGCAAAATATGAACGAGGTCGACGACCGAGTGCTGCTGCGGCTGGAGAATGTGGGCCGCACCTTCCAGATGGGCGAAGTCGCCGTCCATGCGCTCAAAAGCGTCTCCCTCGACATCTACCGGGGCGAGTTCCTGGTGATGGTCGGCCCCAGCGGCTCCGGTAAAACCACGCTGCTGAACATCATCGGAGGGATGGATCAACCCACCAGCGGCCGGGCCATCTACGCCGGCCACGACCTGACACGGCTCAGCCCTCGGGCGCTGACACGCTACCGCCGCGAACGGATCGGGTTTGTGTTCCAGTTCTACAATCTGGTTCCCAACCTCACCGCCATTGAGAACGTGATGGTGGCCTCGGAGATCAGCCGCAATCCGCTCGATGAGGACGAAGTGCTGGCCATGGTAGGCCTGGCCCAACGTAAGGACCATTTCCCTTCGCAGCTCTCCGGCGGCGAACAGCAGCGGGTGGCCATCGCTCGGGCGTTGGCCAAGAACCCCGACGTGTTGCTGTGCGATGAGCCTACGGGCGCTTTGGACTATGCCACCGGCAAACTGGTGCTGTCGCTGCTGGTGCGGCTCAAGGAAGAGCTCGGCAAGACCATCGTGGTCATTACCCACAACGCCGCCATCGGCGACGTAGCCGACCGCGTCGTACGGCTGCGGTCCGGCGAGATCGTCGAAGTCCATCGCAACGAAGTCCCAGCCTCGCCAGAAGAAATCACCTGGTAGCGGGCCGGCAGCAACAAGACATCGGCCCCGCAGCACCAACGAACCCGTTTCCCATCCATCCTCCCAAGGCACGAACCACAAGGGCAAAGGCACTCCTCGCCATGATTCGCGTGCGAGTTCTGGATCGAAAGCTCCGCCGCGATTTGCGCACGGCGATTGGCCGGCTCTTGGCCATTACCGGCATCATGGGCTTGGGCGTGGCCTGCTATGTAGAGATGGCTTCGGTTTATGAAAACCTGATCCGAGCCAAGGATCGGTTCTACGCCCAGTGCCGGATGGCCGATTTCTCGGTCGAACTCAAGAAAGTTCCCAACACGGTCCTGATGGAACTGGCCGAGTTCCCGGAGATTCTGGAAGTCCGGCCGCGGATTCAGTTCTCGGCCACGGTCGATCTGCCGGGCGTCGCAAAACTGCTCAACGCACAGGTCTTGTCGCTCCCCGACCGGCAAAGCCCGGTCGTCAATGATATCGTGCTGGTCAGCGGCAGCTACTTCACCGATCGCCGCGAGAACGAGGTGATCCTGCACGATACGTTCGCCCGGCGGCGCGGTCTCAAGCCCGGCGACTGGATTCACGTCATCCTCAACAATCGCCGCCAGGAACTGTTCATCGTGGGCACGGCGATGAGCAGCGAGTTTGTGTACCTGGTGGGCCCCGGCTCGCTCGCGCCCGATCCCGAGAACTTCGGCGTGCTGTACCTCAAGCAGCGATATGCCGAAGAAGTGTTCGACTTCGACGGGGCCAGCAACCAGGTGGTCGGCACGATGATTCCCAGTGCCCGCGAGCATCCTCAGCCGGTGCTCGACCGGCTCGAAGCCTTGTTGGAACCCTACGGCGTGCTTTCGACCACGCCGCGCAAGCATCAGCCGTCGAACCGTTACCTGTCGGAAGAACTGGAAGGCATCGCTACCTTCTCCGGCATCTTGCCGACCATCTTCCTGGCGGTAGCGGCCCTGGTGCTCAATATCCTGATGGTTCGCTGGACCGATCAGCAGCGCACGATCGTGGGCACGCTCAAAGCCCTGGGTTACACCAACCCGCAGGTGTTCGCCCACTACATGAAGTTCGGAATGTCGGTGGGCTTGCTCGCAGGCGTGGCCGGCTGCATTGGCGGGTATTGCCTGGCGTCCTGGCTGACCGGCGTATATGGCACGTTTTACGAGTTCCCCGACCTGCGGAATGAGGTGTATCTCGATAAGTTTGGGCTGGGCCTGTTGATCAGCCTGTTGTGTTCCTCGCTGGGCGCGCTGCACGGCGCGCGGAGCGTGCTCAAGCTGCAACCGGCCGAAGCCATGCGTCCCAAGCCGCCCCGGCAAGGCGGTGCCATCCTGCTGGAACGCATCCCCTGGCTATGGTCGCAGTTATCGTTCTCCACGCGGCTGGCGCTGCGCAACATCTTTCGCAACCGCTTCCGCACGCTGGCCGGCATTTTTGCCACAGCGATGGGTACCTGCATCCTGGTGACCGGTTTTATGATGCGGGAGGCCATCCAATACCTGGTCGATTTTCAATTCGATAAGGTCCAGCGGGCCGACGTCGATCTGTATCTCAAAGACGAACAGAGTTTCGACGCGCTGCTGGAAGCCTCGCGGCTGCCGGGCGTCGATTACGCCGAGCCGCTGCTGGACGTAAGCTGCACGTTCTATCACGGCCCGTATCAATATCGCGGCACGATCTCCGGCATTGCGCCCGGGGCACGGCTGACGATCCCGCGAGACGACCAGGCTCGGGCGATCCGCATTCCCACCGCGGGCCTGGTGATGAGCCGTAAGATGGCGGAGCTGCTGCACGTCAAAACCAACGATACGGTGGTGGTCCGGCCTACCGAAGGACTGCGGCAGCCGCAGGAGGTACGCGTGGTCTCCATCGCCGACGGCTACCTGGGCCTGGGCGTGTATGCCGACCTGCAGTATCTCAACCGGCTGATTGGTGAAGCCGACAGCATCAATGCCATTCAGCTCCAGATCGATCCGCGGCCGGAGGTCAAACTGGCCCTTAACCGCGAACTGAAGGAACTGCCGGCCCTGCAATCGGTCCATTACCGGGCCGATACCGTCCACAACCTGCGCACCACGGTGATCGAAACTCAGAGCATCTTCATCGGCGTGCTGGTGTTCTTCGCCGGGGTAATCTTCTTCTGCAGCGTGCTCAATAACAGCCTGGTGAGCCTGGCCGAACGCCAAAGCGAAGTGGCCACGTTCCGCGTGCTGGGCTACACGCCCCGCGAAGTAGGCAACCTGTTCCTGAAAGAAAGCCTGGTGGTGACCACGGTGGGCACCGTGCTAGGCATGCCGCTGGGCTACGCGCTGGGCGTGTGGCTCACGATCCTATACGACACCGAACTGTTCCGCATCCCGGTGGTGACCACGCCGCCGGTGTGGATCAACACCATCGTGGCATCCGCGGTGTTCACCCTGGCGGCGCACGCGGTGGTGCAATGGAATATCAATCGCATGGACTGGCTCGATGCCTTGAAGGTCCGCGAGTAAACCGTGGCGTCGTCCGTACAACGTCCGGCAAGGATACAATTCAGAAATCCATTCAGATCCAATCAACCGGGGTGGCAAACCAGGCCCGCAGCGGCCGATGCCAACCGTGCAAGGGGAGGAGTTTACGCGTGAAATCCTGGGTCATGTTGCTGACAGCGGTGGCGGTGGTCGCGGTGGCCGGCATTGCCTGGTCGCAGTTTGGCGAAGGAATGCCGGTTGAAGCCCAACCGGCCACGGTGACTCCGATTGCTGAGTTTGTTATCGAACGCGGCAAAACCCGGCTTCCCAAGACCTACCTGATTACGATGCCGTACGCCGGGCGCATTGAAGCCATCGGCCTCAAAGAAGGCGACGCGGTGAAAGCCGGCCAGGTGGTTGCCCGGATCGTGCCACGCGACCTGGAGCTGGAGCTGCGGATCGCACAAGAGTCGGTCGACCGGTTGAAGGCGGCGATTGCCGAGAAGAAGGATATCTCGGTCGAGAACACACTCTACAAGCAGACCCTCAGTTACGAGGCGGCGATGGAGAAAACCGTCGAAGCCGCCAAGGACCGCCGCCGCGCCAGCCGGGCCAAGTTGGACTTTGTCGCCCGCCGCGAACAGCGGCTCAAGTCGCTTCCGCAGGGCGTCACCGAACAGGAACTGGAAAGCGCCGAACTGGCTCGGGTCGAGGCCGACGTCGACCAGACGCAGGACGAGTTCCTCGTCGCCATCTCCGAGGCCCTGTACCGTGCTACCGACATGGCCGACGTGCTGGTGACCAATTACATCACCCGCAAGACCGGCCCCGAACGCGAAGTGCTGGAAGAAGAACTGAGCGAAGCCCAGGCTCGGCTCGAACAGGCCCAGCAGAAGGTGGAACGGGGCGAGATGACCAGCCCGGTCAATGGCACCGTGCTCGAACGGCACGTCGATAACGAGCGATACTTGCCCGCCGGCGAACTGCTGCTGGAGATCGGCGATTTATCCACCATGGATATCGAGGCCGAAGTGCTGACCCAGGACGCCGTGCAGGTGCGGCAGGGCAATACGGTCGAGATCTTTGGCCCTGCCGTGGGCGACCAGCCAATCCGCGGCACCGTCACCCAGGTGTAGCCGGCCGTCTTCACCAAGGTCAGTTCGCTCGGCGTGGAACAGCAGCGGGTGCGCGTGATTGTGGGCCTCAGCCCTAGCGACTTGCAGCGGCTGGTGAATGAGCGAGGACTGGGCGTCGGCTACCGCGTGCAGGTCAAAATCATCACGCTCGAGAAAGAGCAGGCCCTAACCATCCCCCGCAGCGCCCTGTTCCGCAACAGCGCCGGACGGTGGCAGGTGTTCGCCGTTCGCAACGGCCGGGCACAACTCCAGGACGTGGAAGTGGGCCTGATGAACGACGAGCGGGTTGAGATCGTGGCCGGGCTCGAAGAGGGTACGCCGGTCGTGCTCGCCCCGGAAACCGATCTCACCAATGGAACCCGCGTCAGCATTATCCAGACCAACGGGACTTCCGGCGGCGTGGCCACGGGCGACGTGGGCCGCGACTAAAAGGGCGGCGTTAGCGTTCGGTCGATTGCCGGCTGACGTCGTCCAGCACGGCCAGAAACTCGCCCAGGATCATCGCCGTTGCGCCCCAGATGGTGTGTGGCCCCAAGGCGATGCCGGGTGCCCAGAACCGGAGCAAGCCCCGCTGCACTTGCAGCCGGGTGCGGCGGGAAGTGTCGGTCAGGTGGGCCAGCGGAGCCTCGATCACGTGGGCGACCTCGCCGGGGTCGGGCACGAACTCCGGCCGCTGCCCTGCCACGCCAACCCAGGGCAGCACCGTGAAGTTGCTCACGTACAGGTTCAGCGGCGAAAGCTGCCCCAGCAGCCGCACTTGCGAGGGCGGCACGCCCAATTCTTCGTGCAGTTCGCGGAGGGCCGCCGCCTGAGGTCTTTCGCCAGCTTCGATCGCGCCGCCGGGAAAACCGATCTGCCCGGCGTGATCCCTCAAGTGCCCCGGCCGTAAGACCAGCGGCAGGTGCCAGCCGCCCAGGTCTGGGTACAACAGCAACAGCACCGCCGCGGGCCTTGCCCAGGGCGGCGGCGTATGAAAGTGGCGGCCGTGGCCCAGTTCTGGCTGAAAAACCGCCTGGCTGGCCTCGCCTGGCAGCGGCTGCTGGAGCCGCGCCGCCAGAAGGTCTGGCAGGTTGCTGGCGGCATCGTCGGCTAGCGGCATGGGGGTCGTTACGGTAAGCGGTAGGCTGGTGGGCAGCAGGTGTGCCGGCGGCGGTGCGTGCTCTGCCCCCCTTCTTTATACACGTCCCTCGGGGAATCGCACGCCGGGGCTCCTGGGTGCTCTTCTGCACGAAGCGCCGGCGGCGGTATAATTTTGCAATCGCCGGCAGCGTATGGCCGGTGCCAGGCGCTGCCGCAATTGCTCCGATTGCCCCTTTTCCACCAACCGTTATTTGCCGATGGCTGAGGACTACTACAAGACGCTGGGGGTCAGCCGCAGCGCCTCGCAGGCAGAGATTCAGCAGGCGTATCGCAAGCTGGCTCGCAAATACCACCCGGACCTCAATCCCGACGATCCCAAAGCCGCCAAGAAGTTCCAAGAGGTCCAGAAAGCGTTCGAAGTTCTCAACGATCCGCAAAAACGCGAAAACTACGACCGCTACGGCGAAGCGTTCGAACACATGGGCGCGGGCGGGCCGGGCGGCGCGCGCTGGACGACAGGTGGCGGCGGTGAGGATGTCGATTTCTCGCAGCTCTTTGGCGGAGGAGGCGGCTTCGGCAGCATGGGAGGCATGGGCGGCTTTGCCGACCTGTTCGAACAACTGGGCCGGGCCAGTTCTCGCCGCAGCCGCGGCACACGCGCCGAACGTTCCGCCGCCCGTGGCGGTGATATCGAAACCGAACTGGAAATCCCGTTCCAAACGGCTGTTACCGGCGGTGAAACGGTGGTGCGGCTCCAGCGCGGCGACCAGGTCGAAAGCCTGACCGTCAAAATCCCGCCCGGCATCGAGGACGGCAAAAAAATCCGTCTCCGCGGCCAGGGCCAGCCGGGCATCCAAGGCGCGCCTGCCGGCGATCTGCTGATCAAGGTGCGCGTCGCCAGCCATCCCTACTTCCAACGGCAGGGCGAAAACCTGGTGGTCCGCGTCCCCATCACGCTGGGCGAAGCCCTGGCCGGGGCCAAGGTCGACGTGCCCACGCCCTACGGCCCGGTCAGTTTGAAGATTCCGCCGGGCACCTCCAGCGGGGCCAAGCTCCGGATCCGCGAGCATGGCGTATCGCGCAAGGACGGCACCCGCGGCGACTTGCTGGCCGAGGTCCAGGTGGTGCTGCCCAAGAATGCCGACGAGTCCGAGCAAGCTTGGGCCCAAGAGTTCGACCAGCGCCACCCGATGCAGCCGCGCGAGAATCTTCGCTGGTAGCAGCTAGCGCAACTCGGTGACTTCGCCCGCGCTGCCGGGCACTTCAGCCGGCAAGCATCCCAAATTCGGTTGTACGGCCGGCAGGCCTCTAGCTACACTTTCGGGGGAGTGGTGAATTTCATGCGCGCCTGGGGCCATTGACTGCCAGGGAGCGCCGGGCGCCAGCCGATCCTGTCGCAAACAAGCCCATCCAACGTGGCACCCGCACCTCGCCTGGCATGGATCCCATGATTGGGGCGCGTCACGTCCCTGCTGCTTCGCGGCGGCACCAATATTGGATTGGATTCCAGTCTGCTGGCTGCGATTCGCGCGGTCGGCGGTTTCGGCTGCGCTAGCATATCAGGCTGGTTGGATTGGGGATCGTTTCGATGGGACGAGTGGCATTGTGCCTGCTGAGCGCAAGTTGCATCGCCCTCCTGGGCTGCCACGATGAAGCTGCGCCCGCGGCCGTCCTCAAGTCCGCCCGAGTCAAGCAAGCTTCCCGGCCCCGCCAGCTTCCAACCGGCTTGAACATCGGGCTCTCGAACGAGCACGAACCCGATTCCGACGAGGTGGCGCCCTGGGAGGACCCTCTCCGCCACTGGCAGCAGCAACACGCCCAGACGCTGCGCGATTGGGTCCTTAGCCTGCAATCGCGTGCCGTGATCGAGTTCACCGCTCTGGACCATCGACAGTGGCGCGATTTGGCGCCGCTGCTGGAGTACATTCCCTACAGCTATTACCTGCTGGTCATTGGCGAGTACTCGCTGCTGGGCGAGCTGCAAGCGCTCGTGCTGTATGGCGATGAAGGCGGCCGCCTGCCGTTTACCAATGTGGCGAAGTTTGCCGAGCCGCCTACGACCCAGCAGCTCGAGCAACTGGTGTGGCCGCCGTATCGTCGCGGCGGACCACCGGTGAGCCACCTGGTTTGGGTCAACGGCAAGTTTGCCGCGTCGGGCGGGCCAAGCATCGAGCGGGCCTTTACCCGAGGCTCAACCGGCCCACTCGATGCCGAGATCACCATGGCGGGCGACCATGCGTTGATCTCCGGGCAGTTGATCGACACGCATTTCCGCATGGAAGCCTCGCATCGGCTGCCTTCGCTGCTGCATAAGAATCCCCTGGAGGCAACCTGGCTGCGATTGCAAAGCGGCCTGCTGGCGGTGATCACGGTGGCCGACATCGACCCGCAGTTGCGCATCGAACTGCGGCTGCATCCCCAGCAGCCCGAGCATATCCCGACGATTAGCCGCGAGATCGTGTCGTTGTTGCAAACGTTGCGTCAGCAATGGTCGTCGATCGATCTGGCAGCGTACGAGCAGGAGCACGACGCGCCGACCGATCCGCTGTTGTGGGAACTGGTGCGGAACCTGTTGCACGAAGCGCAGGTGACCGTCGAACCCAGCGGCGTGGTGGTGGTTCACTGGACGGCACAGCCTGCCTTACGCCAACGACTCTTGGACGAAGGTCCAGAGATCCTGAAGCGGATGCACGAACGCGCGGCCCAGCGACAGCGTCGGCGGCGGGTGGCCCAAGTGGCCCAGGCCTTGGAGATCTATTTGCGTCATCATCACAATACGTACCCCACCGACATTTACGATAGCCAGGGCCAGCCACTGCTGAGTTGGCGGGTGAGGCTGCTGCCTTACTTGAATGCCCCTTACGCGCAGACCGCGTATCAGCGGTTGAATCTGGAACAGCCGTGGGACAGCCCGCACAATGCGGCCGTGCTGGCTGCGTTGCCCTCGGGCATCTTTGCCGCTAATCCCGATACGCCGGAGGGCTACGCCGATATCGTGACGGTTCGCGGACCAGGCTTGGGCTTTTGCGTTGAGCCGGGCGAAGCTCCGATCAGGACCCGCGACTTCGCCATTCTCCAGCAAGCGGCGGTGATGGTGGAAGTATCGGCCGAGGCGGCGGTGCCGTTTGGCAAGCCCGGCGACTTGGACTGGACGGCCGACGATGCTCCCTCCCTCCTTGGCCCGGCGAACCACGACCATTTCTATGCCATCCTCGGCTCGGGCCAGGTCGGCGTGCTGCCCAGAAACCAGGACCGCGCCACGCTGCACGCCCTCTTCAGCCGCCAACCGTGAGCGCGCAGCTCTTGTAGCTTTATTAGGCCCGGTGCTCGCACCCGGCAAGCAAACGCGGCGCGGTTGCCATCTTAACTCGAAGCGTGAGCTAGGGACGAACAACGCTCGGCGCGTGATCCACAGGGGGCGGCTGTCAGGCCGCGTCGGTACCTGGTGTTCCTTCGCTGGCGCTTCAGGCTTGAAGAGCCCTCGCCACGCGTCGGGCTAGGTAGGATTGCTTGGCTGGGGCGTTATCGCGTCGCGATGCCGATTCACTGGGTGCAAGCGTTTGGGCTAGGTGGTAGACCACTATCCAAACAGCTCCAGCAGCGGTTCGCCGGTGGTGATCGGGCGGTTCAAGCCGCTGTTGTTCTGCGGGGCATTGAGCGGCACATCCAAGGCGTGGTAGATCGTCGCGGCCAACTCCTCGGGCCGCACAGGCTGGTGCACCGGATATTCGCCATACTTGTTCGACTTGCCGTACAAGGCTCCGCCCGCAATACCGCAGCCGGCCAGAATCGCCGAGAAGCATTGCGGCCAGTGTTGGCGGCCCGGCGGCATCTGCGTGAGGATCTTCGGTGTCCGGCCGAACTCACCCACCACCACAACCAGCGTGGTATCGAGCAGGCCGCGTTCCTTCAGGTCGGACAACAGCGCGGCCAGCGCCTGATCCAGCCGCGGCAGGCAGAAGCCCATCCCGTAGGAGCCGTCGCCAAAGGCATCACCCATGCCCATATTGCCGCCGTGCATGTCCCAACTGCTGCTGGGCGGCCCTTGCCGGTCGTGTTCGGCCTGACCGGTCCAACCGTTGACGGTCACAAACCGCACGCCTGCCTCAACCATTCGCCGGGCCAAGAGCAGATTTTGGCCCAGCGGGTGCATACCGTACCGCTCGCGGACCTTGGCCGGTTCGCGGTGCATTTCGAAGGCCTGGCGGCCTTCGGCCCGGGTCATCACTTCGTAAGCTTTTTCGCGGAGGGCCAGCCAGTCCTTGCCCACCGCTACGCGCGACAGCGCTTCCGATTCGATATTGGCCAGCAGTTCTCGCCGCCGGGCCAGCGTTTGCGGGTCGCCCAGGTCGTAGATCTCCGGCGGCGTGAAGGTCTCCATGGCCGGGTGATTCTTGGCCGAGCCGACAAACACCGGGGCAAAGGCCGAGCCCAGGTAGCCGCCCAAACCGATATTGGGGGCGCAGAACACCGGCGGGCCAACACACTTGATCAGCCACGCATTGGAAACCAGGTTTCGGGTGCTGGGCTTGTGCTTGGCGACCACCGATCCCAGGTAAGGCAAATCGTCAGGCACGCCCTGCTGCACCCGCTGGCTGGACTGACCGCTGAGCAGATTGTGCATCGCGTCGAAGTGGTTACTGATCGCCCCGGGATGGGTCATCGAGTTGATCAGCGTGAACTGGTCGGTCAGCTGGGCCAGCTGCGTATGCATCTCGTTGATCCGCATGCCCGGCACCTTGGTGGCGGTCGGCTTGTACGGGCCGCGGATGGAGGCGGGGGCCTCGGGCTTCATGTCCCAGGTATCGATGTGGCTGGGCCCGCCGCACAGCAGCACAAAGATGCACGATTTCTCGGCCCGCACGGCGTTGCCCCCGGCGTCGAGCTGGTCGGTTCCCAGGACCGCGCCGGGCATGCCCAGGCTGAGCGCTCCCAAGCCGCCCACGAGCAGGGCTTGCCGCCGGTTCATCTGGAAATCGTTCATCGCGAGCCTCCCTGGAACAGACAGTCGGACAGAACGGTTCGCTGCCTGCTTCTCAAGCGCAGGCGACACTGGTCCAGCAGCCCCCCGCTACGGCAGGGACCGGCCGGCCAATTTTCACCCATTGTGGGGGGTGGCAAGCCGGCTGTCAAAAATTGAAAGGGGCGTATTATGCTGAGGACCGAAAGAGGAAATGTGCGGTGTGGGCCGCGGTCCGCACATCGCAGGCTCAACGACTCCCGCATCGGCGGCCGATAGTTTAGGCTCATAGCCGTCCCGCCCTGGCGGAGGGTCACGCGGCCGCGCACCCGCGGCCCAACGCCCGTTCGAGGGGAGCTCGTGCTCCGGGCCCACACGACAGAGGGGCTGTCCTCCGCGGTAGGATACAGCAAGGGGGGTGTGCCCTAGCCAATCCCGTGTACAATGGGGGACTTTAGAGAATGCCGCGACAACATTCCGGTGGTAGCGGCAGAACGTGACACACAATGTAAGATGGGCAGGAGAACGGCGCAAAACGGCGCCACCGTTCTCCTTTTCCCGCAGCCGCGGCTTGTATGCCAAGACGCTGCACAGCGGGGCCATACGAACCAAACGGCTCATTCGAACAATCCAGCCCGGCAAGAAGAGTTTCCATGGCCATTGAGTTCAAACTGCCCGACTTGGGCGAGGGAATCGACGAAGCTGGTGTCGTAGACATCCTGGTCTCTGAGGGCGACCGGGTCGAGGCAGATCAGGACGTGCTGGAGATCGAAACGGACAAGGCCGTGGTGCCGGTCCCCTGCCCGCATGCCGGCGTCATCAAGAAGCTGCACGTCAAGAAGGGCGACACCGTTCAAGTCGGCAGCCTACTGGCCACGCTCGAGGGCGATGGTGAAGCCGCAGCCCCGGCAGAAGAACCCAAGGCCGAAGCTCCCAAGGAAGAGAAGCCGCAACCGGCCGCAGCCCCCGCGCCTCAGGCCGAGGCTCCTGCCCCGGCTCCGCCGGCCGCTGAAGCGCCGCGTCGTGAGGAACCGCAGCCGGTGAGTGCCGGTAGTAGCCAGGAAGCGGCGCTGGACGAAGCCCTGGAAACCGAGGTTCCGCCGGCGGCCAGCCCCGACACCCGCCGCTACGCTCGGGAGTTGGGCGTCGATATCCGCCTGGTGCAAGGCACCGGGCCGGGTGGTCGCATCACCAAGGAAGACGTCAAAGAAGCCGTGCGGACGCTGCTTTCGTCGGGTCGCCCGGCGCAGGCTTCTTCCGCCCCGGCTGCTGCTCCGCAGTCAGCGGCGCCTGCTCGCACGCCTTCGGCCCAGCCTGCCAGCCAGGGCGCGGCCGACCGCGACAACTACGGCCCGATCCGCCGCACGCCGCTGTCGCGGATTCGCGAGACGATCGCGCTGAACATGGCCCGGTCGCACTCCACGATCCCGCACGTCACCAACTTCGACGATGCCGACATCACCGAGCTGGAACGCATCCGCAAGGGCAGCATGGCCGACTACGTGGGCGACGTGAAGCTCACGATGATGTCGTTCGTGATGAAGGCCGTGGCCCTGTCGCTGAAGCAGAACCCGGACCTCAACTGCTCGCTCGATCTGGACAACAAGCAGATCGTCTACAAGGACTACGTCAACCTGGGCGTGGCCGTGGATACCGAGCGTGGGCTGGTGGTGCCGGTGCTGCGCGATGTCGATAAGCTGAGCATCCCGCAGATCGCCCAGGCCCTGACCAAGATGGCTCAGAACGCCCGGGCGTCGAAGTTCGCGGTGGAAGATCTCCGCGGCGGCACGTTCACGATCAGCAACCTGGGCGCGGTCGGCGGGCAGTACTCCACGCCGATTATCAATCACCCCGAGGTGGCGATCCTGCTGCTGGGCCGCAGCCGCAAGACGCCCGTGGTGATCGACGACCAGATTCAGATCCGGCTGTTGATGCCGCTGAGCCTGTCGTACGACCACCGCATGGTCGATGGCGCCACGGCTGCCCGGTTCCTCAACGACGTGATCGGCTACCTGGAATCGCCGGGCCGCCTGCTGTTGGCTCCGTAACGGCCCTAACAGCCGCTTCAGCCCCCTGCCCTGTTCTCCCTTTGCGCGCGCACATGCCACCGCAGGCTGCGCAAGTTCGTGCGCGCTATGGTGCATACCAGGCGCGCCGCGGCAGAAACATCCAAGAGCGCACCCGCTCACGAGAGAGCGCTAGATTGCGACTGCGCAGCCCGGGTTAAAACGCCTTGGCGTTCTGGACTTGTGGCGCGTCGACCTTGGGGGGCGGCTGGGGCACCGGGCGGTTGTCGGCGGGCCGAAGGTCGGCCGGCTGCTGCGGGAGCTGGGCGATTTCGCCAGCGACCTGGCCGGCGTCACGCAGGGCCGCGTACTCCTGGAAGAACTTCACCGACCGCTCGATCTGGCCGTCGAAGAATAGCTCCATGCCCAACAACAGCATCAGGTCTGGATTGTGCGGATCGTTCTGAGCGGCTTCGGCCAGGTTTTCAATGTGCGCAGTCTTGGCCACGCGGTTCTTGCCGTAGACGTTGTCCCACCGCAGTTGGCAATCGGTCCATTTGTCGTTCCGCAGTGCCTGCTTGAACGCCCGGGCTGCCATGTCGTAGCTGCCGATAGCAATCAGCGACTGGCCTTTCAGCAGGTGGGCTTCCACCAGGTCAGGAGCCGCCTGGGCAGCCTTGTCATACCGCACGTAGGCCCGGCGGAAGTTCTGCTCATCGAAGTAGCGGTTGCCCATCTCGATGAATCGCCAGGCACGAGCCCGACCGGCCTCGTTGACCACGGGCACCGGCGGCAATGGATCGCCTACCAGGCCATCGAGTGGCCGCTGGTTGAGCGCGTTCAGCCCCGGCGGAATGAGCGGGCCTGCAAAGCCGCCTGTGCGCCAGGCGATGCCATTGATCATGTCGAACACCGGCCCAGGGCCGTACAGCAGCCCGGGCGGCAAGAAGATCGGCGGCAGCATCACCGGCCCACAGACAGGCGGAAACGCACAAGCCGGCACCAGCGGGAGCACCGGGCCAGCGAACGCGCAGCCGCCAAAGCCGCCAACCTGAATAGTCGCGGCCGTGAACTGGCCGTAGTAGGGGCCGCATCCCCAGCCGGCATAGAACGAGCCGCCCCATTGGGCCTGAGCCGGCGAGGCAGCAGAAGCCACCAGCATCAACCCCGCCGCCAACGTGGCCAGCAGCGTGGCAGGTCGGCGGGCAGCGTGATGAACGCGGCCAGCCTGGCCCGAGTGTCCCGTTGCGCAGCAATGGCCAGAAGCACGCCTGCGGGGCGACTCAATGCGGTCTGACGAGCGGCGTAAGCGCAGCATGGCTGGCTCCCTGGCAATTGTCGCGGGATAGCGCCCCCCAACGTGGCCCGCCTGCCATTATCACGGGTTGGCGCATAGGAGACAACCTCGATGCGGGGGGCGGCAGGCAGGCAGCCGCATTGATCGGCGTGGGGTCTGCCACAATCAACCGATCACCGAACGGTTATCTATTGGCGTATGGGCACCACCGCAAGCGCATTTGTGCGGTTTCCCGGGAACCACGACGCTGGTATTGATGTCCCCTAGAGGTAGAATGCAGTAACGTTTCGAGCGTAGCAGGTATGCGGTTTGCAGCATCGGGTTACGCAGTTTCGGCCCCGCGGCGAATCGTTGGGCCGTGTGAAACCTGGGAGCGAGCCGGCAGCAGCCTACGCCGCTCGAAGTGGTCTGCCTCAATCACCCAAGGGGAACATCTGTGATCAAGACCAGCGCGACGAACGGTCACGTCGATCAGAATCCGGCCGAGCGGAGCCTCCAGCTTGCGCTCGCCGCAGCTCAAACCGCCCTGGAGAATCGTGCCGAAGATGTCGTCGTGCTCGATATGCGCAAGCTTTCGCAGCTCTTCGATTACTTTGTGATCTGCACCGGCCGCAGCCGGCGGCAGTTGCACGCCATCAGCGAAGAGATCGACCATCAACTCGAGGAAGAGTTGAACGATCGCCGGTTAGGCATCGAAGGCTACGATGCCAGCCGCTGGATTCTGCTCGACTACGGCACCGTGGTGGTGCATATCTTTGATCCGGAAACCCGCGAGTACTATGCCCTGGAAGAGCTCTGGGCCGAGGCTCCGCGCGTTCCGCTGGACTCGGTGCAGGGCAAGTCGACGGCCCAGTAAGCGTCGCACATTTGGGCCGGGCGTTCGCGCGTGGTTGCCACGCCCGGGGTAGTGATCCTTCGCTGGCGCTTCAGGCTTCCGGGAGGGCCCCTCGTTCACGCGTCTGGTTAGGAAGAAAGAGCCTTCGCTGACGCGTCGGGGTGGGATGAAGACGCCCATCCACCAATCAACGTCTACCCGGGTTACCT
>Ga0182737_1001296_pt1 | contig 25437 bp, 20 predicted proteins | sample eDN5th30CBELigOP_FD_128878 | JGI IMG/M metagenome (GOLD analysis project Ga0182737, IMG submission 128878) | Enriched Organic Plus compost microbial communities from Emeryville, California, USA - eDNA 5th pass 30_C BE-Lig OP (version 2) (version 2) ... | reverse complement strand
GCCCACGTCGATCGGCAACGACAGCCCGGACGGGGCGTTGATGCCCAGTTCGCGCGGATCGCCGTCACCGTCGACCGGCGAGCACTCCAGCGTGGCGGCGCCCGCGACCGGGGCGCTGCCGCCGCCGGCCACCTCGCACGTCCAGCCCGGGACGTCCAGATCGGTCACCGTCACACCGGCCGGGATATCGACCGTGGCCGTGCCAGGCGCGTTGTCGCTGCCGCCCAGGTTGGTCACCGTGTAGTCGAGCGTCCGTGAGGTGTTCGGGTACAGGTCGCTGATATCGCCCAGCACGATCCGCAGATCGGCCTCGGCCAGCGTCAGGCAGACGGCGCGCGGCTCAGCCGGCAGCGTCTGGCCCGAGTCGTACGCCACCGAGTTGCAGGCCTGCTGATCGGCGGCTGCGCCGCTGCCCACTGCGGCGACCAGCACGACGCTCTTGGCGTCGCCGGGCGCCATGGCCGAGTCGACCGTGATGCGGAGCGCCTTCTTACCGGCCGCCGTCGCGTCCCAGTCGTTCGTCGTGCCGGCGGCGCCGGGGTTGACCTCGGGCCGCGCCGGGTTCGTCGACGCCGAGAACGCCAGCGTGGTGCCCGACGACGCCGACTCGACCGAGTCGATCGTCATGTCGAACTGCGAACCGCGCGCCGATGAACTGGCGAGCAGGCCGGTGTCGCCGACGTACGGGAGGACGTCGTACGCGACGACGTCGTTGACGGTCGTATTGCCCGCGTTGCGCACCGTGATGCGGTACTTCACGTCATCGGTGTTGACCGGGATCGGGTGCGCCGACGCTGTGTCCGACGTCCAGTCGCAGCCGTCGGCGGCGCTCGGATCGGAGATGCAGATCTCCTTGACCACCGAGAGCAGCGTCGACGCCGTCACGGTCAGCGCGCCGCTTGCCGCCGTCGCGAACTCTTCGCCCATGTTCAGGTCGGCGTCGATGTCCGTGGTGTCGGCGACCGGCGAGGAGGCGCGGAACTGGTTCTCGTTCGTGATGTAGGCGCCGCCCACGGCGTCGTACCAGGTACCGCTGGCGTCACCGGCCCAGACGTGCGCCACACCCGCGTTCGTCCCGGTGGGCGCCGTGGGACCGGGCACCGCCTTGGCCGTCAGCGTCGGCCAGTTCTCCGCACCGGTCGAGCTGGGGGTGATGGCCGCCGGCCAGGTGGCGATCACGACGTCGCGCTGCTGGCCTCCGACGGTCCGCGTCGCGTACTGCAGTGTCACGCCGGCCGGCGCGTCGGCGCTCATCTCCGCCGATCCCGGGACGACATTCCAGCCGACCGGGGCCAGGAAGATCAGCTGAGGGAGGATCTGCGTGCCGGGCCAGACACTCGAGGTCTGGCCGCGCATCTCGTAGGTCACCTCGGTACCCGGGGCGGGATTGCCTCCACCGTCGACCACCGGAGCACCGGTGAACGCGGCGACCAGTGCCGGGGTCGCCCGCGTGTACTGCACGGCGTGCTGCAGGGTCGCCGTCAACGGCTCGGCCAGGAGGTCCCGGTCCGTGATATCGGTCCACGGCTCGTAGATCGGCGGCTCACCGGCGCCGCCGAAGTTCGGGTACGTCATCTCGACCGTCGCGGTGTTGAGACGCTGCTCGCCGAGCTTGGCGCTGGCACCGCTGTCGGTCCGGAAGTACATGTTGAGGTAGGCCCACGACTCCGTGTTGTCCGTCGGCTGGATACGACCCGGAGCGATGTCCTGGGTGGTCGCCTTCACGGACGTGAACCAGCTCCCGGCAGGAGCGGTGAGATCAGTGTTGACCGCGACTGCCGTGGTGCCGGTGTCGCCGTTGGCGGCGACCCACTCGATGCTCATGCCGACACCCGTCGGACGAATCCGGTCGACCTTGATGTGGTCATGCGAGATCGCGTTGTCCTCGATCACCGCGATGCCGGGCACATTGCCCCGGTTGCTGACGGCGATCTGCCAGTACGGCCCCACCCGGTCGGGCTGGCCCGGACCCGGCACGTTCAGGGCGCTCACCCAGTACGGGCTGTTGCTGATGCCGCCGTCGAGACGGCTGGTCTGGCTGGCGGGCAGCCGCTTCTCCGCGAACACGCCGCCGAACGGGTCCCAGCACGCCACCTCGGCGTTCCGGCTGTTGCTGACGGTCTTGGTCGTGCGAGCCCCATCCAGGTAGGTGACCGAGACGTCGATCGTGCTGGTCACCTCGGCGGCGAAGTTGCAGCCGTTGACATCGGCATCGGGGAACTTGGTGCCGTCGAAGTTCAGCTTGACGTTCCGCGCTCCCCAGACGGCCTGGGTCGAAGGATCGGCACCGTTCCGCGGCGCGTTGCCGTAGCCGTTGAATCCCGTAGCCTGATTGAGACCCCAGCCACCACGAGCGCCGTAGACCGGGTTCGCCTGCGAGCCCATCGTCCACGTCACCGTGTTCGCCACCGGATCGATGACTCCTCCCAACGGCGCCTCGACGATCGTGGCCTGCGGCGGAGCGTGATAGACGACCTCGTAGTTGCCGACCGCGTTCACAGTGGCCGAACCGGTGATGTTCGCGCCGGGGCCCGTCGTCATGTTTCCGGGGTTCATCACCAGCTGCTGGATGATGTCGTCCCCCGGCTTGATGCTCGCAGGGCTGCCGATCGCGGTCGACGGCCCGTTCGGCACCCTGATGTGCCACGTGACATCGGACGCGTGCCCGGTCACCGGCGCCACGGCCGTCTCCGATGAGATCGCGGCGCTCATCTTGATCTGGAAGCCATCGGGGTAGAAGGCACCATTCGGCACGTCACGGCCTGCGTCGTTGGTGGTACCCGAGGTCTGGCGCTCGATCCGATAGGTGACCCGGAACGTGCCGGCGTCACCAGGGGCGAGATCGCCCAGTTCGATCTTCTTGCCGGTCACGTTGTCACCGCTGATGGTCCCGCCCGCGGCCGGCGGCGTCCAGTCCTCGTACAGCAGCAGGGTCCGGCCCGACGGCAGCACGCCGTACGGGTCGGGCTGCGACGGCGACAGCTGAACCTCGGCGCCCTCACAGGCCGCGACGCCGCAGGAGTACTGCACCTCGTACGTGATGCGGTTGTTGTGCTGGGTGTCGGCGATCTCGGTGATCGTGGAGTTGTCGCTCGCATCGATCGGGCTGATCGCGACGTCGAGCACGCCGTCACCGGCCGCGGTCGCAGGCGCGGCACCGATCCACAGGAACGTCGACACGACGGCGAGGACGATCAGCGCGATGACCGACCGATTCGGGCGCGACGTGCGGTGGTAGCGACGGAGCAAGGGGGCATGACGCATGCGGGGCAAGTCCTTCTGGCGCGGGAGAACCTGGACCAGACAGCTCCAGGCGACGGCAGCCTAGCGGCGGAGAAAGGCTGTCGGCCGGGGGCCGATGAGCGCCCTGCGAGGAGGTACGGCCGGCAGATCCGGACCTCGCCGCGTCATCCGTCGGCGATCGTTCTCAGCGTGATATCAGGAGTTTCTTCCGGTCCCGGTGCCCGCCGATCGACGGCTAGCCGAGCGGAGCCGAGCGCTCCACGGCCGACGGGCCGCTTCGATATTTCACCCGGATCTTCACCCGGGTAGGCCGCATACTCACCCACGCGCGGCATCAGGGTCGCAACAGACCGAGCTGCGTGCCGCGCTCGATCGCCGCGGTGCGGCTGTTGACGTTCCACTTGCGGTACATGCTGCTCATGTGCGACTTCACGGCGCCAGGTGCAGGGCAGCCGCGATGTCACGACGCTGGGCGCGCTTCACGCTGGCCCGCAGCACAACGAGTTCCCGGGCTGACAACGACGGCAACCGGGCCGGACACGGGCACCGGTCGTCGACCGCCGAGACGTCGTCGGGCACTCGCGAGCACGGCTCGCCAGAACGGCTCCCGATCGGAGATCTCCGCACTGAGCGCCACCCAGACGACCGTGACCGGGTCGGCTGGAAGCGTGTCGCCCACTGACGCACAGCGTCGTCTTGCCGTATCCCGATGGCGCCTGGAGAATCGTGACGAGATCACCCGAGCTCGCGGGCCACCCCAGCCGGTTCGCGCTCCGCCACCGGCCGCGACCGCCACCAGCGAGCGACCGCCAGGCCGACCACGATGTCCCACACGCTCCACCAGGCGACCACGAGCGCCATGCCTCCGAGACCGCCGAAGAACTCGAACACCAGCACCAGGGCCAGCCCGGCATTGCGGACGCCGACCTCGAACGTCAGAGCGCGGCGCCCTGGCTCGGCCAGACCGGCACCGCGCGCCACCAGGTAGCCCAGGGCGAACGCGACGGCGTCGTGCAGCATGACCAGAAGGAAGACCGCCGCCAGGTGATGCCGCAGCATCTCGGCGTTGGCCACCAGGCTCGCTGCGACCAGGAGCAGCAGCACGTAGAGGCCGATCCGGCTCAACGGCAGGTGCAGCCGGCTGGCCAACCGGGGACGACGGGCCCCCACCAGGACACCGACCGCTAACGGCAGGCCGACGATCAGCACCACCTCGACCAGCACGTCCTGAATCGGCACGTCGATCTGGGTCAGCAACGCATCGGCACGCGGGTCCAGGGCCACCCACAGCGGGAATGCGAATGCGAGCGTGCCCAACGACACCAGATTCGACACGAGGGTCAACGACACCGACAGGGCCGTGTCGCCGTGCGAACGCAGCGTCAGCAGGTTCGAGATCTTGCCGGCCGGACAACAGGCGACCAGGATCATGCCGAGGGCGATGGATCCTCGGACGTCGAGCACGCGCACGATCACGATCGTCGCCAGGGGCAGCGCCGCGAACTGGGCCGCCACGCCCAGCAGCACCGCCCAGGGTCGCCGCGCGATGCGGCGCAGATCATCGACGCGGACGTCGAGCGCCACACTGAACAGGATCACGACGGCCACCAGCTTGAGCACCAGCTGGGCCGGCTCGTTGAACGCCACCTCGATCTCGTCGATGCCGCTCGCGACGGGGAGCATCATGGCTGGTTCCGCCGCTCTCGCTCGTGGAACACTCCCAGCTGAAGACCGCGCTCGATCGCGTCGGCCCGAGTACTCACGTTCCACTTGCGATAGATGCTGCGCATGTGCGACTTCACCGTCTCGGGCGACACGTGGAGAGCTGCGGCCACATCACGCCGTTGCGCATGGGTCATGCTCGCGCGCAGCACCGCGATCTCCTGGGCGGTCAACGGGGTCGACAAAGCCAGCGTCTTGACCCGGCCCGGCACGGACACGTCCAGATAGGCCTCGGCCGCGGAGCAGTTCGCCGAACCCGCCAGGGACCTCAGGTTCTCGAGATCCTCGGCGGGCACGTACAGCAGGTGAGCCCGGACGCCGTGCTCGGCATGGAGCGCCGCAGCCCGCTCCACGAGGCTCACCGCCGCGTCCTGGTGACCCGCACGCAGCGCCGCCGCGGCTCCGATCGTGCTGAGCGCGGCGCGCGAACGCACGCTGTGCCCCGCGAGTTCTTCGAGCCCTGGAACCAGATGGAACGCCCTCAAGGCATCGCCGGCAACCAGATGGCTCAGCACCTGCGCCGGCGCCAGTTGGCCGGGCCACGACGACGGGACACGCAGGAGCGCCGTCGCCTCGGCTCCGCGACCTTGGGCCATCCAGGCGATCGCGAGCAGGCCGTGCAGCGCCGCGGTTCCGAAGTTCTCGCCCGTGCCCGGGGGTTTGGGCGAGGCGTCCAGGGCCTCGGCGATCCGATTCGTCTCGGCCACCATGTCCCCGGTACCCAGGCGAGCATGCAGCAGCGACCAGGTGATGAACGGCCAGAACTCGGCCGTGTGCAGGAACGACTCGCAGCCCTCGTACTCGGCCAAGGCACCCTCGAAGTCGAAGGCGTCGAGGCGCAGCACCGACTGACCGACGCGGCCGAGCGCGTTGACGAACGTGAAGGCGTGATCGCGCGGCCACGCGTCGGGATCGACGAGTCGGGCCACGTTCTCGGCCGTGCGAGACCGGCCATCGATCGCCGCCAGGCCGACGCCATAGACCAGTGTGTAGTTGCGCGACCAGGGCATCGTGGCCGTGCCGATGGCGCGGGTGGCCAGCTCGAGAGACAGGTCGACCTGTCCGGCCTGGAAGAACGAGTAGGCCAGCTGCCGCAGCGCCATCGCGCGCAGCTCGACCAGTTCCCCTTCGTCACCGATGTCGATGTCGTCGTAGAACTCGATCGCCGAGCGCGCCGCTTCCGCCGCCTCGCGATAGCGGCCGATATACCGCAGGCAGGCCGACTTCGCGACCCGTTGGAAGAACGACGAAGGCCGGTCGAGATCTCGCCAATCCGCCGGCGTCTGTTCTGCGGTGCGCAGCAGGAACTCGCCGGCGGCACCCCGCGTGGCCGGATTGCTCAGCAGCGCCAGGCCCCGGGCGAACGCGAGCGTCGGATGCTTGACGAGCGCCGATCGAGGAACCCGGCTGAGCTGGCGATCCAGCCGATCCGTGGTGTAGCTCTCGGGCGAGCTCAACAGCACACTGCGGAAGATCTTGCTGGCCAGCTCGTAGCGGCCGCCGTCGACCGCGAGCTCGAGGGCCAGCTCGTGCTCGCCGTGCTCGTGCAGCCACCCGGCTGCGATCCCAGCTGCGCGTCGATAGCGCTCTGGCTCCAGCTCGGACAGGTCCGCCCGCACGATGTCGCGTAGGGCGTCGACGTACTGGAAGACCGGACGATCGGCCTGATACGGCACCCAGCGGCCGAGCCCGTTCCATTCGAGTTCTCGAACCAGCGCCGGGACGTCGTGCACGCCGGTGAGCGCCGTGGCGAGTTCGAGATCGAAGTACGGCGCGACGCACGAGTCGCGTACGAAGTCGAAGGCCGGTGTGCCAGCCAGCTGGGTCTGCAGATCCCGGGCGACGATCGAACGCCACTCCACCGCGCTGGCCTGCGCCGCCAGCGGCGTGGCGCCGGTCGCGATCTGGGCCGCCCGGATGGCCAGCGGGTAGCCGCGGGTGTCGCGGTGGAGCACGCGCCCGTCCTCCGGCCGATCGGCACCGTGGCCGCGCAGGAACTCGACCGTCTCGTCGAGCGTGAAGGCCAGGTCGCGCTCGGTCAGGACTTGAACACGGGTCCGGAGGCGCAGACTCGGGTCGGCGAGCGAGGTCGCGGCCCGCGTGGTGATGATGATCCGCAGGCCCTCGATCGAATCCGCCAGGCGCAGCAGGTCCTCGTCCACCTCGGTCGCGGCTTCGCGTACGTGCTCGTAGGCGTCGAGAACCACCACGACCTCACCGCCGCCTTCGAGCAACTCCGCGAGCACCGGGACGGGATCCTCGACCGCGGCCACGTGCTGCTGCACCTCGTCGGCACGCCCAGGGGCGACGTGCCCCAACCGGCTGGCACTGGACAGCACGGTCGCCCAGAACAGATCGCGGTCGGTGATCTCGGCGTTCAGCGCGACCCAGACCACCGTGATCTCGTCGTCGCTCAGCGCGGCGACCCACTGACGGACCAGGGTCGTCTTCCCGTAGCCCGACGGCGCATGCAGGACAGTCAGCGGGATTTCGCGACGGTCCAGCATCGTCGAGAGCCGGGTGCGCTCGACGTCATTCGGCGTCATGGTGTCTACAGCTCCAGGTCGTGCGGCCATCCCCCGAGGCGACAGTGTGCCAGCCCCCGGAACGTCACCCTGGCGGAACCCGCCTCCTCTGGTCGACATCCCCCGGAAAATCCCCCGGGTTGCCGAGTTCAGGTGAGGGCGGTGCGCAGGCGTTCGGGATCGACCTGCCAGAAGTCGTGCTGTCGACCGTCGACGAACGTCACCGGGACCTCGTTGGTGAATCGGCTGACCAGTTCGGGATCGGTGTCGATGTCGACGCGCTCCCAGGTATCGCCGGTGTCGGCGCACACCTCGGCGACGATCTGCTCGGCGACCTCGCAGAGGTGGCAGCCCTCACGTGAATAGACGACGACTCGTGCGGTCACTACAGGCCCAGATCCTCGGACCGGGCCAGGGCACGGAGACGGCCCTTCTCGACCTTGCCGGTAGCTGAGCGGGGCAGGCCGCCGACCGGGATCACGCGCGCCGGTTGCTTGAAACGAGCCAGCCGCGTGCGGCACTGGGCGTCGACGGCCTCGAGCACGACGCCCGCCTCGCGGTCCGCATCGATCTGCACGAACGCGACCACGGCCTCGCCTGTCTCGGGATCGGGCTGGCCGACGACGGCCACCTGCACGACGCCGTCGACCTCGGCGATGACGTCCTCGACCTCGGTGGGATAGACGTTGAAGCCCGAGACGATCACCAGCTCCTTGAGCCGGTCGACGATCGTCAGGTCGCCGTCGGCGTCGAGCAGCCCGACGTCACCGGTGGGGTACCAGCCGTCGTCGTGAGGACCGTCGGCCCCGTCGGGCCAGTAGCCGGAGAACAGGTTGTCGCCGCGCACCCAGATCTGGGCCGGATCGCCGGGCGCCGCGGGGGTGCCGTCGGGTTCGGCGATCCGGATCTCGACGCCGGGGATCACCGCACCGACCGATCCCGCCTTGGGCGGTTCGGTGGCCGGATCGCGGTCAGAGGCCAAGGTGACGGCGACGACCGGACTGGCCTCGGTCATCCCGTAACCCTGCTCGATCCAGTGGCCCGAGGACTCCTGGAAGGCCTCGGCGAGATCGGGGTCGAGATTGGCGGCACCCGACAACACCGTGCGCACGCCGGCCAGCCGTTCGCGCAGATCGTCGCGACCGGCCCACGCCGCGACGACCGGCGGGGCGAGCGGGACGTTCGTGATGCGTTCGTCCTGGATCAGCTGCAGCAGTCCGCCCGGGTCGAAGCCGTCGACCAGGACGATCGAGGCGCCCTGCCGGACCGCCTGGCCCAGAATCGCGTTGAGCCCGTACACATGGAACAGCGGCAGAAGCCCGAGCACGACATCGTCGGGGCCGACGGGCAGGTTCTTCAGCGACGCGATCTGCTCGATATTGGCCAGCAGTGCGCGATGCGTCAGCGTGGCACCGCGAGGCCGCCCGCTGGATCCCGACGTGTAGAGGATGACCGCCGGCGACTCGGGATCCTGGGGGGCGGCCGGCTCCGTACCGGTGGCCTCGGAGAGGAAGTCGTCGAACGCGGTCTCGCCGGCTTCGGGAGCGACGCCGTCGACCACCACGACCGGCGGTCGTTCGAGTGAGGCGATGGCTTCGCGGACCTGCCGCACTCCCGTCTCGTCGCACAGCACGACCCGGACGGCGGCGTCGGCCAGCATGCGAGCGATCTCCGATGTCGTGGACCGCGGGTTGATCGGTACCGCGACCATGCCACCGCGCAGGATGCCGAAGTAGGCGATGGGCAGGTCGATGCGATTGGCCATCACCACGGCGACTCGTTGGCCCGCCACCAGATCACGTCCCGACAGCGCGCGCGCCAGTCCGTCGGCCGCGGCGTCGAGCTCGCGCCACGTCACGTGGCGCCGCTCAGGGCGTCGCTCCACCAGGGCGACGTCGTCGGGGGTTCGATCGGCCGCGTCACGCAGCAGGTCGCTGACGTTCACACTCACACTCTGAGTCAACCACGAACCGGCCCCGCGACCCACGCGTACCGGCGACACCATCGCCCCCGGGGAGCGGCGGGTGTGCGTCCGTCTGCTCGGCGAGCGGTGACTCGGCGTCCATTCCGGCCGAGATCCTCGAACCGACGGACGCTCACGCACCGCCGTCCCGGAGACCGTCGGAACGGCTACGGTGCACGCGCGTCGTGGCGCTACTGTCGAGCCATGACGTCGGACGGCCGCGCCACACCGCCGCGCAATCTGCGATCGCGGTCCGTCCTGTCCGGACAGGCCGCCGCTGCGGCCGCCGAGGTCGAGGACGCGTTCGCGCCAGGCCTCGACCCCACCGCCGCGGCGTTCTTCGACGTCGACAACACCGTGATGCAGGGCGCCTCGATCTTCCACCTCGCGCGCGGTCTGCACCGCCGCAAGTTCTTCACGACGCGGGACATCGTGAAGGCCGCCTGGCAGCAGGCGTACTTCCGCATCGCCGGCGTCGAGGACCCCGAGCACATCGAGAAGGCACGGTCGTCGGCCCTCGGCGTCATCGCAGGGCACAGCGTCCGCGAACTCGAGGAGGTCGGCGAGGAGATCTTCGACGAACACATGGCCGACAAGATCTGGCCGGGCACGCGGGCCATCGCCCAATGGCACCTCGACCGTGGCCAGCGGGTCTGGCTCGTCACGGCGGCACCGGTCGAGATCGCCCAGGTCATCGCGCGACGGCTCGGCCTGACCGGCGCACTCGGCACGGTCGCCGAACATGTCGACGGCATCTACACGGGTCGGCTGGTGGGCGAGATGCTGCACGGCGAGGGCAAGGCGGTCGCGGTCCGCGAGATCGCCGAGCGCGAGGGCCTCGTGCTCGACGAGTGCTATGCCTACTCCGACTCCAGCAACGATCTGCCGATGTTGTCGCTCGTCGGCCACCCGTGCGCCATCAACCCGGACTCGACCCTGCGCGCCCACGCCAAGGCCAACGGCTGGCGCATTCGGGACTACCGCACCGGCCGCAAGGCCGCCGTACTGGGCGGCAAGGCGGCCGCCGTCGGCGCCGCCGCCGGAGCGGCCTGGCGGATCGCCCGCTCCCGTCGTTTCAGGCGTTGACGAGATCGGCTGTCGCGAAACTACTGACAGATCCGGCCGGCTGGGCCTAGAATCAGGCAGTCGGCGTTGGGGGGAAAGATCTCGCCGACGAGGGAGGGTTCGTGAGGTTGGTGCATGCACGCCGTTCGGCAGGATCGCCTGCCCGCGCGCTGCACGACGCCATCTTCATGAGCTGGGCCTTCGCCGACGACACTCAGCTGGCCATGGCGCTGGCGAGCGCGACGACGTCGAAGTCCGCCACGGCCACCACGGAGCACGCGTACGGATCAGGCGGTGCCGGAGGTCCGGGCGACGACCCTGAGGCGCTGCGCCTTCGTGCGCTCGTGGATCTGGCCCGCAGCGGCGATACCGAGGCGTTCGGGCAGCTGTACGACCACTACGTCACCGGCATCTTCCGGTTCGTCTACTACCGCACGGGCTCTCGGCAGCTGGCCGAGGACCTGACGTCCGAGACCTTCATGAGGGGTCTGCGCGCCATCCAACGATTCAACTGGCAGGGCAAGGACTTCGGGGCCTGGCTCACCACGATCGCGCGCAACCTCATCGCCGATCACTACAAGTCCAGCCGCGTGCGCCTCGAGACGGTCAGCGACTCGATGCCCGAGGACACCTCACCGGTCGACAGCCCCGAACACGACGTCATGACCCTCATCTCGAACGAGCTGCTGTTCGAGGCGGTCAACGCGCTGCCGACCGAGCAGCGCGAATGCATCCTGATGCGCTTCATCCAGGGCCTCTCGATCGCCGAGACGGCGGCAGCGCTGGGGCGCAGCGAGGGTGCCATCAAGCAGCTCCAGTTGAGGGCCGTGAGGGCTCTGGCCAAGCAGATGCCGGCGGACATCCGATGAACCGCGTCATGCGAGGCCCGTCACGTCGTCCCGTACGTAACGTCCGGACCGCTCTCCTCGTTGTACCGGGCAGATGGGCCAGCACAGAGAACGGAAAGAACCGATGATCCGGCGCGGCAGCTACGACGCCTCGCAGGCGTTCGAGGACGCCTGGAGCACACGCGAGTACGCGCGCTCCGGCGACCCCGAGGTGCGCGAGCTCGTGCACGCGGCCGAACTCATCTGCCGATCCGCTGTCGCGGCGCCTTCCACCGACTTCCGCGCGTCGCTGCGTGAGCAGCTGATGACCGAGGCTGCCACGGTCCTGATCGACCAGCCGGTCGAACGTCCACGGCTGGTTCCTCGCACCCGCCGGCGGCACGGTCGGCGCCTGGCCGCGGTCGCAACGGCCCTGGTTGCATCGATCGGCGCGGTCGGCATGGCCGCGTCGAGCGCCTCCGCGGTGCCCGGCGACCTGCTGTACCCCGTCAAGCGAGGCGTCGAGAACGTCCAGCTGGTGATGCACCGCGACGATGCGTCGCGTGGCGAGTTCAAGCTGCAGCAGGCCCGCGAGCGTCTCGCCGAGGCGCAGACCCTCGACCATCGGCAGGACGCCGAGCATCTCGCGAGTTCCCTGGCCGACTTCACGACCCAGGCCCGCTCCGGCACCGACGATCTGTTCAAGGCCTACGCCTCCGACGGGTCCACCCAGACCATCGACACCGTCAACACGTTCGTCGCCGACGCCTCGGTCAAGCTGGCCTCGCTGTCGGCGTCCGTGCCGGCCGACGCCCGATCGGCGTTCGACAGCGCCACGAACCTGGTCAGCGGTGTCGCCTCCGAGGCCTCGGGCCTCTGCGCGACCTGCACGGCAGCCGATATCGGCTCGCTGGTCAAGACGGTCCAATCACTGGCGTCCTCCACGCCCAAGACGACCGACACCGACGACGAGCAGGCACCGACGTCCACGGCCACCACCGCACCTCCGGCCCTCGTGCCTCCGCTCACCTCCGGTTCATCGGGCAGCGGCGGCTCGAGCACCGGCAGCCCGACGCCCACCGGCGGACTCGGCGGCGCCTTGGAATCGACGGTCGACTCGCTCCTCGGCGACGACGGTCTCGTGCCGAATCTGCTGGGCGGCCTGCTCGGCGGCGGCAAGTAGAGCAGTCGGCACCTTCTCGATAGCGACGAATCAAGCTCAGCTTCTCGCAGGAACCAAGAAAGTCCTCGGTCCAGATGATCGGCCATCCGCTCGCTCAATAAGAGGCCGACATCAGCAGCCGCAGGCACGGAACGCGAAGCGTCGCGAGGGCCAGCGGCACGGGTGAGGCTGCAGCAGGTCCTCAGCACCCCTGCGGCGAGGGCTCCACGTCCTTCACTTTCCAGTCTCCATCTATCCGGACCACACTGACGGTCACGAGCGAGTTGTCGTCAGGCTTGAGCCGGCGCCCGTTGGCTTCGACATACTCCCAACTACCAGGCAGTTCGCAGCGAATGAACCGGACGGCTACCGACGAGACATCAACCGGGCTCGTCCACGCCGGTTGGCGCTTGCCTTCCGTTCTCGCGCCGTCTCGAATGAGCCGGTCGAACTGACGGGCAAGTTCAATCGTCAACGGATCGGTGGCGAAACCGAGGGCCAACCGCCTGCGTGTACCTGCGTTCCCGGGATCCGCCGTCACGGCATCAACCGCGGCCTGATATTTCTCGTACCCTGTCACGGCGTCCTCGTACACACGGAGTTGCGTGTCGGTCAGACGGGAAGTCTCAGGCGGCGGAGACACAGATTTGACCGGGTCCGTCGTCGATGTTGGCCGTGGCCGTGGTTCGGTGCGGTCCTTGTCGCATCCGGCGGTACCGACCAGCAAGGCAATCACAACGAGAAGGAGACTCGCTTCCTTGAGACTCCAAACTCTGACTTCGCAGAACTCGAGTGGCCCACGCGTCACGGCGAGACAACAGCTGTCGAGTTCAGGTGGTTGGACATCGACGCATACCGCTCCCAGTAGACTCTGTTTCCGCTTCGTGCGATGTGCATTCCGCGAATACTCGCCCTCGCCTCAGCGGTGTTGCGCACATAGACCGGACCACCGCTGTCACCGCTCTGACTTGGATTGCTCGCCGGACGGTTGCCAAAGCCCAGGTACGTGGTGCATCCGGCGCTGTCACAGAAGCTGCCACTGAGTCCGTCGATGGTGATGCCGCACTGCGACAGGCTGTAGGAACCCGATTCGCACACCGCCTGCCCTATCGCGCCATCGTTCGCGCCAGTCACAGTCCTGAGGGTGAAATTGTCAAGTCCATCGGTCCAGATGCGATTCGTGTACGTGGAATCTCGCAATCGTGCTTGGTCGTAGTCTGGGTAGTTCGCGCGACCTGCGACATGGCCAAAGAAGTATGACCCTGAGTTGAAAGCAGTGCCGTTCGTCCCACAGTGGCCAGCAGTTGTTGAGTACAAGGTTCCCGTGGTCTTGCCTCGCACGGTGAAGCCCGCGGTACATCCGGAGGCAGACGATGCGATGCGTGCGCCGCCCCAGTGTGGCGTGGAATCGTTGTTCCTCGTATCACGCACGGTTGCGGGCTCGACAACGACGTGCAACAGGCTCCCGCCGATCTGGGCGAGACGGTCCTTTTCGCCAGCGGTCAGTTGACTGACGGCCAGTTCGATTCTTGCCGACTTAGGGTCGACGACGATCGCATAGGACGATGGGCTGGTGCGCCACTGAGCGGCTGCCACGTCGTTCCATACTCGAGCGAGGGCCTCCGTACTCACGTCCGATCTGACGACTCTCAGGGCGGACGCCGCTTCCGTCGGCAAGCCGGCCACCATGGTACGGACCAGACTCTCCTGGTCGGCATTCGATCCGATCACGACGGTGAAGTGGCCTCGCGTCTCCTCGTAGAAGCCCACGATTCCGAGTGCCAGTTCCGGGGGGACACCGGAGCTGGCTGGCTTGGCGCCATCGCTCGGAGTGATCAGCGTCGTGATCCGAGCGGCGAGTGCCGCCTGCGCGTCGGTGAGTTCCGGGCCGTCGTCAGCCGAGAAGAGCGGCTCTCTCGACGCTTCGACCACTGCTTTCTTGGCTGGATCATCACGCTCTTGGGCATAGGCGTTGCCCGGCGAGGGGACCGCCATTGCCACGAGCATCGCTCCAGCGATCATCGACACGACTGCTGCACCCGCAACGAAAGACGTCGACCTGAGTCTCATCAGATCCTCCCGAGAGTTTGAGGATTGCCGTCCTGCACGACAGCGCGATAGCACACTATGACGCGGCGGCGCACGCTGGCGCAAGGTTCAACGTCCACGGACGTTGTGGCCTCCGGGTGGGGCAAGGCCGCTGCGCTCTGATATGAGTGTCACGCTCCCAGTGCGAGCAGCCCCAGAGGCTGGCTGATGCAGTAGGTGGGTGACAGCACACACATCGCCCCGCTCCGGCGAGGGAACCAAGATCCTAGAAGAAGGCGTTGCCGCGGTCGACGAGTAGACGGTAGAGGGTCTGCTGGATCGTCTCGCGCACCTGGTCGGTGACGTTGAACAGCAGCATCGGGTCGTCGGCGGCCTCGGGTTCGTACGCGTCGGTGCGGATCGGCTCACCGAACTCGATGATCCACTTGCTGGGCAGCGGGATCATGCCGAGCGGCCCGAGCAGCGGGAAGAACGGCGTGATGGGCAAGTACGGCAGCCCCAGCAGTCGGGCCAGCGACGGCACATTGCCGACGAGCGGGTAGATCTCCTCGGCGCCGACGATCGACACCGGCACGATCGGCACCTGGGCGCGCATCGCCGATGACACGAACCCGCCGCGGCCGAACCGCTGCAGCTTGTACCGCTCGGTGAACGGCTTGCCGATGCCCTTGAACCCCTCAGGCCACACGCCGGCCAGTTCGCCGCCGGTCAGCAGGCGCTCGGCGTCCTCGGTGCAGGCCAGCGTGGCACCCATCCGGCGAGCGATCTGGCCGACGAACGGCAGCGCGAACACCAGATCGGCCCCGAGCGGACGCAGATGCCGGCCCGTGTACTTGTGCACGGCATAGCCGGTCATCAGGCCGTCGACCGGCACCGTGCCGGAGTGATTGGCCACGAGCAGGGCGCCGCCGTCGGCCGGGATGTTCTCGATGCCGCGGACTTCGAGCCGGAACCACTTCTCGGCGATCGGCTCGACCGCGTTCTGGAGCACCTCGACGATGGCCGGGTCGAAGCCGAACTCGTCGACCTCGTACTCACCGGACAGACGCATGCGGACCGCGTGCAGGAGGGTGGCGAGCCGCGCCTCCCAGTCCGAGCCCATGACCCGCTGGAACGCACCGAGCAGGGCCGACAGGATGTCGTCGAGCGGAATGCCCGCCGGGATGGGCGCTCCGGCCGACTTGGTACGCCGTTCGGCCTCCTGGGCCGCCGCGGCGGCCGCGGCCGCCGCATCGTCGTCGGTGACGGCGCGCAGATGCGGACGAGAGCTCGGCGGAGCCTCGGCGGACGGCTGCTTGGGGCTCGCCGCCGCCTTCTGAGCTGGCGCGGCCTTCTTGGCAGCAGGCTTGCGGGTCGAGGACTTCGGGGCGGGTGCGGCCTGCTTCCGGGGCGCGGCCGCCTTCGCCGCCGGCGCCGATTTCTTCGCATCCACCGCGGCCTTCTTCGGGGTCGCGGCCTTCTGGCCCGTCTTCTGGCCCGTCTTCTTCTGGCCCGTCTTCTTCTGGCCCGGCGTTGACGCGGCACTTGCACCGGCGAGGCTGCGGGCGGCGCTCGACGGCGAGACCTGACGATTGCCCCGCCCGGCGCGCCCGCCCGAACCGATCTGCTTGCGCTCGTCGACCATCAGCGCACTCCGATGCCGGCCAGGATGCCCGGACGAACCTGCTGACGGAACTGCTCGAACACATCCGCGGTCGTGTACTTCGGCTCGTAGCCGAAGATGTCACGCAGCGCAGAGGTGTCGACGGCGCGGCCGTACTTGAGCAGCCGGTGCAGATCGGGCGAGATGTCCGACCCGGCGGCATGGGCGATGCGATTCAACGCCCCGGCGAAGCCCAGGGCGGGGAGCGGCAGCGTCGGTCGTCCGAGCCGGCGTGCCGCCTGGCTCAGCATGATGACACCGTCGCCCGCGACGTTGAACGTCCCCGGCCGATCATGCGTGACCGACTCGGTGAACACCGCCAGCAGATCCTCGACATGTGCGAACTGAAGACGGGGATCGTAACCCGCGACGACCGGCAGCACCGGATTGCGCAGGTACGCCGACAACGGCATCTCGAGGTCGGGATCGAGGGCCTGGGCGGTGCGCAGGATCGTGATGAGCACGTCGGGTCGCCGCCGCGCGAAGCCGCGCGTGTACGACTCGACGTCGACCGCGTCCTTCGGGAATCCCGACCGCACCCCACCGCGCGCGGCCATCGACTCACGGAACATCGCCGGATCGCGCGGCGACGTGCCGTAGACCGCGGTGCTCGACCCCAGCACCACCTTGGTGACCGTGCTGGAGCGCTGGCACGCCGCCAGCAGCTGCATCGTGCCGATGACGTTGAGCTCCTTGCTGGAGCTGCCGCTGAGCCGGTTGCGCGAGCCCGGGTTGACGTCGAGGTGGACGACCGTGTCGACGTCCTCGACCGCGATGACCTTGCCGACGACCGGCGTGCGGATATCGGCCCGGACGAATTTGACCCCGCCCAGGTCCTCGTCGGGCACGACCGTGTCGACCCCGATGACGCGCGAGACGCCCGAATCGGGGTCAGCGTCGGCGAGATCCGCCAGGTGCCGCGCCACCGCGGACGCGAACCTGCGCGCGACCCCAGTCACCAGCACGGTCCTACTCATGACGGTACGGGGCGGAACCGACTACTTGCCGAGCTTGCGACGCTGGACGCGCGTGCGCTTCAGCATCTTGCGGTGCTTCTTCTTCGACATGCGCTTGCGGCGCTTCTTGATGACAGAACCCACGAAAAGACTTCCACTTCTGTCGGATCGATGACCGACACGCTCGAACCGTCGACAGGCGTGCCCACGGGTGCCCCTAGGTTACAGGCGAATCGTGGGGGTCCGGTCAGCCGGCCTGGAAGTAAGACTTGTGAAGGAACTCTTCGACCGCGTCCTCGGGGACCCGGAACGATCGGCCCACGCGGACGGCCTCGAGCTCACCTGAATGGACGAGCCGGTACACCGTCATCTTCGAGACGCGCATCTGGGCCGCCACCTCGGCGACGGTCAAGAACCTCGGTCCGGATGTCATCTGTCCACCTCTTCCTGCGAAGTAGGGGCACGCGCGCTCTCTGGCTTCCCCACCAGAGATGTAGCGCGCGTGCCTGAAGTAGAGACTAGTGGTTCACGTGGCCTGAGGTACAGGGGATGTTCAAATTCTGTCGGTCAGATGAAACAGGCTGTCATTCCAGGGCGAATCATGGCTGCGGATCCAGACCGAGCCACGGGAACGACGCGACCCGCGTGGCCTGGATCGATCGGTCGAGCCAACTGGCGGGGTCGTAACCCTCGCTCCAGTCGCGATACCGGGGCGTGCGGCCGTCGGTCATCGTGGTGAGGGCCGGCACCGCGCGCAGGTGGGCGATGCGCTCACGCCAGCCCGGCGACGTCAGCTGCTCGGGTGCCAACGGCGTGCCCGAGACGATGGCCAGCAGATGCGCCCAGGCGCGGGGCACCACGTCCATGACGGCGTAGCCGCCACCTCCCGTCGCGACCCATCGACCGCCGGTGAGCTCTTCGGCCAGATCGCGCAGGGCCAGGTAGGCCGCCCGTTGGCCGTCGACCGACAGCATCAGATTCGTGAGCGGGTCGTCCATGTGGGAGTCGCAACCGTGCTGGGTCACCAGGATCTCGGGCCCGAAGGCGCGCAGCAAGGGCGGCACGACGGCATGGAACGCACGCAGCCAGCCGGCATCGGACGTGCCCGGCGGCAGCGGGACGTTGACGGCCGAACCCTCAGCCCCCTCGCCACCGGTCTCGGTCGCGTAGCCGGTGCCGGGGAACAGCGTCTGCGGTCCCTCGTGGATCGAGATGGTCAGCACCCGGGGGTCGTTCCAGAACATCTTCTGCACGCCGTCGCCATGGTGGGCGTCGACGTCGACGTAGGCGACCTTCTGCGCGCCGTGGTCCAGCAGCCACCGGATCGCCAGGGCGACGTCGTTGTAGATGCAGAAGCCGCTGGCATGGCCCGGCATGGCGTGATGGAGGCCGCCGCTGATGTTGACCGCACGCGGGGCGGCGCCGGTCCACACCCGACGGGCCGCCTCGACGCTGGCACCGGCGATCAGCGCGCTCGCCTCATGCATGTGGGCGAACACCGGATTGTCCTCGCTGCCCAGCCCGACCGTCAGATCGCTGCCCTGCGGATGGGCGCTCAAGTGGTGCACGCGCTCGATGTACTGCGGGGCATGCACCAGCGCCAGCTCGTCGTCGGTAGCCGCGGTGGCACCCACGACGTCGAGCCGGTCAAGGACCCCGAGCTCGCGCGCCAGTTGCATCGTCAGGTCGATCCGAACCGGCGCCATCGGGTGCGAGGCGCCGAAGTCGTACTGCGTCAACGACTCGTCGAACACCACACACGCTCGCTCGGACATGTGCCCCAGCCTAAAGCCGCGCCCCCGGCCCACCGCGCCGGTCTGCCGCGAACACCATGAGCTCATGGGATTCACTCACTTCTCATGGCGTACATGCCGTGAGAAGTGTCAAAACACCATGAGCTCATGGTGTTCGCACCCAGCGCTAGGAGCCGGAAAGCTCGGCGGATCGGGCGGCGGCGGCTCGCACCCCGGCCTCGATGCCGTCGCGGACGCCCTGAGCGTCGAAGGTCGTGATGGCGGCGTGGGTCGTGCCGTTCGGTGAGGTGACCCGCCGGCGCAGTTCTTCGGCCGGCGCCTCGGACTCGGCCAGCAGCTTCGCCGCGCCGAGCACGGTCTGTGTCGCGAGAATGCGCGCGATCTCCGGATCGAGACCGAGGCCGACACCGCCGGAGATCATGGCCTCGGCCAGGTAGAAGACGTACGCCGGGCCGGATCCGGACACCGCGGTGACGGCGTCCTGGGCCGACTCGGGCACCACCACGACCCGGCCGCCCGACGCCAGCAGCGCGACGACCTCGTCGAGCCGATCGCCGGAGACGACCGCATTGGGCGACACGCCGAACATGCCCTCGCCGACCAGCGCCGGGGTGTTCGGCATGGCCCGCACGACACCCGTGCCCTCGGGCAGCGCCTGCTCGTACGTCTCGATGCGGACACCCGCGGCGAGCGACACGACGACGGCGCCGGCCGACACCGCGGGGGCGATCTCGGCGAGCAGCCCCGGGACGTCCTGCGGCTTGACGACCACCAGGATCACGTCGGCGCCCTCGACCGCCCGCGCGTTGTCGGTCACCTCCACGCCGTGCAGGTCGCGCAGCTCGGCCGCGCGTTCCTCGCGCTTCTCGCTGACCACGATCCGATCAGCCGGCGTGCCCGACCGCAGGATCGCCGACAGCAGCGTCTCGCCCATCACTCCGGCACCCAGGATCGCCACACGAAGACTCATGACACCGACCCTAGGCGTTGCCGTCCCCCAACCCCGCGAGTGGCGCAAGATCGCTACTCCCGGATGGCCGAAACGATCAACTTGCGCCACTCGCGGGACGACTTGCGCCACTCGCCGACCACGCGCCCCTCTAGGCTCGATCCGTGCGCCGCCTCCGCCTCGACCCGTTCATCGTCGCGCTGGTCGCGGCCGCGGTCGTGGCGTCGTTCGTTCCGGCACGCGGGTGGGCCCTCGACGCGTTGAACGGCCTGGCGCCGGTCGTGATCGGCCTGCTGTTCTTCCTCTACGGGGCACGGCTGTCGACCAGCGAGACGGTCGCCGGCCTGAAGCACTGGCGCCTGCACGCCGTGGTGCTCGGTACGACCTTCGCCGTGTTCCCGCTCCTCGGACTCGCGACTCAATGGCTCGAACCGTCGATCCTGACCCCCGGCCTCGCGTCGGGCGTGCTGCTCCTGTGCCTGGTGCCGTCGACGGTCCAGTCGTGTGTCGTCTACACGCGGATCGCGGGCGGCAACGTCGCGGCCGCCGTCGTGAGCGCCTCGCTGTCGAGCCTGATCGGCGTGTTCCTCACCCCCGCGCTCGTCGCCTGGCTGATGTCGGCCGACGCGAAGGTCGACGCCACGTCGGTGCTGCGCATCGTCCTGCAACTGCTCGTGCCGTTCATACTCGGCCAACTGCTCCGGCCCTCGGTCGGCCCCTGGGTGACCCGGCACGACGAGCCGCTGAAGGTCTTCGACCGCAGCACGATCGTGCTGATCGTGTTCGTGGCCTTCAGCAAGGGCGCCGACGCGGGCCTGTGGTCCTCGACCTCGGTCCACGACCTGCTGGCCGTGGCCGTGGTCTGCGCGGCGCTGCTCGCGATCACGATGACCTGGTGCGTCGCCGTGGGGCGGGCCCTCGGCTTCATCCGCGAGGACCGGCTGCCGATCCTGTTCTGCGGCTCGAACAAGAGCCTGGCGAGTGGACTGCCGATCGCGTCGGTGCTCTTCCCCGGACCCACGGTGGCGTTCATCGTGCTGCCGCTGATGATCTACCACCAGCTGCAGATCATCACCGGATCCGTCGTGGCGTCCCGGCTCGCACGCCGCTGACGTCAGTCGTGACGGCCCGTCGCGGCCAGACCGACGCCGAGCCCGATCATCGAGGTTCCACCGACGATGCCCATCGCCTCGCCGCGCCGCGCCGAGGCGCCGAACCATTCGCGCAGACGACTGGCCACGACAGCCCACACGCTGTCGGAGAGCAGGCCGATCACGACCGCGATCAATCCGAGCAGCAGCATCTGCGACGTCACGTGCCCCGCACCGCGATCGATGAACTGAGGCAGCACGGCGCCGAAGATCATGAACGCCTTCGGATTCGAGACGCCGACGACGAATCCCTGGCGGATCGCCGTGGCACTCGCCAGCGTGCGGGCGACGTCCTGTGCTCCGGGTGAGCCGAACTCCTTGCGGTGCCGGATCGCCTGGATGCCGAGCCACACCAGATAGGCCGCACCGGCGAGCTTGATCGCCGAGTACACCACGATCGACTCCTCGACGATGACGCCCAGCCCGGCCGACACCAGCAGCACGATCACCAGGAGCCCGAGCGTGTTGCCGACGACCGTCGCCAGCGCGACCCCGCGGCCGTACGCCAGGGCGCGGCCGATCGTGAACACCACGGACGGCCCGGGGATCGCGATCAGCACCAGCGCCGCGATCCCGAACGCCAACGCCTGCTCGATCGTGATCATGCCGCGATTCTAGGGACTCAGGAGGTGTGCAGGCGACTGAAGGCCAGCGCCTCGAGCAACGCCGCCTCCTTGGCTGAGGCGTCGGCCGCCCGGCGGGTGTTGATCTCGACCACGATCTCGCCGGCGAAGCCCGCCTCGACGATCTGGGTGAGGAACTCCGCGCAGGGCTGATCGCCGTGGCCGGGCACGAGATGCTCGTCCTTGGCCGAGCCCGAGCCGTCGGCGATGTGGACGTGCGCCAGCCGCGGACCGAGGTCACGGGCGAGCTGCAGCACGTCCTGCTGGGCGGTCGAGCTGTGCGACAGGTCGACCGTCACGTGCGCGTAGTCCTGGTCGGCCGGATTCCAGCCGGGCGCATAGGCCTGGAACTCGCGTTTGCCGGTGCGCCACGGATACATGTTCTCGACCGCGAAGATCAGGTGGTACTCCCGCTCGAGGTTGAAGATGCCTTCGACGAACTCGCGGGCATAGTCACGCTGCCAGCGGAACGGCGGGTGCACGACCACGACCTCGGCACCGACCTCGAGCGCCATCTCGGCACTTCGGTGCAGCTTGCCCCACGGATCGCTGCCCCACACGCGCTGCGTCACCAGGAGGCATGGCGCATGCACCGACACGACGGGAATCTCGTGGAAGGCGGCCAGCGCCTTGATCGCCGTGAGGTCGGAGCTGACGTCGTCGATGCCGACCATCACCTCGACCCCGTCGTATCCCAGGCGGGCCGCCAGCTCGAAACCGCTCGCAGTCGACCCGGGGTACACCGACGACGTCGACAGACTGACGCGCGGTGGGGTGCTGGACACGCTGTCCAGGGTAGGCCCGGGCTGGTCGTGTACCTGGTCAGAGGTGATCGAGGTGCTGCAGGAGGACGCCCTCTCGCAGGGCCCAGGGGCACACCTCGAGCGTCTCGAGGTCGAACAGGTCCATGGTCGCCTCGGCCACGAGCGCGCCCGCCTGCATCTGATGGGCCCGATCGGGCGAGACGCCGGGCAGGTCGGCGATCTCGTCGGTCGACAACGCGGCGAGGCGGTCGACCAGTGGGGCGAGGTCGTCACGCGCCAGGGTGCGTGACACGTACGGGCCGTCGGTCGACGGTGCCGCGCCGAGGATGCGTGCGAGCGACCGGAACGTCTTGCTGGTGGCCACCGCCCGGTCGAACGCCCCGCCGCGCAGGATGGGGCCGGCCTCGTGGGCGATGACGGCGCGGATGTGGGCCCGCAGGTCATCGGCCGACTTGCCGGCGGCGAGCCATTCCCGCGTCAGGCGGCCGGCACCCAGCGGTACGGACGTCGCGACCTCGGGTGTCTCGTCGGCGCCCACGGCGAGCTCGAGCGACCCGCCTCCGATGTCGAAGACGCCGAGCCGGCCGGCCGACCAGCCGAACCAGCGGCGGACCGCCAGGAACGTCAGCCTCGCCTCGTCGGGCCCGGCGAGGACCTCCAGGTCGACGCCGGTCTCGACCCGTACCCGTCGGATGACTTCGTCGGCGTTGACCGCATCGCGCACCGCCGACGTGGCGAACGCCAATACCGTGCCGCATCCCTTGTCCTCGGCGACCTGGCGCGCCCCGAGCACATACGAGACGAGCCGCTCGATCCCCTCGTCGGAGACCGCCTGGCCCGGATCGAGGTGTTCGGCGAGCCGCAGCGACTCCTTGAACGAGTAGGCGGGCACCGGCGGCCCGCCCCGGAACGCGTCGACCACGAGCAGGTGGCCGGTGTTCGACCCGATGTCCAGCACGCCCATGCGCATGGGTCCAGCCTAGAACCGCGGAGACATGGCAGGCGGACCCGGCGGGCGCAGACCCCGCGAACTACGCTCATGACGTCATGCCTGAAGTGGATCTGGGTTTCCCCCGCACGTTCGTCGAGTTCGAGAACCCCGACGACGACACCGAGGTGTTCCGGTGCGACCTGACCTGGCTCACCTCGCGCTGGACCTGCATCTTCGGGCAGGGCTGCCCCGGCATCTACGCGTCGAGCCCCGACGCCGGTTGCTGCACGTTGGGCGCCCACTTCGCCGATGACGACGACGAGCAGCGGGTCGCCGGCTACGTGGCCGAGCTGACGCCCGACGACTGGGAGCGGCACGCCGAAGGGCGCCGCCGCTGGACCGAGAAGGACGCCGACGGCGATCGCAAGACCCGCACGGTCGACGGCGCCTGCATCTTCCACAACTCGCGCGACTTCCCCGGCGGCTACGGGTGCGCGCTGCACGCCCTGGCCCTGCGCACGGACCGAGCACCGCACACGGTCAAGCCCGACGTCTGCTGGCAGCTGCCCCTGCGCCGGCAGTTCCGCGAGGTCGACCCTGGCGACGGCCATGCCTACACCGAGGTCTCGATCGGCGAGTACACCCGAGCGGGCTGGGGGCCCGGCGGAGCCGATCTGGACTGGTACTGCTCGGCCAACACCGAGGCGCACGTGGGCGCAGAACCGGTCTACCTCAGCAACCGGGCCGAACTCACCGCGCTGATGGGCGCCGCAGCCTACGACCGTCTGGCCGAGTACTGCACCGAGTTCGAGCGCGGCGGCCCGTATACACCACACCCCGCCGATCGGCACAGGTGACCCTGGGCACACCCGCGACCCGTGGTGTTGTGACAATGCCGTATGCGCCTCGACCACGTGAGCTTCGCCGCCGGTCCCGACGGACTCGCCGCGACGACTGAGAAGATCGGGCAGTTGCTGGGAGCCGAGTTCCTCGACGGCGGCGCCCACCCCCGGTTCGGCACCCGCAACATGATCCTGCCGCTGACCGGACATCAGTACCTCGAGATCGTCGAGGTACTCGATCATCCGGCCTCGGAGAAGGCTGCGTTCGGCCAGTTCGTCCGCGAACGGTCCCTGGCCGGAGGCGGCTGGATGGCCTGGTGCGTCTCGGTCGACGACATGGCCGAGGTCGAGCACCGCATCGGACGCCACGCGGTGCCTGGCAACCGCCGGCGCCCCGACGGCTTCAATCTCGAATGGCACCAGATCGGCACCAGCAGCAGCCGGGTCGATCCGCAGCTGCCGTACGTCCTGAGCTGGGATATCGACGACTCGGAGCATCCGTCGCAGATGGCCGAGGCCACTACGACACTGACCCAGCTCGACATCGCCGGATCGCCGCAGCGTCTCGAGGATTGGCTGGGCGAGCCCGCCATCACCGCACTGGAGAGCCTTCAGGTCAACTGGACCGCACCGAACGCCGCCCCCGGCATCATGGCCGCGACGTTCGAGACCCCGCACGGCACGGTCCGGCTCTGAGCGTGTGCCGCCACCGGTGTCCCAACTTAAGTTGGGAAACCGCCGCTGTCCTGGGGTAACTACCCCACGACAGCGGCTGTTTCCCCTACATCGTGAGCCGTCGGTGGATGATCTGACCGAACCAGTCCGACCCGGGTTCTAGGCTGGCACCGTGCCGCCCAAGACCGCCAAACCCGCGTACGCCTGCGCCGAGTGCGGCTGGACCACCAGCAAGTGGGTCGGCCGCTGCGGCGAGTGCCAGGCGTGGGGCACAGTCGACGTCCAAGGCGGCGCGGCCAAGGCAGGCCGAACCCAAGCAGTTCCGGTCGCCACGGCGGCGCGCCCCATCACCGAGATCGCGGTCGAGGCCGCCCGAGCGAGCACGTCGGGTATCGCCGAACTCGACCGGGTCCTCGGCGGCGGTGTCGTGCCAGGCGGCGTGCTCCTGCTGGCCGGCGAACCGGGTGTCGGCAAGTCCACGCTCCTCCTCGAGGTCGCGGCACGATGGGCCCGATCCGGCCGACGCACCCTGTACGTGTCGGGCGAGGAGTCGGCCGCCCAGGTCCGGCTGCGCGCCGAACGCACGGGCGCACT
>Ga0182737_1001294_pt1 | contig 25511 bp, 16 predicted proteins | sample eDN5th30CBELigOP_FD_128878 | JGI IMG/M metagenome (GOLD analysis project Ga0182737, IMG submission 128878) | Enriched Organic Plus compost microbial communities from Emeryville, California, USA - eDNA 5th pass 30_C BE-Lig OP (version 2) (version 2) ... | reverse complement strand
GTCAATTTCCCGCGGTCTGCATCCTTTCCGACGCGTTTTCCCATCGCGTCTTGGGTCCCCAGCACGTCTAACACGTCGTCCATCACCTGGAACGCCATGCCGAGGTTATAACCGTAGTTTTCCAGCGCATCCAACCGGGCATTTTCTACCCCAGCGCAAATCCCGCCCAGATGGGCCGATACGGCGAACATGGCGGCTGTCTTGCGGGCATGAATCGCCGCCAACTGCTCGACCGAACCTTGCTGATGCTCGGCCGCCAGGTCGGCAGCCTGGCCACCGACCAACGCTATGGGGCCAGCCGCGCGGCCCAGCGCCGCGCAACATGCGGCGGCCGCGGCGGCCGGTTGAACATCGCGGGCCAGAATCTCAAAAGCTAACGCCTGGAGGGCGTCGCCGGCCAGGATGGCCGTGGCCTCGTCGAATTTCTTGTGGCAGGTAGGCTGACCGCGGCGGAGGTCGTCGTCGTCCATCGCCGGCAGGTCATCATGGATGAGGGAGTACGCGTGGATCATCTCCACGGCACAGGCCGCCGGAATCGCATCGGCGGCCTGACCGCCGCAACTCTCGGCCGCCAACAGCACCAGCACCGGCCGAATCCGCTTGCCTGGGGCCAGCACGCAATATCGCATGGCGTCGCGGAGGCGATCCGGGCAGCTACGGCCCAGCCGGTCCGGCGCGTCGGTAAAGGACAGGTAGCGGTCTAGCGCACGGTCGGTTTGTTCGCGTGCGGCAGCCGCGTAATCCCTTAAGTTGAATGGAGCTGAAGCAAAAGGCATAGCGAGCGTGTGCCTGCGCAACCGGGGCCAGACCGTGCGAGAGTTCCTCCCTCCCGCGACGAAGCTGCCTTCCCGCCATCGGCTTCCTTCCCGAATCGCTGACGCACGCCGGTGCCAATCAGGCGGGTTCTGCCGTGCCGGACAGGCACAAATCGATTGTAAATCAAGGCTACAAAAGATTCCACGAGCCGCAGGCGGGGGGCTACATCCCCGGCCGATGAACCAGCCAGGGAGCAAGCCCGAGCGGCTCGCGCCAGAGCAGGCCGGGCATTTTCGCCAGCCGTTCGTGGCACTTCATTATCCGTGGTATGCGCAAGGAGGGAAATGGGCGCTTGTCCAGTTTTCCAGCCGTTAACTGCCGGAGGGCGGGCAAGTTGCACAAAGTTTTCCGGCAGCGTTCCCTCTGCCGGCCGCTGGCAGCGGGGGCTGTTGGCACTGCGAGTATCTGGCCGCACGGCGAGGATCCAATTCTTTCGCCCCAGATTCCTGGAACCGCTCCCCCTATGAGCGGACCGCTGGCACCGACACGACCGGCGCAGCCGTCAAAACTCAATTCTTCGATGCAGCCGGCCGATCCGTACCCGAAGGCAGCACGGTGCCGACAAACCGTGTGCATTTTCTCCCGCGATACGTCCCAGGAGGGCGGGCATGGATCGGCGACAGTTCCTCCAGTTGTCTGGAGCCTTTTGCACGGCGGGCTTCGCACTGGCCGGGTGCCGCACGAAGCAGCACGCCCAGGTGCTGCGCGACGATCAAGCCGACCTGGTGGGCAACAAGACCGCCGGGGCCGAAACTTGGGGGCCGCTGGTTGAGGAAGCCGTCGCCAAGCTGCTGGGGCGCCACCACTCCGGCATGCAAACCGTAAGCGCGCCCGGCGAACCGCTGGTGGTGTGCTTCCTGGGAGTCGAAAACAAGAGCGCCGAGGAATTGGGCGATTTCCGCGAGCAGCTCTATCAGCTGATCGACACCAAGATCGAACAGTCGAACCTGTACCGGCCCGTCAGCCGGCGGTATGTCGATGCCGCCCTCCGCGAAACCCGCATGCGGCCCGATCAGTTGTTCGTGCCGGAGAACATGGGCCTGTTCATGGCCACGTTGGGGCGGTACGGCCAGCCGATCAACTGCCTGATGTACGCCACGATCACTTCGGGCACCACGCACGAGGACAACGCCTACCAGCGTGATTACCTGCTCACGATGGAGATCGTGAACGTCCACACGGGCGACTACGACAAGGAATCGGCCAAGATCCGCAAGGGCTACGAACGCAGCCGGTTGCCAGGCGCGGTTGCCAAGAGCAAGTTCTTCAGTTGGTGGTAACGCCAGGCTCAAAGCCGCAAAACCGTGAGTTGCCTGCTATGAGTCGTGTGCTGGCGCGCCGGCTGTGTTGGCTGTTGCCGCTGCTGCTTGCCGGCTGCGCAACCCACGCCGATCGCATTCGCGACGCCCGCAAGGCATTCTTCCGCGGCGACCTGACTCAGGCGTCGCAACTGATCGAGCAGGAGCTGGAACGCAAGAAGTCCGACCAGGACGTGCTTCAACTCGAAAAAGCCGTGATCCGTCTGGCGGAAGGCAAGCCCGAAGAGGCTGAGCAACTGCTGCGAACGGTGCGTGACCGATTCGACCACCTCGAACAAACGCACGTCGGCGAGCAGGCGTTGGCCATGCTCACCGATGACCACGCCATTGCCTACGCGGGCGAGGACTACGAGAAGGTCCTGATCCGGGCGATGCTGGCGGTGGCCAACTTGATGCAGGGGGGCGACGACGCTCTGGCCTACGCGCTGCAAATGCAGCAGAAGCAGCAACAGGTCATCGAATCGGCCACGGCGCGCGACGGTGAAGACGCCAAGCTGGTGTACCGGCAAGTCGCCTTGGGGCCGTACCTGCACGGCGTGCTCGCGGAGCAGACGCACCGCGATTACGACCTGGCCGCCCGCAGCTACCTGCACGTGGCATCCTGGCAGCCTGATTTTTCAGCCGCCCACTCCGACTTGCAGCGGGCGCAGTTTGGCCGCCACTCGGCCCCTGGCCACGGCGTGCTGTACGTGTTTGCGCTGGTAGGCCGCGGCCCCTACAAGGAAGAAAAGATCGAGATCGCCAGCTCGGTTTCGCTGCTGTTGGCGGAGCATATTCTGCGGGCGGCCGGCATGAAAAAGATGCCGCCTTCGATCGCTCCGGTGAAAGTGCCCACCCTGGTGGTACCACCCTGCTCGGTGCAAAGCGTAGTGGTTTCCGTCGACGGTCGGGACTGCGGGCGAACCGAAACCATCACCGATGTCGCCAAAATGGCCAAGGATCAATACGACGCGATCTATCCGCAGATCGTTGCCCGGGCGATTGCCCGCCGCGTGATCAAAAAGGCCGTAGTTTACGCGGCCAAGGAAGCGGTCGACGACCGCACGATGGGGTTCCTGTTAGACATCGGCAACATCGTCTGGGACGCGACCGAATCGGCCGATACGCGGTGCTGGGCGTTGCTCCCGGCTAAAATACAAGTGCTGCGCCTCGAACTGCCGGCGGGCACGCATCAGATCAGCCTGCGTACCGACCATGGCGGCATCACGTCTGGAGGCGGCGGCACAGCCTGGGTCCAAATCGCTGACGGCGAGAACACCTATCTGCTGGCGAATTTCCCCGAGGATCGACTGGTTGGCAGCCTGGTGACCAACCGCCATGGATTCCCTTCCGAAGCGGGGACGGTCCAGAAATAGTGCAAACCGATCAACACTCGGTTATAAGGACACTTTGTCACCCCCATAAAGTGGCAATTTTTCTGGTACACTTGGGGGAGTCATGCGGTAAAGTACACCGGATTGCACGGTACTTTTTGTGCAGTCGTGACAGCTAGCGTGTCTTACGCCGATTGTGCCACCAAAAGGTGTGCCACAAACGAGCCAGACCTCCCAGTCACCCCAAACTATTGTGAAGGTAAGGTTGCGTTCAGGGCGAAAAGGATAACTGACCGGCGCGATGTGCCTCGTCGGGGTCCATCCGCGCCCTGCCGGGAATCGCGTCGCCCATTGGTTTCCAGGTGGTCTGCCAGCAATGGGAGGCCATAGCGTCGGGGGTTGTATCCGGCAAATGTTTCCAGGTGGTAGGGCGGCCATCTTGGCGTCCGCCATCTGTGGACTTTGGAAGCTCAAGCCCAACACTCCGCCATGAGCATTGCCCACTCTACCGAGCGCCTCGCTCCGTCGTTTTCGGGCTCCACAGCCACGAAGACGCACCGGGCCACTGACGAATTTTCCATCGCCGAAACCCGCTTCCTCGTCCGCGACCTGTTCGAAGCCAAGCCCGCCATCTATTGGACGGACTTTCTGCTTTCGATGGGCATCGGGGCGTTCTGCTTCACGGCGCTGCTGCGGGGGCTGTTCGTGCCGCGGCTGGCCGGTTGGCTCGGCATCGAATCGGCAGTCTTTTTGTACGGCTGCTCGGCCGCGCTGTTTGTGATCATGTGCCTGGCGTTTTACCGGGCCACCTTGTTCACGCACGAACTGGTCCACCTGCGCGACAACGCCGTGCCCGGCTTCCGCACGGCCTGGAACCTGTTGTGCGGCGTGCCGTTCTTGATGCCGTCGTTCCTGTATCAAACCCACGTCCATCACCACATGCGCAAGCACTACGCCACCAAGGAAGATGGCGAATACTTGGCGCTGGGTTCGTCGGTGTGGGCGATCATCGGCTACCTGGCTCAGAGCTTTGTGATCCCCGTGGTAGCCGCGATCCGGTTTTTGATCCTGACGCCGGCCAAGATGCTGCACCCCGCGGTGGCCCGCTGGGTAAACGCCCGGGCTTCTGCCATGGTGGTCGACCCGGCTTACGTGCGGCCGCTGCCCACCGATAAGGAGCTGCGGATCTGGCGGCGGCAGGAACTGTACTGCTTCGTGTTCTGCGCGACGATGGCCACGCTGCTGATTACCGGCGTGCTGCCGATCAAGTGGCTGATCCTGGCGTACTCGACGGCGGTGAGCATCATTACCCTGAACGCGATTCGCACGCTGGGCGCCCATCGCTACGTGTTCACTCGCGAGCACGAAGTCACCTTCGTCGACCAACTGCTCGATAGCGTGAACTATCCCAATCACCCGGTCATTTCGGCCCTATGGGCACCGGTGGGGCTGCGTTTCCACGCTCTGCACCACCTATTCCCCTCGATGCCGTACCACTCGCTGGCCAAGGCTCATCGCCGACTGATGGACCAGCTGCCGGCCGACTCGCCGTACCGGCAGACGGTGTCGCCGGGCTTGTGGGCTTCGCTGCGGCAATTGTGGCGGACGGCTCGCCAGGCGCAAGCTCAGCGGCACAGCGCCGGCTGATCTCGGTGACGCCCCCTCCCTGAGCACAGTCCAGTAGAACGCCCCCAGCGGGCGGCCAGGCCACTCACTTCATCAGTACCTGCGCGGTGAAAAACGGCTCGCCCGCACCGTGTTTCGCGGTGCCCGTGCGACAGAATGTCTCTTGTGCCATTTGGCCCATAGTGGTCTGTTGCGGCCAGGAACAGATGCCACGGCTGCAGCGATTGTGGCCTGATCTGCCCCGCCGGCCGTAAAGGCGCGAACTTTACGGCTTGATGCGTTTCTTTTTCAGAGGCGACCGGCTTGCCGCGGTAACAGCCGCAGCCATTGTCCGCCTTGCGAATTTGGCCGCCACGTGATGCGGCCCGGCAGCCCCGGCTGGCGTGCCTCAGAGCCTCCTGGGCCAGCAGGCCAACGCCCACTTGCAGTCATTGCTGCCGAACAATCCCCCGATCCCCGACAATTGGTACTTTTGGTTCAGCGCGACCGGTCCTGCGGTACGAAGAACAATTGAAGAAGGACCACCGCGCCCGGCTTTGCGGTGCCAGCCGTGGCAGCAGCATGTTGGCTTGAGCCGCGGCTTCCCGCCTGGATTGCCTGCCGCCGGACCGGGGGCGTTTCCACAGCCACGTCGCACCCGCATAAGGTTGTGAGTTGATGTCCACGTACGTTTCCCTTCCCCATGTCGAATGTCCTGTGCAGCCCCGCTTTCTTCGGGCAGCCAGCTCGGTGGGCGGCCAGCCGCGCCACGTCCGCTTGCAGCGCCGGCTCCAGGCCTCCGACGAATGGGAATTGATCGCCGTGTACCAACGGACCGAAGACGCCGCTGCCCACGCCGCAGAACTGGCCTCGCAAGGTGAGGAGGTCCGCGTGGTGGCGTTCATGTACTGTCCGAGCGCCCGCTAGGCGATTCGGTCCAGCCTACCCCCGGCTAAGCCGCCGCCTGCGGCTACGGGGAGAACCTCTATCCACGCCTCGCCCCTCTCTGGGGCCACTCGGCTAATGGCCGCGGGTTGTGGCATATCGCCCAGCCAGCGAAGTCAACGCAGCCTCTTTAGAGCCACCAAACCAACAATCGCGATCAGCCTGCGCGCTGACCGTGGGGCTCTGTGGGGATATACCGGGCGGAAAGGCTCGTTTCGCCCAGCGGCGTTTTACCTTGCGTCGTAAGCCTTTGGTACGAAGCACTTTGCGCAATCTGCTTCTTCCCCACGCCAACTCGGCGGGCGATCGCCAGCGCTGAGAACTGGTATCGTTTGGCAAAATTTTTCCGCCTTTTGCGGCCGGGGCATGTCACCCAAGTTCGTTACCTGCAATGCCCTAGGGCAGCCGCTGCCGCCGCAACGTCGGAACCTTCCGACTCGGTAGTTGACGCCGCCTCAGAAGCCACTAGATTTGGGCATCAGTGGGAGTGAGTGGGGACGAGTGGGAACCGAATGATCCTGACGGGAAGCTATAGCCGCTCGCTGGATGAGAAGCTGCGCGTAGCTATTCCGAAGGAGGTTCGCGACGTCCTCGCATTGCAACCCGGCGGGGCCATGTATGTTGCGCCGGGGACCGACGGCAGCCTGGTGTTGTTCACCGAAGCGGAATTCGCCCGCTTCGCCCAACGCCTCGAAGCCAGTTCACCCACACAACAGAACGTCCGAGCATTCATGCGGCTGTTCTATGCACAGGCGCACCGGGTGGAAGTGGACAAGCAAGGCCGTGTCCGCATCCCGCCCGAGCTTGCTGAACGGGCCAAGTTGCAAAAGGACGTGATGCTGCTGGGAGTCCGCGATCACCTCGAACTCTGGGACTTGCAGCAGTGGCAGGCATACTGGGCCGATAAGAGTGGCGACTACGACAGTCTCGCCGAGTCGGCTTTGCAATAAACCATTCCACCAGACCACTATATCCAACCATGCAGGGCCGTTTCCGCCTGGCAAGCCGCAACGCCTGGCCGAAACACCAGCCCGGGAGCGATTGGAGAAGCGTATAGCAGGCGACGTCCGTCCGTTTGTTCGCCACGCGTAAGAACGCGAGCAATGGGTTGCGGCCACCGACTATTGCTCACCAGGCTCTGATTGAGCCTGGGAAGTGTCTTGCGGGTACGGATGCAAGAGGCCTCCGGCTGCGAACAGCGTGTCGCGTCATCATGTGACCCGACACTGCAAGCACCCTCCCATCCCCAGTTTCACGGAAGTCGGGGAGGGTGCCTTTTTTCTCGTTTCGCCTGGCAGCGTGATTGGTGCTGCCCGCCTGCTTCCGCCGGCCGCGATCTCACTCGGCCGGCATGGCTGTGCAGCGGCGGATTTCCCCGCCGCGTCCTCAACCTGAGCGACGCTCGCCGGCCACGCCCACGGTAACTGGTTGCTTCAGACGGTTGACCACGTTACCGTCACTTCCACGGACGCGGCACGCATCCATTGGCCTGGCTCAGGTGGCCGCGTCTGGCCCGGCGAATTGGTTTCTCGCGTCACAATGCTCAACACGGCCACGCCGCTGCGGACCGAAGCTGCACAACTGCCATGCGCTACCAGCGTCTTGATGCCCAGCGAATCGTCGATACCCTGCACGGCATCACGCTGCGCATTCAGCGGCGGTTTCCGCAAGCTGGCCTGGCCAACGTGGCCCAAGAGCTGGAAGCCGTCGCCCAGCATGCCGCCCGGCGGGCGGACGAAATCCGCCGACCGTACATTGGCCTGCGGATCGTCGTGGGGCTGTTGGTGCTGAGCGCCGCGGGCATCCTGATGACGCTGGCCTCGAAGCTGCGGATGCGTTCCGACCTCGACGACGCCGTCACTCTGGTCGAGTTCGCCGAAGCGGCGGGAGGCGCGCTGCTGTTTTTGTTGGCAGCCGCCGTGTTCTTGTTCGGTCTCGAAGGCCGTTGGAAACGCAGCAAGGCCCTGGCCGCACTGCATGAACTGCGGGTACTTGCGCATATCATCGATATGCACCAGGTCAGTAAGCAGCCGGAGCGTGTGCTGCTGGGCGAAGTGCCAACAACCAGCACGCTGTTTGAATTGAACCGGTACCTGAACTACTGCACGGAACTGTTGGCGATCATCAGCAAGATCGCCTCGCTGTATATCCAGGATTTCCCTGACGCGGTGGCGGTGACAGCCGTCGACGATATCGAAACACTCTGCAGCGGCCTGGCCAACCGCATCTGGCAAAAGCTCCAGGTAGTGGACCAGTCCCTCAAAGACGAAGCTGCCGGGGACGATATCGCCGCAGCCGACGGCGCCACGCCAGACGTCGCGATGACAGACGCTGCCGTTCGCACCGCGGCCGTCGCATCGCCGTTACCGCCGCAGCCTTCAGAATAGCTGCGGACTGTGCGGCACGTTCACGCGCTCTTGGCCAGACGTTCCGGTGATGGCCGTATTGAAGTAACCAGGTCTTGCAGACTCTGCTGCAAAGATACCCGCGGCTGCCACGAAGTAAGGTTGCGCAGTTTGCTGAAGTCGCCGCGCACATCGGGCAGGTCGTTGCCCCTGGCCAAGGCCGCATCCTCCAGCCATCGCACGCGAACCTGAGCCGCGGCTTCAATCATCTGGCAGACTTCCCACATGGAGTGGGAATGCCCGCAGCAGACATTGTACACCTCGCCGGGCATACCAAGCTCGGCCAGATCGACCATCGCGACCGCTGCATCGCGGACGTCGATAAAATCGCGCCGCGGCGAAAGGCTGCCGCAGCGAATCTCCGTTTGCGTGCCCGGCGGCAAGGCCGCCAGTTCCCTCGCAAATCGGCCCGGAGCACAGGTGGCACTCAGGTAGGGCCCCACCAGGTTAAAGATGCGGGCGACGACGATCTCAATCGGTCCTCGCCCTTCCTGGTAGGCCCAGCGCGTTTGATGCAGTTTTTGCCAGCCGTAGGTGGAGACCGGCTGGCAGGGATAGGCTTCGGTCACCGGCAAATCGGCTTCGGTCAGCAGGCCCAATTCGGCAGCCGAGCCAGCCGCGACAATTCGCACCGGCAACGACGCGGCATGTGCCTGGGCCGCGCGCGCCATCGAGGCCAATGCGACCTGCTCGCACCAGGGGTCATCGACCGCGTGCGACGGCAGGCCCACCCTCGCCAGATGGTAGATCATCTGCGGTCGCACCACGGCAACGAGGTTCTCGACGTCGTGCGGGTTGGTCAGATCGCACGGCGCGTAGACGTCCAAAGCAGCCGCGACTTGCGGATCAACCTGGCTCGAACGGCCGGTTCCCGTGACGTGCACGCCGGCTCCCTGACGCTGGGCGCGCTCACGGAACGCGCGCAACACGGCACGCCCTAGACTGCTCTGCACACCCGTGATCAATACCCGCTGCGGCATCCCTGCACCCTGTCAAATCGTGTGCGTATTCGCATGAAGGCGATTGCGTGCCGACCGTTCCACCGCAAACCGTCGCGTATGGTGAACGAAGCCATGCCTGCGCTCATGGCCGCCGCGCATGACCAACGCGCAGCAGAGCCGCAGTACCAGGCAAGCACGCCCGAGAAAGCTCGCGAAAGCCGCAGGCAACGCGGTCGCCAATATGCCTTCACATCCAGAAGCTGCGGCATAACGCGCACGCCGGCGGGGGATTAGCCCGCCGGGCATGCGAACGCTTTTTCTTGCCGTGTTCTTAGAGGGTGTACTGTTTGGCGCGCAGCCGGTCTTTGCGCGTCAGCAGCCATTCCCAAGTGGCTTCGAGCCCTTGCTGGAGCGTCGTCTGCGGTTCCCAGCCGAACACTTCCTTAGCCCGCTTGGCACAGCCGATCAGCGTCCAAACTTCGCTGTTCACAGGCCGGATGCGCTGTTCGTCGGTTTGCACGATCAGCTTGCGGCCCGCCATGTGCTCGGCGTGCTCAATCACCGAGGTAATGGTGTGCCCAACGCCGGTCGCCAGGTTAAACGTTTCGCCAACCACGGTTTCGGCCTGGGCATCGGCAATCGCCATGAACCCGCGCGCGGTGTCTTCCACGAACAAGAAGTCGCGCACGCTATCGGTGCTGCCCAGGCGGAGCACGTCGCCAGCCTGAGCCTGAGCGAGAATTGTCGGAATCACGGCCCGCAGGCTTTGACCGGGCCCAAAGTTATTGAACGGCCGCACGACCACCACCGGCATATCGAACGAGCGGTAGTAGCTCAGCGCCAGTTGGTCCGAGGCCACCTTGGTGGCCGCATAAGGGCTTTGCGGATGCAGCGGGTGCAGCTCATCGATGGGCGTGTACTGCGCCGTGCCGTAGACTTCGCTGGTCGACGTCTGCAGCAATCGCGAGGTGCCATAGCGCCGGCACGCTTCCAGTACGTTCAACGTGCCTTCCACGTTGACCTTCACATAGCTTTCGGCAGCCTGGTAGCTGTACGGGATGGCGATCAACGCCCCCAGGTGAAACACCACATCGGTGCCGCGGACCGCTTCCATGACCCGCTCGCGGTCGGTCAGGTCGCCCCAGATGACATCCACCTGGGCGCTCACGTCCTCAGGCATATCTTCGAGCAAGCCCCGGTCATTCCGCGAGTTGTAGCGAATGAACGCACGGACTTCAGCTCCCGCACGCGCCAAGGCAGCGACGAGATTGCTGCCGATGAAACCGGCAGCACCGGTGACGAGAACTTTGCGTCCATGCCAGGTCATGTCTAACTCTCCAAGCTTCGTATGATTCCAAATGAAAACATCGTGTTGCGAGCGATCATGCGGTTGGCGTCTGGCAGCGCATCAGGGAGTGCCGCTCGCCTTCCACCCGCAATCAGCCGCACCGCTGCCCCAACAATTTCCGCCCCAGGCTAGCCATTCTTGTAGCAAGAACCACCGAACGCCGCCGCTGCAGTTGATGATATGCCGCGTAAACCTGCTCAAGCTCGCTGCGAAGTTCGGCATTGGCATCTTCGTTGGCGGTGGGCCGTTCGATGTAACTCTTCCGCAGGCACTTGAGCCCTTTGTGGCACCGTCCGGTTTCGCCGCGCAGGTCCTGATAGATCTTTTCAAAGAACCGAGCGTACTTGGCGGCAGTCTCTTTCCAGCTCCACTGTTGAATACGGCTCAGATTCTCTTGTGAAATCGCCCAGCGCAGCTCCGGATTTTCAGCCAGGCGACGGAGCGCCGCCTCCACGGCCTTCGGCGTGCGTTCCTGCAGCAAGAACTGCGACTGCAGCGGTCCGAAAAGCTGCGGGACAATGCCGACGCGCGTCGACACGATCGGTAGCCCACACGCCATCGCTTCCAGCACGGGCGTGGCCGTCCCCTCAATCAGCGAAGCACACACGTAGACGTCGAGCGAGTTGAAATACTTGGGCATTTCCTCCCAAGGCAGCCAATTGTCGTTGCGGTCATGGTAGCAGCCTTCGACGGCCACGCCGCTTGAGCGCAACGATTCGACGGCTGGCTTGATAATGGTTTCCAGCCCTTTGAAGTCAATCGGGGCAATGTACTGTCCCCAGGTGCTGTTTCCGGTCCAGCCTACCCGCAGCGGCCGATCGTTCCGCCGAATCCGTTCCAGGTTCCGCGGCTGGAAGAACTCCAGATCGACGCCGTCCTCGATCACCGCGTCTGGCTTCGGATAGTAGGGCAGATTGCTGTACGCATCGTGCAAAATCCGCGACGAAACGACGTACCCGGCAATCAGGATATTGAACAGCTCATAGTGCTCCGGGGCGTCCTTCGGCTCCAGCCATAAGTGATCGTAAACGGCGGACGTGATCGCCATGGAGTCGAAGGTGGGAATCAAGCTCTTCCCGCAAACGTCGTAGAAGCGGCCAATCGCATCGCGCCAGAAGAAGTGCACGATATCCGTGCGCTGATCTTGTAGTTGGGCCAGCAGGTCGCTGAAGGTCTGCGTAGCGTCCTTGTTCCACACATCGTAATCGTGGTGGTAATACAGCTGGCATTTGATATGCCCCGGCAAGTGCCGCAGCAGTTGTTCGGCGATCCGTGCATAGGCCCAGTTGGGTACATCAGCAATCAGGGCCACGCGAATCGTGTCGTTGAAACGTTTGAACGTCGGCATGGGTGGCGTCTGTCTGATTGGCGACGGAGTCTCAGGCACGCGCGCGTCACGCGCGTCTCGCGAGATTTGCGATAGACAATCCACGTTTCCGGCGGGGGATAACACGCGCGAAGCCATAATGATCGTCGCATCTGCCAATTTTCGTCAAGCCCAGTTGGCATTACTCAGCAAGCCGGCTCTTTGCTCTCGCTAGGATGGGAGTCACGCATCGTGAAGCAAGCCTGCGTGCCCGCCGCCCTACGCCTCCACATGCTCGGCGAGCGCCGCGTACCGCCTTTTGCGACACGCGCGACCAGAGTTTCAGGTGCGGGCCGCCCACATGATGGCAGGTGCTAGCAGCAGCCTGCTTGAGAGCCGTAATTTGACGCTCGTATTCCTCCCTGATCTCTTCGATGTAGCCTTCGAGCGTCGCGTGGATACGTTCGCCAAAAGCCACTTCAGCGGCCGCGGCGGCCGACGCCCGGGCATAGCATTCGGGCACCTCAGTCGCCTGGCGGTGCCGGGCGTACTCAACAGCCCGAAGCAGCCGGGTATGGATCTGTTGGCCCATCTGCTCGATGCGGAAGTGCTCGTTAATCCGCGTTGTGGCCGCGGCCTTCATGGCAGCCAGTTTCGCCGGATCGGCCAATAGCTGCTCGAACACTTCCAGATAGCGGCTGCACTCAGTATCTTCGGGCTCCCGCGAGATCAACACCCCGCAGTCAGGTGTTACCAGCTCGGATTGGCCGCCGATATCGGCGCTGACCACGGTCATGCCGCAGGCCATGGCCTCGAAGATGCTGACGGCGATCCCTTCCATCTGCGACGGCAGGAAGAAAATGTCGCCGGCGGACATGAACCGCGGCATGTCGGCGCTCGTGAGACGGCCGACCACGTGCAGCACGTCCTGCAGGTTGTGCTCTGTCACAAAATCCTTGAGCCACTGCAGACGAGGCCCCTGCCCGGTCACAATCCCCGCGATGCGGTGCCCCTTGTCGCGCAGTTGCTTGACCACCTCGGCCATGATCTGCGGCTGCTTCATATCGACCAGCCGAGCCGAGAAGACGATCACCGGCACGTCTTGTGGAATGTTGAGCCACGCCCGCACTTGCTGCCGCGCGACCGGGTCGGGGTGCCAGGTCTTGGTATCGACGTTGGTGGTATAGACTTCGACGTTGTCGACGTTGAAGCCGTTCTCGATCATCTTGCGCCGGATGCCTTTGTACGAAACGAACACCACATCCAGCAGCGGGTGATATTCCTGCGCCATGCGCGGCCAGATGTCCGCGTGGCGGACCATGGCAAAGGCGCACTTGGGATACCTGGCCTTCAGGTACGGGAGCAGGTGCATCACAAACGTGTTGTTCGCGATCAGGACCGCATCGAATCCGCGCGATTGCATCAAGTAGTCGACAAATGCAACCCAGTGATGCGGGATCACGTCCGGATCCACGAAGTGGGGCAGAATGAAGATGTCGGGCGTGTACCGGGCGAACTCGCAGTACCAGTCGTTCTTCTTATCCGAGGTCGACAGGACGGTAACGTCCCAGCCGTGATGCACCAATTGTTCGATAATGTCCAGGGCGGCTTTCTCGGATCCGCCCAGGGACAGGAACGGGATCGCCAGCAGAATCCGCGGCTTGGAGGCGACCAGGCGATTCGCACGCGAGGTGACGGCGACATTGTTCGGTTTGAACTCGAACAGCTCGTGCATCCAGCCGAAACGATTCGAGGCAAAGATCCCCGACCACTCCCACGGGGCGCGGTACTCCGCCTTGTGCACCGGAGCCAGCACCACGTTGGGGTCCTTCTCCTCCTGGGTGGGACACCACTTGAGATACTCCGGCAGCGCGCCGGACAGAAGCCCCGTACCGGCGAAGCGGAACCAGAAATCGACCTCGCGATCGTGCTTGCTGACCGTCTCCGAATAGCCGCCGATCTGCTCGTAGGTCTCCCGCCGAATGACGAAGGTCCGGTAGGCGTCGCCCTCGCGCGGAAAGGCAAAGATCCGCGGAGGCACGATGTGATCGAGCTTCTGAAACCCGCCGAAGAACACCGCCCCCGACGATACTGCCCCGTAGTTGCGATGGACCAGCAGAAACCAGTACCACTTTTCGATCGCTGTGCCTTCCAGCAGATCGCCCGCTTCCAGGAACAGCAGGAAGTCTCCCTGTGCCTGACGCGCGGCCCAATTGCGGGCCGCGGCAATCGTCGTGCCGGGAGACTGGTGATAATGAATGTAAGGGTACTGGGCGGCGACCGATTGAGCCGCCGCGATTTCGGCTTCGTCGTCCGTGGTGTCGACCACGTGCCATTCGAACGCCAGGAACGACTGCCGGGCAATCGTCAACGCCGTGTCCGCCCAATCGCGTTTCTTGGACGTCAGGACCGTGATGATGGTAACGGCGGGGCTTTCGATTTCGCCCGCAACGTACGTGTAGGGCGCGCGTTGGACAGCGGGGTGGGAAGTGTAGTCAGGATAATGCGAGTCGATCATTAATCCACTCTACGTGAAGTGGCGTACTGGCCTCGTCGTCAACGGCACCCGCGCTCGCTCGTGCGATTGAGCCGCAATGCCAGCGTAAGACGCATCGCCGATTCCCACACATCGATCAGGAGCGTCTCGAACTTGGCGACAGCTGACAGACGCCCCCCTTCTCCTGGCCAACCGCCGTGCCTGGGAATCACCACAGATGCGATCCGCCAGATCGGCCAAGAGCCGCAGAGCTATTGCCGAAGGGTAAAACTACGCGGCGCGACCGGCCACTGCAGCGGCAGGCAGGAACAATTCGGGCGATTGCTCAAATCGTTCGCAGGCGGCGGCGAGGTCTTCGTGGCGTCCAATGTCCAGCCACTCGCCACCGAAGGCGTACGCGCCAACAGGGTGACCTTCCCGCAGCATGCAGTGCATCAAATCGTCGAAGCCGTAGTACTGATTCTCTGGAATCAGTGACAGTGCTTCTGGCGACAGCCCGTATATACCCATACTGCAAGAGTACTCAAATACGGGTTTCTCCCGGAAGCCGCTCACGCGGCCGTCGGCCTGCACGTCGAGCACGCCCAGCGACACCTGGACGGGCTTTTTGTACGTGGCCACCGTGAGGTGGTTGCGCGAGTTGACGTGGTGCGACCAGAAGCTGGCGAAGTCGATGTTGGTCAGCAAATCGCCGTTAAGAACCATGCACGGACCGTTGAGTCCTTCGATCTGGCGCAGCGGGCCCATGGTTCCAAGTGGTTCGGTCTCTTCCCAGTAGTGCACCTGGACGCCCCACTTGCGGCCGTCGCCGATGCACCACCGGATCATCTCGCCCAGATAACCGATCGTAATGTGGAATTCGCGGAAGCCCGCTGCCGCCAGCTGGCGGATTACGATTTCCAGAATGGGTCGCCCGCCAATCGGAACCAACGGCTTGGGAACCACCTTGGTTAGGGGGTAAAGGCGAGTTCCCTTGCCGCCCGCCTGAATGACAACCGGAATCTGCATTACGACTAGCTCCCAAGATCGGGGGCGACAGTGATATCCATTAGAGGTGGGGCTTTTACGGCGCCGCCGTTGATATGTCAACGCCAAGCCAGATACATCATCGGCATCGGCTCGTTTTTTTGACCAGCAAGTTGCAAAAAGCTTACGCAAACCGCAAATACTGCCTGCAAGGCACGATCTGCCAGCAGCATCAACGCTAGCATCACGTCACCGCGACTTCGATTAACGTCCGTCGCCCAGCTCGCTCATCGACCACGTGCATCATCGGTGGTGCACCAACTTGCCCAGCCGCGTTATGCTTGAAGCGGGGCAGCTAGCAACCGATCACCACCGTCGCGTCCAGCTCCAGGAAACGGTTTGTCCTTGCCTTTGGCCCGCACTGATCTTCTTGCCCTGTCGCTCGATGACCTGGTGGCGTACAGCAACCGAGGGACGGTCAAGCGTGCCCTGAAGGAGGTGACCGAAAACCAGGTCACCGCCCAGATCGAAGAAACGCCCGCTGGCGAAGTCACCTTCTGCTGGAGCGATGGACGTGTCTCCACACTGCCGGCCCAGCACACACTCCGCGAGGGCCGCTGCACCTGCGCGGCCGCAGGCATTTGCCGGTGCTTGATTCGAGCGGTACTGGCGTATCAGCAGCTAGCCGCCGGCGGCGCGACAAGCACCGTTCCACCTGCCGATGCCCCGGCTCCAGCGGAGTCTGCGGCAGCGAAACCTTCGGCCGCGGCCGAGCCGGCTCCGGCAGACGAGCTGCCCCCCGCGCCTTCCGATATCCCGCCGGAGCAAACCGCTGCGGCTGAGCCAGAAGAAGCAAGTGCGGCTACCCCGGTCGCTGCCGCACCGGCCACGGCGAACGAGCCGTGGGATCCCGGCACCATCACCGACGAGCAGTTAGGCCAGTACTTTCCCAAAGCGCTGCTCACCAAAGCCCGCAAGGCGTATGAACACGGCGAGCTGGTCGAGCTGATTCGCGGCCCTAAGCCGCAAGCGCACTTCCACCAGCGATCGACCACGATCCGGTTTCTGGTGCCCGGCAATCCGCGGTACTTCCACTGCGACTGTGCCGAGCACGCCCAGTGCATTTGCGTGCCGCTGGCCATCTGGGCGTTTCGGCAACTGCCGGCCGATCGCACGGCAGGGCTGGTTTCAACCCAAGCGGTGGCCTACCCGGTGCCGTCGGACACGTTGAGCGAGCTCTCACACCTGCTGGCCGAGGTGCTCGAGACTGGCTTCGCCAACGTGCCTGCGGCTTGGAAGGATCGCATGAACCGGGCGGCCACGCAGTGTCGCAAGCAAGGGCTGCTCTGGCCGGCGGAAATCCTCGGCGAGCTGTTGCACCTGCATCAGCAGTATCACGAGCACAGCGCGCTGTTTGAAAGCCAGGCACTGGCCGTGTTGGTGGGCGAGTTGTTGATTCGCTGCGACGCCATCCAAAGCCAGCCGCCTGCGGTTCCTCAACTGCTGATCCGCGGCGCGACCAACGACACGCTCACCGAGGTCGCGTCCGCCCGGCTAACTGGCCTGGGCTGCTGGGTGGTGCATCACCGCCACAGCGTTGAGATGTTCGCCTTCTTGCAGGATGACGATTCAGGCACACTCGTCGCGGTGAGCCGCAACTTTGAAAACCCGGCCGACGAACAAGCCCAACCCAACTTCGCCCGCCTGGGCCGATACTCCCTCACCAAGGGCATGTCGCTGGCCGCGATCGGCTCCAGCATCTTGGTCATACAAGGAGCCAAGCGCACGCCCAATCGCCGGCTGGTGCTGGGACGCCGGCCCGCGATCCTGCATACCCAAAACTACGCGTGGGAGAAGCTGCGGCCGCCGGTGCTGGTCGACGACTTCGCCGCGCTCGATGCCCAGCGGGCAACCCTGCCGCCCACGGCGCTGCGGCCGCGCCGCGTGACCGAGGATTTGTATGTGCTGGAAGTCGCCCAGGTAACCGATGTGGCCTACGAGCCGGTTTCGCAAACCATTGGGGCCACACTATGCGACGCGCAAGGCGGCCGAGCCCAACTGCGTCACCCATATACCACCGGAGGCGAGGCAGGATTTGAAGCGCTGCTTGCCGTGTTAGAAGCCGAGGATTCCAACCGCGGCCATGGCCTGTCGGCCGCGAACCAGGAAGCCTTCGGCATCAAGTACGTTGCCGGCCGCGTGCAGCGCAGCGGGGCAGGGCTGGTGATTGCGCCAACCTGCCTGGTATTTGAGACGCCGCAAGGCCGGATGGGCCTACAGCCTTGGGTGGACACAGCCGCTGAAGCCCAGCGAATCCTGGCCGCCTTAGGAAATAACTCGCTTGCCGAGGAACCAACAGCAGCACACCAGAACGACGATGCGCTGGCAACCGCATCTGACAGCCCTGCGAATGCAACCGCCGCCTGGGCCGACGACGCTTCTGCCCTGCTCGGTGAGCTGCTGTTGCTGGGAGCCCGGCGCGCCGATCCCGGCGTGGTCCGGCAGTGGCAGGAGTTGGCCACGCGGGGTGAAAGCTACGGCTATGACCGTTTGCCCCGGCTGGCCCATCGATTGGCCGGCGTGCTGGAACGGCGGCTGCACGAAGCACGCTGGAACGCCGGCCCGACCGTGGAACTGGCGTCGGCGCTAGCCGTGGCGCTGCGGCTGGCGATGGATATGCCGCCCCCTTAACCGTCCAGCGAGGCACGCTTGGCCTGGACGTATTCGTCGGGCGTATCAATATCGGCGGCACGCGGCAGCGCAAACGGGACCTCAACCACCGGGCATCGGTCCAGCAGGGCGTTCACGCCTTGATCTTCTGGCAACTGCCCGACCGCCGCGGCCATTGACCATGGAAACAGCACCGGGTGGCCTCGCCGGCCGTTGTGGATGGGCACGACAATCGCCTCAGGCTGCCTGGCATGTTCGGCCAGCAGACCGCGTGTGATCTCGGGCGAAACCTCCGGCATGTCGGCCGGGGCCAGAAGCCACGCGTCAAACTGCTGCGGCTGCCATCGCGCGGCCACATATTCCAAGCCCAAGCGGACCGAGACCTTCATATCCGGCGGCGGTTCCGGGGCGACCACAACTTCGGCCCCGGCAGCCCGAGCCAACCGGGCTAGCTCAGCATCGGCCGGATGCACAACCAGCACGCGATGATCAACGCCCGCCGCCTGCCAACGGTAGAGCACCTCTTCCACGATGGTGTGCTGACGCCACGGCAGCAGCAGCTTGGGTGCTCCCATCCGGCGGCTGCGGCCGGCCGCAGGCACGATGGCAAACGATCGCCAGGTGTTCAACGCTCCCCTTCCTGCGGCTGGAGTAGATTAACCATGACGGGCGTAAACTACGGGCCGCCCCGCCTGCGTCGGCAAGCCGGCGACAGTGTAGAGCGGCCGTGTAGAATGATGCTCCGAACGTTTCCTTACCATATCGCCCCGAGGGCGGAACGACCAAGCCCTGGCTGCATGCCGATGCGATTGACGCTGTTTCGTACCGATATTTTCCCGGTGCCGCTGCCGCCGGGTCACCGCTTCCCGCTGGCCAAGTATGCCGGCGTGGTCCGCTGGGCGCAGCAGCAGGGGCAAGAGTTTGAATTGCGGGTTCCGCCTGCGGCCAGCGATGAGCAGCTCGCCCTGGTGCACACGCGCGATTACCTCACGCGGTTGGCGGCCGGCGAATTGACGCCGCTGGAAATTCGCCGGATCGGCTTTCCGTGGTCAGCCGAGTTGGTCGAGCGTTCGCGGCGATCGGTCGGGGCAACCATCTGTGCCGCCCAACTTGCCTGGCAACGGGGCTTCGCCGCCAACCTGGCCGGTGGCACACATCACGCCTTTTCCGACAGTGGGCAAGGCTACTGCGTGTTCAACGACGTGGCCGTGGCCGCCCGCGTGCTCCAGCGTACGGTCGGCCCGATCTCCGTTGCCGTGATCGACTGCGACGTACACCAAGGCAACGGCACCGCCCATATCTTTGCCGCCGATCCCAGCGTGTTCACGTTCTCTATCCACGGAGCTAAGAACTTCCCGTTCCGCAAGTGTGACGGCGACCTGGATATTGCCCTGCCTGACGGCACCGACGATGCCGGCTACCTGGCCGCCCTGGAGGCGGCATTGGACGAGCTATTTGCCCGCGGCCGGCCGCAGTTCGTGTTCTACATTGCCGGGGCCGATCCATACGCGGGCGACCGCTTGGGACGATTGTCCCTGACCAAGCCGGGCTTGGCCGCGCGCGATCGCCTGGTGTTGGCGGCATGCCGTGAGCGGCACGTCCCGGTGGCCCTGACGCTCGGCGGCGGCTACGCGCCCAACGTGGAAGACATCGTGGCCATTCACGCGCAATCGCTCGAGGTCGCCCGGCAGGTGTTTGCCGCCACCGCGTGAATGGAAAACATGCCCTGTCGCCAGGTTGATTGCATCCGGTGAAGAGACTTACGCGTGTGCCACGGCTCTGTGAGCCGTGTTTCGAGCATCTAGCGTTGAGTGTGCGCACCGTAGAGTGATGTGACGGGAATCGTGAGGTACTCGTTGCTACGCTGGCGCCAGGTGTTCTTTCGTTTGCGCTTCAGGCTTGTTGCTGGCACTACGGCGCACGGGCGTGCGGCTCGTGGTTGGGGTTATCACTTAAAGGCTTGCCAGTAGTTGCTTGAGCGACTCTGGGGCGATGGGTTTCACCATGTGCGAGTCGAAGCCAACTTCCTCGGACTTGCGCCGGTCGTTGTCCTGCCCCCAGCCGGTCAGGGCGACCAGGCGAACGCTCTGCCCCCAGGCCTGCTCACGAATCCGTTTCGCCGTCTCGTAACCGTTCAGTCGCGGCATGCCGATGTCCAGCAGAATCAGGTCCGGGTGGTAAACGGCGGCAATGTCCAGGGCCTCCAGCCCATCGTGAGCCGTGCGGGTGTCGTTGCCCATGAGCTTAAGCATCATTGCCAGGCTGGTCGCAGCATCGCGGTTATCGTCCACCACGAGAATCTTGCGACGGCCAGATGCGCGAGCGGGCTCTGCGCCACCGGCCTGCCGCTGGATGCCGGAGCAGGCTCGCGGCAAGCACACCACGAACTCGCTGCCCATTCCGGGTCCATCGCTGCGGGCGTGAACGCTCCCGCCGTGCATCTCGACCAGGCGTTTGACGATCGAGAGCCCAATGCCCAGCCCTCCTTGCGACCGCTCCAAGCTGCGGTCCACCTGGGTGAACATGTCGAACACGTGCGGCAGCATGTGGGCTGGGATGCCGATCCCGTTGTCTTTCACGCGAATCATCACTTCGCTATCGCCAGACTCCACCGCCAGGTAGATTCGCCCGCCACGTTCCGTGTACTTGGCGGCGTTGTTCAGCAAATTCGAGATGACCTGGCCCAGCCGAGTGACGTCGACGTCGACATAGATCGGCTCTCTCGGCACGCTGATCCTGAGTTCATGGCAGGCCTCGTCGATCGCTGGGCGACTGGCTTCCAGCGCGGTCTGCACAATCGTGGTGACTTCGATCCGCTCCTTGCGAAGTTCGATCTTGCCGCGGCTGATCCGACTCAGGTCGAGCAGATCGTCAATCAGATGGACCATCTGCTCCGTTTGGCGTTCCATCATCGAGCGGACTTCTTCCGCCACTTCGGTATTCAGCCCGCTGAGCCGCAGGACTTCCAGCCCGTTGCGAATCGGTGCCAACGGATTGCGCAGTTCATGCGCCAAAGTCGCCAGGAACTCGTCCTTGCGTTTGTCCTGGTCGCGCAGTTCTTCGAGCAGCCGTTCGCGTTCCTGCTCCGCCTGTTTGCGCTCGGTAATGTCGATAAAGGAAGCCACCGCGCCGCGCACCTGGCCCTGTTCGTCCCGCAGCGGCATGGCCTGCCCAAGCAGGTAGACGCGCTGCCCGTCGTCAAAGACGACTTCCTCCTCGAAGTCGCGCACTTCCTGGCCGGTTGCCGCCGCCAATTGGACGGGCAATTGCTCGGGTCGCAGTTCCACGCCGTCTTTCAAAACCTTGAAGTGGGCGGGCCGTTCCAGGGCGGGTGCCGTGACCGATTGATTGGCATCCAGCGGAAGCCGCAAGAGTTTGCTGGCCGCCCGGTTGCCGGTGATGCGGCGGCACTCGCGGTCATGAGCAATCCACACCACCGCAGGCACGGCCTTCAGCAGAGTAGCCAATTCGTTGGCCCGCAGCCGCTCCCGCATTTCGCTTTGACGCAAGGCGATTTCTGCCTTTTTGCGGTCGGTGATGTCGTGGGCAATCTTCGAGGCGCCCGTTACCTTGCCTTCGGCGTCCAGCACCGGCGAGACCGACAGCAGCACATCGACCCGCCGCCCGTCTTTGGCTACGCGCACCGTCTCAAAATGTTCAATGCGTTCTCCGTGCCGAAACCGTTCGAGCATCGCCGGGAAGGCTTCCGTGTGATTGGGCGGAATGAGAACGGACACCGGCCTACCAATGATCTCTTTCGCCTGGTAGCCGTAGAGCTTTTCAGCGCCACGATTCCAACTGGCGATCGTGCCATTCAAGTCGATGCTCATGATGGCATCGTGCGACGATTCGACAATGGCGGCCAGTTGCTGCTGGGTCTGAAATGCCCGCTGCTGTTCGGTAATGTCGGCCGACATGCCCGCCAACAGCCAGGAGCCATCCCCGTTCTGCAGCGGAAACTTGAACGACAGGTAATGATGCACGCCGTCGGGCGCGGTCGAGGCTTCCACAAACTGAGCCGTTTTCCCAGATGCTAACACGCTCAGATCGTTCTCATGGATGATCTTGTCCTCATGAGGCGGAAAGACGTCGAAATCGGTCTTACCAACCCACTGTTCCAATGGGCGGTTGAACATCAGCTCGACGGTGCGATTGACGAAAAGATATCGCCCCTCGGCATCCTTGATGTAAGCCGTGGTTGGGCTGTGATCCATGAACAATTGGAACCGCTCTTCGCTCGCCCGCAGCGACCGCGTGGCTTCTTTCCGCAGCCGAGCCATTTGCAGGTGTGCCGATATTCGGGCCAGGAGTTCCCGGGCACTGAACGGTTTCACAACATAGTCGTCTGCCCCCACCTGCATGCCTTCGACGCGGCTTTCTTCGCCCGCGCGGGCTGAAAGCAGAATCACCGGAATGCCGGCGGTATGGGGCTCAGCACGCAGCTCGCGGAGCAGCCCAAAGCCGTCGAGACGCGGCATCATCACGTCGGACACGATGAGATCGGGCGCGGCCCTCCGCACGGCCGCTAAAGCCGCCTCGCCGTCTGATACCGCCTCCACCCGGTACTCGCCTGCCAGGAGCCGAACCAGGTATTGCCGCATGTCGTGGTTGTCGTCGACCACCAGAATGTGCGGCCGTAATCCGTGCGCTGGCGAGACCGGCGGGGGCGAGAGCACGTCTTCCGTCAGACCGTTGCGGTCAGCAGGTTCATCCTCGCCATCGGGCAGCCACCGCAGGGCTTCTTCCACGAAGGGGTCGGCACCGGGCGTCGCCACGGCGAGCGTCTGGTCGGTTCCAACCTGCTCGGGAGGCAGATGATTGGCCCCCAGGGGAATGGTGACGGTGAAGGTCGTGCCCTGGCCAACCTCGCTTTCAGCGGTGATGGAGCCGCCGTGCAACTTGACCAGCTCTTGCACCAGGGCCAGGCCGATGCCGCTGCCTTCGTGGGTTCGCCCGCGAACACTTTCGATCCGGTGGAACCGCTCAAACAGCCTGGGCATTTCTTCAGCGGCGATGCCGGTGCCGGTATCGCTAACCTGCAGCTCCGCCGTCTTCGACTGCTGACACACGGAAACAGCAATTCGCCCGGCAAAGGTGAACTTGAATACGTTGGAAAGCAGGTTCAGAACCACCTTCTCCCACATTTGCCGGTCCACGTACACCGGCTCCGAGAGCGGCGGACAATCCACCCGCAGTTCCAGCCCAGCCCGCTCACACGCCGAGCGGAAATTACTGGCGAGCTCGGCCGTAAACGCGGCAAGATCGGTCGGCTCGAAATACGCTCGGACTCGGCCAGCCTCGATCCGCGAAAACTCCAGCAGCGTGTTCACCAGGCGGTGGAGCCGCAGGCCGTTGCGATGGACAATCCGCAAATGCTCGCGCCATTCCGTAGGCACCTGATCGGCAGGCAGGGCGAGCAGGTCTTCAATCGGCCCGAGCATCAACGTCAGCGGCGTGCGAAACTCGTGGCTGACGTTCGAAAAGAATGCCGTCTTGGCTCGATCGAGCTCGGCCAATGCCTCAGCCCGTCGCCGCTCCTCGGCATACGCTCGCGCGCTGGCAACCGCGGCGGCGATATGATTGGCCAATACGTCCAGGAATCCGCGGTAATCGTTATTGAGCGCCAAACGAGGGCTGATCCCGGCCACGATAAACCCGGTGGGCCGGGTCTGACCGGATTTCGCCATCGGCAGGACCACAGCCTGGTGAGGCGGCTCAGGCCACGCTCCCCCCGGCAATCGCCGCAACTCCCCGGGAAGTTCCTGGATATCGACCGGTTGTCCGGTCTCCATCACGCGACGCAACGGCCACGGACTATCGGCGGAGTTCAAGCCCACCGCAGCAAGCGAAGAATCCACCGGGCGTGCCAAGCCGGTGAAACTCACCAGCTTGGCTTGTTGCTCCTCATCGTCGAGCAAGTACAGCAAGGCAAATGGTACGTCGTGCGGATTCTCCGCCAGAATGCGCGATGCAGCATGGCAGGCCTCTTCCGCAGTGCGGGCATCGCCGGTTTTCCACGCCCCCAGCTCCCGCAGCGTGCGCAAACGCCGCTCGCCAATGACGCGGGTGGTCGTTTCCAGCACGGCGTTGAACACGCCTTCGACCTTGCCGCCATCGCCGCGAATCGGACTGAAGGTGTAATCGAAATAGCACTCCTCGGTGAACCCGTGCCGGTGCATGGGCAAGAGCTGATCGCGGCTGCGCGTTGCCTCGCCCGTCGTCATCACGCGTTCAAATAGCGGCTCGATGATGTGCCAGATCTCCGGCCACGCTTCGCGCGCCGGGCGGCCGAGCACGCCCGGGTGTTTTTCGCCGGGGATCGGGCTCCATTCGTCGTTGTACAGGAGCACCAGGTCGCTGCCCCAGTAGATGGCGATGGGGAAATTCGAGTTCAAACAGATGCTCAACGCCGACCGCAGACTTTGCGGCCAGCGGTTAATTGGTCCCAGCGACGTAGCGGACCAATCAAACTCCCGAATGCGGCGGCCCATCTCACCGCCGCCCTTGAGCGCCGCGAGCGGATCGAGGGCCTGTTGATTCTCGGCATTTCCCATGCACCGTCGCTCCAGTTGCGGGCTGTGGCGAACTCGACCAAGAGCCGAGCCGCGGACGCCATTCTAGCGAATACCCGCTGCGGTAACGACGAAAACCGCGAAGCTGCCCCGGCTTAAGAAGCGAACTCTATGAGCGAAAGAACGCACCGGTAAGACAGCGCCAACCTCGGCACTTCATGCCACGGCGCAGGTCGCGTGAAGGCTTCGCTGGTGACGCTTCGCGTGTTGCCGTCGAACGTCTGCGAATCTTCCAACACGCGCGAAAGCGAATCGTACACCAAGGTGACGTCGGCATGCGTGGTGCCAACGCTGTCGCGAGCGTACGTCATCCTTGATAGCCCATCGTACTGGAAGCTTTGGGCCGTGGTGCCAATGACACCGGAGGCCAGCGAGACGGCTACTGCAGTCTTGCGGCCGGCGGCGTCGAACGTATTGGTAAACTCCGAGCCGTTCTCGTCCGTGTACAGCACCACGTCCGAGGCTTGGTTGTAGACGCTGGTTCTGGTGGAACCGTCGTGGAACGTCATGACGGTCTGCCGATTGAGCGAATCGTACGTCCAGTGGGTGATGTTGCCGTTGTCATCCACCAACTGCCGGACGCGACTATTTCCATCATACAAGGTCGTGGTGGTGATGGAAGCGCCGCCGTAGGCCAGGAAGGTGTTATCTGGCGCGGGTGGAGAATTTCTTGCATGCAATTCGGGCCGTAACCCAAGTTGAAACCGCTTTTTTGGTGATTGCAAGCAACCACCCTACCAGTTGCAGCCAAGCTACGCTCGCTTCTACCAATTCGAAAAGCCTGCACGTCCGCCGTCTTGTCAAATTG
>Ga0182737_1001288_pt1 | contig 25573 bp, 25 predicted proteins | sample eDN5th30CBELigOP_FD_128878 | JGI IMG/M metagenome (GOLD analysis project Ga0182737, IMG submission 128878) | Enriched Organic Plus compost microbial communities from Emeryville, California, USA - eDNA 5th pass 30_C BE-Lig OP (version 2) (version 2) ... | reverse complement strand
TGACCCATGAGAGTCGACGTGGATCTGGCGCGGGGCGCGCTCGAAGCCGAACTGGACACGCTTTACCAACGGCTGCGCGAGGGCGGCGAAGGTTTCGCGCCGGTGGTTGAATCGCTGCGCCAGCCCGGACTGGTATTGCGGCGCCGCGAGGCCGACGGCGAGGCGTACGTCTATGTGGAAGACACGCGCCACGGCAGGCTGGCGGGTTGCACGGTGTTCAACCGGCTGGTGGAGGTGGACCGCAGGACCGACCGGTTCGTGCGGTCGCCGCATTCGCGCATCGGACCCGCCTACCAGCGCCGCGGGCTGGCCCGCCACATTTACGCCCGCGAGCTGGAGGCCGGCTGGTGCCTGGTCAGCGGCGCCCGGCAATCGCCGGCCGCCCATGCGTTGTGGCAGGCGCTGGGTACCCGCTACCGGCTGGGTTATGCCGGCCTGCGCGGCGCAACGCTGGTGTGCCTGGGACCGCAGGTGCCGCCCGACGTGCTGGACGACCTGGGCACCCGTATGGTCCTGTCGCGCCACGGCGCGCCCGTGCCGTGGGCGGACCCGGCGGGCCGCACGGTGTCCACACGCCCGGACAGGGGCCCCAGGAGCCGCCCCGGGCGGCCGGCGCTGTGTAAACTCTTAGACTTTTTCATCACCGACGCATGGTTCAAGGCCCCCGGCGCACGGCCCGCAGCGGCCCGCCGCTCATCCGCCTGCTGGCGCGCCTGACGGACGTCGAACTCCCGGCGTCCGGGCAAGCCCTGTCCGAACGGCTCAGCCAGTGGCTGGGCTGGACCGACGCCATTGCCCTTTCCACCGTTTTGAACGGCGAGACGCCGGCGGCGCTGGCCGGGCAGCCGGCCGGAACCGGGACCAGCGAACGGGAATACGCCCGTGTACGTGGCACGCTGTCCGCGGCGATCGCCAACGACCGTGTCCTGGCGCCCGCCCCGGCACGCGGCAGGTCGCGTGCAACCCTGCCCGCCCCGGTGGAAGCACCGGTGGAATACCTCGTCTACCGCGAACGCTACCGCTACCTGCAGCAGGCGATGGAAAACGGCATCGGCACGCTGCGCACGCGCGTGCGGACCGCGCTGGCCGCCGCCACGCCCGAGATGGCGCGGCTGGCGGTTCTGGATGCCGTGATGGAGCGTGCGCTGGGCGCGCGCGAACGCAGCCTGCTGGCCGGCATCGCAGGCCTGCTCGAATCCCGCTTCGAGCGCCTGCGCCAGGAGGCACAAGATACCCCGGCCGCCCAGGCCGCCTGGCTGGACAGGTTCCGCCAGGACATGCGCGACGTGCTGCTCGCCGAGCTGGACGTTCGTCTACAACCGGTCGAAGGACTGCTGGCCGCCCTGCGGGCCAGCGCATCAGGACACCATGAGCCGATACCTCGTTGATTTCGTTGTTTTCCTGGCAGGCCTGGCCGTCGTGGGCTGGGTCGCCACCAGCTACGTCGGCACCAATGGGCTGGCGCTGGCCGTCACCCTGCTGATCGGGGCCTTCTATCTTGCCGGTGCACTGGAGGTGCTGCGCAGTCGCCAGGCCACCGCCGCGCTGGCGCGTGCCGTGGCCGGGCTGGAGGCACCGCCCGCCAGCCTGCCCGCCTGGCTGGAGTGCCTGCCGGAGGGCCTGCGCAACGCCGTGCGCCTGCGCATCGAAGGGGCGCGCACGGCCCTGCCCGGGCCGGCGCTGGCGCCGTACGTCGTGGGCCTGCTGGTGCTGCTGGGCATGCTGGGCACCTTCCTGGGCATGGTGGCGACGCTGCGCGGCACCGGCGCCGCTCTGGAGAGCGCGGCCGACCTGCAGGCCATCCGCGCCTCGCTGGCCGCGCCGGTGCGGGGACTGGGCTTCGCGTTCGGCACGTCGGTGGCCGGCGTGGCCACCTCGGCCATGCTGGGACTGCTGTCCGCACTGGCCCGGCGCGCGCGCATCGAGGCGGGACAGTTGCTGGACGCCCGCATCGCCACCACCCTGCGCCCGTATACCCCCGCGCAACAGCGTACGGATACCTTCATGCTGCTGCAGCGGCAGGCGGACGCGATGCCGGCGATGGTAGAAAGGCTGCAGGCCATGATGGATGCGCTGGAACGCCGCAGCGAGGCGCTGGACCAGCGGCTGCTGGCCGGGCACGAAGCCTTCCATGCCAAGGCCGACGCCGCCTATGCGCGCCTGGCCGGCACCATCGAGGCCTCGCTGCGCGAGAACGCCGCCGCCGGGGCCCGCGCAGCCGGGGCGGCCATCCAGCCCGCAGTCGAGGCGACGATGGCAAGCCTGGCGCGCGAGGCGGCCGCGTTGCGCGAGGGCGTGGCGGGCTCCGCGCAACAACAATTGGAAGCGCTGACATCCCGCGTAGAAGCCTCGGCCGCCACGACGGCCGAACTGTGGCAGGCGGCGCTGGCCGACCACCGGCGCGCCAGCGAAACCCTGGCCGAGCGGCTGCAGGACACGCTGGGCGGCTTCGCCGAAACCTTCGCACAGCGCACGGACGGCCTCATCGAACAGATATCGGGCCGGCTGGACACCACCACGGGACGCGTGGAAGAAACCTGGAACGCTGCGCTGGCGCGGCAGGAGCAGGCGGGCAGGAGGTTGGCCGACGATCATCGACAGGCCATGCGGGCCGCCGCCGAGGCTTTCGCCCAACAGGCCGCCGCGTTGCTGCGCTCACTGGACCAATCGCATGCCGACCAGCGCGCCGCGCTGGCGCAGCAGGACGCGCAGCGGCTGCAGGCCTGGGCTGGATCGCTGAACGAAATGGCCGGCACGCTGCGGCAGGAATGGCAACAGGCCGGCAGCGACGCGGCGCAACGGCAGCGGCAGATCTGCGATGCGCTGGCACAGGCGGCCGCCGACATCTCGGCGCAGACGCAGGCGCACGCGCAGGGCACGCTGGCCGAGATCGCGACGCTGGTGCAGGCCGCTGCCGAAGCGCCTCGCGCTGCCGCGGAAATCACCACCGAGCTGCGCCGGAAGCTGGCCGACAGCATGGCGCGCGACAACGCCATGCTGGAAGAACGCAATCGCCTGCTCGAAACGCTCGAAACGCTGCTGGGCGCCATCAACCACGTGTCCAATGACCAGCGTGCCGCCGTCGAGGCGCTGGTGGCCGCCTCGGCCGACCTGGTCGAGCGCGTCGGCGCGCAGCTGACGGGGCAGATCGAGGCCGAAACCGGCAAGCTGGCCACGGTGTCGGCCCAGGTGACGGGCAGCGCGGTCGAAGTGGCCAGCCTGGGCGAGGCGTTCGGCGCGGCGGTGCAGCAGTTCAGCCAGGCGAACGCCGAGTTGATGCAGCGCCTGGAGCGCGTGGAAACGGCGCTCGACAAGTCGCTGGCGCGCAGCGACGAGCAACTGGCGTATTACGTGGCCCAGGCGAAAGAAGTCGTGGATCTCAGCCTGGCTTCGCAGAAGCAGATCGTCGAAGACCTGCAGCAACTGGCCGGCCAGCGCGCGGCCGCTGGCGCGGAAGCGGCATGAACGAGGATATCGACGCCGGGCTGGAGCCGGCCGCGCCCGCGTGGGCTGTTTTCGGCGACATGATGGCGGTGCTGCTGGGCGCCTTCGTGCTCATCCTGGTCAGCGTGGTGGGCGTGCAGCTCGAACTGTCGGCGCGGCTGGAACAGGAAGTGAAGCAGCGGCAGGCAGAAGCCCAACGCCTGCAGACGCTGGAACAGGCGCTGGCCGGACCGCTGGCAACGGGCCGCGTCACGCTGGTGGACGGCCGCATCGGCATCAGCGGCAGCGTACTGTTCGCGCTGAACTCCGACCAGCTACAGCCCGAGGGCCGGCAGGTACTGGAAAGCCTGGTAGAGCCGCTGGCCGCCTATCTGCAGGCGCGCGACGAGATGCTGATGGTCAGCGGCTTCACCGACGACCAGCCGGTGCACGAGACCAACCGGCGATTCGCCGACAACTGGGACCTGTCGGCCCAGCGCGCGCTGACGGTCACGCGTACGCTGGTGCAGGCGGGTATCCCGTCCTCGTCGGTATTCGCGGCCGCGTTCGGCGCGGAGCAGCCGGTGGCCTCGAACGCCGACGCCGAAGGACGCGCCCGCAACCGGCGCGTGGAGATCGCACCGGTGCCCCGGCGCCCGCTCGAAACGGTGAAGGCCGGTGACTAACCGTCCGGTCCTCGATGCGGCGGCGATGCTGGAGGACTTGCGCGCGCGCGGGGCCGACCGTCGCGACCCCGTGCGCTTTCGCCTGATCGAGGCCATGGCGCGGCGCGCGCAGGCCCACGAGGGCGAGGCGCGGCGCGTGCTGGACGCCAGACTGGCCGAACTGATCGAGGCGTATGCGCGCGATACCGACGACACGGCGTGCGGCGGGGGCAAGACGGCTGCGGCGGTTGCGCCCGCCGCAGCCGCCGAGGACGCGCCACCCGGCACGCTGGCCGGATTGGTGCAATACATCGCCCAGGCCCGCCGCGTGCCCACGGCGGAGGGCATGCCCGCGCCGGGCCCCGACCCCGCCGAGCTGGAACTGCTGGAATACTTCCGCAAGACCTGGACCCGCCTGAGCACCAACCGGCAGCTGCGCCAGTCGCAGGATCAAGTGCCCGTCAATGCGGGCCCGCTGAACTCCAGCCACCTCGCTCACCGCGCGCTGTCGCTGATGCGCGAGAGTGCCCCGGGGTACCTGCAGCAGTTCCTGTCGTACCTGGACACGCTGGCCTGGATGGAGCAGCTTGCCAGCCCCGCCGCGCCGGAGGGACCGGGGAAAACGCAGCGGAAGAAGTAAGGCACGACACCGGACCGCTAGCTGCGGGCCGTCCATATCCCCGAACTGCCACGCCGGTGGCTGCCCACCAGATGCGTGTCGATCAGGCCGGCGGCCTCCATCAGCGCATGCATGGTGGTCGGCCCGACGAAGGCGAAGCCGCAGCGGCGCAGGGCCTGACTCAGGGCAATCGATTCCGGCGACGTGGTGGGCACCTCGGCCATGGTCCGCGGCGCGGGCGTGGCCGCGGGCTGGAACGACCAGATCAATGCGGCCAGTCCGCCTTCGCCGCGCAGCCGCACGGTGGCCGCCGCGTTGCCGATGGCGGCCTGGATCTTGGCCCGGTTGCGAATGATGCCGGGGTCGGCCAGCAGCCGCTCGACGTCAGCCTGCCCGAATGCCGCCACCACCTCCGGCTCGAAACCGTGGAACGCCGCGCGGAAGGCCTCGCGCTTGCGCAGGATGGTCAGCCAGGACAGGCCCGACTGGAAGCCCTCCAGCACCAGGCGCTCGAACAGCCCGCGCTCGTCGCGCACCGGCATGCCCCATTCGGTGTCGTAGTACTGGCGCAGAAGCGGATCGGCCACCGCCCACGGCGGACGCATCAGGCCATCGTCGCAAAGCACCGGGCCGTCACCGGCCGGCATGCGCGGCGGCACGGCCGTGGTGGCGCGCCTGCGCTGCCGGCCATCGCCGGCCTCGCGCGTCACCGCGCGCCCTCCAGCCGCAGCAGCGTGGCCTTGGCGGACAGACCGCCGGCAAAGCCCGTGAGACTGCCGGAGGCGCCGACCACGCGATGGCACGGCGCGATGATGGAGAGGGGATTGCGGCCGTTGGCCGCGCCGACGGCGCGCACCGCGTTCATGCTGCCCACCTGCACGGCGATGTCGCGGTAGCTGCGCGTCTGCCCGTACGGGATGGTCAACAGCGCCTGCCAGACTTTCTTCTGGAAGTCGGTGCCGATGAAATCCAGTTCCAGCTCGAATCACGTACGCCGGCCGGCGAAGTATTCGGCCAACTGGCGCTCGGCCTCGCACAGCACGGGGTCGGCGTCATCCGGCCGCATCGCGCCCAGCCGCACCCGGCCGGGCCGATCGTTTTCCCACAACACCGCGGCCAGGCGCCCGCCACGGGCGGCCAGCGTCAGCATGCCCACCGGCGACGCAACCGTCTTGTACACATATGACATGGCGTGCTCCTTCATCGATCCGGCGGCCGGTCGTTTCCGATCCGCCTGCCCGGCAGTCTAGCGCCGCGCGCCATGCGGAGCACCCGGCTCCTTGCGGCCGAATTCCACGGCCGGCATGCGCCGGTACGCGCGCCGGCAGATTGTGCGACACCGTGCCGCCCACCGGCATTTTCTGCCAGGCGCCGTAATTCATGCCGACACATGGCATGGCCGCACGGCGGCACTGACGAGGGGGACGCCCCGCCGCGCGCCCTGGGCGGGCAGTCGTGGCCCCGCGATGGCTGAGGCGACTGCCGCCCGCAGGAATGCAACTTGCACAGGGGAACGTTCGCCGCACCTGCGGCAGGAACGGCAGGGTGGCACGGCCCGTTGCCCCGAGCGGCCACGAAGGCAGACATCGGCACGGCACCGCACCCGGCGCCGTGCGTGCGACAAGGAGGTGACGACATGAGCTACGACCCGAATGCCGAGGTGGACCACGCCTGCGTGCGGTTCTCCATGCATTTCCCCGACGGCCTGCGCCACGCCGCCATCAGCGCCAACGCACTGGTGGAGTTCTACGGCGCCGACATGACGCAGGCCGGCCTGCTGAACAGCTACCGCGCGAACTTTCGCACCATCCACGCCGTGGCCCAGCAACTGGGCGCGCAGGCGGACCGCCGCACGCTGGACAACGGCATCCTCATCACGCGGGCCGATCTGGCGGCGGCCGGCGACCTCGCCAGGACGGCCCCGCCGGAGCCCGCCGCATGGAACGAACAGGACCGCCCCGCGCGGCGCGGCGGTGCGGCACGCAAAGGCTTGGGCTACTTGGCGGCTGACGGACCGGCAATGGCCGCGGAAACCGGGAGGACGCCCGGCAGCGGCACCGCCGGGGGCCGGCGCGTCAGCCCGCTTCGCCCCGTGCCAGGCCGTCCTGTATCGCGGCGGCCAGGTTGGCGATGAGGCGGTCGCGCGATTTCCAGGGCTGCGACGGATTGTGCTCGATCTGCCCGGTCCAGGGGCCGCGCGTACCGTAGCGCACGTGCCCCTGTGCGTCGAAGTCGATGGCGAAGACGGCAGCCGCGTCGGGCGGCGCGGCCACACGCCGGAACGTCCAGCGGCCGCCGAACTCGTCGCCCCATCGCACGTGCTCGAGGTCGGCTGTGAGCGTGACCTCGTGCGCGGTGAACCGCAGCCCGAAGTCATCGTCGCGCGTCAGCCGGAAACTGCGAAACCCGGAATACCCCGCCGCATCGCATGAAAAGATCATATCGATGTACTGGTAGGCCAGTTCGTTGATGCGGTTGGCATCATGCTCCCGCTCCTTGGCCAGGGCGCGGCGCGATTCGTCGTATTCCTCGAAGATCATGGTGTTTTCCAAGAGCGGTTCGTTCGGACACCGCTACTCTACGGCGCGGCCCGCGCGCCGGTAAGCCGCGTTCGTCTCGTGTCGATGCCCGCCAGGATCATCGTTGCGCGCGCTACGATGCCAGCCAGGCCGGCACGCATGCCGGTCGATAGACGGAGTCGACATGGGACAGCATCTGCACACATACCAGGTTTCGGTGGAATGGACGGGCAACCAGGGCAGCGGCACCTCGGGCTATCGCGCGTACGGACGGCAACACGTCATTCGCGCGGCCGGCAAGGCCGACATCGCGGGCTCGTCCGACCCCGCATTCCGCGGCGACGGCGACCGCTGGAACCCGGAGGAGCTGCTGCTGGCCGCGGTCTCGGCCTGCCACAAGCTGTGGTACCTGCACCTGTGCGCGGAAGCGGGCATCGCGGTGCTGCGCTACGAGGATGACGCCGAGGGCACGATGGACGACTCGCCGCCGGGCCCCGGCCGCTACACGCGGATCGTGCTGCGGCCTCGCGTGTGGATCCGCCCCGGCGACGACCGCGAGCGCGCGGCTTCCCTGCACCACGCCGCGCACGAGAAGTGCTACATCGCCAATTCGGTGAACTTCCCCATCGATTGCGAGCCCACGATCGAGTGGATGGACGAACGCTGAACTTTCCCACGGGCTGGCAAGGCCGCGCCGGCCCGCCCGGCGGCGGGGGACGCATCGACATGCTCCGCACCCGGGCGTGACGAAACCGCGTGCGGGGCCTTGAACTGCAACAAATTCTTCGCGCCGGATGCAGGATTGGTCCGATATTTGGCAACATTGGCAATCTCGCGGCCGCTGGAACACTAATCGTAGGGAGTCTTTCCCTGCATTTGCATCGCCATGCCCGCCTCGCATCCGACTCCCCCCTCACGCCCCGCCCGCGCCATGGATACCGCCCGCCGCGTCCCGCTGCTCGAGCGCGGCCATACGTCCGCCCCGTCCCATCCGTCGCGTCCGCGCTAACCCGCTCCGTGGTCAGCAGGGCCATTACACACGCGCGCATCCGTCGGCGCCGGGCGCTTCGGGCCCACGCGTCGACGGCATTGAACCTGGGCTGGCGACTCGGCCGATACGCGTGGCACCCGCGCCCCACCGCACGCCGCCGGGCGGCGTCCCTGGCGACCCATCCGCTCGTCATGGCCGCGCACGAGTTGCGCACGCCGCTGGCCGGGCTGGCCGCCGTGCTGGACACCCTGATGCGCGAGGCGTCCGGCACACGCCAGCTGCGGCTGGTCGAGCTGGGCCGCCTGGCCGAAACCCATCTGCGGCGGCTGCTGGACGACCTGCTGCAACCCGCGCGCGGCCGCGCGGCGGGCCTGGCCCGCGCCGAACGCTTCGACCTGCGCGCGCTCTGCGCCGACGCGCACGCCTTCTGGAGTCAGGCTGCGCACGACAAAGGCCTGCGGCTCGAGCTGTGGCTCGATCCCGCCGTGCCGGCCATCGTCCGGGGCGAGCCGCTGCGGCTGCGGCAGGTGCTGTTCAACCTGCTGGCCAATGCCATCCGCTTCACCGCTCGCGGGCATGTGGCGCTGCACGTGCGACCCGCGCCCGACGCGGCGCCGGGCGCGCTGTGCATCGTGGTCGAGGACACCGGGATCGGCATCCCCGCGGCAGAGCAGCCCGCGCTGTTCCGGCCATTCCGCCAGGCAGGCCCGGCGGCCTCCGGCGCGTATGGCGGTTCGGGGCTGGGGCTGCTGGCCTGCCGCAGGCTGGTGCGTGCCATGGGCGGAACCATTTCGCTGGACAGCTGCGAGAACGAGGGCACCCGTGTCACCGTCGAACTGCCGCTTCCGGCCGCCGATGCGGCGCCGCCTGCGGCAGCGATCGCCGCACCACCCGCGGCCAGGCCCGCATCGCCCCCCGATACCGCCATTGCCGAGGCGGCCCTGCCGCACCGCCAAGGCGCGCTGGACCAGGGCCGGTTGATCCTGCTTGTCGAGGACAACCCGGTGGCGCGCGAGATCCTGTGCCTGCAATTGACCCGCCTGGGCCACGCGGTCGATGCCGTGGCGGATGGCGGCCATGCCTTGCGGGCGCTACGCGCGCGGCGCTACGGCCTGGTGCTGACGGACATGCGCATGGACGGGCTGGACGGCACCGCGCTGGTGCGTCGCATCCGCCGGGCACGCCTGCGCAACGCCGCCGGCCGGCCATTGCCCGTGGTCGCGCTCTCGGTGGATGAACGCTTCCCGAAGGCGGGCGCCCGGATCCCGGGCATCAACGATTGGCTGACCAAGCCCGTTTCCATGGATGCGCTAGCCCGTTGCCTCGCGCGCTGGCTGCCACCCGCCGGCAGGTAGACGAACCAGGCACCCCGGCATCGCAGCGCAGCATTGGGGTTGTCACGGATGCACGGCACCCCTCGCCTCCGTATAGTTGGTGGATCAAAAGAGTTCGACAGGCATGGTTCACCCGCGCCTTTACCGAACCAACCCGGGGGCCATGTGCGCCAACCATGGAAATCCAATACTCGACCGACGCTGTCGCCGTAGGTCAGAGGTTCGAATACTGGAATGACGTGGTGTGCAAGCACCTCATTCCTGCCGCCAGCCGCGTCTCGAACCAGCGCGATTTCAGGGCGCATTTCGCCGTGCGCCCATTGGGCACCCTCACGCTGGGCGAGATGTCCTCGCCCAGTCACTACTGGGAACGCAGCGCGCGGCACCTGCGCATCGGCCCCAACGAAGACTTCATGCTCAGCCTGATGCTGTCGGGCCAGGGCCGGCTCTCGCAGTCGGGCCGCCAGCTCGAACAGCGCACCGGCGAACTCGCGCTCTACGACGCCGCCCGGCCGTTCTCCTACGACCTCGATTCCCGCTCCGTGCTGCTGCTGCGCGTGCCGCGCCGCCAGCTGCTGTACCGCGTGCCCGGCGCCGAACGCCTCACCGCCACCCGCCTGGCTCCCCAAGCCGCCGCCAGCACCCTGTCGTACATGATGCGCACCGCCGCCACCGTCGACGGCCTGCCGCCGCAAGCCGTCGACCGCCTGGCCGGCTCGCTGCTCGAGATGCTGGCGGTGGTGCTGCTGGCCCATGCCGGCCGGCTGGCCGCGCCGCGCTCTACGCACGACGTGCTGTTCGAGCAGGCCAAGGCCTACATGGCCAAGCGCCTGGGCGATCCCACCCTGGACATGGAACAGGTCGCCGCCGCGCAGCGCATCTCGACCCGCACCCTGACCCGCGTCTTCGCCGCGCACAACCTCACGCCCATGCAATGGCTGTGGCAGCAGCGCCTGCAGGCCAGCTATTGCGCCCTGCGCGAGGCGCGCGTACGCCAGGTCACCCAGGCCGCCTTCGACTACGGCTTCAGCGACCTCTCGCACTACTGCCGCGTCTTCAAGAAGACCTACGGCATCACCCCCAGCCAGGCGCTGCGCGGCCGCTAGCCGAACCCCGCATCTGCAACACCCGGGCTCCACACCAAGGCCGCACTTCGAGCCATCGGGATGCCGTCGATGGCCCGCTACCGCAAGTCCTCCGCACGTGCCGGGCGCCGACGCGGCCAAGTCGCTCGGCTTGGGCGCGCCATTAGGCGCCCTCGGTCGCCCTGCGGGCGACTGCCCTCGCGCCAACTGGCCGCGTCGGCACCCGGCACCACTGTCCGGCACAGTCCATCCCCCTGTCCGCCGCAGCCAAGCATCCCCGACCTCGCACGCCTATCTTGAAGCCGTGTCCCTTCCAAGCACACGGCCATGACCACGACTCCCACGCCGGATGCCTTCGACATCCCCGCCCTGGCGCAAGCCGCCGACCTTCCCCTGACGCCCGAACGGCAGGCCGCCGCCACGGCCATCCTGGCCGCCTGGCTGCCGGCCGCCAACGCCCTGAGCCGCAAGATGAGCGCGCCCGAGCACCAGGCCCTGATGCCGGTGACCACCTTCTCGCATCCTCCCGAACCCTCCCAGGAGCAGGCATGAGCGGCCTTCCGGACCTGACCCTGGCGCAGGCCGCCCGCCTGCTGCGCCGGCGCGAGATCTCGCCCGTGGAGCTGGTTGAATCCGCGCTGGCCGGCATCGCCGCTCACGACGGCCTGCTGCGCGCGTTCATCACCGTGTTCGAAGCGCAGGCCATGCAGGTCGCCCGCGCGGCCGAGATGATGATGGCCGCGGGCCATTGGCTCGGTCCGCTGCAGGGCATCCCCATCGCCCTGAAGGACAACGTGGCCATGCAGGGCACGCGCACCACCGCGGGCAGCAAGGTGCTGTCCGACTGGCACCCGGAAGAGGACGCCGCCGTCGCCGCGCGGCTGCGCCAGGCCGGCGCCGTGCTGATCGGCAAGACCAACATGCACGAGTTCGCCTGGGGCGGCACCTCCGCCAACCCGCACTACGGCGCCGTGCGCAACCCGTGGAACCCGGAGCACTTTCCCGCCGGCTCCAGCGGCGGCTCGGCCGTGGCCGTGGCCGCGGGTTTCTGCCTGGGCGCCGTCGGCACCGACACCGGCGGCTCCATCCGCCTGCCTTCGGCCATCAACGGCATCGCCGGCCTGCGGCCCACCTACGGCCGCGTCAGCAACCACGGCGTGGTGCCGCTGGCCTGGAGCATGGACACCGTGGGCCCCATGGCGCGTACCGTGGAAGACTGCGCACTGATGCTGCAGGCCATGGCGGGATTCGACGCCCGCGACGCCGGCAGCGCCGACCGCGCCTGCGACGACTATGCGCACGCGCTGCAAGGCGACTGTCGGCACCTGCGCATCGGCATCGTGCCCGACTACTTCTTCACGCACCTGCAGCCGCCCGTGCTGGCCGCGCTGCGACAGGCCCTGGACACCTACATCGACCTGGGCGCGCGGCTGGTCGACGTGGCCATCCCCAGCCTGCACGGCAACATCTCCGCCCAGCTGACCGTCGAGGCCGCCGAACCCAGCGCCTACCACCAGCGCACGCTGCGCGAGCGGCCGCAGGACTACGGCGAGGACGTGCGCGCCTTGCTGGACACCGGCGAGATGCTGCTGGCCACCCACTACCTGCAGGCCCAGCGCTACCGCGCGCTGCTGCGCGGCGAACTGCTGGCCGCCTTCGAACAGGCCGACGTGCTGATCTGCCCCACGCTGCCGTTTGCCGCTACGCGCCTGGGCGAGACGCGTGTCGTCATCGAAAGCGGCCAGGACGAGGACATGCTGTCGGCCATCATGCAATTCACCGGCATCGCCAGCCTGGCCGGCCTGCCCGCGCTGAGCGTGCCCTGCGGCTTCGACGGCAACGGCCTGCCCATCGGCATGCAGATCATCGGCCGGCCCTTCGCCGAGGCCACGCTGCTGCGCGTCGGCCACGCCTTCCAGCAGACCACCGATTTTCACCACCGCCGCCCCGCGCTGGCCTGACCCTCCCTCCCCTTACGGCAAGGACACCGACCATGGATACCGCCGAACTGCACTACCTGGAACTGCTCGAGATCGGCCGCCGCATCCAGGCGCGCGAACTCAGCTCGGCCGAAGTCACCGACGCGCTGCTGGCGCGCATCGAGGCGCTCGACGGCCAGCTCAAGAGCTATGCGCGCCTGATGCCCGAACAGGCGCGCGCCGATGCGGCGCGCGCCGATGCCGAGATCGCGCAGGGCACGATACGTGGTCCGCTGCACGGCGTGCCCATCGGCGTGAAGGACCTGTGCTGGACCCAGGGCGTGGCCACCGCCGCCGGCATGACGCTGTACGAGGATTTCATTCCCGACCGCGACGCCACCGTGGTGCGCCGCCTGCGCGATGCCGGCGCGGTGATCCTAGGCAAGTTGCAGCTGACCGAAAGCGCCTACGCCGACCACCACCCCGCCATTGCGCCGCCCGTGAACCCGTGGAATGCGGCGCACTGGCCCGGCGTATCGTCCAGCGGCTCGGGCGTGGCCACGGCGGCGGGCCTGTGCTATGGATCGCTCGGCTCGGACACCGGCGGCTCGATCCGCTTTCCGTCGGCGGCCAATGGCTTGACCGGGTTGAAGCCCACCTGGGGCCGCGTCAGCCGCTACGGCGTGTTCGAGCTGGCCGCCACGCTGGACCACGTGGGCCCGATGACGCGCAGCGCCGCCGATGCCGGCGCCATGCTGGGCGTCATCGCCGGGGCCGACCCGAACGATCCCACGGCCAGCCTGGAGCCCGTACCGAACTACCTGGCCGGTCTGACGCGCGGCATCGGTGGCCTGCGCATCGGCGTGGACTCCACCTGGAACAGCGATGGCGTGGACGCCGTGACGCGCGCCATGATGGACCAGGCCGCGCAGGTGCTGGTGGACCTGGGCGCCGAACTGCGCGAGGTGCGCTTCCCCGATTCGACGCAGGTCACCGCCGACTGGTTTCCGCTGTGCGGCGTCGAGACCGCGGTGGCGCACGAACGCACTTATCCCTCGCGCAAGGGCGAGTACGGACCGGGCCTGGCCGGCCTGCTGGACCTGGGACACGCACAGAGCGGCATGGACTACCAGAAGATCGTGCTGCACCGGCACGACTTCAGCGGCCGCGTGCGTGCGCTGTTCCAGGGCATCGACCTGCTGCTGGTGCCCGCCACCGGCGTGGCCTCGCCCACTGTGGCGCGCATGGCCCAGCTTGCCACCGATGCGGAGCTGATGTCCGCGCTGCTGCGCTACACGTGCCCCTTCGACATGACCGGCAGCCCCACCATCACGCTGCCCGGCGGCATGACGCAGCAGGGCACGCCGGTGGCCTTCCAGCTGGTGGGCCGGCATTTCGACGAGGCGCTGCTGGTGCGCGCCGGCTGGGCCTTTCAGCAGGCCACCGATTGGCACCGCCAGCACCCTTCGCTGTAACCCGCGCCTTTCCTTCAACGCACCTGGACACAGCCATCATGAAACTGCACCACACCCTGCTTGCCGCCTGCACGAGCCTGGCGCTGGCCGCGCCGCCCGCCCTCGCGGCCGACCCCATCAAGATCGGCCTGCTCGAGGACGTCTCGGGCGACCTGGCGATGATCGGCCTGCCGAAGCTGCATGGCTCGCAGCTCGCCGTGGAGGAGATCAACAAGGCCGGCGGCATCATGGGCCGGCAGATCGAGCTGATCCACCTCGATCCGCAAGGCGACAACGCCCGCTACCAGGAGTTCGCGCGCCGCCTGCTCAACCGCGACAAGGTCGACGTGCTGATCGGCGGCATCACCTCGGCCTCGCGCGAGGCCGTGCGCCCCATCGTCGGCCGCACCAAGACGCCCTACTTCTACACCAACCAGTACGAGGGCGGCGTGTGCGACGCCAACATGATCAGCATGGGCGCCGTGCCCGAGCAGCAGTTCTCCACGCTGCTGCCCTACATGGTGGAGAAGTTCGGCAAGAAGGTGTATGTGGTCGCGGCCGACTACAACTTTGGCCAGATCTCGGCCGAGTGGAACCGCAAGCTGGTGGGCGAGAAGGGCGGCACCGTGGTGGGCGAGGAATTCATTCCGCTGGGAGTGTCGCAGTTCGCGCAGACCATCCAGAACATCCAGAAGGCCAAGCCCGACTGGCTGCTGACCATCAACGTGGGCGCGGCGCAGGACTCGTTCTTCGAGCAGGCCGCGGCGGCGCGCCTGAACCTGCCGATGGCGTCGTCGATCAAGATCATGTTGGGCTTCGAGCACAAGCGCTTCGCCCCGCCCGCACTGAACAACATGCACGCCACCGCCAACTGGTTCGAGGAATTGAACACTCCCGCCGCGGAGGACTTCAAGAAGCGCTGGCACGCCAAGTTCCCCGACGAGCCCTACATCAACGACATGGGCGCCAACGCCTACAACGCCATCTACATGTACAAGATGCTGGTGGAGACGGCGAAGTCCACCGAGCTTGCCGACCTGCGCAAGGTGATCGCGACGGGCAAGGCATGCATCCAGGCGGGCGAGGGCGAGGTCTGCATTGATCCCAAGAGCCAGCACACCTCCCACGACATGCGGCTGATCTCGGTGGATGAGAAGCACCAGGTGCACATCGACAAGGACTACGGCGTGATCCAGCCCTACTGGCTGCCGGAGATCGGCTGCGACCTGACCAAGCACAACGACCGCAAGCAGTACACGCCCACCGACCTGCCCAAGAAGAGCTGAGCCGATGTTCGCCGAGCTGTTCTCCTTCCTGTACCAGTTCGCCGACGTCTTCGCCTTCCTGGTCCTGTCGGCCTCGGGGCTGGCCATCGTGTTCGGCATGATGGGCGTCATCAACATGGCGCACGGCGAGTTCATCATGTGCGGCGCATACGTCACCGTGGCGCTGGTGCAGGCCGGCTTCCCGCTGCCGCTGGCCCAGCTGGGCGGGGCGGTGGCGGCCGGCCTGATCGGCATCGCCGTGGAGGCCCTGGTGGTGCGCAACTTCTACAAGCGCCCGCTGGACTCGCTGCTGGCCACCTGGGGCCTGAGCCTGGTCGTGACGCAGGGCCTGCTGCTGACGGTGGGCTCGACCATGCCCGGCATCGGCACGCCGCCGGGCAGCTTCACCATCGGCCAGTACACGTTCTCCACCTACCGCATGGTGCTGTTCGGCTGCGCGCTGGCCGTGCTGGGGCTGATCTATGTGGTGTTCATGCGCACACGCTTCGGCGTGCACGCGCGGGCCACCATGCAGAACGCCGCCATTGCGCAATGCCTGGGCGTGCAGGTGGGGCGGGTCTATGGGCTGAGCTTCGGCCTGGGCGCGGCGCTGGCCGGCCTGTGCGGCGCGCTGTACGCCCCCACCATGACGCTGATTCCCACCATGGGCGCGACCTTCATCGTCGAAAGCTTCGTCACGGTGGTGGTGGGCGGGGCCAACGTGCTGCTGGGCACCGCGCCGGCCGGGCTACTGCTGGCCGCCATCCGGGCCGGGCTGAACGGCTGGGGCGGCCAGATCATCGGCCAGATCGGCATGCTGCTGGCCGTCATCGTCATCATCCGGATCCTGCCCGACGGCATCTCCGGCCTGCTGGCGCGCCGCGCGCGCTGAACCCAAGGAGCCACATCCATGTTCCTGTCGGTCAATGGTCCGCAGACCGCCGGCAACGGCCGCGCCTTCTGGCTGGCCTTCGCCGCCGTGCTGGCCGCCGCACTCGCCTATCCCGTGTTCGCCGATCCCTACGACGTGGGCAACTTCGCCTACCTGCTGCTGTGGGTGTTCATGGCGATGGGCCTGTGCCTGATCTGGGGCTACGGCGGCATGCTGTCGTTCGGCCAGACCTTTTTCTTCGGCATATCCGGCTACGCCTACGGCGTGCTGGCCATCAACTTCGGCGGCGCCGACGGCACCACCTTCCTGGCGCTGGTGCTGGCGGTGGGGCTGTCAGCGCTGGCCGCGCTGGTGCTGGGCTACTTCATGATCTGGGGCCGCGTCACCGGGGTGTTCTTCGGCATCGTCACGCTGTCGGCCACGCTGGTGCTGGCCTTCTTCCTGGGCCAGACCGCCGGCCCCGAATGGCGCATCGGCGATGCGCGGCTGAACGGCTTCAACGGCATGGGCGGCATGGAGCCGCTGAACCTGCCCTGGCTGGACGGCGACTCGCTGTACTTCGAGGGCACGGCGCTGTATTACCTGGTGGTGGCGCTGATCGTGCTGGTGTATCTCGGCCTGCGCATGCTGGTGAACTCGCGCTTCGGCAACGTGTTGGTGGCCTCGCGCGAGGATCCGCAGCGCGCCGAACTGCTGGGGTACGACGTACGCAAGTACCAGCTGGCCGCCTTCGTGCTGGGATCGTCGCTGGCCGGGCTGAGCGGCGTGCTGTACACGTCGTGGGGGCAGTTCATCACGCCGTCCAGCGTGGGCCTGCCTGCCGCGGCGATGCCGATCGTGTGGGTGGCGTTCTCGGGCCGCAGCGATATCACGGCCGCACTGGCCGGCTCGTTCATCGTGCTGCTGCTTTTCCAGACCATCACGGTCTACAGCCAGCAGGCGGCGCTGATCCTGATGGGCGCGATGCTGCTGGCCACCGTGATGCTGGCGCCGCAGGGCTTCGTGCTGGGCGCGGTGCGCGGTCTGGCGCGCGCGGCGCGCCGCGGCCGGCTGGCCGGACAGGAGGCCTGACATGGACGGCGACCTCCTGCGCACCCAAGGCCTGACCAAGCGCTTCGGCGGCCACACCGCGGTATCCGGCGTGGACCTGGCCATACGGCAAGGCGAAATCCATTGCCTGATCGGCCCCAACGGCGCCGGCAAGAGCACGCTGTTCAAGCTGATCGTGGGCACGCACACGCCCAGCGCCGGTGCGATCTTCTTCCAGGACCAGGACGTGACGGGCGCGCGGCCCTACCAGCGCGTGCAGCGCGGCATGAGCATCAAGATCCAGGCCCCCAGCGTATTCCGCGAGCTGCCGGTGCGGCTGAACCTGCGCATCGCCCTGCAGCACCACGTGCCCCGGGCGGCGCTGGCGGCCGAAGAGGACCGCCTGCTGGAACTGGTGGAGCTGACCGCGGACGCGGCCCGCCCCGCCGGTCAGCTCTCGCACGGCCAGCAGCAGTGGCTGGAGATCGGCATGGCGCTGGCGCTGCAGCCGCGCCTGCTGCTGCTGGACGAACCCACGGCGGGCATGTCGCCGCACGAGACGCACCGCACCGGCGAACTGATCCAGCGCCTGAACGCCCAGGGCATGACGGTGCTGGTGGTGGAGCACGACATGACCTTCATCCGCCAGATCGCACAGCGCGTCACGGTGCTGCACTTTGGAAAACTGTTCGCGCACGGCACCATCGCCGAGATCGTGGCGGACCCGCGCGTGGCCGAAATCTACCTGGGGAACACACATGCAGCCTGATCCGGTACTGGACGTGCGGGGCCTGCACGCGGGCTACGGCGCCACGCCCATCCTGCAGGGCGTGGACCTGGCACTGCAGCCCGGCGAGATCGTCGGGCTGGTCGGGCGCAACGGCGTGGGCAAGACCACCGCCATGCGCTGCCTGATCGGCCTGCTGCGCGCCCGCAAGGGCAGCATCGCGCTGGACCGCACCGACATCACGGCGCTACCGGCCGACGCACGCGCCCGCCTGGGCATCGGCTACGTGCCGCAGGGCCGCGAGGTGTTCCCGCGCATGACGGTGGCCGAGAACCTGGCCGTGGGCGAGCTGATCGGCGGCCCGGAAGGCCGCAAGCTGCGCGATCTGGTCTACGACTATTTCCCGCGCCTGAAAGAGCGGCGCAACCAGGTGGCGGGCACCATGTCTGGTGGCGAGCAGCAGCAGCTGGCCATCGGCCGCGTGCTGATCGGCAACCCGGTGCTGATGCTGCTGGACGAGCCTTCGGAGGGCATTCAACCGTCCATCGTGCAGCTGATCTGCGACGCGCTGAAATCCATCCGCCGCGAGCTGGGCACCACCATCCTGTTCGTCGAGCAGAACCTGGACACCATCCTGGCCATCGCCGAACGCTGCTACGTGATGGACAAGGGCCGCGTCGTGGCCCACATCGGCGTGGGCGAGGTCGACGCCGACAGCGTGCGGCGCCACCTGCTCATCTAGGCATACCCGACGGGCAAACCCGTTCATCCCAAACACCGGAGCGCTTCATGGACTGGACAGAACAATCGATCATGCGCACCCGCGGCGCCTCTCAGGGCCGCGCGCCCGAGACCCACGAACTGACCGAGGCCGCGCAGGGCACCTATCACTACACCATCGGCCCGTACTCCGAGCCGGTGCTGCAAGTGCGCCCCGGCGACCGCATCGTGGTCGAGACGCGCGACGCCTTCGAGGGCAAGATCCGCAAGGAGGGCGACCTGCCCTCGCGCGTGCTGAAGCTGCCCTTCGTCAATCCGCAGAACGGCCCCATCATGGTCGAGGGCGCCGAGCCGGGCGACGCGCTGGCGGTGCACATCGAGTCGATGCTGCCGCGCGGCGACAACCCGCGCGGCACCTGCTGCATGATCCCGCACTTCGGCGCGCTCTCGGGCACGGCCTTCACGGCCCTGCTGGCCGAGCCCTTGCCCGAGACGGTGCGCAAGGTCGACGTGGACGAACGCGGGGTGTACTGGAGCAAGCGCGTCACCCTGCCCTACCGTCCGCACATCGGCACGCTCAGCTGCTCGCCCGAGATCGACTCGATCAACAGCCTGACACCCGGCGCGCACGGCGGCAACATGGACCTGCCCGACATGGGGCCGGGCAGCATCACCTACCTGCCGGTGCGCGCGCCGGGCGCGCGGCTGTTCATCGGGGACGCGCACGCCTGCCAGGGCGACGGCGAGGTCTGCGGCACGGCGGTGGAATTCGGCAGCACCACCACCATCCGGGTCGATTTGATCAAGGGCTGGGACCTGCAATGGCCGCGGCTGGAAACCCGCGAGCTGATCATGTCCATCGGCAGCGCGCGCCCGCTGGAGGACGCCACGCGCATCGCCTACACCGACCTGGTGCTATGGATGGAAAAGGAGTACGGCTACGATCGCTGGGACGCCTACATGATGCTGAGCCAGTGCGGGCGCGTGCGGCTGGGCAACTTCGTGGACCCGAACTACACGGTGGGCGCGGGGATCTCGAAGGAGTACCTGGCGCCCTGACGCCCCCGACCGTCCCGCGGGCGTCAGCCGTAGCGCAGCCGCATGAAGCTGGCCACGGCCGCCAGGCCGGCGCACAATGCGCCCAGCCACAGCGCCATCACCGCGCCATGGGTGGACGACACGTTGAAGCACGCCGCCACCAGCGCGGCGCCCGTGGACTGGCCCAGCAGGCGCACCGTGCCCACCATGCCGCTGGCCCCGCCGCTGCGTTCGGGCGGGGCCGAGGACATGATGGCGCGCACATTGGGCGACTGGAAGAAGCCAAAGCCCGCGCCGCACAGCGCCAGGCGCCAGCCGATGTCGAACACCGACGGCTCGGCCGGCATGCCGGCCAGCAGCGCCATGCCGGCACTGAGCATCACCAGGCCGATCCCGGCCAGCAGGCCGGCCGGATAACGGTCGGACAGGTGCCCTGCGATGGGCGCCAGCACCGTCACCAGCACGGGCCACGGCGTGATCAGGAACCCCGTCTGGACCTGGGTATAGCCCAGCGTCTGCTGCAGCATGAAGGGCAGCGACACGAAGGCCAGCGCCTGCGTGGCGAACGTGCAGACGGCGGTGGCCGCCGACAGCGCGAAGATCGGCCGGCGCAGCAGGTCCAGCGCCAGCAGCGGCGCCGCCACGCCGGCCTGGCGCCGCAGCAGGGCCAGCAGGCAGGCCAGCGTCAGGACGGCCTCCAGCGCCACGCTCCAGTTCGAGCGCGCGTGCGCGCCCTCGTTCAGCGTATAGACCAGCAACCCGAAGAAAGCGGCGCACAGCAGCGCGGCGAAGCCGTCGTAGGGCCGTTTGCTGCGCGGCGTGGCCGGCAGCGACCGCAGGCCCAGCACGACCGCCAGCACGCCCGTCGGCACGTTGATGAGGAACAGCCAGTGCCAGCTGCCCGCCGACAAAATGACCGAGGCCAGCGTGGGGCCGGCGGCGAACGAGATGCCGACCACCAGCGAGTTCAGGCCGACGCCGCGCCCCAGTGAAGCCGCGGGATAGATGAAGCGCACCATGGCGCCGTTGACGGCCATCAGTCCCGCCGCCCCCAATCCCTGCACCACGCGCGCGACCACCAGCCATTCCAGCGAGGGCGCCATGCCGCAGGCCAGCGACGCCAGCGTGAACAGCACCAGTCCCGCCATGGTGACGCGGCGGTGCCCGACGATCTCGCCCAGCGATGCCAGCGGCAGCAACGCGGCGACCATGGCCAGCTGGTAGGCGCTGACGATCCAGATCGACAGCGCCTGGGTGGTGCCCAGGTCGCGCGCCATGGTGGGCAGCGCCGTGTTGGCGATGGCCGTGTCCAGGCTGGCCATCGACACGCCCAGCATGACGGCCAGCACCGCCCGCCACCGCTCGGCCTGCGGGACGCCTTGGCCGATGGGATATTGCCGGGTGTGCGCGAAGCTGAACTGCATGATCGGAAAGTGGGCGGGCCAAAGGGACGCGGCCCTGGACGGGCCGCGCGATCGAAGCGTGTGATATTACTCCCGCGCCACCTGACGGCGGGCTGGCGCCCTCGTCAGCGGGACGACGCCCGCCGCATGCTGGCGATCGCGATGCCGCCGAAGATCGCGGCCATGCCGGCTGCGTGATAGAGATGCAGCGACTCGCGCAGGAACACCACTGACAGCACCGCGCCGAACACCGGCATCAGGTGCAGGAACAGTCCGGCGCGCGCCGGCCCCGCACGCGCCACGCCGGCGGCATACACCAGGTAGGCCAGCACCGAGGGCACCAGGCCCACGAACAGCATCGCCCCCACGGCCGCCGGCCCCCACACCGGACGCGCGCCGGTGGAATACTCCCAGCCATACAGCGGCACCAGCACCAGCACGGCCAGCGCGATCTGCATCGTCGTGAAGGCCACGCGGTCCAGGTCGGCCGGCATGCGCCGCAGCCACAGCGTGTACAGCGCCCAGCACACCATGGCCGCGAAGACCAGCAGGTCGCCGCGCGAGAAGCTCAGCGCCGCCAGCCGGGCCCATTCGCCATGCAGCGCGATGTTCAGCACGCCCAGGAACGATAGCGCCATCCCCGCCGCCTGCAGGCCATGCATGCGCTGGCCGTACAGCAGTACGCCGAACAGCGCGATGAGGATGGGAATGAACGAATTGAGCAACAGCGCATTGGACGCCGTGGTCCAGTGCAGGCCGGCGTAGATCAGCGTGTTGAAGGCGGCCACGCCCACCACCGCGCAGCGCAGCACCTGCCAGCGCAACTGCCAGTAGCGCGGCAGGTCGCGCCGCACCGCGCGCCACGTGAAGGGCAGCAGGCACAGCAAGGCGATGCCCCAGCGCGCCGTGGACAGCATCATCGGCGGGATGTCGTCGCGCACCGCGCGGCCCACCACGAAGTTGGTGGCCCAGCACAGCGGCGGCACCGCCAGCAGGAGTACCGTGGTCCAGCCATGGGAAGCGGTGCCGGACGAGGCCGCGCCGCCGGCCGAAGAAGAAGAGGACTGCTGCCGCATTGCAAGAAGGCTCCAATCGGCGCGCCGGCCCGTGCCGGCGCGCACACGGCGCTAGCTTAGGGCCAGCGATTCGGTGCAACAATACACGCCCCGTACCAACACTATTACATAATGCGTAAGAATCTGGACGGCGGCCTGTTGCACGCCATGCAGGCCTTCATCCGCGTGGTCGATGCCGGCAGCTTCACCGCCGCGGCCGAGCAGATGCACCTGACGACGGCCCAGGTATCCCGCCTGGTCACCGAGCTGGAACGCCGCCTGCAGGCCAAGCTGCTGCAGCGCACCACCCGCCAGCGTGCGCTGACCGACGCCGGCATGGCCTATGCCGAACACTGCCGCGGGATCCTGGCGCTGGTGCGCGAGGCCGAGGCGCAGGTCTCGGGCACGGCCCTGCAGCCCACGGGACGGCTGCGCGTGCGCTGTCTGGCCAACTTCGGCCAGCACTACGTGTCGCCCCGCCTGGGCGAATTCAGCGCACGCCATCCCGGCATCCGGGTCGAATACAGCACCTCGCAGTACGCGCCCGACCTGCTGGCCGAGGGGCTGGACGTCAGCCTCTACCTGGCGCCCAGCCTGGCGGATTCCGGCGTGGTGATGCGCCGGTTCGGCACCACGTTCACCGTGCTGTGCGCCTCGCCGGACTACCTTGAACGCCACGGCACGCCGGCCGAGCCGGCCGACCTGGCGCGCCACGCCTGCCTGCAGCTGCTGAACCCGTCGGTCACCCCGCATTGGGATCTGGTCGGCCCGCAGGGACGACGCCACCGCATCGCCCCGCAAGGCCCGCTGCAGGCCGACACCCCCGAGGTGCTGCGCGACGCGGCCCAGCAGGGCATGGGCATCACGCTGCTACCGCTGTTCACCGTCATCGACAGCCTGCGCGCCGGCCGGCTGCGCCGCATCCTGCCCGGGTGGCGCTCGCCCGACATCCACGTGCTGGCGCTGTTGCCGTCGCGCCATTTCCTGGACGCCAAGACCCGCGCCTGGCTGGACTTCGTGCAGGAGCGCATCGTGCCGGCCCTGGAGGACGACATGGCGTATTTCCTCTGAAGCGGCTGCACGACGGCGTGCGTCAGGGATATCCCGAGATGGACTAACCCTTTCGCCCCCGCAGCCGTTAACCTTCTACACCCAGAAGGCCCGCCGCAGTGCAAAGGGCCCATTTCGGCAGCGCAGATTCCCCTCATCGGAGCGTCCCATGAGCAGTGTGATAGCAGCCGCCGTAGAACTCCGTCCCGCCCCGCCCACCGCCGCGCGCCAGCGCAGCCTGCTGACCCGGCTGGCCGCCATCATCGCCGCCGTGCTGGTGGTGGTATTCGGCATCTATGCCTTCGCCCTGTCGGCCGGCAGCATCCGCCAGCTGGAAGACCAGACCCGCGCGGGCTTCGTCAGCCAGACCGAAACGCTGCGCGACCTGATCGCCCAGTTCGACGACGCGCTGCTGGGCGAGGCCAGCCGCTTCATGCTCAGCCTTATCGCAGCCGTGCCCGGCCCCTATACGCTGGACGAGGACGTGCCGGTCGACGTGGATGGCCAGGCCACGCCGATGCTGCGCAGCGGCGAGACCATCCTCAACGCCAACTTCGACCTGCCCGAACAGTTCTCCGCCATCACCGGCGGCACGGCGGCCACGGTGTTCGCGCGCACGGGTGAGGACTTCATCCTCGTGGCCACCTCGCTGAAGCAGCAGGACGGCACGCGGGCCGAGGTGGCGATGATGGACCGCAACCATCCCGCCTACGCCACGCTGATCAAGGGCGAGCCGCATCGCGGACTGGCCTGGCTGTTCGGCATCCCCTACGCCAGCATGTACCAGCCCATTCTCGACGGGGATGGCCGCGTGGCGGGCGCGCTGTACGTGGGCGTGGACGTAAGCCGCGAAATGGATACGCTGAAGGAACGCATCCGCGCCAAGCGCCTGGGCACGGACGATCATTTCATGGTGATCGACGCCGCCGCGGGCCCGGGACAGGGCAAGGTGCTGGCCGCGCGCGTGCGCGAGGGCGACATGCTGATCGACGAGCAGGACGCCGAGGGCCGCCCCTGGGTGCGCGACATGATCGCCGCCGGCAACGGCGTGATGAGCCACCGGGTGGCGCTGGACGGCACCGGCACGATGGCCGACCGCCTGACGGCCTTCGCGGCCTATCCGGGCTGGCACTGGATCATCGTGGGCACGGTGCCGGCGTCCAGCCTGAAGGGCGAACTCGTCGCCAGCCGCAATCGCTACCTGGCCGCCGGCGTGGTGCTGGCCCTGGGCGTGGCCGGCGCCTTCTGGTGGCTGCTGCGCCGCATGGTCAGCCGGCCGCTGGCGCAAGCCTCTGCCGCCGCCTCGCGTATCGCGGCGGGCGACCTGTCCACGCGCCTGTCCAGCCAGCGGCGCGACGAGATCGGCGAACTGATGCGCGCCATCGATGGCATCGGCACGGGCCTGTCGGGCATCGTGGCCACCGTGCGCGGCGGAGCGAGCGCCATCGGCGGCAGTTCGCACCAGATCGCACAGGGCAATGCCGACCTGTCGCACCGCACGGCCGTGCAGGCCGCCACGCTGGAGGCCACCGTCGCCAGCCTGGAGCAGCTGTCGACCACCACGGCGCAGAACGCCGAGAGCGCGCGCAACGCCAGCATCGCCGTGCAGGGCGCGGTCGAGGCCGCGCGCGAGGGCGGCGCCACCATCGCGCGCGTGGTCGACAGCATGGCCGGCATCCAGAGCGATGCCGCACAGATCGTCAACATCATCGGCTTGATCGACGGCATCGCCTTCCAGACCAACATCCTGGCGCTCAATGCCGCCGTAGAGGCGGCGCGCGCGGGCGAACAGGGCAAGGGCTTTGCCGTGGTCGCGAGCGAAGTCCGCGCGCTGGCGCAGCGCAGCGGCCAGGCCGCCAAGGAAATCAAGACCCTCATCGACGACTCGGTGCAAAAAGTATCGGTGGGCTCGGAGCAGGTCGAATCGGCCGGCGCCACCATGCAGGAAATCGTCAGCTCCGTGCGCCGCGTCACCGGCATCATCAGCGAGATATCCAGCGCGTCCGACGAGCAGTCGCGCGGCATCGAACAGGTGAACCAGGCCGTCTCCCAGATGGACGGCGTTACCCAGCAGAACGCCGCCCTGGTGGAACAGGCCGCAGCCTCGGCCGCCTCGCTGGAAGCCCAGGCCCAGAAACTGCGCGAAGCCGTGGCCGTCTTCAGGCTCGGCAGCGGACGTGTCATCGAGGCCGATGCGCCCGCGCTGGCGCGCGGCGAGCCGGCGCTGATCGGGGCCTGATGCGGGGAGGGCGGTGTGTCGCCGCCCTCCCGCCCCGGAAAGGGACACATCCGCCGGCAGGGCGTCCCGCGGCGCGCGGGCAGGCATAAAATAGTAGTTTGTCCACCCTCCCAGTCCAGGACCCCGCGCCATGAACGCCCGACTTC
>Ga0182737_1001285_pt1 | contig 25582 bp, 20 predicted proteins | sample eDN5th30CBELigOP_FD_128878 | JGI IMG/M metagenome (GOLD analysis project Ga0182737, IMG submission 128878) | Enriched Organic Plus compost microbial communities from Emeryville, California, USA - eDNA 5th pass 30_C BE-Lig OP (version 2) (version 2) ... | reverse complement strand
GCAGGCGCGCGGCGTGGCGGGCAATGTCCTCGGTGGCCTGCTTGGCGGTGGTCAGCGGCGGCCACGACTGGCGCGAGAACGGGCTGTCCTCGAAGCCGGCGATCGACAGGTCGTAGGGCACGTTGAGGCCCACCGACTTGGCCGCCGCCAGCACGCCGGCGGCGATCTCGTCGTTGCTGCCGAAGATCGCGGTCGGCGGTTCGCGCAGCGCCAGCAGGCGGCGCGCGCCGCGGAAACCGTCGTCGAAGGTGTAGTCGCCCGGCACCACCAGATGCTTGTCCAGCGGGATGCCGTAGTCCTTCAGCGCCGCCTCGTAGCCAGCGTAGCGCTCGCCCGAGGAACGGTGCTGCGCGCCGCCCCAGAGGAAGCCGATGCGCTGGTGGCCGAGCTGGATCAGGTGTTCGGTGACCTCGTAGGCCGCGTCGCGATCGTCGATGTAGACGCAGGGACCATCGCCGGGATCCCCGGTGGCGGCGATGATCCGCACCACGCGGATGCCGCGCGCCACCAGCGCGGCGACCAGGTCGGCACGCTCGGACATCGGCGCCGTCAGCACCAGCCCGGCCAGGCGCGAGCGCTGCACGAACTCGGCCAGTTCCTCGGCCAGCAGCGGCGAGGTCGAGTCGCAGGGCTGGATCTGCAGGCCGAAACCGGTTTCCCGGCAGGCCGCCAGCACGCCGTTCTGCACGCCGATGATGTGGTACGGATTGGGGTTGTCGTAGACCAGCCCGATCACGAAGGGCGTGCCGCTGCGCAGGTTGCGCGCGGTGGCGTCCGGCTCGTAGTCCAGCTCGGCGATGGCGGCCAGCACCCGCGAACGCGTCGCCTGCATCACCGACGGCTCGTTGTTGATCACCCGCGACACGGTCTTCAGCGAGACCTTGGCCCGCTCGGCGACGTCCTTGATGGTGGGCCTGCGCATCGGTTCTTCGTCCAGCTCCTGTCCGCCTTCAATGATGCGCGATCAGCGACCGCCGGTCAGCCCGGCGCGGTGGCCGCGCAGCGCGTAGAACAGGATGTACAGGTAGCAGGGCACCGCCAGCCCGGCGAACACCCACTGGAAGTCGAAGTGCTGCTTCAGCACGGCGAAGGCCTGCGGGATGATCGCGCCTCCGGCAATACCCATGATCAGCAGTGCCGAGCCGGTCTCGGTGAAGCGGCCCAGGCCGCGGATCGCCAGCGGGAAGATCGCCGGCCACATCATCGCGTTGGCGAAGCCCAGCGCGGCGACGAAGCCGACCGAGACGTAGCCGTGGGTCAGCAGCGCGCCCACCGCGAACAGCATGCCCAGCAGTGCCGACACGCTCAGCCAGCGTTCCTGCGAGACGAAGCGCGGGATCAGCACCAGCCCGGCCAGGTAGCCCAGCAGCATCGCGCCGAGGGTGAACGAGGTGAAGAACTTGGTCTGGTCCAGCGGCAGGTGGAAGCCGCGGCCGTAGGTGCCGATCGCGTCGCCGGCCAGCACTTCCACGCCCACGTAGACGAACAGGCACAGCACGCCCAGCCACAGGTGCGGGAACTGGAACACGCTGCGCCGCTGCGTCGCCGCGCCGGCCGGCACCGCGTTGGCCTCCTCGCTGCGCAGGTCCGGCAGCGGCGAGAACAGCACCGCCACGGCCACCAGCAGCAGCACGCCGGCCATCACCAGGTAGGGTGCGTGGATCTTGGCGGCGAAGCCGTCGAGCAGCTGCGCGCGCGTGGCGGCATCGGCCGCCTGCACCTGCGCCTCCAGGTCGCCGATCCCGTGCAGCACCAGCGAGCCGAGCACCACCGGCGCGAGCATGCCGGCGACCTTGTTGCAGATGCCCATCAGCGCGATGCGCCGCGCCGCGCTGTCGATCGGACCGAGGATCGAGATGTACGGGTTCACCGCGGTCTGCAGCAGTGCCAGGCCGCCGCCGATCACGAACAGCCCGCCCAGCGCGCCGCCGAACCAGCGCTGCGTGGCGAACTGGCCGAACATCGCCGCGCCGGCGGCCATCACCGCCAGGCTCAGCGCCAGGCCCTTCTTCATGCCGGTGCGGCGCAGGATCCACGACGCCGGCAAGGCGAGGAAGAAGTACGACAGGTAGAACACCATCAGCACCAGGAACGCCGAGATCTCGCTGACGTCGAAGGCGAGCTGGACGAAGCTGATCAACGGCCCGTTGATCCAGGTGAAGAAGCCGATGATGAAGAACAGGCCGCCGACGATCGCGATCGACGTGGCCAGTCCGCTGCGCGCCTGCGCGGTGGTGGTCGCTGACATTCCTGCACTGCCTCCCCGGGTTGGGCGTGGCCCGTAGCGGGCCAATGCTTGGAACAACGTTGTCACATTTATTCGTTCGTGGCGCCCCGCTTGTCAACCTGGCGACGGCGCGACAGGCGCGGATTGCGCTGCATTGCAGCAGGCGATGCGAGCTGGAGATTCAATCTGAATACGGCTATGTGCCTGTTTTGGCACTTCCACTGTTCGTAATCCCGGGCCGGCGCCCTCCACCGTTCCAGTTTTCACCCGGATGGCTCCGGCGCAAGGCGACGCCTGTCCGGTAAGTCTTGACATCGTTGTCAGGCCAATCCCAGACTCGGCCCCGTTCCGTGCCCAGGGCAGGACGTCCGGGCACACAAGCGACGGGGAAAGACGCGTGCCAGCAGCCGCTACCGCAACACCTGAGCCAGTCCATCCGCCCCGGCCGTTCATCGCGGCCGACGTCGGCGGCACCCACGTGCGCATCGGCCTGGTCGAAGCCGCCGCCGCGGGCGCGCCGCTGCAGGTCATCGCCTACAGCAAGTTCCGCTGCGCCGACTACGCCGGGCTGGACGCGATCCTGCGCGAGTTCATCGAAGGCATCGCCCAGGCCCGCGGCGAAGCCGCCGCGCCGCGCGTGGCGGTGATCGCCAGCGCCGGCTATCCGCTGGACGACGGCACGGTGATCGCCGCCAACCTGCCCTGGCCGCTGTCGCCTTCGGCGATCCGCGACGCGCTGGGCCTGGATGCGGTGCACCTGGTCAACGACTTCGAAGCGGTGGCGCATGCGGTCGCCCACCTCGGCGACAGCGAGGTGCTGCAGCTGGCCGGCCCGGCCGAAACCGCGCGCGGCCCGGTGCTGGTGCTGGGCCCGGGCACCGGCCTGGGTGCGGCGGTGTGGATCCCCACGCCCACCCGTCCGGTGGTGCTGGCCACCGAAGCCGGCCAGTCGGCGCTGGCGGTCGGCACCGACGTGGAGATGGCGCTGCTGCGGCAGCTACTGGCCCAGCGCAGCCACGTGCCGGTCGAGCACGCGCTCTCCGGCCCCGGCCTGATGAACCTCTATACCGCGCTGTGCGCGCTGCGCGGCAGCGCGCCGGTGCATGCGCGCCCGGGCGACGTCACCGCCGCGGCGCTGGCCGGCACCGATCCGCTGGCGCTCGAAAGCCTGGAGGTGTTCTGCGGGCTGCTCGGCAGCACGGTCGGCGACATGGCCCTGCTGTACGGCGTGCAGGGCGTGTACCTGGCCGGCGGGATCCTGCCGCAGATCCGCGAATTCCTGGTCCGCAGCGATTTCGTCGCGCGCTTCCTCAACAAGGGGCCGATGCGCGAGGCGCTCGAGCGGGTGTCGGTACGGCTGGTCGAACACGGGCAGCTGGGCGTGATCGGCGCCGCCAGCTGGTACCTGGGCTCGGGTCTTGTGGAAAACGAACAACACGGCTGAACAGCGCCGGGAGCAGTGCGTCGTCGGGTCGTCCCGGTGTTTCCGGGTCGTGTCACAGAAGGCAGTCGTCGCCGGAGGCGGGGTCTCCGGTGCAATCCAGACAATGATGGGAGAGACATCATGAAGCACCGCAAGTCCATTCTTTCCGTCGCCATCGCCACCTGTATGGGCTTCGCCGTGCAGGCCAGCGCGCAGGAAGCCACTGCGCCGGCGAACGACAGCGCCACCGAACTCGATACCGTCACCGTGGTCGGCATCCGCGGCAGCCTCAAGCAGGCGCTCGACGCCAAGCGCGACGCGGACGCCATCATCGACGTGGTCACCGCCGAGGACGTGGGCAAGTTCCCGGCGACCAACGTCGCCGAGGCCATCACGATCATCCCGGGCGTGACCATCGACAAGGCCTTCGGCCAGGGCGAGAAGGTCTCGATCCTCGGCACCGACCCGGCGCTCAACCGCACCCTGCTCAACGGCCAGACCGTGGCCTCGGCCGACTGGTTCATCACCGACCAGCCGGGCCGCACCTTCAACTACTCGCTGCTGGCGCCGCAGATCGTCGGCCGCGTCGAGGTGTTCAAGTCGCCCGAGGCGCACATCGACGAGGGCTCCATCGGCGGCACCGTCAACATCGTCACCCGCAAGCCGCTGGACCTGGAGAAGACCACCATCTCCGGCCAGATCGGCTACCTGTACAACGACCGCATCGGCAGCGGCGACCCGCAGGCCTCGCTGCTGCTGGGCTGGAAGAACGACGCCGACACCTTCGGCGTGATCGTCGCCGCGCAGCGCGCGCAGGAAAGCATCCGCCGCGACGGCATCGAGTCCTACGGCACCGTCACCGGCCGCGACTACGCCTACGGCCAGGGCGGCGGCGGCTCGATCTTCAACCTGCCGGCCGACTGGTCGCAGGCGCCCAACCCGGACGGCAGCCAGCCGACCCTGCCGGCGTCCTGCACCGGCGCCTGCGCCACCACGCTGATGGCCAACCTCGACGCGGTCGGCCCGAACTCGGTCAGCGCCCACTACTTCGAGCAGCAGCGCAACCGCGACACGGTCTCCGTCGCGCTGCAGTTCAAGCCGGTCGAGCAGCTGGACATCGAGTTCAACGCGCTCGACGTCAAGGCCGAGTTCGACAACATGAGCCACTCCATGTTCGCCTTCAACGGCAACGCCTGGAACGGGCTGATGAAGATGACCGACCTCACCGTGGACGGCGGCGTCATCACCAGGGCCACCTTCGACAACGCGCTGGTGGTCTACGACCTGATCAACCGCCAGTCGACCATCGACACCGATTCGTACGACCTGAAGGCCACCTGGAACGAGGACCGCTGGTTCGCTTCGACCCACTTCGGCCGCTCCAAGGCCACCGGCGGCACCGGCCGCCAGGTCTACGGCGAGTTCCTCAACTGGTCCGACTACAGCTACGACATCAGCGGCGATCGCAGCCTGACCTTCCACGGCGCCAACCCGTTCCTGGATCCGTCCGCGTTCCAGATCGACGGCGGCTGGGGCGCCGACCCGTCCAGCGCGGCCACCTGGAATCCGGGCTGGGGCGGCAACATCGTGTTCAAGCCGACCTGGGACGAGGAGAAGTACGGCCAGGTCGACTTCGGCATCCGCCTCGACTCGCCGGTATACCAGCTGCGCTTCGGCGCCAAGCGCCGCGAGCACGAGACCGGCCAGCGCATGGGTGGCGTCTCGCTGGCCACCGTCGCCGGCTACGGCAACGCCACCGCCGACCAGTTCAGCCCGCGCCCGCTGCCGGGCAACTACCTCAGCGGCTTCCCCAACACCGGCGACCTGTCCGAGCGCTTCACCATCGACGGCTGGGCGCTGGCCGACTGGATCCTCAGCGGCGACTGGCTGGCGCCGTGGCAGACCATGCCCGAGCCGAACACCTTCAACGACCCGTCCTTCGCCGCCAACACCTGGACGGTCACCGAGGACATCGACGCGTTCTACGTGCAGGCCGACTACAGCTGGAACCGCGTGCGCGGCAACTTCGGCGTGCGCTACGTGCGCACCGAGTCCGACAGCATGGGCTGGGCCTGCACCATCAACGTCAGCCCCTGCCCGGCCAACGCCTACGCGCCGACCAGCGTGCGCAAGAAGTACGACAACCTGCTGCCCAACCTGAACCTCGCCTTCGAGGCGCGCGACGACCTGATGCTGCGCTTCTCGGCGGCCAAGGTGATGGCGCGCCCGAACTACGGCGACATGTCCAGCTACCTGTGGCTGGGCGACCAGACCCTCACCGGCGGCGGCGGCAACCCGGAGCTGGATCCGTACCAGTCCACCAACCTCGACTTCTCGGCCGAGTGGTACTTCAGCGAGAACTCCATCCTGGCCGGCACGCTGTTCCGCAAGGACGTCTCCGACTACATCCTGGTGACCACCCGCGAGGAGACCCACTTCAACCAGAACCAGGGCCGCGACACGGTCTACAACGTCTCCCGACCGAACAACGCCGGCGACGCCACCGTGCAGGGCTTCTCGGCCTCGTTCCAGCACACCCTGCCGATCGGCTTCGGCCTGCTCGCCAACTACACCTGGGCCGATGCCGAGGCGGACAACGGCGACCCGCTGCCGTACAACTCCGAACACCAGGTCAACGTCAGCCCGTTCTTCGAGAACGACCGCTGGAGTGCGCGCCTGACCTACTCGTGGCGTTCGAAGTACTACACCCAGGTCGACCGCGGCAACTACCTGGTCACCGACGACTACGACTCGCTCGACGGCAGCGTCTCGTTCCGGATCAACGAGTTCCTCAGCGTGAGCCTGGACGGCATGAACCTGCTGGATTCCAACTACTACACCTACGCGGAAGTCGACGGGATCGCCAACACCGACAAGCTGGTGCGCGGCGACTACCGCACCGGCCGCCGCTACCAGGCGACCCTGCGCGTGCAGTTCTGATGCCGGCGCCATGACGGCAGCGTGCGCTGTCCGTCCGCGGACGGGCCCGGGGATCCCGGGCCCGTTCCATGTCCGGCGCCGCATCCGTACCCTCACGGAGTGACCATGAAGCGATCGACCCTGCTCCACCTCGCCCGCCACCTCGGCGCGGCCAGCCTGCTCGCCATGCTTGCCGCCTGCGGCGGGGACCGCGATGCCACCGCGGAACGCCAGGCCGCCACCACGGCGCCCGCGGCACCGGAGTACGACAGCCGCCAGACCCTGGTGCCGGCGCCGGCCAGCATCACGCCCGGCGAAGGCCGCCTCGCCCTCGGCGCCGGTACCCGCCTGCTGGCCGAAGGCGACGCGGCACGCACCGTCGCCAAGCAGTTCGCGGCGCTGCTCGACAAGGGCCGCGGCATCGCGCTGGAGCCGGGCGAAGGCCTGCAGGAGACCGACGGCGCGATCCGCTTCGTGATCGACCCGGCGCGCGCCACCGCCGGCAGCGAAGCCTACCTGCTGGAAGTCACGCCCGCCGGCGCCACGGTCAGCGCCGGCGACGCCGCCGGCCTGTTCTACGGCGCGATGACCCTGCTGCAGCTGGCCACCGTCGACGGCGACGGCAGCGCCTGGCTGCCGGCGGTCCGCATCGAGGACGCACCGCGCTTCTCCTGGCGCGGTTTCATGATGGACCCGGCGCGCCACTTCTGGACCGTCGACCAGGTCAAGCAGGTCATCGACGCGATGGCCCTGCACAAGCTCAACGTCCTGCACTGGCACCTGACCGACGACCAGGGCTGGCGCGTGGAAATCCGCAAATACCCGAAGCTCACCGAAGTCGGAGGCTGCCGCATCCCGTCCGGCGACGGCGGTATCGACCCGCGCACCGGCAAGCCGCGCCCGTACTGCGGCTTCTACACCCAGGACGAAGTCCGCGACATCGTCGCCTACGCGGCCGCGCGCCACATCACCGTGGTGCCGGAGATCAACCAGCCCGGCCACGCCACCGCGGCGATCGCCGCGTATCCGGAGCTGGGTTCGACCGACCTGCCGCTGGTGCCGTCCAGCGAATGGGGCGTGTTCCCCAACCTGTTCAACGCCGAGGAGAGCACCATCGCCTTCCTCGAGGACGTGATCGGCGAGCTGATCCCGCTGTTCCCCGGCACCTACTTCCACATCGGCGGCGACGAGGCGGTCAAGGACCAGTGGGAAGCCTCGGCGCGCGTGCAGCAGCGCATGCGCGAGGTCGGCGCGAAGACCGAGATGGAGATGCAGAGCCACATCGTGGCGCGGCTGGAGAAGTTCCTCGCCGCGCACGGCAAGCGCCTCGTCGGCTGGGACGAGATCCTCGAGGGCCCGCTGCCGTCGGAAGCCACGGTGATGTCCTGGCGCGGCACCGAGGGGGGGCTGGAGGCCGCGCGCGAAGGCCATGACGTGGTGATGTCGCCGTCCGGCGACCTGTACCTGGACTACCTGCAGACCGAGTCGCCGTACGAGCCACCGGGCCGGCCGGACACGATCACGCTGCGCGACGTGTACGAGTTCGAACCGGTGCCGGCAGAGCTGGAGGAAGACAAGCGCCACCACGTCCTCGGCCTGCAGGCCAACCTGTGGACCGAACACACCCGCACCTGGGAGCGCTTCGAGCACCACGTGTTCCCGCGCCTGGCGGCGGTGGCCGAAACCGGCTGGACGCCGGCCGATCGCAAGGACTACGCCGGCTTCCTGCGCCGCCTGCCGGTGCAGCTGGAGCGTTACCGCGCCTGGGGAATCGGCTATGCGCAGACGCCGTTCCAGGTGGACGCGGTGGCCGAGGACGACCGCAAGGCCGGCACGGTGTCCGTGACCCTGTCCAATCCGCTCGGCTACGCCGTGCACTACACCACCGATGGCAGCGAGCCGACCGCCGGCTCCGCCGCCTACACCGGCCCGCTCACGCTCGAGCTGCCGGCGCGGCTGCGCGCGGCGGCCTTCGCCGACGGCGTGGCGCTGGCACCGGCGCGCGACTACCGCTGGGACGCCTCGTCGCTGCTGGTCCGCACCGACGAACAGCTGGCCACCTGCCCGGACGCCGGGCGCCTGCTGCTGCGCCTGGAAGACGACGGCCCGGCGGATGGCGAGCGTGCGATCTTCAACACCACGATCTTCTACCCGTGCTGGCAGTGGAACGGCGCCGACCTGGATGGCGTGGCCGCGGTGAAGGTGCGCGCCGGGCGCATCCCGTACTACTTCCAGCTGGCCCACGACGAACCGCACCGCAAGTTCGAGCCGGCGCGCTCGACGCACGGCGAGCTGGACATCCACGCCGACGGCTGCGGCGGCGAGCGCCTCGCCAGCGTGCCGCTGCCGGAAGCGCCGGGCCGGGATGGCTTCATCGAGCTGGTGGCGGAACTGCCTGCCGATGTCGCCGGCCGCCGCGACCTGTGCCTGCGCTTCACCGGCGATACGCGCCCGCAGATGTGGGTGGTCGACCGGGTCGGCCTGCAGCTGCGCTGAGGCATCCGCTCCGTTGCGCGGGCCGCGCGCCCGCACAACGGGGTATCAGGGATCGAGGGCGATGGGCACGTGGCGCCCGGCGAGGGCGTTGGCGTGCATCGCGCGGTACAGCCGCTCCAGGTCGGCCGCCATCGCCTTCGGATCGAACAGGCGTGCGGTGGGCAGCAGCGCCGCCAGGCGCGAACGCAAGGCCGCCCGCGCCGCCGCATCGTTGCCCAGGCGCACCGCCTCGGCGACCACCGCGGCGCGATCGGCGCGGATGCATTCGTGCAGGCCCAGCGAACGCAGCAGGCTGGTGGCCATGCGCCCGGCGAAGGTATCGCCGGTGAAGGTGAGCAGCGGCACGCCTGCCCGCAGCGCGTCGGCGGCGGTGGTGCCGGAGTTGTAGGGCCAGGTATCCAGGGCCAGGTCGGCCAGCGCCAGTCGCGACAGGTGTTCCTCCAGCGGCAGCTGCGGCCCGAACACGATGCGCTCGCCATCGACGCCACGTGCCTCGGCCTCGCGGCGCAGGTTGGCGCGTGCCACCCCGGCGCGCGGCGGCGCCAGCCACAGCACCGAGCCGGGCACCGCCGCGAGGATCGCGCACCAGTCGTCCCACAGCGCCGGATGCAGCTTGTAGGCCTGGTTGAAGCTGCAGAACACAACCGCTTCCTCCGGCAAGCCGGCCTCGGCTCGCGCCGGTACCTGCATCGGTTGCAGCGACGGATTGGGCTGGTAGCAATGCGGCAACAGGGCCAGGTGCTCGGCGAAATCGCCGGCCAGCGCCAGCGGCGTGACCACCGCGTCGCCGATCACGTAGTCGACCAGGCGGCCGTCGCCGAGCGTGCCGATGTAGCCCAGCCAGGTCGCGCTGGTGGGCGCCGGACGCAGGGCAAGCACGCCGATGCGCGCGTTGCCGGTATAGCCGTTGAGGTCGACCAGCACGTCGAGGCGGTCGTCGGCGACCAGGCGCGCGGCGGCCAGGTCGTCGCCGGGCAGTTCGACGAAGCGGTCGGCGGCAGCTCGTGCGCGGGCCCGCCAGATGTCGCCTGGCGGCGCCGGGCCCTGCGCATAGAGGAACACCTCGCAGCTGGCGTGGTCGCGCGATTCGATCGCCTCCAGCAGCAGGTAGGACACCGCGTGCCGGCGCAGGTCCGAGGAGGTGTAGCCGACCCGCAGGCGCCGCCCCTCCAGCGGCGTGGGCGGGGCGGAGAGCGGCGGCTGGGCCAGGTGCGCTCCCCACTGGGTGGCGGCGAATTTCGCCGCGGCCATCTTCTGCAGCTGCGCGTCGGCCTCGGGCAGGGCCAGCAGCTGCAGCGGCGACAGGTCGCTGGCCGGCGCCTGGCGCCATGCGGCCAGCAGCGTCTCGGGCGAAGGACCCAGCGCCGGATCCCAGTCGGCCAGGTAGCGGCGCAGGGTGAGCGCCTCGCCCAGGCTGCGCAGGTTGCCGGGATCGAGCTGCAGCACGCAGCGGTGGCTGGCCAGCGCTTCTTCCGGCCGTCCGGTTTCCTCCTGCAGCTGGGCCAGCTTCTGCCAGGCCAGGGCCAGGCGGTCGTCGCGGCGCAGGGCTTCGCGGTAGGCGGCTTCGGCTTCGGCTGGGGCACCGCGGCGCTGTTCGGCCAGGCCGAGGTTTACCCAGGTGCCCGGGGGCGCGCCGGCGGCCAGCGCGCGCCGGTAGCAGGCGATGGCCTGCGGCAGCTCCTGGCGGCTGCCGTGGATCACGCCGGCGAGGTTCCAGGCGTCGGCATGCCCGGGCGCCTGGCGCAGCAGGTGCTGGAGGATGGCGAGGGCCTGCAGGGGATCGCCCCTGCGGTAGGCGGCGAAGGCGGCGGCGTAGAGCGTGGAAGGCGTCGGGGCACCTAGCGGTGCACCCCGCTTCACGCTGCCGTCGCCGTCCGCTTCAGCCATCGCCCCCTTCCACCTTCAGCAAGGCGTCGCGCCATGGCGTCAACGCCGTCGAAAGTCCGAGAACCACGCCCACAGTGTTGGCCAGCGCGTCGGCCGGATCGGCCATGCGCGTGCTGGTCAGCGCGCCCTGCGCGAATTCCAGCAGCACGCCCATCAGCACCAGTCCCCCGCCGGCCATCCACAGCCCCCGGCCGCGGGGGAACAACTGCACCGCGCCAGCAGCGAGTATCGCGTATGCGAGCAGATGTTCAAGCTTGTCGCTGTGCTGCGGCAGCTCCAGCGGCGGCGGCGGGACCAGGCAGACCACGATGACCGCCAGCAGCGCCGCGGCCCACAGGCCCAGCCACAGGCGCGGGCGCCTGAAGGGCTTGAGCACGCTCACAGCCGCCAGCTCAGGTCGCCGAGCAGGAAGGCGGCGTCCAGGTCCACGTCGCGGGTGAAGGCCATGGCCTGGAAGCGCTCGCCCATCTGCTCGGGCAGGGTGAGCCGCTTGAGCTCCTGGCGCAGGCGCAGCGCGCCGGCCTCGTCGGTGCGTTCCTCGGCCTCGGCCAGCAGCCGGTCGATGCCGTTGCTGAGCAGGAAGCTGGCCTGGCTGCAGTAGCCGGCCAGGTCGAAGCCGGCGCCGGTGCCGGCCTCGGCCAGCGCGGTGAAGTCGACCGAGGCGGTGAGGTCCTGCAGGCCCGGCCAGCGCAGCACGTCCTCGTGCATGCGCTGGCGGTAGAACGCGCGCAGGGTGCCGTCGGCGCGCTGCGGCAGGTAGTACTCGCGGCGCGGATAGCCGTAGTCGAGGAACAGCATCGCGCCGGAGCGCAGCCCGCCGGCCACCGCCTGCACCCAGTACGGCAGCTGCGGCAGCAGTTCGGAGCGGTAGTCCTCCGGCAGCGGCGCGCCGATGGTGCGCTCGACGTGGCGCACCGCCGCGGTCAGCAGCGCGTCGGCCGGCTGGTCGACGAGGATGAAGCGGCCTTCCGCGTCCATCGCCACGTGCTCCTCGAACACCTCGCCGCCGCGCACGGCGAAGCGCGGGGTCGGCAGTGCGTCGACCACTTCGTTGGCGAACAGCACGCCGTCCCACTCGTCGTCGAACGGGCGGTCCAGCCATTCCACCAGCTCGAATACGGTCGGCGGCAGGGCTCGGGCGAGATGTTCGCGCTGGCGTTCGCGCAGGTCGGCGCTGGGTTCGAGGATGGCGTAGCGGTCCGGCAGCGCATCCAGCTGCAGCAGGCGCTTGAGCGCGACCTCGGCGAAGGCGCCGCTGCCGCCGCCCACTTCCAGCACCCGCGACTGCGGGCCCAGCGACTGCAGCGCCATGGCCAGCACGCCGGCCACGGTGGCGGCGAACAACCGGCCCTGCTCCGGCGCGGTGACGAAGTCGCCGGCGGCGCCGAACTTGGTGCTGCCCGCGCTGTAGTAGCCGAAGCCGGGCGCGTAGAGGCACAGCTCCATGAAGCGCGAAAACGGCACGCTGCCGCCGGCCGCGGCGATCTCGGCGCGGATGTGCGCGGCCAGGGTATCGCTGTGGGCCAGGGCCTGCGGGTCGGGAAGGGGGAGTTCGGCGTGCATCGTGGTCGTGGGGCGGTGACAATGGACCAGCATAGCCGAGCCCCCGTCACGATGAGCCCGACGCCCGCCACCGCACGCCCCGTCGCCCTGGTCACCGGTGCCGCCCGCCGCATCGGCGCGGCGATCGCGCGGCGGCTGCACGCGGCCGGCTACGACCTGGCCCTGCACCACCTGCATTCCGGCGCGGAGATGCAGGCGCTGGCGGCGGAGCTGGAAGGCGCGCGCGTGGGCAGCGTGCACGTGCTGCAGGCCGACCTGCGCCAGTTCGACCGCGTGCCGGAACTGGTCGCAGCCACCGTCGGTCACTACGGCCGGCTCGACGCGCTGGTCAACAACGCCTCCAACTTCCATCCCACCCCGCTGGGCACGGTGACCCCGGCGCAGTGGGACGAGCTGTTCGCGGTCAACGCGCGCGCACCGTTCTTCCTCGCCCAGGCCGCGGCACCGCACCTGCGCGCGTCCGGCGGCGCGATCGTCAACCTGGCTGATGTCTACGCCGGCCGGCCGCTGCCGCGGCATGCGCCGTACTCGGCGGCAAAGGCGGCGCTGGTGTCGCTGACCCGGGCGCTGGCGCTGGAACTGGCGCCGCAGGTGCGGGTGAATGCGGTCGCGCCCGGCGCGATCCTGTGGCCAGAGCAGGAACCGGACCCCGGCGCGCAGCAGGCGATCCTGCAGGCCACCGCGCTGGGCCGCGCCGGCACGCCGGAAGACATCGCCGCGGCGGTGGCCTGGCTGCTGTCGGCGGACGCGGCCTACGTCACCGGCCAGGTGCTGCACGTGGACGGCGGCCGCAACCGCTGAAACCACGGCGCAACGCGCGCATCGGCACGCGCGAAGCCGGCGCTACAGCGGCACGACCTCGAAGTCCTCGCCATGCTGTGGATGCGCCCGCCAGATCCCGGCGAGCGTTCGCCCGCTCAGCGGATCGATGAAATCCGGGGCGATATCGGCCAGCGGCTTGAGCACGAAGGCGTGCTTCAGCTCCGGGCGCGGGATCCGCACCTGCCCGTCCTCGCGCACCACCTGGTCGCCGTAGAACACGACGTCCACGTCGAGGGTGCGGTCGGCCAAGCGCGGGCCGGTGCGCACGCGGCCGTGGCGGTCCTCCAGCGCGTGCAGCCAGTCCTCCAGCGCGTCAAGCGGCAGCGTGGTGTGCAGCGAGACGGCATTGTTGAGGAACGGCGCGCCGTCGAAACCCACCGCAGCGGTGCGGTACGCCGGCGAGACGACGATGTCGCCGAAACGCGCGCGCAGTTCGTCCAGCGCGGCGCGCAGGTGGCGTTCGGGTTCGAGGTTGCTGCCCAGGCTGAGCAGCACGGGAATGGCGGCCACCGCCGCCGGCTTCGGATCCATGGTTTCGATGCCTTACTGCTGCGCCGACTGGTCGCCCGGGTCCTGCCGCGAAGGACCGCGTCGTGGCGGCAGCGGCGGCAGCGGCCGCGCGTCGTCCACGGCCGGCAGCGGCGCCTCCCATGGGAACCGCGGCAGCGTGCGCACCGCGTTCTCCAGCTTGCGGGACCAGGTATCGTGGATCTCCGCGTACAGCGGCGTGTCCCCTTCCAGGCGCATCTGCTGGCTGATGCGCAGGTCGCCGGCGCGGATCAGCGCCAGGTCGATCGGCAGGCCCACCGACAGGTTCGAGCGGATCGTCGAATCAAGGGACAGCAGCGCGCAGCGCGCGGCGTCCTCCATCGCCGTTTCCGGGCGGATGATGCGGTCGAGGATCGGCTTGCCGTACTTGGACTCGCCGATCTGCAGGTACGGCGTCTCCGGCGAGGCGGCGATGCAGTTGCCCAGCGGATAGATCATGTACAGGCCGGGGCGCTCGCCGGCGATCTGGCCGCCGAGGATCAGCGTGGCCTGGGTGCTGATGCCGGCGTTGGGCCCGTGCTCGCTGGCCTGCACCTGGCTGGCCACCAGCACCTCGCCGACGTACTCGGCCACCTCGAACAGGTGCCGGAAGGTGCGCAGGCTGCGCGCCGCCTCCGGATCCTCCGCATCGCGGCGCAGCCGCGACACCGCCAGCTGCGTGGTCGCCAGGTTGCCCGCGCTCATCAGCACGAACACCCGCTCGCCCGGATACTCGAACACATGCAGCTTGCGGTGCACGCGGACGTCGTCGAGCGAGGCGTTGGTGCGGGTGTCAGCGGCGAAGACCAGGCCTTCGTCCACTTCGATGCCGACGCAGTAGGTCATGACAGGCCTTTGGTGCTGTGCAACACGATTCTATGCAGCGGGAGCTGGCGTGGCTAGGCGGCCGGGGACTACAGCATGGACCCGCGCCGGTGGAGCACCGCGTGAGGCCTGTCACCGTCGGTGGCGGTTCATGTGGACAGCCAGCGGAGACGCCCTCCAGACCCGGGCATCGGGGCCACGCGGACATCGCACCTGCATGCACCAGCTTCTCCGCTCGCTGGGCCTGCTGCTGGCGGCAGCCGGCATCATCCGTGTCGCCCACGCGGCGGAGCCGCCGGACGTGAAGGCGCTCTGGGACCGTACTCCGGCCACGATGTCCGTCGAAGGCGACGCCCTGCGCTTCTACGGCGAGATCACCAGGGCCGACGTCGAACCGCTGCGGCGGCTCCTCGAGCAGGCGCCAGCAACACTCTCGCGCGTGGAAGTCGCCTCGCCTGGAGGCGAGGCGCTTGCCGCGATCGCCATTGCCGGGATGATCCACGACCGGGGCCTGGAGGTGGTGGTGGTCGCCCCGGGGTGCCATTCGGCCTGCGCGAACTACCTCTTCACGCCCGCCCGGCAGAGGACGATCTCGCCGGGCAGCCTGGTCCTGTGGCACCAGTCGTGTCCGCAGGCGATTCCCACCGACCCGTTCCGGTTCAGGAAGGTACTGCTCGAGCGTTACGGTACGTCCCAGCTCAACTTCAGGCGCAACGACGCTCACGGAAAGCCGGTCACCGATCCACAACGGCTGCGGGAGCTGTTCGAAGCGCACCTGGACGACCTGGTGGCGAAAGGGGTCCAGTACACCCGGGATCGCCAGGCAGGCCACCAGTGGATCTACGCCGGGACGGGCATCGACGACCGGATCATCTGCCTGACCGACCACATCGGGCTGCCGGCGGGCGACTACAGCTACACCTTGCCGGTGGAGGAGATGGCGCGCTTCGGCCTCTGCGACATCAACGCGCCGGCCGATTACGTCGAGCAGGCCGAAGTACTGATCCGGCGGATGCGGGAAGGCAGCCGCGCCCATGGCGTCATCCGCCTCTCCGACCATCCGGAGTTCAGGTTCCGCTATGGGCCGACGCACTGCGCCTACCCGACTTCCGCGGCGGACCAGGCCAACACAGTGCAGGAGCGGCACGCGCCTTCCACTGAGGCGGTCAGCCCGTGAAGTAGCCCTCGGCGATGGCCTCGTGCAGGCGGCCGAGGTAGAGCTGCGCCTCGTCCATGAACCGCGCCGGGTCGCCGGCGGCCAGCAGCGCCGGGTCGGCCTGGCGGACCAGGCCGCTGACGCGGATGAGCGCGCGGTCCACTGGCGGGCGCGGCGGCATCGACGGCAGGATCCGCTGCAGCCGGCTCAGGCAGAACTGCACGCTGCGCGGGAACTCGGTGTCGTGCAGCAGGAAGCTCAGCGCATGCGCCGCCGACACCCGCTGGCGCACGTGGCGGCGGTACATCTGGTAGGCGGCCAGCGCGCGCAGCACCGCCATCCACTGCATGTTCTGGAACGCCTCGCGATCCTCCTCGTGGCGCGGGGTGACCAGGCCGGAGGCGCCAGCGTCGATGATGCGGGTGGTCATGTCGGCCTGCTCCAGCGCCGTGCCCAGGCGCAGGAAGTGGAAGCCGATGTCGCGGCTGACGTTGGCCTGCAGCAGGCCGGAGACCTTGAGGCAGCCGTCGGTGATGCGGCCGATGAAGTCCATGCGGTAGCGGCGCGTCAGCACGCGGCCGCCGTCGCCGTCGATGTACAGGTGCAGGTCGTTGACCGCTTCCCACACCTCCTGCGGCAGCGCATCGCGGATGCTGCGCAGGATCTCGCGGGCCTGGTCCACCGAGCTGCGCAGCGACGACGGATTGCGCGCGTCCAGCAGCAGGAAGTCGAGCACGTGCGCTTCGTCCGGCTCCGGATGCACGCCGAGGAACAGCTCCTCCGCGCCGACGGTGGCGATCATCGGCCGCCAGGTGAAGCGCACCGAGCGCGGCAGGTCCAGCTGCAGCAGGCTGCCCACGCCGACCAGGCGCGCGGTGTTCTCGGCGCGGCGCAGGTAGCGGCTGAACCAGTACAGCTGGTTGGCGACGCGGGAGAGCATCAGGCCATCTCCTCCAGGTCGACCACCCAGGTGTCCTTCGCGCCACCGCCCTGCGAGGAATTCACCACCAGCGAGCCTTCGGTCATCGCCACCCGGGTCAGGCCGCCGGTGGTGACGTAGGTGTCCTCGCGCGAGAGGATGAACGGGCGCAGGTCGATGTGCCGCGGTGCCGGGCCCTCGTCGGCGACGATCGGCGCGGTGGACAGCGACAGCGTCGGCTGGGCCATGTAGTTGCGCGGGTCGGCCTCGATCAGCGCGCGGAACTTCTCGCGTTCCTTCCTGCTGGCGCGCGGCCCGATCAGCATGCCGTAGCCGCCGGACTCGTTGGCCGGCTTCACCACCAGCTCGTGCAGGTGCTCGAGCACGTAGCGGCGGTCCCTGGCCTGGTGGCACAGGTAGCTGGGCACGTTGGGCAGGATCGGCTCCTCGTCCAGGTAGTAGCGGATCATCTTCGGCACGTAGGCGAACACGACCTTGTCGTCGGCGACGCCCGCGCCGGGCGCGTTGGCCAGCGCGACCTTCCCGGCGCGCCAGCTGCGGATCAGCCCGGGCACGCCCAGCATCGAATCGGGATGGAACACCTCCGGGTCGAGGAACAGGTCGTCCACGCGCCGGTAGATCACGTCGACCCGCTGCGGCCCGTATACGGTGCGCATGTAGGTGCAGTCGTCGTCGGCGACGAACAGGTCGCCGCCCTCGACCAGCTCGATGCCCATCGCCTGCGCCAGGTAGGCATGCTCGAAGTAGGCGCTGTTGAAGACGCCCGGGGTCAGCAGCGCGATCACCGGGGTGTCGCCCGGCCGCGGCGACAGCGCGGCGAGGGTGTCGTAGAGCTGCGCCGGATAGTCGTCCACCGGCAGGATCGCGCTGGTCTCGAACAGCTCCGGGAACACGCGCTTGGCGACCATCCGGTTCTCGAGCATGTACGACACGCCCGAGGGGATGCGCAGGTTGTCTTCCAGTGCGTACAGCGTGCCGTCGGCGTCGCGCACCAGGTCCGAGCCGCAGATGTGCGCCCACACGTCCAGCGGCGGGCGCACGCCCACGCACTGCGGGCGGAAGTTCACCGACTGCTTCAGCAGCGAGGCCGGGAACACCTTGTCGCGGACGATCCTCTGCGCGCCGTAGATGTCGCCGATGAACAGGTTGAGCGCGCGCATGCGCTGCTTGAGGCCGGCCTCGGTGCGCTGCCATTCGCGGCGGTCGATGATCCGCGGGATCAGGTCGAACGGCAGGGTGCGGTCGACGTTGCGGCCGTCGCTGTACACGGTGAAGGTGATGCCCATGACCCGCGCGGCGACGTCGGCGGCGAGCTGGCGCTCGGCCAGTTCGCGGCCGGAAAGCCCGGACAGGTACTCGACCAGTGGACGCGCGGCCGGGCGCGGCAGGCCGTCGGGCCCGATCAGCTCGTCATAGGACGGTGTCCGGTACTTCGTCCAGTCCATCGCACCCGCCAGGCATGCCGGCGCCCCCGCACCGGCTTGTGCACTGCAACATGCACGCGCCCGCGGCAGGCGTCAAGGGGCCGGCGCACCGTCGCCGGGCGCCAGCAGGGCGCGGAAATCCGCCCCTCCGGGCTCCTGGAACACGCGCAGCCCGAACTCCGGCAGGATCGCCAGAAGGTGGTCGAAGATGTCCGCCTGGATGCCTTCGTATACCGCCCAGCGTGTGTCGTTGGTGAAGCAGTAGATCTCCAGCGGCAGGCCGGTGGCCTCCGGCTGCAGCTGGCGCACCAGCAGGGTCATCCCCTGGTGGACCTGCGGATGCCGGCGCAGGTAGCGCTCGACGTAGGCGCGGAAGGTGCCGAGGTTGGTGATGCGGCGCGCGTTGACCGGCAGCTGCCCGTCCTCGCCGAGGCCGGCGTTCCACTCGGCCAGCTCGCGCTCCTTGGTCTCCAGGTACTCGCGCAGCAGGGCGAAGCGCTTGAGCTTGTGCCGCTCCTCCGCGTCGAGGAAGCGCACGCTGCCCTGGTCCAGGTACAGCGCGCGCTTGATCCGGCGGCCGCCGGCTTCCTGCATCCCGCGCCAGTTCTTGAACGACTCGCTGATCAGCTTCTTGGTCGGGATGGTGGTGACGGTCTTGTCCCAGTTCTGCACGGTGACCGTGTGCAGGGCGATGTCGACCACGTCGCCGTCGGCGTTCTGGCTGGGCATCTCGATCCAGTCGCCCACCCGCACGCGGCCGTCGCTGCTGATCTGCACGCTGGCCACGAACGACAGGATGGTGTCCTGGAACACCAGCATCAGCACCGCGGTGGCCGCGCCCAGGCCGGTGACCAGGTGCAGCATGCGCACGCCGGCCAGGGTCGCCACGATCGACAGGCCGGCGACCACGAAGATGGCGAGCTTGGCCACCTGCAGGTAGCCCTTGATCGGCCGCGTGCGCGCCTCGGGACGACGCTCGTAGACGATGTTGAGCGCATCCAGCGCGTGGGCCAGTGCCAGCGCGACGGTCAGCACGATCCAGACCTTGCAGGCGCCGTGGACGAAGGCCACCACCGGTTCCGGCATGCCGGGCACCCAGTCGATGCCGATGGCGATGACCAGCGCCGGCACCACGTTGGCCAGGCGCGGGATCACCTTGAGCCGGTACGGCTCTTCCCGGTCCTCGCTGCGCGCGAGCATGCCCACGACACGGTGCAGGCCGCGCAGCAGGATCTTCTTCGTCACCAGGTTGGCCAGGCCGGCCAGCAGCAGCAGCGCCGCCAGCACCAGCAGGGTGTAGGCCCAGGGATAGGGTTCCAGTGCGGTCCGCGCCCCTTCCAGCCAGCGCACGGTCACGGCTTCCATGCCTGCGATCACCAGCATCGGCTCAGGCCTCCCGCACGCCGCGTTCGATCACCACGCCCACCGCGCGCGCGCCGCGCACCGCACCGGGCTTGCTCAGCTTCAGCCGCAGCCAGCGCACGCCGAACTCCTCCATCACGATCGCCGCGCAGCGCTCGGCCAGGGTCTCGACCAGGCCGAAGTCCGACTGCTCCACGAACCCGATCAGGCGCTTGCTGACCGCCTTGTAGTCCAGGGTGTCGGCGATGTCGTCGCTGGCCGCCGGCACGCGGTTGTCGAAGGCCATCTCCAGGTCGAAGCGCAGCGGCTGGCGGATGCGCCGCTCCCAGTCGTAGATGCCGATCAGCGCCTCGATCTCGAGGCCTTCGATGAAAACCAGGTCCATGGCGGGATTGGGGATTGGGGATTGGGGATTGGGGATTGAGGATGGTACCAACCCCATGCTGCACGCCCGCTTTCGCTACGCGCCCTCGCGAATCACCAATCACCAATCACGAAGCACGGGCTGCCGCCAACGGTGGCAACCCGGCCATGTCCCAGCGCGGCGTGACGTTCACCGCGGCGCCTTCGCGCTGCCCGGCTTCCAGGCGCAGCGCGCCGGCGAAGGCGATCATCGCGCCGTTGTCGGTGCACAGCGAAGGACGGGGGAAGCAGGCGCGGCCGCCACGTTTCGCGCACATGGCCTGCAGCTTCGCGCGCAGGCGCTTGTTGGCGCCGACGCCGCCGGCGATCACCAGGGTGTCGCTGCCAGCCGCGTCCAGCGCGCGCTCGCACTTGATGGCCAGCGTGTCGACCACCGCGTCCTCGAAGCCGCGGGCGATGTCGGCGCGGGTCTGTTCCGACTGGTCGGACTGCTGCCAGGCCAGCAGCACCTGGGTCTTCAGCCCGCTGAAGCTGAAATCCAGCCCGGGGCGGTCGGTCATCGGCCGGGCGAAGCAGAACGCGCCCGGCCTGCCCTTCTCCGCCAGCGCGGCCAGCTGCGGGCCGCCCGGGTACGGCAGGCCCATCAGCTTGGCGGTCTTGTCGAAGGCCTCGCCGGCCGCGTCGTCCAGGGTCTCGCCCAGCAGGCGGTACCGGCCGATCGCCTCCACCGCCACCAGCTGGGTGTGGCCGCCGGAGACCAGCAGGGCCACGAACGGCGGCTCCGGCGGGTCTTCCTCCATCAGCGGGGCCAGCAGGTGGCCTTCCATGTGGTGGACGCCCACCGCCGGCACGTCCAGCGCCCAGGCCAGCGCCCGCGCGGTCCCGGCGCCCACCAGCAGGGCCCCGACCAGGCCCGGGCCGGCCGTATAGGCCACCCCGTCGATGTCGGAGGTCGCCAGCCCGGCCTCGGCCAGGGTCTGGCGGACCAGGGGCAGCAGCTTGCGCACGTGGTCGCGGCTGGCCAGTTCGGGGACCACGCCGCCGTACTCGGCGTGAAGGGCGATCTGGCTGTAGACCGCGTGGGCCCGCAGGCCGGCCGGGCCGGGCAGGGCCGTGTCGTAGACGGCTACGCCGGTCTCGTCGCAGGAGGTTTCGATGCCAAGGACGCGCATGGGGGGACAGATGGGAGCGGGGGAGGGAAAGAAAAAGCCCGGACCGGCTTGCACCCGGCCGCGGGACCCCGCTATCATACGCGGCTCACCGGGCCCGGCCCGGTTATTTGTGCCCCCGGAGATTCCATGCCCAGCGTCAAAGTCCGTGAGAACGAGCCTTTCGAGTTCGCTCTGCGCCGTTTCAAGCGCACCTGCGAGAAGGCCGGCGTCCTGGCCGAAACCCGCAAGCGCGAGTTCTACGAGAAGCCGACCCAGGAACGCAAGCGCAAGGCCGCCGCGGCGGTGAAGCGCCAGATGCGCCGGATGTCGCGCGACGTCACCAAGCGCCAGCGCCTGTACTGACGTAGCGTCGCCCTGGCCGCCCATACGGCCGGGTCGTTCCGACGAGAGGCAACCGAAAGCCGGCACGCGAGCGTGGCCGGCTTTTTGTGTTCCCTGCAGAAGTGTGCCGCGCCGCGCGGATGCCCCGCCCTCCTTCCCAAAGGTATTGCCATGAGCCTGAAGCAGCGACTGACCGACGACATGAAGGCCGCCATGAAGGGCGGCGACAAGGACACGCTGGGCGTGATCCGGCTGATCAACGCCGCGATCAAGCAGAAGGAAGTGGACGAACGCGTCGAGCTGGACGATGCCGCCGTGCTGGCCGTGCTCGACAGGATGGTCAAGCAGCGCAAGGACTCGGTCTCCCAGTACGAGGGCGCCGGCCGTGAGGACCTGGCCGCCGTCGAGCGCGCCGAGATCGCAGTGATCGAGCGCTACCTGCCGGCCAAGCTGGACGAGGCCGCGATCCTGGCCGCGATCGACGCCGCCATCGCCCAGACCGGCGCCGCCGGCCCGGCCGACATGGGCAAGCTGATGGGCGTGCTCAAGCCGCAGCTGGCCGGCCAGGCCGACATGGGCCAGGTCTCGGCCCTGGTGAAGCGCCGCCTGGCGGGCTGAGCCCCTCCGCGGGTGGCCGGCTCGCGCGGCCGCCCTGCCCTGCCGGGGTCGCCCCGGCGACCCTCCGCCACCGCCGCCCATCCACAAGTGCGGTGATCGGCCGCCACTCCGCCACCGCGGACGGATGGACAGGCCACAATGAGGCGTTCCGCCCTGCCTGCGAACCGCCGATGCCCACCGACGCCAATATCCAGCTGCGCCCGGCAAACCCGGCCGACATCCCGCTGATCCTCGACCTGATCCGCGGCCTGGCCGAATACGAACGCCTGGCCCACGAAGCGGTGGCCACGCCTGCGGACGTGGAAGCGGCGCTGTTCGGCCCGCGCCCGGCGGCTGAAGTGGTGATCGCCGAATGCGACGGCGCGCCCGCCGGCTTCGCCCTGTTCTTCATCTCCTTCTCGACCTTCCTCGGCAAGCCCGGCCTGTACCTGGAAGACCTGTTCGTCCTCCCGGAATTCCGCGGCCGCGGCATCGGCCGCCGGCTGATGGTCCACCTCGCCGCACTGGCCGTGGCGCGCGGCTACGGCCGCTTCGAATGGTCGGTGCTGGACTGGAACACCCCGGCGATCGAGTTCTACCGCAGCCTCGGCGCCCGGCCGATGGACGAATGGACCGTGCAGCGCCTCGACGGCGAAGCCCTGCGCGCCCTTGCCGCCAGCGCGACGGGCTGAGCGCTCACGCACCGGCCACATCGCACGCGCAAGGCTTGGGCCGAGACCCGACCAGCCGATGCGATGAAGCGGCCCTCCCCTGCCAAACTGCGCCGCCACCTCGAACGCCTGCAGGAAAGCCTGCCGGCGGCGCTGCTGCGGCGCTTCGTCGAAGCCGACCTGATCACCCAGGCCGCCTCGCTGTCCTTCTACACCCTGCTCTCGCTGGCCCCGCTGCTGGTGCTGCTGCTGTGGCTGACCGCCTCCCTGTACCCGCCTGCGCAGGCCTCGCTGGTCGCGCAGATCCACGACCTCGCCGGCGCCGAGGCCGCCGCCGTGGCCCAGACCGTGCTGCGCAACGCCGACCAGCAGCCGGACGTCGGCTCGCTCGCCGGCTGGTGGAGCATGGCCCTGCTGTTCATAGGCTCCACCGTGGTGTTCGCCCAGCTGCAGGGCGCGCTCAACCTGATCTTCCGCACCGGCGGCGAACAGCTCGGCGGCCTGCGCGCCTGGCTGCGCAAGCGCGTGTTCTCGCTCGGCGTGGTGCTGGCGCTGGGCTTCCTGCTGATCGTCTCGATGATCGCCACCACCGCCCTGCAGATCGTGTTCGCGCGCCTGCCCTCGGTGCTGCCCATCGTCGGCTACGTGACCACCCTGCTGCTCTACGCGGTGGGCTTCGCCTTCCTCTACCACTACCTGCCCGACCGCCGGGTCGCCTGGCGCCAGGCCCTGCTGGGCGGCGCCATCACCGCCCTCCTGTTCGCCCTGGGCCGCTACCTGATCGGCCTCTACCTGGCCCAGGCCGCCCCCGGCAGCGCCTACGGCTCGATGGGCGCCCTGGTCCTGCTGCTGATGTGGATGTACTACGCCGCCGTCGTGTTCTTTGCTGGCGCCCTGATCACAGCCGTGATCGACGAACGCGCGCACTCGCGCCAGCGGCTGCGCGAATCGGGGATCCGGAGCGTTCCGCCGACGGCTGCAACCTGACGCAGTCGCGACTCGTACGGCCTCCAAGTAGCCGCACTCCGGGTGTCAACCAAGCTCCCGGCGCCGAACGAAGCCACGCCCCCAACGCGCCCGAAGACGCGGTAGTGCGGGGGTATGCCGCAAGCAGCACATGGATGTGCTGCGTTCGCGCGTTGGAGCAGGACGCGGAACCGCGCGATGCGGCATACCCCCGTACTGCCGCGGCTCCGTCCGAAGCCTGCCACGCCAATGCTTTCAAACAGCAGGACGCAAAGGACGCGGCAAGTCTGCTGGCGTGTGGCGACGCGCCAGACGTCGCCAGCGCCCACGTTTCATTCCCGGCGCCCCCCGTACTGCCGCGGCTCCGTCCGAAGCCTGCATGCCAGCGCTTTCAAGCAGCAGTGCTGTTGCCATCCGATCCAGCGGAAGCGGGGAATGTCGGGAAACCCCCGCCACCGCGAACGGGAGCGCTTGCCGGCTCCGGCCCTCTCCCCTGCCCCTCTCCCGGTGGAGAGGGGAATGGCACCGCCGCGTGGCATCCTATTGCGATGGCCCGCCTGTCCGACGCGTTCATCGACGACCTGCTCGCACGCACCGACATCGTCGAGATCGTCGGCTCGCGCGTGCCGCTGAAGCGCAAGGGCCGCGAATACAGCGCACCGTGCCCCTTCCACGACGAGCGCACGCCCTCGTTCTACGTCTCCCCGACCAAGCAGTTCTACCACTGCTTCGGCTGCGGCGCCCACGGCACCGCCATCAGCTTCCTGATGAACTACGACCGCCTCGAGTTCCTCGACGCCGTCGAAGAACTCGCCCGCCGCGCCGGCATCGAAGTTCCCAAGGAGACCCGCCAGAACAACCAGGACAGCGACCTCCGCGACCAGTACGCCGCACTCGAGGCTGCCGCCAGGCTGTTCCAGCGGCAGCTGGCCGACAGCCCCCGCGCCCGCGCCTACCTCGACGGCCGCGGCGTCGACGCCGAGAACCGCGCCAGATTCGCCATCGGCTACGCCGCCGACGGCTACTCCACCCTCAAGGACGCCCTCGGCACCGACGAACGCCGGCTCAAGCTGCTCGAGCGCACCGGCATGCTCTCGAAGAACGAGCGCGGTCACGTCTACGACAAGTTCCGCGACCGGATCATGTTCCCGATCCACGACCGCCGCGGACGCGTGATCGCCTTCGGCGGCCGCGTGCTCGACAAGGACGCCAGCCCCAAGTACCTCAACTCGCCCGAGACCGCCCTGTTCCACAAGGGCCGCGAACTGTACGGCCTGTGGCAGGCGCGCCAGGCCAACCAGAAGCTCGAACGCCTGATCGTGGTCGAGGGCTACATGGACGTGGTCGCCCTGTTCCAGCACGGCATCACCCAGGCCGTGGCCACGCTTGGCACCGCCACCACCGCCGACCACGCCGAACTGCTGTTCCGCAACGCCCCCGACGTCTACTTCTGCTTCGACGGCGACGCCGCCGGCCGCCGCGCCGGCTGGCGCGCGGTCGAATCGGTGCTGCCGCGGATGAAGGACGGCCGCCAGGCCTTCTTCCTGTTCCTGCCCGAAGGCGAGGACCCGGACACCATCGTCCGCCAGGAAGGCGCCGCAGGCTTCGACGCCCGCCTCGCCCAGGCAACGCCGCTGTCGCAGTTCTTCTTCGAGGAACTGGGCCGCGACATCAACCGCAACACCATCGACGGCCGCGCCCGCCTCGCCGAACGCGCGCGCCCGCTGCTGGCGCAGCTGCCGGACGGTGCCTTCGCCGACCTGATGCGCCAGGAACTGCAGCGCCAGACCGGCGTGGATACCGCGCGTCCCGCGCCCGCGCCCGAACCGGTGCGTGCGCCGCCGCGACGCGGCGCCTCGACGCCGGCGCCGAAGCGCAGCCTGGTGCGCAGCGCCATCGCCCTGCTGCTGCAGAAACCCT